>Ga0182015_10004568_pt1 | contig 14817 bp, 18 predicted proteins | sample 712P3MmetaG_FD_120478 | JGI IMG/M metagenome (GOLD analysis project Ga0182015, IMG submission 120478) | Permafrost microbial communities from Stordalen Mire, Sweden - 712P3M metaG | ecosystem: Environmental > Terrestrial > Soil > Wetlands > Permafrost | place: Sweden: Stordalen | collected...
CGCCTTTCCGTCGGTGACGCACACGAACACGGCGTCGCTCTGCGCGGCAAGCGCGCGCGGGGAATCGACCGCCGTCGCGCCGGCGGCGCATACCGCGCCCAGCCGCTCGGGATTGCGCGCCCACACGCGGAGCGTGTGTCCGGCGGCCAGCAGCCGTTTCGCCATCGGCGCACCCATGTCGCCGAGGCCGATCCATCCGAGCGCGGCCATTAGGGCTCCTAGGCCGAGTCCGACTGGGCGCTGTGGATGCGCCCGCGTTTCGCATCCGCCAGCGCCGCGCGCACCGCGTCGAGCATCACCCGCTTGAGGTACTCCTGCGTGCGGGGCGGCTGTTCGGCGACGATTCGGAAGATCTCGAGCACGACCGGGTCGGCGTCGACGGTCTCGTTCTCCCACCAGTGGTTGTCGCCGACTGCACGCTGCGCATACTGCTGGACGTACGCATCGAAGACGGTGGGCGACACGCGCAAGAACGTCGCCAAGCGCGCGATCCGGTTGTACGCGGGAACGTAGGCCTCGCGCAGGATCTTCCCCGCATACACGTCGTGCAGCCCCAGCCCCTCGCGCACGCAATCCTCGAGCGTCAGGATGCGCAGGGGATGATCCGCATTCCACTGTTCGACCAGCGTCAGGAGCTGCTCGCGGAACGTCACCATCCTGAGGCGGAGCGGTTCGACGTTCGGCCTGCCCCGTACCCGCCCGACCCAAGCATTCCAGCGTCCGACAAAAGTCGCGCCTGGGGAGAAATCGGCCGCTCGGAGAAACTCGTGGTGTTATGGCGTCCACGGTGGTGAACCCCGGTCTGGAAGGCATCGTCGTCGGGGAGACCGTGCTCAGTAATGTCGAGGGAGAAGTCGGCCGCCTGACCTACCGCGGCTACGACATCCACGATCTGGCCGAGCATGCGACCTTCGAAGAAGTCGCGCACCTGCTGCTCTACGGCGAGCTTCCGAGCGCCGGCGAATTGGCGGAGTTCTCGGCCAAGCTGACGGCGCGACGGGCGGTGCCGCCCGGACTGATCGCGATGCTGCGCGAGATCCCGCGCGACGCCTGGCCGATGGACGTGCTGCGGACCGGCGTCTCGGCGGTTGCGCACTTCATCCCGCATCGCCCCGACGGCTCGCACGAAACGAATGTCGACTCGGCGATCGACCTGATCGCGAAGTTCCCGACGCTCGTGGCGGCTTGGGACCGCCTGCGGCGCGGGCTCGCGCCGATCGAACCGGACCCCACGCTTTCGCATGCCGCGAACTTCCTCTGGATGAAGGACGGCAGCATCCCGATCGCCGAGGCCGAGAAGGCGCTCGACATCTATTTGGTCCTGCTCGCCGATCACTCATACAACGCGTCGACGTTTTCGGCGCGCGTGACGGCCTCGACCGGCGCCGACATCTACAGCGCGATCACGGCTGCGGTCGCAACGCTCGCCGGTGACCTGCACGGCGGCGCGCCGAGCAAGGTCATGACGATGCTCGAAGAGATCGGGTCGCCGGAAAACGCGGAGGACTATGTTCGCGCGCTGATCGGCGCGGGCGGCAAGATCATGGGCATGGGCCACCGCGAGTACAAGATTCGCGATCCGCGCGCGCGCCAGCTCGAACGGATGGCGAAGAACCTGACCGAGAAATCGCACACCAAATGGTACCTGATCGCGCGCGCGCTCGAGGACGCCTCGGACAAGGTGCTCCAAGAGAAGAAGCCCGGCAAGCCGATCTACGCGAACGTCGAGTTTTACACTGCGCCGACGCTCTCGAGCTTGGGGATTCCGAGCGATGAATTCACCTGTGCGTTCGCGTGCGGCCGCATCGCCGGCTGGTCGGCGCACGTGCTCGAACAGTGCGCTCACAACCGCCTGATCCGGCCGCAAGCGACCTATGTCGGGCCGGATGTTCACCCGTACCAGCCGATCGCCGGACGGCACAGCGGGCGCGGCAGGTCGTCCGGTGCCAACGGGTCGAGGCCCCGCACCTGAGCGAGCGGCGCGCGCACGTCACCCGTGAGACGCGCGAGACCCGAATCGATCTGCGGCTGGCGCTCGACGGCGGCCCGATCGCGATCGCAACCGACGTCGATTTCTTCAGCCACATGCTCAATGCGTTCGCGACCCACGCGGGCGTCGGGTTCGCGCTCGAGGCGCACGGCGACGGCATGGACCACCATCATCTCGTCGAGGACGTCGGGATCTCGCTCGGCCGCGCGATCGACGAAGCACTCGGCGACAAGCGCGGGATCGCGCGCTTCGGATCGATCGCCGTTCCGCTCGACGACGCGCTGGTGCAGGCGGCGGTCGACCTCAGCGGGCGGCCGTTCTTGAACTACGACGTTCCCTTGGCGCTCGACCGGCTCGGCGCGCTCGAAACCGAACTCGTCCCGCACTTCTTCCGCAGCGTGGTCGATCACGGCAAGTTCAACCTGCACTTGCTGCGCTGGGCGGGAACCAACAACCATCATCTCTGCGAGGCCGCGTTCAAAGCGTTCGCGCGCGCGTTTCGCCAAGCCAAAGCGATCGACGGCGACGTGATCCCGTCGACGAAGGGCAGCCTCTAGGAAAGCTGAGGCGCGCAGAAGGTCAAGGAGCGTTTCGCTTCAGCGCCGGAGCTGCGTCCGGCCTGAACGACCCGCCCGGAGGGAGGCGGCGCAGGACGGCTTGTACGTGCGCGCCGCCGCCGTTGCGGCTTCGAACCGCGAAATCGCCGACCATCAATTGAATCAGCGCGAGCCCGCGGCCGCTCTCGGCCCACGTGTCCTGCGCGGGTTCGGCATCGTAGGCGAAACCGCAACCTTCGTCAAGGACGTGGACGACCGCTTCGGGAGCCGTCGTGTCCAGCCGCACCAGCATCTTACCGCCGCCGTGCCGGACGACGTTGCCGAGCATTTCGCCGAGCGCAAGCTCGGCGCGGAAGCATGCTTCCCCGGTATAACCGAAAGCGCGAAGCTGATCCACGAACGCGTGGCGTACGCGGCGTCCCTCGAGCGCATCGTTCGCGTCGAGCCACCAGCTGACCACGGAGCCCGGGCTCTGCTCGGGACCAAGTGCGGCGGGGCTGTCGTCGCGTTCGGTATTCGCCATGGTATTTCGCGGACGCGCGCCGGCGACCGCACCAAGCATTCTACCCATTACGGTCCCCGCGCTCACGGCCGCGAGCAAAGCGTACGGTGAAGACTTCGTAAATGCGCGCGTCGCCGGCGCGCGGCGCCCTACCGCGTGGTGCGCCGGATGCCCGTCGTCGCGCTTCCGGAAGGCCGGATGCGATAGATGTGGCCCGTCTGATCGTCCGCCACGAACAGGCTGCCGTTCGGTCCGACCGCAAGGCCGGTCGTGCGGCCGATGCGGTTGCCGGCGCCGTCCTGAAAACCGGTGAAGAAATCGTTCCATTGCGCGGTCGGGTCGCTCCAGTTCACGGGATGCGCCGGCGCGGAACCGCTGAAAGGCACGAATGCGACGTGCGGCGGATCGACGGGGACGCCGTTCGCGGTATGCCAGGATCCGTGCGCGCTGACGAAGAGTCCGCCGTGCCAGGCGGCCCCAAACGCGTACGCGCCGGATTGTGAAGCGGGATAGAACGCCGCGCCGATGAGGGTCGAGTAGGCCGGAAATTCGATCGCCGGTGCGACCGTGTTCGCACAGTTGGCACCGCTGGTGTACGCGACGTGATTCTCTTCACACACGGGCCAGCCGTAGTCGGCGGGCGCGGCGTGCGACGAGACCGCATCGAGAAACTCGAACGGGTGCGCGGACGGGAGATTGTCCTGTCCGGCACCGCCGGCCCAGACGATACCGGACGACGGATCGACTGCGAACGCGATCGCGTTGCGGATCCGGGTCGCCAGCGTCGTCATCCCGCTGCCGTCGAGGTTCATGCGCTGCACGGTCGCGCGCGTCGGATCGGTTTCGGTGCAGGCGTTGCACGATGAGCCGACGCCGACGTACAGCGACGTTCCACTGACGGCGACCGAACTGGTGCGATGCACGTCGCCGTCCGAATTCGGCGCAACCCCGCCGCTGCGCACCGAAGCGATCTTCGTAAACGTGCCGCTCGTCATGCCGTTCGTATAGGCGCTCCGGTAGACGCCATACTGGGTTGCGACGAACACGAAACCGCCGCCGAACGCGACGCTTTGCGCCGGACTGTCGGGCAAGTTCGCAAACGTGGCCGGATTGCCGGCGATCCCCGGGCCGTCGGCATTGGGAACGATCGCAACTCCCGAGCCGCCCGTCGCCACCAGCAGATCGCCGTTCGGGAGCGGGCTCAGCTCGCGCGCACCGCCGACCGTTGCGATGACGTTCGCCACGAAACCCGCCGGCACGTGCAGGCGCGCATCGACGGGGGGCGGCGTCGGTACCGACGTCGGCGGCGCGGTCGGCGCGAAGGTCACCTGCGGCGGAGGCTGCGTTACGACCGGCGTCGGCGTGGGCAGCGGGCCGCCGGGCGCGATGCTCGCGATCGGCCCCGCCGGGAGTTGCTCGGGGGTGGATGCGGAGGTTGCACCGCCGCCTGCGCACGCGGCCAGTGCCGCAAGCCCGCCGGCAAGCACCAGCGTACCGGTGAGCGAACGCGATGAACGATGGCGCAAATTGCGGTGATCGACTATGGAGGCGGGAACGTCGGCTCCCTGATCGCGGCCCTCGAGCGTCGCGGCGCCGACTTCGAACTCACCGCTGACCCCGCGCGCGTCGTCGCCGCCCAAGCGGCGATTCTCCCCGGCGACGGCGCCTTCGCCGCCACCATGGACGCGCTTGTCGCACGCGGGCTCGACCAGGCAGTTCGGCTGACGGTCGAGGCCAAGCGGCCGTTTCTTGGGATCTGCGTCGGAATGCAAGTGCTCTTCGACTCCAGCGACGAGTATGGCGGGGCTGCGGGCTTGGGTATTCTTCCCGGCGAGGTACGCCGTTTCTCGCACGCTCCCCGCGTTCCGCACATGGGTTGGAACGATCTGGTGATCGAACGCACGCATCCATTCGTGGCCGGCGTCACCACCGGCGCCTGGGCCTATTTCCTGCACTCCTATCGGGTGGCGGAGTCGGACGCATTGCTGGCATCCTGCACATACGGTGACCGTTTCGCCGCGATCGTCGCCTCCGACAACGTCATGGCGACCCAGTTTCATCCGGAAAAGAGCCGCGCCGCCGGCGGGAGGCTGATCGACAACTTCCTGACGATCGCCGCCGGGTGAGCCGGGGGCTGCTGCTCTATCCGGCGATCGACTTGCGCGGCGGATATGCCGTGCGTCTCGAGCGCGGTGATCCGGCGCGCGAAACGCGCTACGATGCGGACCCCGTGGGGCGCGCCCGCGCGTTCGTGAAGGCGGGGGCGCGCGCGCTGCACGTCGTCGACCTCGACGGTGCGCTCGCCACCGGCGAAAATGGTGCGGCACTGCGCGCGATCTGCGCGGCCGTTGACGTGCCGGTGCAGACCGGCGGCGGTATCCGCGGCCGCAACCAGGCGGCGGCGCGCTTTGCGGCGGGCGCGCAATCGGTCGTGCTCGGGACGCTGCTGGTCGAACATCCCGACGAAGCGCGTGCGCTGGTCGATGCGTTCGGTGAGCGCATCGTGGCGGGGATCGATGCGCGCGGTGACGAGGTCGCGACCCGCGGCTGGCAGGCTCACGGCGGCGTCTCGCGCGATGCATTGGTGCGGACCGTTGCCGGCTGGGGCGTGCACCGGATCGTGTATACCGAGATTGCCCGCGACGGGATGGGCGCGGGATACGACGTCGCCGCGCTCGCGCACGTCGCCGCGCTCGCTGCAATCCGCGTCACCGCCAGCGGAGGAGCGCGTACGCTGGACGATCTGCTCGCGCTGCGCGACGGCACGCCGGAGAATGTCGACGCCGCAATCGTCGGGCGCGCGCTCTACTCCGGCACGCTCGATCTCGCGGCGGCGTTGGCGGCGCTCGCATAAACGGCGCTCAGCCGGCGGCGCCCTCGTAGCGGCGCGGCACCCCGGTCGGCAGACGGGCGACGATTTCGTAGCCGATCGTGCCGCAGGCGGTGCCCAGCTCGTCGGCGCTGATCGCTGCGCCGCCGTCGCGGCCGATCAGCGTCACGGTGTCGCCTGCGACCGCGTCCGGCACACCGGTCAGATCGATAAAAGTCATGTCCATACAGACGCGCCCGATCAGGGGCACGCGCTGTCCGCGTACGAGCGCCGTCGCCGCGCCGCCGGCGTTGCGCGGCAAGCCTTCGGCATACCCGATCGGAAGCGTGCCGACGCGCGTCGCGCGTGCGGCCCGCCAGCTGCGACCGTAACCGACGCTTGCGCCGGCCTCGACTTCATGCTCGGCGACGATGCGCGTGCGCCAGGTGAGCGCAGGCTCGAGGCTCAGGCCGCGGTCGCGCATCGTCGTCTGGGTTTCGGCGCTGGGCCAGATCCCGTAAAGTCCGATCCCGGCCCGCACCAGGTCGAGCCGCGTCTGGGGCCAGAGCATGGCAGCCGCCGTCGCGGCGGCATGCCGCTCGATGCCGGCAGCGAGCTCGCGCGTTGCGGCGAGGAAACGTGCGAGCTGCTCATCGGTGAATGACGAGTCGAGCTCTTCCGCCGCCGCGAAGTGCGTGAACGCGCCCCGCAGCACGAACTCGGGGGTCGCCGCATAGGCCGCGACGGCCTTGGCGGCAGTCGCGTACGGCAGACCCAAGCGGGCGACGCCGGTGTCGATCTTGGCTTGGATCGCAAACGGCCGCCGGCGCCGCCGCGCGACGCTCGCCGCTTGACGCGCGTAGGTCCCGTCGTCCCACAGCGTGAGCGCGACGTCCGCCGCGTGCGCGACGTCGAGGTCGGATGCCGGCACCGGCCCGAGCACGTGAATCGGCGTCTCGAGCCCCGCATCCCGCAACGCCACCGCATCCTCGAGCGCGTAGACGCAGAACCGGTCGACGTGCGGCGCGAGCGCGCGCGCGACCGGCACGAGACCGTGTCCGTAGGCGTCGGCTTTGACCACCGCCGCGAGACGCGCCGGCGCGACCAGCGCGGCAAGGTTTCGGGCGTTGCGGACGATCGCGCCGAGATCGATCGTGAGCTCGGCGATCACGCCGTGGCCGGCCGCGCGAGCAGACGCGAGGCGACCAGCGCCACCGGAACCCCGTAGAACAGCATGTGCGCGATGAGCGCGCTCTCGAGTCCCTGCGGCGATGGCCGATGGTACATCCCCGCGGTGAGCAGCACGATCGACATGAAGACGTAGACGACGAGCCCGAAACCTGCACCCGAGATCCAAGGGCGCGACAGCAACTGGGGCTGCGTGCGGATCAGGTACACGTAGCCCAGCGCCCAACCGACGGAAACGCACGCGTGAACCGCGGCGCCGATCAGCGGCGCGGCGGGGTTCGAGCTGATCTGCGGGCCGAGCACCACCGAAGCGATAAAGGTATAGTTGTCGGCGATCACCTGGCCGGGCGGCGCGCCCGCGATGATCTGCGTGCCGAACAGAAACGCGTCGAGCAGAATTGCGCCCGCCAGCCCGGCCGCAACGCCTGCCGCGAGCTGGATCTTCAGCGCGGGTGCGATCACTTGGCCATGCTTGCCCGGTAGTCTGCTTCACGCCGTTCCAGCGCGTGCGCGATGCGGTCGATGAGATCGGTCATCGTCGCACGCGCGATGCGGCGTCCGATCAGCAGGTCGAACGCGCGCCCCGCCAGGCCGAGCGGCGGCCGGTACGCGCCTTCCAGCGTCAGGCGCGTGCTGTCGACCGTCTCGATGCGCAGCCGCAGCGTTCCGTGAAACTGCGGAAATACGCGGGTGCCGGCGCGCCACTCGAGCAGCATCGCGTCGTGGATGCGGCCGGTTTCGGTGTCGTCGGGGTGCAGGCCGAAGACGAGCTTCACCGGCCGCCGCACACCGCCGAACCCGACAACGAAGTCGCGCAACGGGACGCGCGCGTTTACCTCTACCTCGCGCTCGGCGTCACGAAAAAAGTCCTCGGCGTAGTCGTGCGCCACCGAAAACGGGCACTGTGCTACGCGCTCCACGACGACACGAGAGATGTACGGGGCCACTCTCCCACCGTACCGCGAACGCCGCCGGACCCCTACCTCGCGTGGCCGCTGCCGCCCGTCGTCTGCTTGCTGTGCAGCCTACCGGTTGCGGCCGCCGAGCCGCAGGCGTTGCGCCTTCAGCTTGCGGTTTCGGTCGTCGGTCAAAACGAGATGTCCCGTGATCGTGATGACCGCGTGCCCGCCGCCGACCACGTCAAACGAACCCGAACCGGTCGCACCGTTGATCGTCAGGACGAAGTTTGTGGTGGTAAATTGCACGCTGCTGACCCGAACGATGTCGGATCCCCCGGGGAAGTCGACGAGCGAAACCATCTCGGCGTTATCCGGGCTGCCGTTGAAAAACGGGGCTCGGCTGACGTCGGCGCCGATGGAAAAGCAGACCGTCGCGTCGTGCGGCGTTCCCGTGTAGGTGACGGTCCCCGTCCAGACGTCCATTGCCGTCGGGCTGGGGTTCGGCGTCGGCGAAGCAGTCGGGGTCGGCGAGGGCACCGGGGGCGGGGTCGCCGCGACGAAGGTGCTGTATTGAAAACCGACCGTCCCGGCGGTATCGAGGCTGAAGGCGGTCCCCGAGAGGACTCCCAGCCCCAAGAACTCCGGATAGGTGCCCGGGATCGCAAGCACGGGCGCGTTCTCACAGAGGAGGTCGAGGCCGGTCGGGGTCGGCGAGGGGGTCGGGCTCGGTGTCGGCGTTGGCGACGGCGTGGGGCTGGGGGTCCGAGTCGGAGACGGTGTGGGCGTCGGCGTCGGCGAGGGGGTCGGGCTCGGCGTCACCGTCGGCGAGGCGGTGGCGCTCGGCGTCGGACTGCCGCTCGCGTGCGCGCTCGGCGACGGCGTCGGGATCGCAGTTCCGGCCGGGGTCGGCGTGCCGCTCGGGCTCGGGGACGGCGGAGCGCTGGGCGCCTCGAAATGCGGCGTCGGAAACACCGCACCGCGACCGGTGCAGCCCGCGAGCGCCGAAAGGAAGGCGAGAACGACCAAAAGCCGCCTCATCCCGCCTAGTGCCCCCGCCAAGGCGAGCACCCCTTTCGACGCTGTCCCGGCTTTGCCCATCTATCGCCCGGTTGCCCAAATAAGGGGCTGGTTGCCCAAAAACTCGTTCTTTGCGGGGCGCCAAACCAGGCCGTCTGAGTTGCGCACGCTTGCCAACCGAACGCTTCGGAGGGAACACTAGGGCGAAAGGATGCGCTCATACCATGCGTAAAGGTGCCGACCTGATGGACAAGGCCGAAGCCCTTGGCTGAGAGCGACGTGCGCCCTCACGTCGCTGGCCTCATGTGTGCTGTCAACATTGCGTTCGATCCGCACCGTCGCCTCAGCGCTCACGCGCTCTTTTCCCGCGTGTCCACCGAAGAACTGCCGTTCAGCTTCGAGCAGGACTTCTACGTAGTGGTCTCGCTCCGTGGGGTGCCAGACGGAGAACGAACGGTCGGCATGTATCCCGAACCAGGCGTCCTGGAGTTCGTGGCCGAAGCCGCCGAGGGCAAGGTCATCGTCGAGGACGGCCTTGCCGTCTTTGCTCGCTCTGTGGTAAGCTGCGTGGTCCACCAAGCGGGTCCACAGTACGTAACCTTCATCGTCGACGGGGAACCCCTGGAACCTGTTTTTGCATTTCAAGTAGTCCAGGAAGAAGACAATGGCGACTGAAACCAGGCAAGCTAACCCAACCGCCCCGCTGAGCATGCACCCCGCACGGTCAAGCGCACAACATCGTACAAACGACGACCGTTGCCGCGCGCTTGCGAATGATCTGTGTACGGCATACGGTAATCTGCGTGTGCCCGCGGAAACGATCGCTTGCCTCGACTTCAGGGGCAACGGTGGATATGCATTGGGAGGCGAGGCGCTCGTCGTTTGGCAGCCCAGCCCCACTATGCTGGTGAAGATCGCCGAGCCCGGCGCATCGTCGTACACGCTCATTGAGCCATACGGAGTGGTTTCGATCGGAACTCGGAAGTTGCCGTCGGAACAAAAGCCTGCAAGGCGGCTTCTTCCGGGCGAGTGCTTCACCGATTTGAGCGCCGAGGCGGCAGCCGTAATCATGGATCTCGCCGCGCACCCCGTCACACCTCCGCGGGAGCCCAAAGCGGTTCCGTTTGGTGCGAACCCGCGCTTTTTGGGCTAGGGAAGGTCAGTAAAATGGAAGGGAGCTGTCGGTCGGCGGCTCCCTTCCATTTTCTTCCCCGGGGACGCTGAAATCGAACAATACCGCTTCGGCGCGCATCACCTGGAAGGCGTGGCGCGCTTGCAACACACGAACGATCCTTGGGAAACCGAGGTGTTCGCTTGGATCAAAGGCGACGGCGCACCTAAACTGAACGCCCAGAAAGACTCAGAGGTAATCGTCTATGCTGAGGGCGATGAACTCATTGGTTTTTCCGGCATCGGCCCGTACAAAGTAAACTGGCCCGAGCCAGACAGCGACCGCGTAAAGCACCTGCATGTCATCGCGGTCGGCCTTGACCAGCGGTATCGTAGGCTCCCGGAGGGGCCGCGCGAACAACGATATTCGTGGCGGATATTAGAATCGATTGCCGCTTCCGTGGCGAGTAAGCCCAAGTTTCCTCGCATTGTCACGCTCTTTGTTCATCCCTTGAACGCACGCGCGATCAAGCTCTATTGCGACTACGGCTTCAGATTTTTGCCGCACCAAGTCTACGTCGATCCAGAAACCAGAACGGAGTACCCGATGATGGTTTACTCGTTCTAGCCGAAAAGCTCGGGCTGGCTCTGCGCCTGCTTGTGACATGGCCGTCGGCCGCGTTTTCGTGAGCCCGTCCACGGTGAGCGCTCGGGAAGATTCTGCGTCCACATCGGGACGTAGGGCTCGCCAAGCGCCGAGGTCCCGTTCTCCCAAAAGCGTGGCTCGACGCCAAGCTCAAAAAACACCTGGACAAGAACGCAGAGGTTGTGAGCCAAGACTTTGCACAGGACCTCGTTCCGTTGCGCCTGCGGGCCTTTGGACCGCACGAAGCCCCCAAACTTGGCCTTGATCATGGAGAACGTCGTCTCGACATTCGACCGCTGATGGTAGGCGTTGTAGAAAGCATCGGGGTCGTTCCGAAACGAGTCGAATGATTCGCGCCACGGTCCCGGCGCATCGGCCTTCGCGTTGGACTTGAACGCGATGAGCGGCACCGCGCCGGCAGCGCTGATCGCCTCCACGTTACTCCGACCGCTATAGCCCTTGTCGGCGCTGAGCTTCGTTACGTTGAAACGCGCAGTTGTCGACTTCAAGAGGGGCGCCAACAGCGGGTAGTCGTTGATGTTCCCAGGCGTCACCTCAACGCTAGTCACGACGTTGGTCCTGACGCCCACCATTGCGTGGGCCTTGACGTATTCGGTCGTAGACTGCATCCGGCCGTATTTCGCGTCATACCAACGGCGATGGACCGAGCTGGAGAAGCCTGTGGCGTCAACGGCGAACTCGGTTTCGATCTCACGAAGAGGGCGGGCGCTCTCCTCGACCATCGCCCGAAGAATCGGTGTCAGAAGTGGATTCTCCAGCGCATTGAAAACGCTGTTGTAGTGGGGAGCGCGATCGATCAAGCCACGCGCTTCATAGTCCCGCAGGTCGGTGATCGCCCGACGCCCTGACGTTCCGCCGTACACCTTCATGACGGCGCAGAAAGTCGCGTCGGCGAGCGGTACGCGAGGACGGCCGCGTGTCTGCTTAGGCGAGTCTATCGCCGAGCAAAGGTCGCGCAGCAGGTCGGCGACCATCGCCTTCTCGTGCGTCTGGGCCGCGTTGTAGGCTCGCCATTCCTGAGGGTAGGTCGGACGAGGGCCGCTTGCATCCCCAGAGCCCCCAGCAGTATCGTAGGATGTGGACACGTCGCTAATCCCTTCGTGTTCACGGCCGCCCGGGGTGTTATCAGCACCCCAGGCGGCCTCAGGTGGCCCGGGCGGGAGTTGAACCCGCAAATGAGGGCGATTACGAATCGCCTGCCGTTCCGAATGGCAACCGGGTCGTTTGGGTCACAAGGCGGTCATGCTTCCAGGCGGGCCGCTTTGTGTTAGCCTATGATAACTGTAAGGCTGGGCCGCGTCAACGATTTCTTGACAAAATCACGCCTTTGCCCCAAGATAACTGCCAGAGAGGAGTTATCCATGGCGAGAGAGAGAAGCCCGAACTACCCGGCGCACAGCTTACCGAGCGCAATCCAGTTCGCAAAGTTGCTCTGGAGCAAAGAGAAGCGAACGGCCGTGGAACTGGACGTGATCGCGAGCGCCCTAGGCAGTATTGGCGTGAGCGGTCCTGTTCGGAGTAAGGTCGCGGCCATGCGGCAATACAAGCTCGTCCAGCCCGTGGACAGCAAGATGAAGGTGTCTGACCTCGCGATCACGCTTATTCTGCAGCGACCTGGGCAAGCAGAGTACGATGCGGCCGCCAAGGATGCGGCTTTGGCCCCCAGCCTTTTTGCCGCTCTATATAAGGAGCGGCCGGACGCATCTGACGAGGCGCTGTCGTATTATCTGGTACGAGACCAGAAGTTCTCGACGGAGGGTGCGACGCGCGCGATTCGAGCCTACCGGGAAACCCTGGCCTTTGCCAAACTTGTCGTTTCGAGTTATAGTGAGGGAGGCGACGAGGCACCGGATGAGGAGCCCGAACAGGTGCCCGCCCCCTCTGATCGGCCCACGGGTCCATCTGAGCCAGATCGTGCGCGGGCTCGGGAAGGCAAGTCAGTGTCGTTTATCTTCGCGCTGCCCCGTGGGGTCCAAGCCGAGGTCACATTCCATGGCAGTGCACCCACAAAGCGGGCTGTCATGAAGCTGCGACAGTACCTGGAGCTTTTCGAGGACGACCTGCCTGATGACGTGCAGGGGTCTCCCTCCTCCGATTTGAGCGACGTGCCGCCAATGCGCCTTCGTCAGCTCGAAACCAGCGAGCCGGAGTAGCCACCCCTTTTGTGGGCAACCGGCCGCCTTTCTGGGCAGCGGCCGATAGATGGGCAAAGCCCGCTGTCCCCCTTGCAGTCGGCAGTCGGGTCTGCTAATGTAAAGCTCCGGGTCTGGCACTCTCGTGCTGATAGTGCCAGGCCGCAAGTCACCTCTTTCAACCCGTTAGCAGAAGGCTCGCGGAGGATGGTTTTTGTGAATCTCAAGCCACTGGGCGACCGTGTGGTCGTCGAGCACGTGGAACAAGCCGATAAGAGTGCGGGCGGCGTCTTCCTTCCCGACACGGCAAAAGAAAAGCCGCAGGAAGGCCGCGTTCTCGCCGTCGGCTCCGGCCGCACGCTCGACAATGGCACCAAGCTTGCCATGGACGTCAAGCCCGGCGACCGCATCATCTATTCGAAGTATTCGGGCTCGGAGATCAAGCTCGAAGGTAAAGAATACCTCATCATCTCGGAAAAAGACGTTCTCGCTGTGTTCAGCGACGAGCGCGTTCCGGCCGGAGTATAAGCACCACCAATGGCAGCTAAACAACTCGTATTTGACGAGAGCGCGCGGCGCGCGCTCGAGCGCGGCGCGAACGCCCTCGCCGACGCGGTAAGGGTGACGCTGGGACCGAAAGGCCGCAACGTCGTTCTCGATAAGAAATTCGGTTCCCCGACGATTACCAACGACGGCGTGACCATCGCCAAAGAGATCGAGCTTTCCGACTCGTTCGAGAACATGGGCGCGCAGCTCGTGAAGGAAGTCGCTTCGAAGACGAACGACATCGCCGGCGATGGTACGACGACCGCGACCGTGCTCGCACAGGCCATCATTCGCGAAGGCCTTCGCAACGTCACCGCAGGCTCGAACCCGCTGCTGATCAAGCGCGGCATCGAAAAAGCGGTCGAGTTGGCCGTCGCAGAGATGCAGAAGATGGTCCTCATGGTCACCGACCGCGAGCAGATCGCGCAGGTTTCTTCGATCTCCGCCAACGATTCCGAAATCGGCGAGCTGATCGCACGCGCAATGCGCGGGACGAAGGATGGCAAGGAGACCGGCGTCGGCAAAGACGGCGTGATCACCGTCGAAGAGTCGAAGTCGATGAAGACCGACGTCGAGCTCAAGGACGGGATGCTCTTCGACAAGGGCTACATCTCGCCGTACATGGTGACCGACTCGGAGCGCATGGAAGCAGAGTTGACCGATCCGTACATCCTCGTCACGGAGCGCAAGATCTCGGCGATCGCCGACATCCTGCCGCTGCTCGAGAAGATCGTGCAGGTCCAGAAGCCGCTGCTGATCATCGCCGAAGACGTCGAAGGCGAAGCCCTCGCGACGCTCGTCGTGAACAAGCTGCGCGGCACGTTCACCACCGTCGCCGTCAAGGCGCCGGGCTTCGGTGACCGCCGCAAGGAGATGCTCAAGGACATCGCCACCCTGACGGGCGCGACGGTCGTGAGCGAAGAGCTCGGCCTCAAGCTCGACAAGGTCACCCCGGAGCTGCTCGGTCAGGCCAAGACCGTTAAGGTCACCAAAGACGAGACGACGATCGTCGACGGCAAGGGTAAGCCGGAAGCGATCAAGGGCCGCATCGAGATGATCAAGCGGCAGGTCGAAGAGACCGACTCCGATTTCGATCGCGAGAAGCTCCAGGAGCGTCTGGCGAAGCTGTCGGGCGGCGTGGCCGTGATCCAAGTCGGCGCGGCGACCGAGACCGAACTCAAAGAGAAGAAGCATCGCATCGAGGACGCGCTCAGCGCAACCCGCGCGGCCGTCGAAGAGGGGATCATCCCCGGCGGCGGCAGCTCGCTGGTTCACGCGATCAAAGCGATCGAAAAGCTCGCTTCGAAGACGGAGAATCACGACGAGAAGATCGGCGTCGACATCATCCGCCGTTCGCTCGAAGAGCCGCTCCGCCAGATCGCGGAGAACGCCGGCTTCGA
>Ga0182015_10004570_pt1 | contig 14812 bp, 8 predicted proteins | sample 712P3MmetaG_FD_120478 | JGI IMG/M metagenome (GOLD analysis project Ga0182015, IMG submission 120478) | Permafrost microbial communities from Stordalen Mire, Sweden - 712P3M metaG | ecosystem: Environmental > Terrestrial > Soil > Wetlands > Permafrost | place: Sweden: Stordalen | collected...
CGCAATCGCGGAGAGTCGGGGAATGAGTTCGCGTTTCGTTTTCTGGGCCCGGCGGCGGGAAACCGTGTTTCGGCCGTTGCCGGAGTTCCAGGCGATCCGAGCACCTACTATGCCGGCGCCGCTTCGGGAGGCATCTGGAAATCCAACGATGGCGGCAATCGCTGGAATCCGATTTTCGACGACGAGCCGGTCGCGGCCATTGGCGCGCTGGCGGTGGCGCCATCGGATCCTAACGTGGTGTGGGCAGGCACTGGTGAAGCGTGGGCGATCCGGGACATCGACGTGACGGGCGATGGTGTTTACAAATCCACTGACGCCGGCAAGACCTGGGTCCACATGGGGTTGGATCAAACGGGCCGCATCGGGCGCGTGGTCATTGATCCGCAGGATCCGGAGCGCGTGTATGTGTGCGCGCTGGGGCGCATGTCGGGGCCGCAGCAGGAACGCGGCGTGTATCGCACCGCGGACGGCGGCAAGACATGGGATCGCGTCCTGTTCGTCGATCCGAATACCGGCTGCTCGGGCGTTGCTGTCGATCCGAGCAATTCGCGCACGCTGTTCGCCGGCATGTGGGAGGCGGCGATGCACACGTGGGGATTATTCAGCGGAGGGCCGGGGAGCGGTTTGTACGTCTCGCACGATCGCGGCACGACCTGGACGCACATTGAAGGCCATGGTTTGCCGCATGCTCCGGTGGGCAAAATCGATGTGGCGGTTGCGCCGACGGATCCGAGTCGCGTCTATGCATTGATCGAGACGAGTGGGCAGGGATCTTTGTGGCGCTCCGACGATGGCGGAGCGAACTGGCAGATGGTGAGCTTCGATCGCACGCTGATTGGGCGCGCCGGTTATTACATCCGCATCGCGGTTTCACCGGCGGACGAGAATAAAGTTCTGATTTCAAACAGCGCGTTTCTGGTCTCGCTCGATGGCGGCCATACGTTTCACGCGATGCCGTGGGGCGGCGATAACCATGACATCTGGATGGATCCAAAAGATGCGAATCACTTCGCCCTCTCGTTCGACGGCGGTCTCGCCGTCACGACACTGGGCGGCCGCGGATTTCACGATGTGAGCCTGCCCATTGGGCAGATGTACCACGTTACTGTCGATGATCAAATTCCTTACTATGTTTACGGAAACATGCAGGACAACTCGACGATGCGGGGTCCTTCGAGGCCGCTGGGCGAGGGGCCCGACGCAGGGTGGGATCACGGCATGGGTGGATGCGAATCGGGGTTCACTCTTCCCGATCTGACCAATCCCGATATAGTGTGGGCTTCCTGTTATGCCGACGAAGTGACGCGCTGGGATGCGAAGACGCGAGAGGCGCGCTCCGTGAGCCCATGGATGCACACCCTGGACGCAGCGCCGAATGAGGTGAAGTATCGCTGCCACTGGACGCCGCCGCTGGCGATCGATCCGTTCGATCACAACACCGTTTACTACGGCTGCCAGGTAGTTTTCAAAACCAGCGATGGCGGGCAGAAGTGGTCGGTGATCAGCCCCGATCTCTCGACGCAGGATCCTGCGCACATTGTTTCGTCGGGAGGGTTGATCGGCGACAATCTGGGTCAATTTTACGGCGAAGTTGTTTTTGCGCTGGCCCCTTCCACCGTGCAAAAAGGCCTGCTGTGGGCCGGTACCAACGATGGCAAGGTGTGGAACACCCGTGATGGCGGCGGCCATTGGGACGATACAACGGCCAACCTGCAGGGGCTGCCACCGCTGGGAACCGTGACGAGCATTCAACCGTCATGTTTCGATGCGGGAACGGCATACGTCTCTGTCGATTTGCACCTGATTGATAACCGCGATCCTTACATTTTGAAGACGACGGACTTCGGCAAAACCTGGACGAACATCTCAAGCAATTTGCCAAAAGGGCCGTTAGCGTATGTGCGTAACGTGTCCGAGGATCCGAATTATCGCGGCTTGCTGTTTGCGGGAACCGGGAACGCACTCTACTACTCGCTGGACGATGGGGGAAGCTGGACGCAGCTGAAGAAGGGCCTTCCGCCTTCGCCGGTGACGTGGACCATTGTGCAGAAGCGCTTTCACGATCTTGTCGTCTCGACGTACGGGCGCGGCTTTTACATTCTCGACGACATTACGCCGCTGGAGGAGATGGCGGCACATGCGACAAAGGAGGATGTGCGGTTCTTCACGCCGCGTCCGACATACCGGTTGCTGCACAACGAAAATGTGTTTCTCAACTTTGCGCTGAAGGCCGCGCCGAAGAAGCCGGTTGAAGTCGAGATCGTCGATTCCACCGGACGAGCGGTGCGCAAGCTGACAGCGCCTGGACACGAGGGCCTGAATCGCGTGTCATGGAACCTGCACTACGATCCGCCGCGCACCGTTGCCCTGCGCACGATTCCGACCGAGGATCCGCACATCTGGCAGGAGGGGCGCTTTGTGGGCATGGACTCGCGGCCGGTGACGCACTGGGGCATGGAGCGAGTTCCCACTCCGCTGGCTGCGCCGGGAAAATACGAAGCGCGATTGCACGTGGACGGTCAGACGTTCACGCAGCCGGTGACGATCCTGATGAATCCACACAGCCCGGGAACGCTGAGCGACATTGAAGCTTCGGTGAAGCTGCAGCTGCAGATCAGCGGGGACGTGGACAAAGTTTCAGACATGGTGAACCGCATTGAGTGGATGCGCGAGCAACTCGCGGTTGCGGAGAGGATGCTGGACAGCGACGACGGCGACAAGAAAACGGCGCAGGCCGCGCACGAGATGGATCAGAAGCTGCAGGACGTGGAATACGAGATGCTGTCGAAACCGCTGGCGGCGAGCGATGACAAGACTTACATCACTGCGTGGAAGGTCTACTACAACTTGCTGTGGCTGAACGGCGAGATCGGTTCAGGCGCGGGCGATGTGGCGGGCGGAGCGGAATATCGTCCGACCGATAACGAAGTCGATGAGGTTCACGACATCGAACAAAAGCTGGTGAAAGCCGAGGCCGATTACGACAACCTGATGAAGAAAGAGGTCCCAGCATTTAATCACACGCTGGCGGAGCACAACGTAACGCCGATTGTGGCCGGGGGGATGAAGGCGAAAGCGCCTAGCGATCCCAACGGAGCGGCGGACGACGATGACGACGAAGGAGCGAGCAACGATTAGTCCCGCTGCTCTCTGGAACCTGCCTGCCCGCTAGTGCTTCGCGGCGCAGCCGGGCATGCGGAAGGCCCCGATGCGGGTGGAGTAGCGCTCTTCGCCCGCCTTGAAATAATCGCCAACGTACCAGAAGGTGCAGTCGTCGCTGGGATCGATGGCGAGCGTGGTGTAGTCTTCCCAGCGCAGCGTGTTGGTCTGCGATGCCTGGCCTTCGGCCAGGATATTTTCCTCGAGCGTCAACTGACCTTTGGGATCTTTTGCGAGTCGCGCAGCAAAGCGCTGGCCTGCGTAGCTGGCTGATCCACCATAGGAATAGCCGACACCGATGTTGCCCTTGCGGTCGAGGCCGATGCTGGGCATCCAGCGATAATCGCCGCTGGGCGCGTAGGTGCCCTGCTGGTAAAGCTGCGGCGATCCCTGCTTGTCCAGACGGAATTCATACCAGCGCACGCCGCCTCCTTGAGCTTTCGTGTCCACGGAGTGCGAGACGACGATGGATTGGTAACGGCCAAAGTTACGATAGACGAGCCGCTGCATGAGCTTGTCTCCCTGCGAATCGAGACGGACGTCGGTCTTTGGCTGAGGAACGCATTTGCTTAGCTGTCCATCGCAGAGATAGTGATAGGGCGCGACGGAAATCTTATCCGGCCCGGTGATGTGGGTCTTCGCCGGATCGTTCCAGTCGACGTAGAACTTCCAGGTGTAGAGGCCGTCGTCTTCGAAGTGCTCGTGGAGTTGGGTTCCGCCCGCCGCCATCACGATTTCCGGGGCGCCTTTGGGTGGCAGGCGGGTGCCGTCGATGTCCGCGCAATTGAGAAAATTAACGCCATCGACGATCTCGCACTCCTCGCGGGCGGATAATCCCTGGAGCATTTTGCTTCTCTCGGCTGCGCAGACATGCTTTTGAATCACGGTGTCGCCGGTGCTGGTGGGGATGTAGTAGCCATCGGACCAGATCGCGGGGCGCGGATAATCGGGAAACAGGGGGCGGCTGAATTCGTAGCGATAATACGAGCCGAGGGGATCGGGTCCGGTGCTGACGGCATAGCACATGGCATAGGGGCCATCGGGCTGATCGGGCGGACGCCGGAAGATCGGCAGAACAAAAAGCCAGCGGCCAGCGACCTGGTCGTAGCGAACTACGGCATCACCGCTCACTTGCTTCTCGCATTGACCGCCGAACCCGGCGAACAATGTGTTGGTGATCACGGGCCCCAGGAGCACCTTGCCTGTTTTCGTATAGACAGCCATGCGCGAATTGACGATCTGCACGATGGCGTCCGGACCGGCGGCCAGGCTGTTGTCCGAGGGATTGCGGGCGTCGGTTTCACCCTGCGGTCCTGAGAATCCGACACCCAAGCCGTCGAAGCTGGCGACCATGGTCGCGGGTGGCCGCGTTCCCGGCGTGACCTGCTCTACTGCGGCACCTTCCGGGGGAATCGCGGCGGGCGGTGGAATCGTCCCCGCACCTCCGGGTGGAGTGGCATTGGCCGGACGCGGCCGCTCGACGCGCGGGGGTGGCTGATACAGGGTGAGAAGGGTTGTGAGCGGCGCCGATGTATCGAACTTAACCGCAGGATTGACGATGGTGTGTCCGGCGGACCACTCGGGAGGATTGCCCGCCGCGGTTTGCGCTGGGACGGGTGCCTCGTCATCGTCCTGGGCTGCGGCGCGCGGAGTGCACGTGAGCGTGACGAAGGCGGCCAACGCCACTGCTGCGCAGACGGTACAGAGCTTCTTCTCTTTAGAAATGCCTGAGTCTCGGACCCATCTGCGCGCCATGATTTCTCCTCACCAGCGGGTTTAGAAAGAGACAACCGGAAGTTTCGGTTTTGCGTATTTCTCGTTCTTTACTTCGGAAACGCAGAGCTGCGCACGGCAGGCGGATTCTTGAGAGCGTAAGCAACTGCAGCGCGCGTCTCCTTCAGCTCCGCTCCTGTGACCTGCAATCGCGGGAGACGCACACGCGCATTGCCAGTGCCGGTTTCTTCCTGAACCTGCTTGATGAGCTGGATAAACTTCGGCACCGTGTCCAGCCGGAGCAAGGGTAGAAACCAGCGATAGAGCGCGAAGGCATCGTCTTGCTTGCCTGCGATGGCGGCGTCGAAGAGGGCTACGGATTCGGCGGGGAAAGCGTTCACAAGTCCGGCTACCCAACCCACCGCTCCGGCCGCGATGCCCTCGACGATGGCGTCATCCACGCCGACAAAGATGCGCAGCCGATCGGCGACGAGCGCGCGGATCGCCGTCCCGCGGCGCACATCTGTGCTTGATTCCTTCACCGCCACCAGGTTGTTGTGCTCTGCGGCCAGCTCTGCGATCTGCTCCGGCAGAAAATCGGTGCCGTATGAAACAGGATTGTTGTAGAGCATGCAGGAGAGGGGTGTGGCGCGAAAGACAGCGGTCACGTGTGCCTTCATCTCCGGCCAGTCGCCGCGGTAAACGTAGGGTGGCAGCACCATGAGCCCCGAACAGCCGGCCTGTTCAGCGGATTTCGCCAGGGCGACGGCTTCATCGGTCGAGAGCGCGGAGATGGCAGCAACGACGGGGGCCTGTTTCGCAGCGGCATGCACATTGCGCAGGATCGCTTCCTTCTCGGCGACGGTAAGGGTCGCCGCCTCGCCAAGCGAGCCGAGCGCGATGATGCCTGCGCAGCCATTGCCGAGAAGCCACTCGACGTGGCGGGTCATAAAGTTGTGATCGACGTGCAGATCTTCATCAAAGCAGGTTGTGATTGCGGGCATTACGCCGTACCACTTCATGGAGTCTCCTTGGAGTTTTCAGGGGATGCGTTTGCGGCAGCGAGGATCTCAGCGCCGGTAGCGGGCTCGCGCGGAGAGACCAGGCTTGCAACCGAAGAGGGAAAGAGCGGAGGGCGAACCGAGCCCACGCGCCAATTGAAAAGGAATTCCGTGGCCGGACCGCAGATACGCCCCTGGCAGGGACCCATGCCGCATCGCGTGTGCAGCTTGGCCTCGCGCCAGCCGGTGTGTTCACGCAACGCTGCGTGGCGCACGTCCTCGCAGCGGCAGACGATAGTGTCCTGCGCAGGCAGCTCGCGCAGGCGAGGATCGAGTGCACAGGCTTGTTCGAGCGCGCGAACGAAACCGAGCTTGCGGCGACGCTGACGGGCGAGGCTTCGCGCTATGTCGGCGCTGCCGGAAGCAGCCAGCGCGGCAATGCGGCCCTCAAGCAAAGACAGTTCGACGCCGCCGATTCCGTTGGGTTCGCCTGCGCAGTAGATGCCGGGGATCGAAGTCTGCAGCACCTCATCCGTGACTACGAAACCGTTTTCGATGCGGCATCCCAGCAGCTCGGCCAGCTCCGTATTCGGCACAAGGTGAAAACCGCAGGCCAGATAATCGCAGTCGACGTCCCACTGTTTGCCACCCTGGCGCAACGTGACTGCCTCAATCCGATCGCGACCGAGCGCTGCGATGGGCCACGTGCCGGTGAGGTACCGGGTGCGGCGGAGAGTCATACGATATTGAACTCCCTGCCAGAGCTTCGCGGGCTCGGCGAACATGTGTGATGCGAAGCGCGCGAGCTGGGACCACGGAGCTTGCTCGCAGATGACGGCAACATTTGCCTTGCGCCGGGCAAGGTGTGCGGCTACGGCGAGCAGCAAAGGACCGGTTCCGGCAACGACCACGCGCTTGCCGGCAACAGGCAGGCCGCCGCGCACCATGGCATCGAGACCGCCGGCGCCCATCACGTTTTGAAGCGTCCACCCGGGGAACGGCAGGAATCGCTCGCGCGCGCCGGTTGCGAGAATCAACGCGCCGCAGTGGAGTTCCGCACAATCGTGATTTTCATTGATCGCCGCGTCTGTGTAGCGGGACCAGGGAGCACCATTGCGTTCCGCGACTACCAGGCCCGGCTCAGGACAGTCGAAGACTCGCCATCCCTGGAGGCGCACCACGGAGGAAGCGTCGAGGCGAACCTGCCACTGCCGGGCTGCGGCCGGAAGATGTGCGCCGGTCCGCCAGATTTGGCCGCCTGGCGCGGGATTGTCGTCCACCAAACCAACATGCTGGCCGGCCCTGGCGGCGGTCACCGCCGCTGCGATCCCTGCGGGGCCCGCGCCCACCACCAGAATGTCGAAGCTCCATTTCACGGTATTCGGGAGCCTCCGGAGTCTTCGGCCAGCTCATTCGTGATGACGTGGATTCCCGGCGTGCAGAGGATCTGGCAGCTCCGCTGGTGCGGGACGCCATCGATCGTCACGCGGCACTCGAAGCAGATGCCCATGCCACAGAGGGGTCCGCGCGACTCGCCGGATACCGATCGCCGTGTAGGCTGACCCGCGAGCAGCACCGCTGCTGCCACGGTCGTTCCCGACGCCACCGCGACCGTCACGCCATTCACCGTCAGCGCAATCGAGCGCGTGGTCTCAGGCATGGTACTGTTCCGATGAGCCGATCGGTCGTTGGGCCAGGCGGCCTGGAATTGGGGCGTTCGTTGCATCAGGAAAGCGCGCTGGGAAATAAGGCTCCGCCGGAATCTCCGCTTTTTCGCCGCACATGGTCGCGATCAGCAGCTTCGCTGTGGCGAGCGAGGTCGTGATTCCCAGGCCCTCATGCCCGGTCGCCAGAAACAGCGTTTCGTCGTCAGGCCACGGGCCAATGAGGGGCAGCTTATCCGGAGTGGCAGCGCGAAAGCCGGTCCACACGCGAATGGCCTGAAGGTCGCCGATCTCAGGCAAATACATCTGTGCGCGAGCGACCATCGCCGCCAGCAGGGTGTGGTTCAGTCCGGTGCTTTCCGCGTCGAACTCACGTGATGAGCCGATGAGTATTTGGCCGGTTCTGCGCGGCTGCACGTTGAAGGCGACTGAATCCGTGGTGACCGAGTGCGCGCTCTTCAGGTATCCAAGCTCGACCAGCTGATGACGCACGAAACCAGGATAGCGGTCGGTGATGACCAGATGCCCTCTGCGCTTGCGGATGGGGAGCCCAGGCAGAAACCGGACAGCGTCAACTCCGGAGGCATTCACAATGTGCGCAGCGTGGAGTTCTGTACCGTCTTCCAGCTGGACGCGGCCTTCCCCCGCCGCGACCACTCGATGCGGGGCAAGCAGTTGCGCTCCCATCCGCACAGCTTCGCGTATCAGGTATCCTGCCGCGCAGGGCGGATACAGAACTGCATCTGAGGGAACAAGTAGAGCCCCGGCGAGCGGACGGCGCAGATGCGATTCTGCCTCCGCGAGCGCGTGGCTATCCAGGACTTCGCTCTCCACCGCAACCGAAGCGTAAAGCGCGCGCTTGCGCCGGACCTCATCCATCTCCTCCCCATCCGCTGCGACCCACAGCGTGCCGCATGGCTCGAACTCGACATCGGCCGGCAAGGCTGGCGCAAGCTCACGCCAGAGTCTCTGCGAATAGCGCGTGAGGGCGAGTTGCATCGGCGAGTCATCCATCACAACGATGTGGCCCATACCGGCCGCCGTGGCGCCGCCTCCGATGCCGGCCGCGTCGACGACCGTGGTGCTCAGTCCCCGGCCCGCGCATTCGCGGGCGCAGGCCGCGCCGACAATGCCGGCGCCGAGGATGACCACGTCAGACACAGACCTCATGAACGAATGCCCGCGCGAAAGGGATCGTCCGGATGCAGAAACAGATTGGTCTCAGCAGTGATGAATGCCGACCCGGTGATGCTCGGAATCACCTCTCGAGGAGAACCATTGAGCAAACGGTAGGAACCTTCGAAGCAGGTGCCGAGAATTCCCGCCTGGCGCCAGGTTTGGCCGGGAGCCAGCCGCCCCTCCGCCGCCAGGCAAGCGAGTTTGGCGCTGGTGCCGGTTCCGCAGGGTGAGCGATCATAGGCCTTGCCGGGACAGAGCACGAAGTTTCGGCTGTCGACGCCCGCCGCCATACCGGCTACCGACAACTCCACATGATCGATTTCCTCCCCCTGCGCTCCAGTGATCCCCTGCGTTCGCAGGGCACAACGAATGGCCCACGCGTATTCGGTCAGCTCGTCTCGATTTTCGACCTCCAACTCGCAGGGTGCGTGATCCGTGAGGAAAAACCAGTTCCCACCCCAGGCAACGTCTCCCATCACCGGTCCGAAACCCGGGACATCCACACTGACGCCGACGCTATGCCGGAAACTCACTACGTTCTCCACGGTGACCTTCCCGCTATGGTGCAGTGTGGCGCGAACGGCGCCGACCGGGGTTTCGATGCGATGCTCCCCAGGCGCGATCCGCCCCAGATGCGCGAGCGTCGTGACCACACCAATGGTGCCGTGTCCACACATCCCCAGATATCCAATGTTATTGAAGAAAATGACACCGGCCGCGGAGCCTGGGTCGATCGGCTCGACCAACAATGCTCCTACCATGACGTCGGATCCGCGGGGCTCATTTACCACGGCAGAGCGGAACCAATCCTGCTCCGCAGCAAACCGGCGCAGGCGTTCCTCCAGGGGACCAGAGCCGAGGTCTGGCCCTCCGGACAGCACGACGCGCGTTGGTTCTCCGGCAGTGTGAGAATCGACAGTTTGAATGGCGAGCATAGGTAAAAAAATAGTACAGATTGTCTACAATCTTGCATACTACTGTATCTTCTTTTTACAACGAAGTTGAGGGAGGGGTATGAAGCAGGGGAAGATCTTTTTTGCCGCTGTGGCCGTCAGCATAGCAATCACGGGGCTTCCGGGACACGCTCAGGTCACCGCCGCGAATTTTGATCGCGCGCTCACCCTGCAAAAGCACTATGACTCGTTGGTCGTGAACCTTCCTGAGCCTCCAGTTTGGCAGGAGTCGTCCGACTCGTTCGTCTATCGGAAGGCGGTTGAAGGCGGGCACGAATTCTTTCTGGTCGATGCGGCCGCGCAGACAAAGCAACCTGCTTTCGATCACGACAAGCTGGCTGCGGCTTTGTCGTCAGCCAGCGGAGAGACCTATAAGGCCGCCACGCTGCCGTTCCCGCGTTTCCGGTTTGTGGCCGATCGAAGCGCGATCGACTTCATCGTGAACGGCGTGCGCTGGCACTGCGATCTGCATGCCTGGACCTGCGCCAGCCCAGGCGCGCTGCATCCTGGCGACAATGAGTACGAAGGCGACGACGATTATGACGATACTCCGAGGGCGATGAACGACCCCCACAAGACCCGGGCTTCACCAGACGGCAATTGGCTGGCCTGGGTGGAGAACTATAACATCCGCATCGGCTCAAAAGACGGCAAGGAAAAAGTCACGCTGAGTCAGGATGGTTCGGAAGACAACTATTATGCCTTTCATACTATTGTGTGGTCGCCCGACTCAAAATACCTGGTAGCGTATCGCATTCGTCCCGGGTATCGCCGGCTAGTGCACTATGTCGAATCGTCCCCGGCGAGTCAGCTCCAGCCGGAATATTCTTCGATGGTTTACCCGAAAGCCGGGGACGTGCTGGCGCTGCCCCAGCCGGTGCTGTTTGACGTTTCAGCCCGACAGGAAATACGGATCGATAACGGCCTCTTCCCCAATCCGTTCGACCTGTCATCTGCAGAGTGGTGGAAGGATAGCCGCGGCTTCACTTTCGAATACAACCAGCGCGGGCATCAACTTTACCGCGTGATCGACGTAGATGCCAAAACCGGAACTGCCCGCGCCCTGATAAGTGAAGACAGCAAGACCTTCGTGGATTATCGGCCGCTGGTCATGGATCAGTTCGATACCGGGAAGGAATTCCGCCACGATGTGGCCGACGGCAAGGAGATTATCTGGGCGTCCGAGCGAGACGGCTGGGAGCACCTCTATCTGCTGAATGGAAAGACGGGGGAGATTGAGAATCAGATCACCAAAGGCCCCTGGGTGGTGCGTGCCGTCAATCGTGTGGATGACGACAAGCGGCAGATCTGGTTTGAAGCGAGTGGTATGAACAGTGACGAGGATCCTTACTTCGTCCATGCCTACCGTATTAACTTCGACGGAACGGGCTTGACGCCGCTAACCCCCGCGGCGACAAACCATCGCGTCGAGTTTTCTTCGGACGGCAAATACTATGTTGACCTGCAGTCCCGCATCGACCTGGCGCCCGTTATGACTCTCTACGCGACCGAAGGCAACAAGGAACTGATGACGGTGGAGCAAGCGGACATCAGCAAGTTGCAGGCTGCAGGCTGGCATTCCCCCGAGGTTTTCAAGACGAAGGGGCGCGACGGAACCACGGATATCTGGGGCGTGATCTACAGGCCCGCTAACTTCGATCCGAAAAAGAAGTATCCGGTAATCGAAGACATCTATGCCGGGCCACAGGGATCTTTCGTACCGAAGAGTTTTACGGCGCGGATCGAACCTCTGACGCAACTCGGATTTGTTGTGGTCCAGATGGACGGTATGGGCACAAACAACCGCTCGAAGGCCTTTCACGAGGTAGCCTGGCATAACTTGAAGGACGCGGGTTTCGCTGATCGCATCCTTTGGCATAAAGCGGTCGCCACTAAGTATCCGTGGTACGACATTTCGCGGGTTGGGATCTTCGGAACTTCAGCGGGTGGGCAAAGCGCCATGGGAGCGCTGCTTTTTCATCCGGAGTTTTATAAGGTCGCCGTCTCGAACAGCGGCTGCCACGACAATCGCATGGACAAGATCTGGTGGAATGAGCAATGGATGGGCTGGCCCATCGGGCCCCAGTATTCGGAGTCATCGAACGTCGACAACGCATGGCGGCTACAGGGGAAACTAATGCTGGTGATGGGCGAGATGGACAAAAACGTCGATCCGTCGTCGACGATGCAGGTGGTCGATCGCCTGATCAAGGCGAATAAGACATTTTCGCTGTTGGTGGTCCCGGGCGCCGGTCACGGCACGCGCGGGATAAATGCGGACTATACGGAACGCAATCTTGACAGCTACTTTGTCCATAACTTACTCGACGAGGAGCCGCCCGACTGGAATGCTGGAGCGCCGAAGCAGAGTACTGGAAACTAACATCACTAGTTAGAATCCATGACCGGTGGACGGGTGCGAAGTCCAGATTGGGTCTGTATCATCCGCGTTATTTCCAGCCCGGGCGTCCCTCGACCAATGTGATGTAGCGGTCGATGGGAAGGCCGATGAAGCGCTGTTTCTCGCCGCTGGGCTGCGGCCATTGCACCTCGACCCAATCGATTCGGGTGCGGTCGCCGAGGCCGAGCACCATGCGCGGATCGTGCGAGGAAAGATAACTGCCTCCGCCGACCTTGGTGCGGTGGCGCGTCAGATCGCCGCTCTGCCAGGTGACCTTCGCCCCGATGGCGTCGATATTGGATCGGGTTCCAACCAGTTTCATACCGAGCCAATGATGACTGCGGGCCGAATTGTTTTTGAGCAGCAGCGGTGGACCGTCGTTGGTGGTGATCAGCACGTCGACGGCGCCATCGTTATCGAAGTCTCCGAGCGCGAGACCGCGACCGGCAATGGGTCGTCCGAACGCCGGGCCAGCCTCGTCGCTCACATTCTTCCAGGTACGCCCATTGCCTTCGAATAAAAGCAGCGGCTCCAGATAGCGGAGTTCAGGATGGTGCGCCTGAATGGTCGTATCGGGATGGCCGTTAGCGACGATCAGGTCGAGATCGCCGTCGTTGTCGTAGTCGAAGAACTTCAGTCCCCATCCGCTCATCAGGCGCGTCGTCGCGCCGATGGGGGTGTCTAAAGCCACATCGTCGAATCCGCCGTTGCCATTGTTGCGATAGAGCGAATACATTTCGTGGTCGACATTGGCGACGAACAGATCGATCCAGCCGTCCTGGTTGTAATCGGCTGCGTCGACGCCCATGCCCGATCGCGCGACGCCGAAGGGATTGTAGGCGACTCCGGCGAGAAGTCCGTTTTCGGTAAAGCGGCCCTTCCCCTGATTGATGAACAGGGGATTCGGCGCGGTGTCGCTGCCCACGAAGAGGTCCATCCAGCCGTCGTTATTGATGTCGGCGGCCACCACGCCCCAGGCCTTGTTCAGCGATAAGGCAATCCCGGAATCGCGGCTGACATCGGTGAAGGTGCCATCGCCATTGTTGTGAAAGAGCCAGTTGGGCAGAGGCTGAAAAACATTTGGCTTGCAATAATATCGTTCGCCCGGCCCATGGCCGCCGCAGAACACGTTCTTCGCCTTGTCAAAATCGCCGAATCGGCAGACGAACAAATCGAGGCGCCCGTCGTTGTCGTAATCGAACCACACGGCGCTGGTGCCCCATCCCGCAGCGCCCACGCCGGCCTTGGCCGTCACGTCGGTGAAGGTGCCGTCGCCGTTGTTGTGATAGAGAATGCTGTTTGGATATTGAGTGACATACAGATCGGGGAGTCCGTCGCCGTCGTAGTCTCCCACGGCCACGCCCATTCCGTAAGCATTGCCCTGGACGCCAGCTTTGGCGGTGACGTCAGTGAACGTGCCGTCGCGATTATTTCGATAGAGCGCGTTGTGCAGCGAAGTGGGGGGCGTGTAGAAGTCGCAGGAGCCGCTGTTTACCAGATAAATATCTAACCATCCGTCGTTGTCGTAATCGAAGAAGGCGCAGCCTGCGCCGACGGTCTCCGGCAGATACATATCGGGCGAGAGGCCCGCAGTGTGGGACCAGGTAATTCCTCTGCGTGCCGCGGGGATTTCCTCGAAGAACGGTTGAGCAGCGGAAGCCGCCAACGCCCGTGCCAGCCGCGACGAGGAAGCGAGTCCGAGGGCGGCTGCGCTGAGAAACCTTCTGCGCGAAACAGGCTGCGGACGACGAGACGGAATCCTGGACATCAGACCGGCCCAGCTTCCTTAACGGCTGTTCCCGTGCATCCGCGTACTTGCTCCGAGAATGCCTTCATTGCGGGACGGTGTGCCCCTGGGTGGTGTCGGTCGAGGATTTTGCGCGCGCGGCGGCCTGCGCCTGCAGAGCCATCTCCCGTTGCGCGCCAGCCTGATCGCCGGTGTGAGAATAAGCGAGAGCCAGCTGATAATGGCCGGCAGGGTCGTCGGGCTCCATCTTCACGTAGCTCTGGAGAGGAGCCTTTGCCTCGGCGAACTTACCCGAAGCCGTCAGCGACATGCCGAGCGCGAGGTACGCTTCGGAGAAGCCGACATCAAGTTTTGCGGCGCGAGAGAAGCGCAGGATCGCCTCATCCCATGTTCCGGCTCGACGCGCCAGCTCTCCCAGAACAAATTCCGCAGACGCGTTGGTGGGATCTACCTCGAGTTCCTTCTCGAATTCCGCTTTGGCATCATCCGTGGGGCCAGAGTCGCCGGCTATCGCGAGATCGACCTGGCCAAGGCGGTAATGAATGCCGGGAATTTTCGGATTTTGCGCGAGTATCTCGCGATAAACTTCCGCAGCGTCCTGATTTTTTCCCTGGGACTCGAGCGTCTCCGCTTCGAGTCTGCGTTCCTGGTATGAGGTGGGCGCTCTCGCCTGCAGTTCCTGAGCCGCTCGCATGCTCAACTCCGAAAAAAGATGCGTAGAGACGTAGAGAACCTCGGGATCGTCTGGCGATTCTCGCCTAAGTTGCAGGAGCGCATCCACAGCTGCCTGGTCCTGATCGAGCGCCATCGCACAACGCACCGTAGCCATTTCCGCGTGATAGCGCTCGGTCTTGTCGGCGATCTGCGACAGCCCTCGCTGTAAAAGCGGCAGCGCTTCCCGGCAGTGGCCGGACTCGACGAGATCCATTCCGTGCTGGATCGAAGCCGCGGCTCCGGGCTTCGCCGCCTGGGCCTGTGCCTCGACGGATAGCGCC
>Ga0182015_10004572_pt1 | contig 14809 bp, 8 predicted proteins | sample 712P3MmetaG_FD_120478 | JGI IMG/M metagenome (GOLD analysis project Ga0182015, IMG submission 120478) | Permafrost microbial communities from Stordalen Mire, Sweden - 712P3M metaG | ecosystem: Environmental > Terrestrial > Soil > Wetlands > Permafrost | place: Sweden: Stordalen | collected...
AAGGTTGTCGAGGGCGAATACGAATTTCCGTTCCAGGGGCACACAGCCATCGGTCCGGCCCATGCTATGGCCGATCCGTCGAACGATCAGATGACCATTTGGTCGAATGACATGAAATCTTATGGCATGCGGACCGGCGTCGCCGCTTTTCTTGGGATGCCGCGAGATCGGGTGCGCGTCATCTGGATGGATGGGCCCCAATTGTACGGCCGTACGGCCGCCGATGACGCCGGCTTTGAGGCCGCCTTCCTGGCCAAAGAAATCGGCCGGCCGGTTCGAGTGCAGTGGATGAGGCACGAGGAAACGGCTTGGGATACCAAAGGTCCAGCGTTCACGTTCAAGATGCGCGGAGGGTTGGACGCCCAGGGTAATCTCATCGCGCTGGAATACGTTGCTCGAACCACCGACTACAATCATGTGGGCTACAACGTTCCCGACACGGTTCTGATTGCTCAGCTGATGGGACGGAGGCCCTCAGCGCCCGCCAGCGGCGGCGCGGCCCCGCCTTCTGAGATGTACGGCATTCCCAACCGGCGCAGGATCACCCAGGTCGTGAGCCTGCCCCTTGTTTGGGAGACGCCCCTTCGCCCTGGAAACCTGCGAGATCCCAATGGTCCACAGACGACCTTCGCCGGCGAGTCGTTCATCGACGAGCTGGCGGCCGCGGGAAAGGCCGATCCGATTGAGTTCCGCTTGAGGCTCCTCTCTGCCGGCGCCGACGACAAGCAGTTCAAGCGGGCCCGCTCCATCGCGGCGGTGAAGGCGGCAGCGGCCGCCTATGGCTGGGAAACTCGTCCTTCACCCAAACCTCCCGGGGCCGGAACCATTCTTACCGGACGCGGTATCTCGTACAGCTTCCGGGGGGAAACGGTCGTCGCAGAGATCGCCGATGTGGAGGTGAATCGCAAAACCGGCCACGTTTGGGTAAAGCGGCTCGTTTGCGCACACGACTGCGGACTAGTGATCAACCCCGAGGGGCTGCGCAACACGATCGAGGGCAACATGCTTCATGGGTTGAGCCGAGCGCTCTATGAGGAAGTGCAGTTTGACAACGAGAAGGTAACCAGCGTGGATTGGATGTCTCATCCTACTCTCACGCACGCGGACACTCCCGCCAAGATCGACGTCGTGCTGGTGAACGGAGATCCCAATCCGAGTCGAGCCGATCTCGCTCCCTATGGAGCCGGTGAGGCGGCCTGCAGACCGACGATTGCCGCGGTCGCTAACGCGATCTACGATGCGACGGGCGTCCGTATCCGCCGGGTTCCATTCAGAGCCGAGCGGGTGCTTGCAGCACTCCAGGCGGCGGGCATCTAACCAGGGAGAAGACCTTGCCGGCTATCGTTCACACCGGTAAACACACGCGCAAGTTGTATCGACTGAGCCTGCGAAGAATCGTATCCGGCTAAGAACTGTAACAATAAGATGGTGACTCCCCGGATAAGGATTGTGGGGTTGCCACACAGATTCTCAAAGCTGGGCCGACTGCCGGACCGTAATCACAGGGCAGCCAGCTGCGCTCACCACATTGCAGGCGGTAGCCATGGCTTGATGCGTTGACGTACCTTTTAAGAGCGAAGGCGCCTTCACACCCAATACGATCAGATCGACCGCCAATTCGTCCGCCAGATCCAAAATCTTTCGTGAAGGAATACCGGCCTCCACGAATACTTTGGTGGCAAACGGGAGATCCGTCTCAGAAGCCGTCATATTGTGAAGAGCGGTCTTCAAAGATGTTACCGGCGCATCGTCGCCGCGCGTCACGTGCAAGAGATACAGACGCGCTTGGTGCGCGCGAGCCAGCGACGTCGCAAATGCGACGCCGGACAACGATTCAGGGCTAAAATCCGTCGGCACGAGAATGGTGTGCAACTCCGCGAAGCGATCCGGCTCGCCGCGGATCCCAGGACCGATCGTTAGAACGGGGCAAGGAGCATGGCGGAAAATCCTCTCGGCGACAGAACCCATGATGACTTTGCCCATGCCCTGACGGCCGTGTGTGCCAACCACGATAAGGTCAATCTGCTTTTGGCCGACGATATCGGAGAGTTCTTTCCAGACATCTCCTTTTCGGATCAAGACCTCATTTGGAGTGTGACCAAAAACAGGCCCCAATTCCATGGCAGCTTCCTTCGCTTCGCGGATGGCCTGAGCTTCAATGGCTCGCATCGCGCCGGTCGGGGCGGGACTTGAAAAGGGGGAGAGCGCAATTACGTGCGCAATGTAAACCTTCGAGCCGTACCGGCGCGCGACAGAAAGCGCGTAAGGCAAAGCCGCCTTGGAAGTCGCGTTAAAATCGGTAGCGAAAAGAACGTTTTCAAAAGATATGCGCACAGCTGTCGCTTGAGTTTTCATAAATCACATCTCTTTGGGCAGTGTCGCCCGGTTGGACGATTGAAGCGCTCCCCGGCGTGCGTCATTTGCGCGTCCTTTCTCCCGCCGATGCGGCTGCTTCATTGGCGCGCACCGTCAGGACAGGGCAAGGCGCGTGGATAACAACCCGGTGCGCCGTCGCGCGCTCCAGATGAGTCGCTCCGCCTAGATGGCCGGCCGCGTTGCGAACGCCCAACACAATAAGATCCGCTTTCCGGTCTTTTGCGGCCTCAACAATGCGGTCCGCCGGGTCGCCATACTCAATGTCCACTTCGGCTGGATTGCCAAGAGCCGTGTCAACCGGAACAATCTGATAGAGCTCGTTAATCGCCTGGGCGATCGAAGTATCGAAGGCTCTGAGTTCGGCAGGGTTCAGACCGTCCTTCTTTCTCATCACATGAATCAAGATAAGTTGAGCATCCTTTTCGTGCGCGAGAGCGAGCGCGTGGGGAGCCGCCGCTTCGGACTCGGAGCCGAAATCGGTTGCAAAAAGCACGCGATTGAACAGCGGGGTGTTACCCGCGGCGTTTCGAACGCCTGGACCCACGGTAAGAACCGGCACAGGTGAGCGCCTGAAAACTTCCTCCGCCGCGGAACCAAGCAGAAGTTTCGGCACTCCCGTACGGCCATGCGTGCCCAATACGATCAGGTCGATGTGGTGCTGCAAAATTGCTCGTTCGATAGCTTCCCAGAGACCGACGCCTTCCGCCATCGTGGTCTGGCACGGCACGCCAACAATGCGCGGCCGGATCTTCTTCATTTCCGCCTCGGCCAATGCCTCGTCAGCCTTCACGGCATCACGGCATGACTCGGGAATCACCGGCGTCAGTACGTGGAGCACCTCGACCGATCCGGCGTTGTGGCGCGCCATGGCGACGGCAAATGGAAGGGCGGCCTCCGATGAGGCTGAAAAGTCCGTCAGATAAAGGACGTTCTTTATCGCGGCGGACGTCGCGACTGGGATGTGGGCGCTTGTCATAAAACACCTCGGCCCTAATATTCGCCATGCCGAAAACAGTTGCTGTGAGGACACTCACGGCGTGACGTGATCCTGGTCACAAAAGCGGTGTCTTCGGGACTATATGGAGCCCCTGAGGGGGATGTGATGGGGCTCACATCTTTCAGTGATGTCTTACACTTAAAGACCGCCTCCGTTGCGAGAGGATTTGTCCATGAGCCGGGACCAATTGCAGAAGGAGGAGCCATGCTGAGCGCCAAAGAAGTCTTGTCACTGACTGATCTAGCATCGCCGCTGCTCACCGCGTATGTGGAAACCGATCCATTGAAGGAGTCGGTTGGGAAGTCCGTTGCGGGATACGTCACTTGGTTGAGGCAGGAGGCCAAATCTGTTGCCGAGAACCTCCCGTCAGCCGATAAAGAAAAGTTCAACAAACAAGTGAGCCGGACCGAAGAGTTTTTGACCGACCGCCGGCCGAAAGAAAAGGGAATGGTAATTCTTGCCGGTCCCACCACCTGGAAACTGTTTCCTCTTCAGCTGAAAGTAGAAAACGAGCTGCACTGGGGAAAGCCGGCTCTTTCGCAACTGCTGAGTCTGCTGGATGAGGAAAGGCCGTCGCTGATCGTTGCCATCGACCGCGCTGGCGCGCGCCTCTTCCGCTATGCCCTCGGCGAGGTCACGGAATACCCTCAGTCGAAATTTGAGATCGATTCTTCCCAGTGGAAAAAGAAGGAACACGCACATATGGCGCGGCGGGCGACGGAAATGCCGCATGGCAACCAGCGCGACGCATTCAAGCAGCGGATGGATGCGCAATATCTGCACGTCTGCCGCGAAGTGGCAAAGCGGGCCGCTGCCTTAGCGAAGCAGGAAAAACTCGTATCGATATTCCTGGTTGGCTCCAAACGACTCACGGAGCCACTGGAAGCAGCACTCCCGCAGAGACTTCGAGACAACGTCACGCTGATTGCCGAAGATCTCGCGCGGGTGTCCACCGGCGTTATTCAGAAGCACATCCGGTCCGTAATTGCAGCACGCGCCAATGAAGATGCGGCGCGCCGTGTAAATCGGTTGATTGAGGGCTCCCGCGGCACAGTAGTGAGTGTGGATGAAACGCTCGCCAAACTGCAAAGCGGGGGTATTCGCACTTTAGTTGTCGCCCGCGACTTCGATCAGTCCATGAAACAGTGCGTAAAATGCGGTTTGGTCAACCGGTCGGGGGATCCGGTCTGCGCGGCGTGTGGTGGCCAGCGGCGCTCCGCGAGACTCACCGAGATCCTGCCGGAGCTCTTGCGGAGGCATAAAACGGAACTAGACGTAGTGAATGGCAAAGCTGGCGAGAGACTACGCGCCGCCGGTGGCATGGGCGGCTGGTTGCGTCCGGCTCGCTCCAAAGAAGCATCATGAGGTGTGGCTGCGTGCATCGGACCCTCGCTTTGTTATATATGATGACGTTGTGCTGGGGCTGTGGGCGAGGGTCTGATGATGCAGCAGCTCACATGGCACTGCAGTCTGATATCAATTCGACGCCTCAGCCACTTTCCGCCGATGGCAAGGCAAACCTGAATGCCTACCTGGACGCTGCCCAACTTCCGGATCTGCAATACCCCAATTTTGAAAATTACCGCACGGAGGCCAAAGAATTCTATGAAGCGAGCGGCGATCGGTTGCCGTGGATTGCAGACAACCGACCGTCACGGCAGGCTTTGGAAGTCATCAAAGCATTGCAGGCGGCCGATGGCGAAGGCCTTAATCCGATCGACTATGACGGTCCCAGGTGGGCTGGCCGTCTCGGAATGATGGATTCGGGCCGCGCGCCGGAATCCGAGCTCGTTCGATTTGATCTGGCGCTGACAATATCGACGATGCGCTACGTTTCCGACCTGCATCGCGGACGGGTGAATCCCCGCGAGTTTCACTTTGATCTGGATATCGACAACCAGAAACTCGATCTTTCCGAGTTTCTGCGCGGCAAGCTCTTAACCGCGGAAAATGTTGCAGCGGCGCTTGAAACTGCGGAGCCGCCGTTTCCCGCATACCGGCGGACAGTTGACGCGCTCAGAGCGTATACAAAGCTCGCGAGTGACGCTGAGAACGTTCCCCTTCGCGTGCCGGCGAAACCGTTGAAGCCCGGCGACTCTTACACCGACGTAGCGCGTCTCCAAGATCTTCTGTCGCTTCTGGGAGACTTGCCTAAAACCACTTCGGCCGACGTGCGCGGAATGGCATACAAAGGACCGCTCGTAGAGGCTGTGAAACACTTTCAGCAGCGCCACGGACTCGAACCGAACGGCATCGCCGGCCCGGAAACATTCAAAGAACTCAATACACCGCTGAGCCAGCGAGTCAGCCAGCTCCAACTTACTCTGGAGCGGTGGCGCTGGCTACCTCACGAGTTTGCAACGCCGCCCATCGTGGTGAATATTCCGGAGTTCCGGGTCTATGCAGTCAATGAGCAATACCGGCCGGCCTTTTCGATGAAAGTCGTCGTGGGCCGATCTTACAAACATCAGACGCCGGTGTTTGCGAGCGAAGTGAAAGCGGTGATGTTTCGCCCCTATTGGACTGTCCCTCTCGATATTCAGCGTAAAGAGCTACTTCCGGAATTGCGAAAGAATCCGAGCTATCTTCAGAAACACGCCTACGAAGTCGTGGACTCCGGGGGCGCGGTTATCACCGACGATGGCGTCAGCGAAGCAATGATGAAGCAGCTCTACTCCGGGAAATTGACTATCCGGCAAAGGCCCGGGAACGAGAATTCACTAGGTCTCCTGAAGTTCGACATGCCCAACGGGTATGACGTGTATATGCATGGCACCCCTGCCCGTCAATTATTCTCGCGTTCTCGCCGCGATTTCAGCCATGGATGCATCCGCGTGGAAGACCCGGTGGCACTGGCGGCATGGGTTCTGCGGGACAAGCCCGAATGGGACAGCGAACATATTCTTGCGGCGATGAATGGAGACGCGACATTTCGCGTAAGCCTTAGCAAACCAATTCCGGTATTGATTCTCTACGGCACGGCGATTGTCACGGAGGGTGGAGAAATCCATTTCTATGCCGACATCTACGGGCACGACGCCACACTGGAGCAGGTTCTAGCGAAGGGCTATCCTTATTCCATTCAATGAATGAAGCTGATCGGAACGGCGAGGGTTACCAGCGCCGAACGGGCCCGAGATCCACGTGAACGAACTGGGACTGGGGATAGTAGCCGACGCCGCCTCGATGCAAATGCAATGCAGCGTCGCGGACGCGCGCGGTTGGCACTCCCGGGATGCGAATGTCGATCGCTTCTCCTCGCATGTGCTGGCTGTGTTCCGCCACTCCCGAAGTGGTGCGCCGAAGGAATTCGTTGCTCCAGGGAGTGCGATAGCCGCAGACGATATCGATTTCAGCGCCGGCGCGGCCCAATGACGCGGTGAGGTCGCTCAGCAAATCGAAGAGCCGCGGGTCCAAATCTATTACATCCCCAGTTCTGTGATCGCGGAGGAAATGATCGAGCCGATCGACCGCATCGGGAAGATATAGATCGCCCTTCTTATATACGATATCGATCCGCTCGCCCGTGTGGAGATGAAACAGCAACAGCCGATGATCCTGGTCCGGAAGGTTCGTGGCGGTCGCAACCCGCGAAGGCAGAAACAGACAGCAAACGACCAAGAGAGCGATGTGAGTCCAACGCCACGCCGCACGGTGGGAGTACATTTTCAAAGGATATCACAGCGCCGCCCGTCTGGGAGAGTAATGTCTCCGCCTGTTCAACGCCGACCCGGATGACACGGAGCGAGGTTTCTTCAGGGATTACTGAAAATCGCGAAGCGTCATCGCCATTTGATTTAGCCGCGCGTCAGCCTTGCCGAACACGGTGTCCGGATCGAACTTTCCTGAAGGGCCTTTTGTTCCAGCGCAGGTGCCGGTAAGGATCTCGATACCTTGCTCGATGGTTCCGACCGGATAGATGTGGAATTGCCCCTTTGCTACCGCCTCGATGACCTCATCGCGCAGCATCAAGTCGTCCACATTTTCGGCGGGAATCAACACGCCTTGGGCGCCGGTAAGTCCCTTCAGACGGCAAACGTCGTAGAATCCCTCGATCTTTTGATTCACGCCGCCGATGGGCTGCACATCGCCCTGCTGGTTCACCGAGCCGGTCACGGTGAATTCCTGGCGGATGGGGACTTCCGACAGCGCCGATAGCAGGGCATACACTTCGGTGGAACTTGCGCTGTCGCCATCCACGCCGGAATAGGATTGTTCGAAACAGAGGCTGGCGGAAAGCGAGAGCGGCTTGTCCTGCGAGAATGTCCGGCGGATGTAGCCAGAAATAATCTGCACACCCTTGTCGTGAAATCGCCCGCTGAGGTTGGATTCGCGCTCGATATTGATGATGCCGTTCTTGCCGAGGGCCGCTGATGCCGTGATGCGAACGGGTTTGCCAAAGGCGTAGCCGCCAATTTCCAGGACGCTCAAGCCGTTCACCTGGCCAATACGCTCGCCGGTGGTGTCGATGAACAGCAGATTCTGCTCGATCATCTCCCGGATTTTCGTTTCGAGCAGGTTGTGGCGCTCGACCTTCGCGTCGAGCGCTTCTCTCACGTGAGCGGCGGTGATCACCTGGGTGCCGTTGTGCCGGGCGGCATAGGAGGATTCGCGCGCGAGGTCGGCGAGATCGAAGAATCTCGTCGTGATTTTCCCCCGGCGGCCAGCGATCCGCACGCCATGCTCGAGAATTGCGGCGACGGCCGTCCGGTCGAAAGGCAAAAGCTTTTCGTCCTCGGAAAGCTTCCGCAGGCGGCCTCCATACTGGCGCAGCACTTCTTCGCTCCACTTCATCTCCTCGTCGAATTCGACGCGGACCTTGAAGATCTTTTTGAAGTCATCTTCAAAGTCATAGAGCAACTCGTACATGTCGCGGTCGCCGATCAGGATGATTTTTGCGTGCACGTCGATCGGTTCCGGTTTGAGGGCAGCCGTGCTGAAGGGAAAAAATGTTTCCACCGGCTGGATTTCCAATTTTCCGTGATTGAGGGTCCGTTTCAGGGTCCGCCATACGCCTGTTTCGGTAAGAGTGTCGAGCGCGTACATCACCAGGAACCCGCCGTCGGCGCGGAGCAGAGACCCTCCGCGCAGGTCCATGAAATCGGAGTTCCAGCCGCCGCGCGCGTCGTAGCTGCGGTGAACCGTGCCGAAAAGGTTCGCGTAGGTGGGAATCGTTTCGAAAATAACGGGACAGGTGTCCTGCTCACCGTGGGCCAGAATCACGTTTACCCCGTAGACGCGGAATGGGTCGCGCTCGCCGCGTTCGGCCCGCGGGCCTGGCCCGCCCTCGGCAGGAACCTGTTCTTCCTCACCTTCGCGTTCTTTGAACGGATCGAGGTTATCCAGGACGTGGTGCCGGACCTCCTCGAGATACTCCGCGATGCTGGTGCTGACGTATTTTTCCTTGAGTTCCTCAATCACGCCGTCGACCAGCACCGAAGCCGCTTCCTGCTCCAGATAGCTCATTTCGCTGGCGAGTTCGCGCGAAAGGGAAAGCGTCTTCCGGTAGACGATCGTAAATTCCTGGCGGAACACGTCGTATTTCCGCTCCAGTTCTTCGGCGGCCGCGGTTTCAAGCTTCCCGTCCTGAACCATCTTGGGGATTTCCTCAATGGGCACCATCTGCCCGTCGAGAACCGGGAAAATCTCCGGCAGCGCGACCGCTCCCACCTGCATGCGGCCCAGCGCAAACTGCTCGCGGGCGATGCGCCGGGTGAAATCGTCCATGAGTTCCTTCTCGCGGACGGTGAAGCGCTCGACGATTCTGGTCTTCTGCCGTTGAAAGGGCTCGCCCTCGAAAACCTGCGGAATGCGCCGGCGGAGGAAATCGATGCCGGAGTCGACTTCCTTCTTGAAGGCATTGGCTTGCCCGCGCGGCAGGGTGAGCAGGCGCGGGCGATCCGCGTTCTTGAAATTATTCACGTAGCAGCGATCGGGAGCGGGTTCCGTTTGCGGATGCATGTCTTCGATCATCCGCACGATCATGCCGCCCCGGCTCGAGCCCGAAAGACCGCAGACGAACAAGTTGTAGCCGGAGGCGGTCAATTCCACGCCCATTCGCAAGGCGCGCAAGGCGCGCACTTGCCCTATATCGCCCGAGACGGGTTCAATCTCCGCAGTTGTCTCGTACGGAATGCTGGCGGGATCGCAACGCCATCGCAGTTTATCGGGCGTCAAGCAAGGGTGTTGCGGATTGGAGTTTTTAGGCATCGGACCTTTGTATCCCGAAGGGCGCTACTCTAGCACGGCTGCCGTCTTCTTCCCACTCGCTTTGGATTCGGTGGTCCCCGCATGTGCGCCCGGCACATAGACATTCAGGAGTGTGGCTGCGATCGCGAGAATCACCGGACCGAGGACAACGCCCAGCAGCCCAAACGCTTCGATCCCGCCGAGCACACCGATAAAAATCAGCAACATGCTCATGTCCGCGCGGCCACTGATCATGAGCGGCCGCACGAAATTATCGATCATTCCCAGAACCACGCTGCAGATCGCCACCAGGATGACGCCTGCCGCCAGATGGCCCCCCAGCGCCAAGCTAAGAGACAGCGGGACCCAGATCAGCGCGGTGCCGATCAACGGAATGAAGGAAAAGAATCCCATCAGAACTCCCCAGAATATCGGTGACCTGATCCCGGTCAGCGCGAAGGCAGCTGTCCCAACGACCCCGTGGACCGCAGCGGCAGTGAGCGTCGAAAGAACGGTGGCAAAGATCAGGCTGTGGGTTTCTTTCACGACACGCACCCGCTGCGCTTCCTCAAAAGGCAGCCCGTCCCGCAGCCTGGTCACGATCGACGCTCCGTCCCGGTAGAAATAGAACATGGCGAGGATCGTAAACGCCGTATCCATCAAGATCGCGGCGGTGTTCCTCAGAATTCCTCCCACACGCCCAGCCGCAAAGCTGGCTGCTTGCTCCGCGTAATTGTGGATCATATTGCCCAGGTTGTAGGGAATCAGCTGGGGAAAACGGCTCTGCAATCCGTCCCAAAAGCGATTCACCCAGGTATACCGTCCCAATTCAACACCCAACTGAATGGCGCGCACTGCACCCATGGCTTGCCGCACAAACGCGCTTAGCACAAAGATCATCGGCACGATGAGGACCAGCGTGACTCCCGCCGTGGTGAGGAGGGCGGCTCGATTTGGCCCGAACCGTCTGCTTAGCCGCTCATAGAGCGGGTAGGTAAGCACGGCCAGGATGGCAGCCCAGAGCAGAGGCGAGAAAAATGGCTCAAATATGCGATAGGCGAGGTACCCGAGCAACAGAGCTATGGCGTAGAAAAGGACGATGCCTAATCCCTCTTGCCTGCGTGGATCAATCGTCAAGGGGTTTCTCATCTTCCAATCAGAAAAGCGATTCGATCGTCTTGGAATCCTACAATCTGGCCTGCCGGATAGTGTCCTAGGTTTTGGTTTGAATATCTACCAGTTGCGTCACTTCGGGAGCAGAGACTAAGGGCTACGGGGCAAATCGATTTGAGGGGCGCTCACCCCGCACCCGAAGGATCAGTCCGTGTTGAATTTCATGCAGTCGGAGAGAGTGCAGCTTCAAGAAGTCAGGCGCATGTCGCTGGATGTTCCGCCGGCGGCCGGCACATAGCATTTCATCGTGTAGTCCATCACCATGCGGTCGGCGTTGAACCTCCAGCCCAGGGTGCGAATGGCGCGCTTCATGCGTTTGATCCAGCCGCGGGGGAGACCGTCGCGATCGCGCTGGTAGTAGAGAGGAATCACTTCCTCGCGAAGCGCGCGGTAGAGGTCCTCGCCATCGCGCGTATCGTGGACGTCCATATTGGAGTGGGTGCGGCCGGTTCCGATGGCGAAGCCATTCAAGCCGTCATACGCCTCGGCCCACCAGCCATCCAGCACGGAGAGGTTTAATCCTCCGTTCAGAACGACTTTTTGGCCGCTCGTGCCGGAAGCTTCCAGCGGCCGGCGGGGATTATTCAGCCAGACGTCGACGCCTTGCACGAAATGGCGGCCGACGTTGATATCGTAGTCCTCCACGAAGACGAACTTGTTGGCAAATTGGCCGTCGCGCATCAGGTCCGCAATTTGCTGCAGCACGCGCTTGCCGAGTTCGTCATGAGGGTGGGCTTTGCCGGCGAAGACGAATTGCACCGGCCGCTTCGGATCGTTCACCATCGAGGCCAGCTTTTCAATGTCTCGCAGGATCAGGTTCGCCCGTTTGTAAGTGGCAAAGCGACGCGCAAATCCGACGGTCAGAGCGTCCGGGCTCAGCATGCGGCCCAATCGACGGATGGTCTCCTGCGGCTCTTCGCGGCCTTCCGCTTGTTCCATCGCGCGGCGCCGCACGAAATCGAGAAGACGTGACTTCAGGCTCAAGTGTGTTTCCCAAAGCTCTCCGTCGTCGACGTTCTCGATCCCTTCCCAGATCTTGGCCTCGGCGCTGCGTTCGTGCCAGTTTGTGCCGAGATGGCGGTCGTAGAGGCGGAACATCTGAGGCGCGAGCCACGAGGGAACATGAACGCCATTGGTAATATGGCCGATGCGGAAGGGCTGGTCGCGCCCGGCGAGCTGCAGCCCTGACCACATTTCTCTGGATACTTCGCCGTGGAGCGCAGAAACGGCGTTGGCGCGCCGCGACAGTTTCAGTCCCAGCACCGTCATGCAAAATTCTTCGGACTGATTTCCGGGGTTCTCGCGCCCCAATCCCATCAATCCTTCATGGGAAAGCCCCATGGCTTCCCGCACGGGGCCGAGGTGCTCCTCAATAAGGTCCTCGCCGAAACGGTCGTGGCCGGCAGGAACGGGCGTATGCGTGGTGAAGACGACTTCCCGCGCCACTCGCGGCACAGCCACGTCAAACGAGATGCCTTCATCCTCCATGCGGCTTCTGATTGCTTCGAGCACCGCAAATCCGCTGTGACCCTCGTTCAGGTGGAGCACGCCGGGCGTGATTCCCATCGCCTTGAGCGCCCGGAACCCGCCGACTCCGAGAAGCAGTTCCTGCCGGATGCGGATCCGCCGGTCCCCCCCATACAGACGTGACGTGAGCTCGCGATCCTCGGGTGCGTTGCCCTCGACGTTGGAATCGAGAAGCAGGAGTTCGCAGCGGCCCACTTTCACACGCCACACCTTTGCCCGAATGGCACAGCCGCGCGTTTCAATCTGCACGGCGACAGGTTCGCCATTTTTCCCGATGGCCGGTTCCATGGCCTGCTGGTTCACGTCCGTCGGAAGGTAGTCTTCCAGCTGCCATCCGCTTTTGTCGAGATGCTGCCGGAAATATCCCTGGCCGTAAAACAGTCCAATGCCGACGAGCGGAATTCCCAGGTCCGAGGCGCTCTTCAGGTGATCGCCGGCGAGAACCCCTAAGCCGCCGGAATAAATCGGAATGGACTCATGCAATCCGAACTCCGCCGAAAAATAAGCGACGGGACGAGGGCGCAAAATTCCGGCGTGCCGAGCCCCCCAAGTGCGATCCTTCTCCAGATACTCGCGCTGGCGGCGGTAGGCGTAGTTGATCCGGCCGTGCAGCACGAGTTCTCCGGCGCGGCGTTCGATCTTCGCGAGCGGTATTTCGGAGAGCAGCGCGATCGGATTGTGATTGAGCTGCCGCCAGCGGTGCGGATCGAGATCGAGAAACAAGCCCGTGGAGTCATTGTCCCAGCTCCACCACAAATTGCGAGCGAGCGACCAAAGGCGTTCCTGCGCGGGCGCGATGAAGCGATCGAGGGTGCGCGCCTCGCTGACGACGGGGCCGACCTGAGCGGCGGCTTCCGCCAGCATGCGAATTTCGCTTTCGAGAAAAAGCCGGGGTTCGCGGGTCTGCACGATGAGAACGCCCTGCAGGTCCCCCCGGTCAATGAGAGGAACCCCGAGGAAGGATTGCAGATCGTCTTCGCCGGCCTCCCGGAAATATTTGAACCGCGGATGATTCTTTACCTGCTCCACCGCCACGGGACGAACCTCTTCCGCCACAAGACCCGCAAGTCCCTCGTGCAGCGCCAGGCGCAGCGTGCCGATACATTGAGGGCGAAGACCCACCGTGGCCGCCATCACCAGATTGGCCCGGTCTGGCTCGAGCAAATACGCGGAGCAAACGTCGGTCTCAAAACGCTTGGCGATCAGCGCCACAACGTTCATGAGAGTTTCGGCAGGCTTGCCTCCCTCATTCGCGAGATGGCTGATTTCTTCCAGCGTCAAGACATAGTTCGAATCAGGCGCGTGCGTGGTTGGACCCAAGTGTGATTCCCCTTTTGCCAGGCATCAAAAATAGTGACCATAAACGAGTTCGTCAAACTTATTAAATCTATCGGCTTCATTACTTTCTTGGTTGAGGAGGCCGCTCATCATTAAAGACCGACATTTTCCGGTGTCAGAGCAACGCCGTGGCGTCTCGGCCCCGGGAGAGCGAACCGTGTCTCTCGTGCATTTTATCGAAGGACCGAGATCGCCGTTCTGGTACCGGAGTGCCGTGTTTCTAGTACTGTGCTATTTCGAAATGTGATTCCTTGGAACACGTCTTTGAATTGGCTTCTTATGCGTAGGCTCACTACACTTGCAGCATGTTAGCCAACTCTCAGACAGCAGGATGCCAACTCCCCACATTCGCCACGTCCGCGACGCGGCGGGCAGTCGCCACACCGACTCGAGATCGCTTGTCCATCCCGGGCGGGGTCGCCCTGAAGGACACACTGGTCGCCTCTACCTTCTTGTGCGCCTATATGGTCCTCTACCTGGCAGTAGGATTTGTCGGGCTTTCGGCGGTCGAGTGGGTTTGGACGTATCTCACTAACTGACGCCGAATGTTTTCGGGATTATCCGCGGTCTATTGCCCTGTTCCAAACGTATTACAGGCGTCTACCGTCCCTTGGTCCAAACCCGTCGTAAACCACTGCATCCTCTGCTGTGAGGTTCCGTGAGTGAACGTTTCCGGATTCACGCGTCCGGTGGACATTTTTTGCAGCCGGTCATCGCCCACCGAAGATGCCGCGCCGAGCGCCGATTCCACATCGCCTTTTTCGAGAAGTCCGCGCTGCTGCGTCGTGTGAGCCCACACGCCGGCGAAACAGTCGGCCTGGAGTTCCAGTTTCACTGAGAGCGGATTCGCCGAGCGGGAATCGCGCTCCTCCAACTGATGTACGCGTCCTTCGATTCCTAATAACTTCTGCACGTGATGCCCGAGCTCGTGGGCCAGCACGTACGCTTGCGCGAACTGCCCTGGCGCGCCGAACCTCTGGCTGAGTTCGTCGAAGAAGCCAAGGTCGATGTAGACCTTTTCATCCTCGGGGCAATAAAAAGGACCTGTCGCGGATTGTGCGTCTCCGCATCCGGAATTGATCTCATCGCGAAAAAGCACGAGCTTGGCATGGTGGTACGCCGTGCCCGTCTGTTGGGGCAGCACCTGGGTCCAGGTGTTCTGGACGTCGTCCAGCACGAACGACACGAACTGCACGAGGGGCTTTTCCT
>Ga0182015_10004573_pt1 | contig 14808 bp, 10 predicted proteins | sample 712P3MmetaG_FD_120478 | JGI IMG/M metagenome (GOLD analysis project Ga0182015, IMG submission 120478) | Permafrost microbial communities from Stordalen Mire, Sweden - 712P3M metaG | ecosystem: Environmental > Terrestrial > Soil > Wetlands > Permafrost | place: Sweden: Stordalen | collected...
AGCGGCAGCCCGATCGTCTACATCGTGATCCCGGGCCTGTTGACGGCGGCGGGCATCGCGATGTCGATCGTGCCCTCGACGATCGCCGCGACTCAGGGCGCGAAGCAGGGCCAGGCGGGGCTCGCGTCGGGTCTCGTGAACACCTCGCGCCAGGTCGGAGGCGGCCTCGGGCTGGCGATCCTGGTGACGCTCGCGACCTCGCGCAGCAGCCACCTGATCGGCACCGGCCACGGCGTCCCGCAGTCGCTGACAGACGGCTTTCGCCTCGCGTATCTGATCGGCGGCGGCCTGGCCGCGGCGGCGGCGCTGATGACGTTCACGGCGCTGCCGCGACCGGACAGCGCGCTGATCCCGGCGGCGCGAAAGCTCGCGGTCGCGGTCGCGGTCGTCGTCGCGGGCTTCGTCGCGCTGGACCTCGCGTTCGCCGGCTCGCACGGCGCTCCCGTGGGGTCGTACACGACGCGCGGCGCGTACAGCTTCGTGACCGCGCCGACGCTGCACCCGCCGAAGCTGCACAAGGACGCGCGCATCCTCACGAGCGAGCTGGCGCCCGGCTACATCTTCACCGCGAACTTCTACAACCTCAACTACCCGCCGCTGATCGGCCAGAGTGGGCCGCTGATCCTCGACAAGGACCTGCAGCCGGTGTGGTTCCAGCCGGTCCCGGAAAAGCTCGTCGCCTCCAACCTGAGCCTGCAGACATATGAAGGCAAGCCCGCGCTCGCGTGGTGGCAGGGGGTCGTGACGAACACCGGCGCGACGGAAAGCGGCGAAGACGTCGTCGTCAACCAGCACTACCAGAGGGTCGCCTCGCTGAAAGCCACGGGCGGCTGGGTGCTGACGCTGCACGCGATGGTGATCTCAGGCGAAGACGCGTGGGTGACCGCGAACAAGAACATCGCGCACAACCTCTCGAGCTACGGCGGTGCGTTCAACGGCGCGCTGATCGACTCGGCGATCCAGGAGTACAACCTGAAGACCGGCAAGCTCCTGCGCAACTGGGACGCGCTCGAGCACATCCCGCTGGACGAGTCCTACGCGAGCGTGCCGACGAACGGCTTCCCGTGGGATGCCTACCACGTCAACGCCGTCCAACTGGCCGGCAACGGCAGGTTCCTCGTCTCCATGCGCAACACGTGGGCCGCCTACCTGGTCGACGCGGAGACGGGCAAGATCCAATGGACGCTGGGCGGCAAGCGCTCGAGCTTCAAGTTCGGCCCGGGAGCGGCCTTCCAGTGGCAGCACGACGTGGCGCTCGGGCCGGGCTCGACGGTCAGCATGTTCGACGATCACTGCTGCCAGCTGACCGGCGGCGGCACCTCGGTGCACGCGACGGGCCCCTCCCGTGGCCTGATCCTCAAGCTCGACCCGGCCTCCTACACGGCGACGCTCGTGCACCAGTACACCGGTGGCGACGCGTTCGAATCGGAATACATGGGCGACACGCAGTCGCTCGCGAACGGCAACGCGTTCGTCGGCTGGGGCTCGGAACCGTACCTGTCGGAGTACGGCCCCTCGGGGAAGCTGCTCCTGGAAGGCAGCTTCCCGGGCTCTGACCTGAGCTATCGCTCGACGCTCGAGCAGTGGGTCGGCCTGCCGCTCACGCGGCCCGCCGCCGCGGTACGCGACCGTGACGGCAAGACGACTGTGTATGCGAGCTGGAACGGCGCGACGGGGCTCGCCTCGTGGCGAGTCTTGGCGGGGGCCGGCACGGGTAGGCTGAGCCCCGTGGCCACCGCCCCAAAGTCTGGCTTCGAGACGGCGATCGCGGTGTCGCGGCGCTACGCGCGCTTCGAGGTGCAGGCGCTCGATCTCCACGGCAAGGTGATCGGAGCTTCCTCGCAGCTGTCGGGTTCGACTCGACGATGACCCGCGCGACGCTGCTGCTCGTGGTGCTGGCGGCGGGCGTCGGCCTGTGTGGCTGCGGCTCGACGTCCTCCGCGAGCCCGGCCGTGCTCACGGCGGACGCCTCGGCGGGAGCGACGGCGGCCAATCCGGTCGCGGTCTCGCCCGAGCCGGGTACCCCGGACGCCTCGCCGGCGACCCAGATCAGCTTTCTCGGCACGGCCGCGACGACGGTCTCCGATGTGCGCGTCACGGGCTCGCGCAGCGGCGCGCACACGGGTGTCGTGCGGGCGTACTCGACGGGCACCGGCGAGAGCTTCCTGCCGTCGCATCCGTTCGTCGCGGGCGAGCTCGTGCGCGTCACCGCGCAGGTGACGACGGGCGGCGCGACACGCGCCGCGAGCACGAGCTTCACGATCGCCCACCAGGCGCCGGTCAGCCAGACGGAGTTCCCGAACAACCCGGGCAGCTCCCACGAAGTGCAGCACTACAGCACGGCGCCGTCGCTGACCCCCTCGACGGTGCGCGTCAACACGCCTGCGAAGCCGGGCGGGGCGCCCGGCGACCTGTTGATGGCCCCCTACCAGGGCGCTGGCTCCCCGGGGCCGATGATCGCCGAACAGGACGGCCAGCTCGTGTGGTTCCATCCGCTGCCGGCGGGCGACGAGTCGACGAGCCTCAGGCTTCAGCAGTACGACGGCAAGCCCGTGCTGACGTGGTGGCAGGGCCGCATCCTCGAGGTCGGCTTCGGACAGGGCGAAGACGTGATCGACGACACCTCCTACCAGAAGGTCGGGGCCGTGCACGCCGGCAACGGCTACCACGCCGACCTGCACGAATTCAGGCTCGAGCCGGAAGGCACGGCGTGGATCGACATGTTCGACCCGATCGAGATGAGCCTCTCGCGCTACCACGGCCTCGCGGACGGCGTGATCACCGACTCGGTGATCCAGGAGATCGACGTGAAGACGGGCCTGGTGATGTGGGAGTGGCACGCGCTCGGGCACATCCCGATCAGCGAATCGCACAACGCGGCGCCCAAGTACCACTACCCGTGGGACTACGTGCACATCAACTCGATCTCGCCTGGCCTCGAAGGCACGCAGGGCGGCGGCGCCGATCAGTCCGGCAACGTGCTGCTGTCCTCGCGCAACACGTGGACGATGTATGACGTGGACCTGCGCAGTGGCGCCATTCGCTGGCGTCTGGGTGGCGAACACTCGAGCTTCAAGCTCGGTTCGGGCACGCGCACGTACTGGCAGCACGACGTGGAATGGCAGCCGGGTGGGCTGATCTCGGTGTTCGACAACGGCTCTGACCCGCCGAAGGAGAAGCAGTCGCGCGGGCTTCTGCTCGACCCGAGCCTGCAGACGCACACGGTCACGCTCGTCAAGCAGTTCACGAACCCGACGAAGACGCTGCTCGCCTCGAGCCAGGGCAACACGCTGAGCCTGCCCGGCGGCGACTGGCTGATGGGCTACGGCGGGCTGCCGAACTTCACCGAGTACGACTCCTCCGGGCACGTGCTGCTGGACGGCGCGCTCGGCAAGAACGTGCAGGACTTCCGCACGTACCTGTACCCGTGGAGCGCGCAGGCGCCGGGAGTGCCGTCGGTCGAGGCGACGCCGGGCTCCGGCGGCGCCATCTCGGTGTCCGTGAGCTGGAACGGCGCCACCGAAGTCGCCTCCTGGCGGGTGCTCACTGGCGCCTCGCCGAGCGCGCTCGCGCCGGCGGCGACGGCCGCGAAGTCGGGCTTCCAGACGACGATCCAGGCGCCCGGCGCCGGTCCCTACGTGCAGGTGCAGGCACTGAGCTCCTCCGGCGCCGTGCTCGCGTCCTCGGCGACGGTCAAGGATTAGTGCCGCACCGGCCAGCCCGCACACGCGCGCGTCATCGCCCGGACCGACAGCGCGCGCCTCACAATCGCTCCCCCTCGCGTGCGCGCGCCGTGCTGCTCGGCCTGGGCTTGCTTGTGGTGCTCGCGGGGATCGCGGCGCTCGTGGCGGAGGCGGCGCTCCCGCCCGCGCACACCGCGTCGGTCGAGCCGTCGGTGTCGCCCAGCTGCGTGCCCGAACACCTGAACGTCTCCGCGGCGCTGGCCGGCGAACGCGTGACGGTCTCGCCGGAGCCCGATTCGATGGACGCGTCGGCGACCACGCAGATCAGCTTCCTCGGAGTGCCGGCGGGCGAGCTCGCGGACGTCAGCGTGAGCGGCTCGCGCACGGGCGCGCACGCGGGCCGTCTCGCTGCGTACTCGCAGGGTGACGGCGCGAGCTTCCTGCCGTCGCGCCCGTTCGACGACGGCGAGCTCGTGAGCGTCCACGCCGAGCTGCGCGAAGGCGCAAAGACGACGCCGTTCGCGTGGCGCTTCACGGTGGCCGTGCGCGATACCCCGGGGTCGACGAGCGCCGCAGTCGGCACGGGCAAGAGCACCGACACCGCGCCGCCGCCCCGTCCGAAGGAATACCAGAGCTTTCGCTCACGTCCGGAACTGCGCCCGCCTGACGTGACGGTGTCCTCCGAAGCCAAGACCGCCACGGGGGACCTGTTCCTCGCGCCCTACTCCGGGGTGGGCCAGTACGGACCGATGATCCTGGGCGAACACGGCGAGCTGATCTGGTTCAAGCCGCTGTCGCCGGCGGGTACCCGCGCGGCGGACTTCCGCGTGCAGCAGTACGAAGGCGAGCCCGTGTTGACTTGGTGGCAGGACCCGTTGATCGCGGACGGCAGCAGCACGGCGGGCGAGGTGATCGCCAACGGCGCCTACCAGGACATCGCGGTGATCCGCGCCGGCAACGGCTACCAGCCCGACCTGCACGAATTCCTGATCACGCCGCAGGGCACCGGCCTGATCACGGTGTACGACGCGATCGACTGCGACCTCTCAGCCGCGGGCGGCCCGCGCGACGGCGCGGTCGCGGACACGCTCGTCCAGGAGATCGACATGAGGACGGGCCTCGTGATGTACGAGTGGCACAGCCTCGACCACGTGCCGCTGCAGAGCTCCTACAACTCGGCCAAGCCGACGAGCCGCGCGGAACCGTTCGACTACTTCCACATCAACTCGGTCGACACGGGTGGGGAAGGGGGATCCGGTCAAAGCGGGGACCTGCTGATCGACTCGCGCAACACGTGGGCGGCCTACGACGTCGAGGAGAAGACGGGGCGGGTGCGCTGGACGCTTGGCGGCAGGCACTCGAGCTTCAAGGAGGGGCCGGGCGCGGCGACGGCCTACCAGCACGACGCGCGCCGCCAGCCAGACGGCGCGATCACGTTCTTCGACAACGGCGCGACCCCGCAGGTGCACCCGCAGTCGCGCGCGGTCGAACTGACGCTCGACGAAGCGGACATGACGGCGACGCTGACGCGCAGCTACGAGCATCGCAACCCGCTCGTGGCGGGCAGCCAGGGCAACGTGCAGGCGCTGGCAGGCGGCGACTGGATGGTCGGCTGGGGTCAGGCGGGCTACCTGTCGGAGATCGACGGCGCCGGCCAGGTGCTGTTCAACGCGCACCTGCCGCCGGGCTGGGAGTCCTATCGCACGTATGCGCTGCCCTGGAGCGGGCGGCCGGCGAGCCCGCCGGCGGTCGCGGCGGTCGCGGCATCGGGCGCGCATGGCGGCGCGACCGTGTACGCGAGCTGGAACGGCGCCACGGAAGTCGCATCGTGGAACGTGCTCGCCGGCGCGGCGTCGACGAGCCTCGAGCCGGTCGCGAGCGCGGCGAAGACGGGCTTCGAGACCGCGATCGCGCTGGCTCGGTCCGCTTCGCCCGCCCCGCTCGGCGCCGGCGACTACGTGGCGGTGCAGGCGCTGAGTGCCGCCGGCGCCGTGCTCGCGACGTCGCCCACGGTCAGGATCTCCGGCCAGGCCTGAACGGCGAGCTCGGCAGGAATTCGGGCGACTGTCCCGCTTCGCGTTCGTCGCGGTGTTTGCGCCGAGCGGCGGCCTTGACGGATGACTGTCGGGCGGTCGAGAAGTAGTCGGCGAAGCCGCGCGCGTGGGCGGCGACGAGACGTGGCGGCAGCGGCTGGCGCAGCTCCTCGACGAAGGCGCGCTCGTATTCCGCGCGCAGGCCTTCTTCCAGCGCGCTTTCGCCCGCGCTGTTGTGCAGCTCGAGCCGCCCGCTGTGCGTGCTGTAGTCGTACAGCTCGGCTTCCTGGCCTTCGCTCTTCGGCGTGATGCCTTCGTAGGGCCAGTTGGAGTACGTGGCGAACTTCGCCTGCGCCGTGCGCAGCGCGACGATGTGCAGCGGCGCGTCGGCGGCGTATGGCTCGATCGCGAACTCGGTGACGGTCTCGTCGGTGGCGTGCAGCACGAATTCCCGCCCGGGGGCGGTGGGGTCGGCGAGGATCGCGGCGAGGTCGAGGCGCCCGGCGAGATGCGAGTAGTGCGGATCGCGGCGCCAGTCGTTGGATCCGGTGCCGATCGTGAGCAACAGCGGCGCGAGGTCGACGCTCGAGCTGAGCTGCGTGCGCGGGATTTCGGGTGCGCTCGTGAGCAGCCCGCGCGGGTCCTTGACGAGCAGCGGCACGCGGATGCACTCCTCGTACGCGCTCGCGCCCTTGCCGCGCAGCCCGTGCGAGGCGCCGTACTCGCCGTGGTCGGACGTGAACACGATCACGGTGTTGGCGGCGACCTCGGGGCGGCTTTCGAGCGTGCGCAGCACGTGGCCGACCTGGCGGTCGACCTCGAGCTGGATCTTGACGTAGAGGTCCATGAAGCCGAGCCATTTTTCGATCGATTCGGGGCCGCTGAACGGCACCGCGCCGAACGACGCCGCGGCGGTGTCCTGAAACGAGCGCTGCAGGCGCGGCTTGCGACGCTCGAGCAGTAGCTCCGGCGTCTCGTAGTTCGGCGGCAGACGCTGCACGAAGCGTTCGGCGCTGGCCTCGGCGGGAACACGGTCGCTCCACTTGTACCACCAGGCGATGTCGTGCGGGTTGACGAACGAGACGGTCGTGCACCACGGCTCCGCGCCCCCCTCCTCGACGAACCAGTCGGCGAACCGCCGCGCGATGTGGGGGTCGACGCGCCAGCCCTGGCCGGGCGCGCCGTCGGGCGAGGGAAAGACGCCGCCGTCGAAGCCGTAGCGCTCGAGCGCCTGTTCACCGTTGAGCTCGTTCCAGTGGTTGTCGCCGTGGGTGACGTGCCACTTGCCGAGCCAGCGTGTGGCGTAGCCGTGCTCGCGCAGCATCGTTCCCCATGTGGGAAAGCCCGGATCGAGTGTGCTGCCGCCGGTGATCATGCAGCCCGTCTGGTGCGTGTACAGGCCGGTCAGCATTGTCGAGCGCGACGGGGAGCAGTCGTTGGAGGCGGTGTAGTGGCGCGCGAGCGACACGGCGCCCTGGCTCAGCCGCTGCAGGTTCGGCGGCAGCCCGACGGCGGCGGGGTTGGGCGAGAACCACTGCGGGAAGCGCAGCTGGTCGACGACGATCACGAGGATGTTGGGTTTGCTCGATCTGGTGAGCGGCGCCGTGCCGCCCGCCGCGGGCGCGGGTGCCGAGCTCGCGGGTGTCGGCGAGTCATGATCGCCGTCGTCGGTGAGCTCGCGCGCGATCGCGCCGGCTCCGGCCAGCAGCCCGCCTGCGACGAGCCCGCGCTTGATGACCGTGCGCCGGTCGATTCGCCTATTGTGCCCTGAGTCGATGTTCTCCATACGCGGCTTCATCCTAGGGGCGGGGGCTACGTTGGCGCTGATGCTCGTGGCGAGCGGCGTCGCTATGGCGGCGCGCCCGGGCCCCAGCTGCGTGCCGTCGCGGCTCGACAACTCGGCGTTGCAGGCGGGCATCGTCACGGTATCGCCGCTGGCGGGCAGCCGCGATGCCTCCGCGCAGACGCAGATCAGCTTCCTCGGCGTGCCGGCGGGCGATCTCGGCTCGCTCAGCGTCGTCGGCTCGCGCACGGGCGCCCACCGTGGCCGGCTGCTCTCCTACTCGCAGGGCGATGGCGCGAGCTTCATACCGACGCGGCCGTTCGCCGAGGGCGAGCTCGTGACGGTCCGCGCTCGTGTGCGTGTCGGTGGCTCGACGCGGCCGCTGATCGATCGCTTCTCGATCGCCTACGCCGACCACGTCGCGACCTCGCCGACGAAACACGCGCGCGGCAACGCCGCGGATGTTCAGAGCTTCCACTCGCTCCCGAATCTGCGCCCGCCGACCGTGACGGTCACAGCGCAGTCGCCAGCGGTGGCGGGCGGCGACATCTTCGTAGCGCCCTACGAAGGGCCCGGTCAGTCGGGGCCGATGATCCTCGCGCCGAGCGGAGACCTGCTGTGGTTCTCGCCGCTGCCGGCGGGCAAGGTTGCGGCCGACGTGCAGGTCCAGCAATACGAAGGCAAGCCGGTGCTGACGTGGTGGCAGGGCAGGATCAACGATGGCTTCGGGCTCGGCGAAGACGTGATCGCCGACGGCACGTACACGGACATCGCCCGCGTGCGCGCCGGCAACGGGCTGAAGGCCGATCTGCACGAGCTCCAGCTGACCCCGCAGGGGACGGCCCTGATCACCGCCTACCACCCGATCCTGTGCGACCTCTCCTCGGTCGGCGGACTCGTGCACGGCGGCGTCGTCGACGGCGCGCTGCAGGAGATCGACGTGCGCACGGGCCTCGTCATGTACGAATGGACGAGCGTCGACCACGTCGCGCTCGAGGATTCGTATGAGCCCGCGCTTCCGTTGACGACGGGGACCCGTGTTCCGTTCGATTACTTCCACATCAACTCGATCAGCATCGATCGCGACGGCAGCCTGCTGGTCTCGAGCCGCAACACCTGGGCTCTATACCGGCTCGCTGCCAGCACTGGACAGATCATATGGCGCCTGGGCGGCAAGCAGAGCAGCTTCAAGATGGGCCCCGGCACGGGTGTCGCCTGGCAGCACGATTCGCGCGAACTGCCGGACGGCTCGATCAGCATCTTCGACAACGGTGCCGCGCCGCCGGCGCATCCGCAGTCGCGCGCGATCGTCGTAAGCCTCGACGAAGCCACCCATACCGCCACGCTCACGACGCGGCTGACACACACTCCGGCGCTTGTCGCCGAAAGCCAGGGCGACGTGCAGGCGCTCGCAAACGGCGACTGGTTCGTCGGCTGGGGCGCGGAGCCGTACTTCTCCGAGTTCGACCCCGAAGGCAAGCTGCTGTTCGAGGCGCACTTCCCCGCCGGCTCGGAGTCCTATCGCGACTTCCGCTTCCAGTGGACGGGTACGCCGGCGCAGCCTCCTGTGCTCGCGTTCGTGGCTGCTGCGGGCACCACGCCCGCGACCGTGTACGCGAGCTGGAACGGCGCGACGCTCGTGAGCTCCTGGCGGCTGCTGGCAGGCGCGAGCCCGTCGAGCCTCGCCACCGTCGCGCAGGTGCCGCGCGACGGCTTCGAGACCGCGATTCCGGTTCCGGCGGGCACCGCCGGCCCGGATCTGGAGGTGCAGGCGCTCGGCGCCGAAGGTCAGGTGCTGGGAACCTCGGCGGCGGCCGAGGATGCTGCGTTGGGCTGAGCGCCGCGGCGTGCGAGCGCGAGCTCGTAGCTCAGCCGGAACAGCGCGATCACGTCGTCGATGTCTGCGTCGCCGTCGATCCTGCGCGCGGCGGGACCGCGCCGGTCGGGGAACACAGGATGGCTGACGATCCGCCGCTGCGCCGTGAGCTCGTCCCAGACGTCCTTGGGAAAGAAGAAGTGCGCGGCGTGATCGCCGTGCAGATGGCCGATCTCGCGGCGAGCGAGCTTGAACGCGAGCTCGCCGCGACGCCCTTGGCCGGCCTCCACTCCGGGCCACGAGCAGACCTCCTCGGTGATTCGCTGGCTGGGGCTGGCAAGCTCGGTCATGAGCATCTCCTTGGCTTGTGGGGCGTGCGAGATGGGCGCACAGCTCAAGCTACAAGTTCAAGTTAGCTTGAAGTCAAGTGTGGATCGTGCTTTGCTTGCCGCGTGAGCGTGCTGCTGAGCATCGGCGAAGTCTCCAGGCGCAGCGGCGTGGCGGCCTCGGCGCTGCGCTTCTACGAGCAGCGCGGCCTGATCTCCTCCGAGCGCGCGGGCTCTGGGCACCGCCAGTTCCGGCGCGAGGTGCTCAGGCGCATCGCCTTCATCGTGTTCGCGCAGCGCATCGGCCTGTCGCTGGAGGAGATCGCCGGCGAGCTCAGCAGGCTGCCCGAGGACCGCGCGCCGACGCGCCGCGACTGGTCGCACCTGTCGAGTCGCTGGACCGCCCGGATCGACGGGCAGATAGCGCAGCTCGAGAGGCTCAGGCGTGGGCTCACGGACTGCATCGGCTGCGGCTGCCTGTCGCTGGATCGCTGCGCGCTCGCGAATCCAGACGATCGCGCTGCCCGCTCGGGGCCGGGGCCGCGCTACTGGGTCGGAGATACGCCGTCGGCCTGAGCTCATGCGCGTTCGCCGCCATCGACGGCCTGTCGGGGTTGCAGCACACCAACGAACTCATCGCTGAGGTCGCGGCGGGCGAGAGCCGGATCGAGCACTTCTTGTGGGTGCCGGCTTCGGTGCGGACGTCAGCTGAGTCGATTTTGACCGGCGTCATCGGGAGCCTGCGAATCGGTGAGGCTCCGCCCTCGCCTGCCGAAGGAGCGACGTTTTGCCTGCGCCTGTTCGTGCCGACCCCGAGTCATCCACTCGAAAAGGGAGGCCAGAAGTGACCAAGGCCCAAGAGGTCTACGAGAAGGTCAACACGCTCATCGAGGGCGGCGCCAGCCGCCCCGACGCGTTCAAGCAGGTGGCGGCCGAGTACGAGCAGCCGGTGAACTCAATTCGCGGCAGCTACTACTCCTACTCGCGCGGAGCCACCGGTGGCGGCAGCTCCCGGCCCAGGCGGCGGGAGACGACACCAGAGGACGCCTTGGCTGACGCCCGTGCCGCCCTTGAACGCTCCATCGACGCGATCGACTGCGAGGTCGAAGTCGCCAGCGAACGCGCAACCGAGGCCGCCGCAGAGGCCAAGGCCCTCAAGGAGTCAGCGTCCGAGCGCAAGGCCGCTATCTCCGAGCGGCTGGAGGCTCTGAAGTGACACAAGGCAGGCCGGTCGGGGTTCACACACCTTGACCGGCCTGCGCGACTAGAAAACACCTTGAGCCCGCCAGGGATCAGCGGGAGAATATGACCACAAAGCTAACTAAGAAAGGAGGACCGTTGCCACTAGCCACCCCAGTAATAATCAGTAAGCCGCCGAGCGTTATCTTGACCGAGTTGACCGCCGTTATCTATCTGCGTGTGTCGAGTACCGGGCAGCTCACCGGTCACAGTGCCGAGGGGTATTCCATCGAGGGGCAGCGTGAGGCGTGCGAGCGCCACGCCGCACGGCTTGGTGCCAACATCGTCCGTGAGTACGTCGAGCCTGGTAAGACCGCCACCAACACTCGACGGCCTGCTCTACAGCGGATGCTGGCCGAGTTGGGAGAGCTTCGGCCCGCCTAGGTCATCTTCTACGACCTCTCGCGGGTTGCCCGCGAGGAGCAGGACGCCTTCTGGCTGCTCGCGGAGATCAAGCGGCACGGTGCCAAGCTGGAGTCCACGCTTGAGCGCATCGACGACAGCCCACAAGGGCTGTTCATGTTCGGGATCATGGCCAGCGTGAATGCCTTCCGCTCACGCGGCGATGGCGAGAAGGTCAAGGTCGGCGTCGAACGCAAGTTCCTCGACGGCGGCGCTCACGGCCCGGCGCGTACCGGCTACCTCAACGCCCGCGAGCCCGTCGGCGGCCGCGAGGTTGCTGTGATCGCTCCCGACCCCGAGCGCGCCGCACGCATCAAGCTCGGCTTCGACCTCGCCGCAACCGGCGACCACACCATCACGACCATCACCGACATCCTTGAGGACGCGGGCCTACGGACCCGCCCCACCCCTACCCGCCCGAGTCATCCCCTCTCGCGCAGCATGATCCACCGGATACTCAGAGACGACTTCTACAGCGGGGTCGTGACCCGCAAGGGCGTCAAGCGCCCGGGACGCCACGAGGCTCTTATAGACCGGGATACCTTCGACCGCGTGCAAGAAGTTCTGGACGGCCATCGCGCGAGCGGCGACCGCTCCCACAAGCACAGCCACTACCTCAAGGGCTCCATCTACTGCATCTGCGGAAAGCGCCTCGGTTACGGACGTCATCGCGGTAGACACGGCGGGGTCTACGACTATTTCAGTTGTCTGAGCCGCGTACAGCGCGGCGGACGCTGCTCCTCGCCGTACTTCCGCGTCGAGCCTGTCGAACGCGCCATCGAGGCTCGTTATAAGACCCTGACCCTCACCGCCGCCCAGCAGGACGCCATCCGCGAGGCGCTCCACGCCTACGTCGACGCAAGAGCCGAGGTTGCCCGCCGCGAATCCAGCCGCCACGCCCGCAGACTGCGGGAACTCACCGGGGAGCAGCAGAAGCTCGTCCAGCTCTACTACAAGGGCAAGGTCTCCGAAGGGGTCCTAGAGGCAGAGCAGACCCGAATCGAGGCCGAGCGCACCGAGGCCCGCCGCTGGTCAGCAGCAGCCGTGCGCGAGGTCACGGATGTCATGCAAGCCCTCAAAGACGCGCTGAGCCTCGTTGGCCGGGGCCGCCTTCCCTACCTCACGGCCAACGCGACCGAGCGACGGCTCATCAACCAAGCGATCTTCCACCGCCTCGTCATCACCAGCGCGGATGACGCCGAAGCCGAGCCAACGCCGCTCTACGATGAACTCGCCCGACTTGCCCACGACCTCGCTCCAGAGGCCGAAAACACCCACCAGCGCAGCGGAAAGCCCGCCAAAACGGGCCGGAATAAGACCAGGAGGACCCTCCAAGACGACCCCGGCCCCATTTCTTGGGGCCGGGGTTCGTACATCGAGCAAATGGCGGGGATGGCGGGAAAGTTCTCGAAATCTCCGTGGCCTCTGATCCGGAAGCTCCATGAGGAGCGTTTCGGGGCGCCTATTGACGCCCGTGGCAATGATGACTATAATACCGGTCATGGCAGAGACGTTGCCCCTGTCCTCCGTCAAGGCGCACCTCTCTGAGCTCGTGGACCGCGTAGAGGACCAGCACGACCGTGTAGTGCTCACACGCAACGGCAAGCCGGCCGCAGTCCTGATCAGCCACGACGACCTAGAGAGCCTCGAGGAAACCCTCTCGATTCTGTCCGATCCGACACTCATGGCGCAGATTCACGAAAGTGAGCAGGAACTCGCCGGCGGAGAGCCAGCCACCACACTCGCCGAACTGCGTGCTGAACTCCAGAACCGCCGCGACGCTGCAGCGTGAGCGAGCCATCATGGGACTTGCTGGTCGCGCCCCCCGCGCGTCGCCAGATCGATCGCCTGCCAATATCAGTCGCCGCGGCAGTCATGGAGACGCTCGACGCGATCGCATCCAACCCCCGACGCCTGGGTAAGCCTCTGCGTTTCGAGCTGGAGGGGTACCTGTCTGCGCGCCGCGGCCCCTACCGGATCATCTATCGCGTCGATGACACGACCCGCTCGATCACAGTCATCGCGGTCGCGCATCGCGCCGATGTCTACCGTCCCCGCTGACCGTCATCCGCCGATCCGGCGACGCCCGGCGAAGGTGGCCACGCAAAGTTCGAGCAACGCACTCACACCCGGCAAAAACGGAGAGGGCGGGATTCGAACCCGCGATGGAGTTTAATCCCCATACTCGCTTAGCAGGCGAGTGCCTTCAGCCACTCGGCCACCTCTCCCGAGGTCGAGACGGCAGTTTAGAGGCTGCGGGCCGTGGCGCGCGAGCTGCGTGCGCACAGCGGGCGTCGGCCGCAGTATGCCGTGGGCGATCGAGAGGGACCCACCCGATGCCGGTAGCCTTCGAGATCGTCGCCAGGGAAGGGTGGCAGAGCGGTTGAATGCACCGGTCTTGAAAACCGGCAGGCGGGCAACCCCCGCCTCGGGGGTTCGAATCCCCCCCCTTCCGTCCAGACAAAGCACCCGGATGACCTGGACGAAGAGCGCGTGCGGACGTTGCGGCTACGCGCGGACGGGCAACGGCCGCTTGGGGTGAACCTCGAGGAGACGATCTTGCTGACACGCAAGCTGTTCGAGTTGCGTGATGCTGCCCGGCGCGCCCGTTGAGTGCTCGGGCGTCCACGTGATCTCGTCGACTTGGACGACCTCGACGCCGCTCAACCAGACGAGGATTGAGCCCGTGGTTCTTGGAAGGTGAGCGGCGCGATTCCGGGTGCTTAGACCGCGAGGATCGTGAAGCCTGGCCCGAGTAGCTTTCGCAGGTCGTCCGGATCGGAGGTCGCGATCGCATCGACCCGCTGGCTCACACCGACAGCGATGCACGCGTCGGTTGTGCTTGCCCCAGAGGTTGCTCTGCGCAGGCGTCCCGCGGCTCGCGCCAGTCGTTCGTCCAGTGCCTCGATCGAGCACGCCTTCAGGAGGCGGGCAACGCGCGCGTCTTTGCCATCGCCCCGCCATACCTCGGCAAGCACAACCGCCGGGATCGTCGGTACAAGGCCACGCGCATATGCCATCGCGAGGATCTCGCGCACACGCTCCTCGCCTCGCTCGCAAGCGATCAGCGCGCCGGCATCGAGAGTCAGGCCGGCCACTCGGCTGCGACCTGGGTTCGTACGTCGGCGGGGACCTCGCCAAAGTCTGCATTGTCCTCGGCGAGTAGGTCCAAGCCGCGAGCGACTCATGACGCGATGCTACCACGGTAGGAAAGATGTCCGGGAAGTTGTCGCTGCCTTCTGAACGATGTCCGGGCGGATGCGTATCTTGCTCGCGCACAGCGGCGGAACTAGGTCGGCACGTCGAGCCGGCGGTGAGCCTATTCGCAGTCGGCCTCAGCGGTTTCGGCGGCGCCGCAGTCGACGACGTGGCTCGTGGTCGCCTGCTGCAAAAGGCTGTAGAGCATCTCGCGCTGCTCGGCGTCGAGCGCGCTGAGCACCTCGTCCTCGGCGGCCGCGAGCGCGGCCTCGGCCTGCGTCAGCCGCTGCGTGCCCTCGTCGGTCAGCTCGACGATGTGGCGGCGGCG
>Ga0182015_10004574_pt1 | contig 14803 bp, 15 predicted proteins | sample 712P3MmetaG_FD_120478 | JGI IMG/M metagenome (GOLD analysis project Ga0182015, IMG submission 120478) | Permafrost microbial communities from Stordalen Mire, Sweden - 712P3M metaG | ecosystem: Environmental > Terrestrial > Soil > Wetlands > Permafrost | place: Sweden: Stordalen | collected...
ACGCCTTGATCGAAGACAACGTGCAATTCGCGCGGCTGGGCTTCGTAGCCATCGACGAGCAGCACCGCTTCGGCGTGCTGCAACGCAAACGCCTGATGGACAAAGCTGCGGCCCACGGGCACGCGCCGCACGTGTTGGTGCTGACGGCGACTCCGATTCCTCGCACGCTTTCCCTCACTCTGTACGGCGACCTGGATGTCTCTGTTCTCGACGAGTTGCCGCCGGGACGCACTCCGATCGAAACGCATCTGACCAGCGAACCGCATCTGAACGGCGTGTGGGGCGGCGTGCGGCGCGAAGTCGAAGCAGGGCACCAGGCATACATCGTGTATCCGGTGATCGAGGAATCGAAGCTGGAGCTGAAAGCAGCGATCGACGAATTCGAGCGGTTGTCGCGCGAAGTCTTTGCCAAGTTCAAAATGGGTTTGCTGCACGGGCGCCTTTCGAGCGACGAAAAAGACGACGTGATGCAGCGCTTTCGCAGGAACGAAGTGCAAATCCTCGTCGCCACCACCGTTGTGGAAGTCGGGGTCGATGTTCCGAACGCCACGGTGATGGTGATCGAACATGCCGAGCGCTTCGGACTTTCGCAATTGCACCAGTTGCGCGGCCGAATCGGACGCGGCGCGGCGAAATCGCACTGCGTCCTGGTCGGCCCGGTGCGCTGGACGGAGGAAGCGCGCGCGCGGCTCGAAACCATGGTGCGCACTTGCAACGGATTCGAGATCGCCGAAACCGACCTCGAGCTGCGCGGGCCCGGCGAATTTTTCGGCACCCGGCAATCCGGCGCTCTCGGTTTTCAGATCGCCAATCCCATCCGCGATCGCGGCGTGTTGGAGTTGGCGCGCCACGAAGCTTTCGCCCTGGTCGAAGATACCGCTCGAGTTGGCGAATTGGATCGCATTCTGCGACGCCTGCCCGGTGAGTGGCAACGCCGCTATCACCTCGCACGGATTGGCTGAGCCGCCTCAACTCCTATGCGCGTCATCGCCGGAACCTACCGCAGCCGCATTCTGAAAAGTTTGAAGGGGCTGGCGCTTCGCCCGACCAGCGATCGCTTGCGCGAGACGCTGTTCAATGTCTTGGGCGACGCAGTCGACGGTGCGCGCTTCCTCGACGTCTTCGCGGGAACTGGGGCCGTGGGCATCGAGGCAATCAGCCGTGGCGCTGCTGAAGTCGTCTTCATCGAGAATCATGCGCCGGCTGCGGTCCTGATTCGCCGAAATCTGGAGTCGCTCGGCATCCGCTCCGGGACCACCGTGCTGGCCGTGGATGCGTTGCGCGGACTTGAAAAGCTTGCCGTCCGCAGCGACCCCGCCAAGCCCGGCTTCCACTTCATTTTTGTCGATCCGCCGTACGCCGCCGCTGACGAGTACGCACAAGTGCTTTACCACTTGGGATCAAGTCCGCTGCTGGAACCCGGAACGAGGGTCATCATCGAGCACCGCCGGAAATTCGAGCTGCCGGAGGTGGTTGGCCGCCTGACGCGCACCCGGATCTTGCGGCAGGGAGATGCGTCGCTAAGTTTTTTTTCCGTGCGGCGGTCTTCAGCTTAGGCTGGACTTTCCAGCGGCATTCCGATCGGAGCCCGGCATCCATTCCATGATGGTTGTCACCCGCCCCCGATGGTGCTAGGTTTAGCTGCGAGGTGCCGCATGAGCAACGTCTCCTTGATCGCTTCAACCGCCACAATCCTCGTCGCACCGGTCTCGTGCTGTACCGCCTGGTCTGGGCGGGCTCATCCGTAGCCAGCGCGGCGGGCCAGGGTCGTCTGCCGATCTTGCCGAAAAGCTGGCGGCGTTGGCTGCTGGGCGAACCGGTGAGTCACACCCGCCCTCCAAGCGACCCCCAGTAAAGGCCAAGGCTACCCGGCAGTTCACCTGACTGCGCTTTTCGCTTGACTTTTTCCAGGGTTGTGTTACACTTTTGTTGTTAAGAATCTCGCCTAAGCGCCGACAATCGGCGCTCTTTTTGTTTCTGAGCACCCTAAGCCTCCTTCTAAGTTTTTTATTGTCAATTATTTACAGGGTCCTGCGCCCGGGGCCAGCTACATAAACCTACTGAAATCAATAGTTTACGTGCTCTTTCTTCAACCGCGGGGCCCCTGTGCCCGTGAATCACGGCATGGGCTGCGATAACCGGGGTCGAACGCATCCAACCCCGAGAAGCAATGTCCGGTCGGGTTTCCGGCGCAACCAGCTGCGGCGGGTTCCCACTTCCACGGACACGGGATGCGGTTGACCTTGGCGCCGTAATCCAGCAACCTAGTGGTTCAACCCCGTGCCCCTGTTGCTATAGGACTGATGACAGCGAACTCCCTTCATGGCAGCTTGAATTTGCTTGGGCAGGGCTCCAGGCCGCTGGTGTCTCCGCGGCTGGCCGTCGGGGAGCAGGAGCCGCAGTTTGGCGTGGCATGGGGAGATTTTCACCGGGGGATTGGCAGCAGCGTGCGGGCGCTGTTTGCACGGGGCGCGGCCAAGGGCTTCCTGAGCGGCGGCTATTTTAAGGATTGCTGGATTGAGCGACGGCCTCCGCGGCGGGCCTTGGTTGCGGCGGCGCTTTGGCATATAGCGTTTGTCGCCATGCCGTTTCCGGAGGGAGCGCTCGCTCCGAAGAAGAATCCAGCCTTCGATAATTTCCAGCTGACCTGGTCGGGACCTATCCAGGACCTGCCTCTACTCGAAATTCCCAAACAGCGTGCCAAACCTGCGCCGCACACGGCGCCCAATGAGCCAATGCCGGAGAAGGGCGCGGACGCGTTTCACCCGCGACAGAGGATTTTCACCGATCCGGTCCGGCCGACACATTTGAAACAGACGCTGATTAATCCCAAAGCGCCGATGGAAGCCCCGAAACTGATTCCCGAGTTGCCGAACATGGTGCAGGTGCAGCAGGCCGCGCCGGCGAAGCCGAAGGTGACCATCAGCGAAGACGCGCTCAAGCAACTGCATCCGCGCGAGCGGCGCGTGAAGATGGTAAAAGTGGCTCCGCCGCTGGATGCCCCGGTGATGGAGCAGCAGGTTGCGGGCGATTTGAATTTGCCGGAAACGCAGAATGGCCCGACGCGGCCGAAGTTGGAAATCAATGCGGGGGCGGCCCCGCGGGTGGCGAAGCGTGAGCAGACCGGCGACGCTGGTCCGGCGCCAGAAGTCGCAGCGGCCCCACTTACCGCAGCGAACGGCAGCGCTTCTACGCTGATCGCGTTGTCGGCCACGCCGGGTCCGTCGGCGCCGGCACAAGGAAATTTGGCGGCGCGCGTGTCGATTTCGCCGGACGGTGCGAAGAAGGGCGGCTCGGAAGCTGCGGGGGCCGGCGGAAAGAGCGCGGTCGGCGTGAGCATCAGCGGCGGAGACCCTGCGGCGAAGAGCGGAATTTCGGGATTGAGCAGCGGCTTAGGTGCGCCTTCGCTGCGCGTGTTGAGCGCTCGGCAGCGCGATACGCCGGATGACGACGTGCCGGAGCGAGTCGGGCCGCCGGATTTTAAAATTCTGCCGCCGGGCGCTAAACCCGAGCGGATTTTTGCCACCAAGCGCGTGTACACGATGAACGTGAACATGCCCAACTTGAACAGTTCGACCGGGAGTTGGATTTTGAATTTTGCCGAACTCCATCGCGATCCGAACGGGCCACAGAAGGTGTCGACGGATTTGTCGGGGCCTGTGGCGGTGACGAAAGTGGATCCGAAATACCCGCCGACGCTGATCGACGAGCGAGTTGAGGGAGAAGTGGTCCTGTACGCGGTGATTAAGAAAGATGGATCGGTGGGCGAGATTCAGGTGGTACACGGAATCGACGATCAACTGGATGCAAATGCGAAGAGCGCTTTGGCTCAGTGGAAGTTTCGCCCCGCGGCAAAGGCGGGCGAGCCGGTGGAACTGGAAGCAGTCGTGCACATCCCGTTCCGCATCCCACCGCGCGAGTGAAGAAAGATTCGGCTAGCTTCGGTTCTCAGCTAGCTTTACCAGCGTGAAGAGCGCGTGATTGACTGGCGTCGGCACGCCTAGCTGTGCGCCCCGGCGCGAGATGAAACCGTTCAGCGAGTCGATCTCCGTACGCTTGTTGCGTTGCATGTCCTGGGCTGTCGACGAGTAGGCATCCGACAGTTGTTCGGCGATTTTGAAGGCGCCGGCGAGGGCTGCTTTTGGGTCCTCGAAGCCGGGAGGGTGCACGTCGGCGGCGCTCGCCACGGCCAAAAGTTCGTACACAACTTCTTCCACCACTTTGCGGGCGTCCTGGTTGGCGGCAATCTCCCCGTATCGCGCGCGGCCTAAGGCCGAGACGGCGTTGAGTGCGCAATTCCACGTCAGCTTGGTCCAGAGCTCGCCTTCGATGTTGTCGGAGATCCGGCAGGGTACTTTTGCTCGCTCGAAGAGGGCGGCGATTTTTTCGGTGTCGGCGTTGCGCGGGCCGATCACCAGATCGCCGCGTCCCGCGTGCTTCACCGTGCCGGGTTGCGGCACCGACGCTCCGATGTACACGACTGCGCCGATGGCGTCGAGGTTCGCGGCAGCGCGGATTTGTTCGGCATTGTCGACGCCATTCTGCATGCTGATGACAATCGCGTTGGATGACAGCAGCGGTGCGAGAGTGCTTGCGGTCGCGGCAGTGTCCGTAGTCTTGACGCAGAAGAGCACCACATCTGCGCCGCGCGCCGCTTCGATTTCCGTCGCTGCGTCAACGCGCACGCTTTCCTTGAAATGCAGCGTGTCGAGCAACAGGCCGTTTTTTTTCACCGCTTCGACGAATGGCGCGCGTCCAATCATGACTACCGGCGCGCCAGCGCGCGCGAGCATGCCGCCGAAATATCCGCCCACCGCCCCGGCTCCGACTACGGCGATCTTCGGCCACACGTCGCTCTGGCTCATGTGGTGATCACCGAGATCAGGCGGTCGATGTCACGCTCGGTGTTGAACAGATAGGGCGAAACGCGAATGTTGCCTTCACGCAAGCTGACGATGATGTTCTCTTTGCGGAGGCGCTCGTAGAGCGCGACGGTTTTTTCAGGAGCGCGTGCCGCGAAACACCCGTACGGGCCCCGATGCGCGGCGTCGACCGGGCTGGTGGGAATGCAGCGATCCTTCGGCAGCCGCTCGTACAAAAGCTCGATCAGGTTGCGATTGTGCGCCGCGACCGTTTCCGGCCCCGCCTGCAAAACAAAGTCGACCGAAGCTTCCAGCGCAGCCAGATTAAAGTAATTCGCGGTTTCCGCAACGTCGAAGCGTCTCGCAGTCGCTGCGGGTTTCGGATCGTCGAACGCCATGGCGGCAAAGTTCTCCGCGCCCTTGGCTGCCATCCAGTAGAACGGCCCCGGGCGCATGTTGGCGACGATTTCGCTCTTGCCCCAGACAAATCCCGTACCGAATGGCCCCAGCAAAAATTTATATCCAGCGCAGACCAGAAAATCTGCTCCGAGTGTGCGCACGTCGAGGGGCACTGCGCCGCAGGCTTGGCTGACGTCGAGCAGCAACATCGCGTCCTGCGCGTGGCATGCCGCGGCAATGCGCGCGCCGTCCAGCAGCACGCCATTGTCAAAGCGCACCAGGCTGATCGAGACCAGCCGAGTTTTCGGTGTCATCGCGGCGATCACATCGTCGGCTGTCAGAAAACGCTCGCGCGGCGACACCGTCTTCAACACCACGCCTTCGCGCTCTTCCATGGGCCTCCAGGTGGCGTATTGCAGAGGGAATTCACCTTTGGCGGTCAGGATTTCGTCGCCGGCGTGCCACGTCAGGCCATACGCGATCGGAGCCATTCCCGAACTCGCCCCGGAAGTGAGCGCGATCTCTTCCGCCTTGCCGCCGATTAGTTTGGCGATAGAGGTGCGAATCCGGGTGGGCACATCGAAGAAAGCCGTGTCTGGAATGCGTTGCGGAAATTTCTTCCATTCCAGCGATGCTTGCACGGCTCGAAACGAAACCTTCGGCATCGGGCTTTGTGCGGCGAGATTCAAATACGTGGCGTTTTCGTTTTCAAACCAATCCTGGCGCCAATCGGTACGCGGGAGGGTTGCTGTGGTGGCCATAGGTGCTCCTTTGTGACGTGTAGGAGCGAGTTTCAGCGAAACGCAGCGGATGGCGCAACGTCCAAATTGGAAGTGCGGCGACAGGCAAACTCAAGGATCAAGAAAGGATTAGCGCCGAGACGCAGAGCCACGGAGTGGGGGTAAGAGTGAGCGAGAAGTTAGAAGTGGTTGCGCAGTTCGCGGAAGGCCGGGACGATGACCAATTTGCCGGACCCCGCGACTACCGGTTCGTGCTCCAGTTGCCAGGTGTGCTGATGAGGAATGTACACGGCGTTCAATCCGATTTTCATGGCCGGATTGATGTCGCTGCGCGGGCTGTTGCCGATCATCCACGCGTGTGTTTTTACGATTTTGTGTTTGTGTACCAGAACGTTGTACGTTGCGGGATCCTTTTCCGCAACGATCTCGATAAATTCAAAAAATCCTTGCAGGCCGGAGCGTTCGACTTTGGCCGCTTGTTCGGCGGGCTCGCCCTTGGTAAATAAAATGAGCCGGTGCCGTTCGGTCAGGTACGCGAGAGTTTCCGGTACGCCATCGAGAATTTTCGGCGGCGTGCGCTCGAGCTCCACCACGCGATCGTGAATCTGCGCAAGCGTCTCGCGGCGCACCATCTGCTCCGCGAGTTTGAGATACGTCTCTTCCAGAGATCGGCCAAAACTTCGCACTCCGTATCCGTACTGGCGAATGTTTTTGCGCTCGGTTTCATTCAGAATGTGGCGGACGTAGGCGCGCGTGTACCCGCAGGTTTCCACGAGCCCGATGAAATCCTCGATGAGCTTCTCGAAAAAAACATTATTTTCCCAGAGGGTGTCGTCCGCGTCGATCAGAAGTGTGTTTCGTCGCATCGCAAGTCGTCCGCTCGTGCTCCGGCGCGGAGCGAATGCAGTTTACCAGCGTCGGAGCATGTTTTGCGACTCAGGCATGCCAGGACGCCATTTCCGGCGCGACGTGGCCTTCGCAAGAATCAAACCGATTTGGGATTACCCGCGGCCAGTTTTTCCAGAATGCTGCGCGCCACCCGCTGAATCTCGCCGAAGCGAGCGAGATAGTCCTGGAATTCCTGGTTCAGGGCCTGTGCTTCGGGGGGCTGCAATTGTATACGCATGATCATGTCTCGGAGTCTTACCGGATGTGGCAGGAGCGCGTCTTCCTGCAATTCTTCGAGGGCGGTTTTGGGGTCGTAGTGGTACATGGTTTCTCCAAATGTACGGGCGCACTCTAGCGCGTCCCTTTGATCGCACTCGCCGAGTGATGTGCCTTACGGGCGGCGATCGACTACCGCATTGTACTTGGGTGCGTGGTTCTCGAGCGAGTGGACGGATCGAAAGATCGGCCACTACGACCGCGATCGATTTATCGATGGTTGCCGAGTGTGGAAAGTTCAGGCTGCGGACGCGGCGGCGGGGAGAAACTCATAGCGTTCGATTCTTGCGGCTACGCCCATATGCCCATTCGTCGCGGATTCGACGCGTACAATCTGGCCGCGGCACCGGATGTCGACTTCGCCGGTCTCCGCTATCTGTTTCGGCAGCGTCAGGACGAACTCGATCTCCGACCCAACTTCAAATTGCGCTTCGGCGAGAAAATAAAGTCCCTGGTAGCTGACATCGCGGGTTTGCGTGCGAAGCTCGTGACTCCGTGATTCGCGTGGCAGGACGCGCAGTGGCAGGCTCATCGTAAATCGCCGGGCAACGCGCCGTTCCGATCCGTCAGCCATCAAACGTCTCCGATCCTTCTCAATTAAGAGAAAACGTAACATCGACTATCGCAAGTTGCAATGCGAAATATCGCCGTTTCTGTCCTAGTACGATGTATTGGCGGTTTGTGCAATCTAAAGATATAGTTCGAGTTACTCTGAAGTCTGAGGCTCTAGTGTGGGGGTTTATGGACAGGCGCGTGCATCATCGCGTCCAGCTCCGTCTGCCTGCGAGGCTCCGCTGGACGACGCCCTTCGGCCAGAAAACCGAGGTTTGCGAGACTGTGAATGTTTCTCGTGGTGGTGTGCTAGTCCCTTGCCGGCAAGCCCACGCGGAAGGATTGTCGTTGTGGGTCACGTTTCCCTTTGACGGTTCGATTGCCTATGGGCAGCCCGAAATCCTGGCGAAGATTGTGCGAAAGGGCGCGGCAGAGAATTCGCACGCAGCGGCGCCGAACGGAAATGGATCGAGCGCACATGCACACGGCCATGGAAATGGATCGAATGGCAACGCTGCAGCTCCCGCCGCTCCGCGCGCCGGTGACAGCGTAAAACCTGGCGCAACCTTCAGTGCTCCCACGGCGACGCATGCCGCTGAAGTGGAGGCGAGTGCCGAATCTTTGAGCACCGTAGCCGCGATCGCATCGCCTGCGGTAAACGAAAATGCTGAAACAACGCTGGTCGCGCTGCGATTCGATCTTGCGCCGCGCCGCCATTCCAACGGAAATGGCGCCGGGCACAAGCGAGAGATCGAGCGCCGGCTCAGCGAACGTCGGCCAATCGCGGTTCCCCTTCGCGTGCGGCCCGAGCATGTTCCGTGGTTTGAAGAAACCATGACCACCGATTGTTCTGCGGAGGGTCTGAAATTTCGCAGCAATCGCGAATACAGTCCCGGTCAGTTTCTGATAGTTTCGTTCGAGAATGTCGATTCGTCTCCGTGGCAGATCTCGGCGGACGTCCTTTTGTTGGTCGTGCGTATCGAGCGCGAGGCGGAGAGTCCGGGCCTGCATGTCGCCGTTTGCAGGTCACAGCAATTCAGTTTCAAATTTTAGAGAGAGAGCCGGCCAGCTTCGCAATGGGTTGCCGCTGCAACCTGGCGCTTCGGCTTCGTACTCGCCTGCGAAAAGTATTCTCGTTTTCTTATGCCCCACGAATCGCGCAACCTATTTTTGGACGGACCCGCCGGGCGGCTCGAAGCGATTTTTTGGAAGCCGCAGGGCGCAGCGCGGCCGCCCTTGGCTGCCGTCGTATGCCATCCGCATCCGCTTTTCGGCGGCACCATGCACAACAAGGTCATCTACCAGACCGCGAAATCGCTGGATGCGCTGGGATTGCCCGTGTTGCGCTTCAACTTCCGCGGAGCGGGCATGAGCGCAGGCACCCACGATCGCGGGCGCGGCGAACGCGAAGACGTTCGCGCAGCTCTGGATTTTCTAGCGAGCGAATTTCCCGGCGTCCCCCTGCTGCTCGCGGGATTCAGCTTCGGATGCTGGGTCGGCTTGCGCGTAGGCTGTGAGGACCAGCGCGTAGCGGAGTTGATCGGACTAGGCACGCCCGTCAACAACACCGACTTTTCGTTTCTGGAGAGCTGCACAAAACCCAAACTGTTTGTACACGGTTCAAATGACGAGCACGGCGATGTGCGGAAAGTCGAAGCCCTAGTAGCTTCTCTACCAGGAGAAAATCAAATGGTAGTAGTCCCCGACGCCGATCACTTCTTTGCGGGCAAGCTCAACCAACTAGACACCGCAATCACCAAATGGCTAACCACCCGCCACCCACCCCTCCGCTAACGCCTGTAGCCGCCCTCTTTTTACCCTGAGCTTCGAAGGGCCAGAGGGCGGGGTTTAGATGCCACACCGGCACTATCATCACGTCGAAATATGTTTCGCACTCCCGGCCATCCGCGCCGAACCGGCGGTGGTTCATGCCGCACCCTCTTCTAAACTCCGCGATCCGCAAGACGGCGCCCAAAACAAACCCCTAAGCACTCTCACCCCGCGTAAACAACTTGCTGAACTGATCCACCGTAGCCGGCGCCACGCCGACCAGCTTCGCGTTCGCCCGCACGTGCTCGATATGCGACATCCCCACCAGCGCCGTCGTAATCCCCGGCGATGAACGCACAAATTGCAGCGACCTCTGCGCGTCATCCTCCAGCCCCAAAGCCTTCGCCACGAATGCCGGCAAATTGCGCGCCACCTGCCCCTGCAGCAAAGAAGCGCTCGCGACCAGCGTGATATTCAATTCGCTGGCGGCTTCCATGACCGTTTTCTCTTTGCCGTCGATGGATTGATTGCCAAGAGTCAACGCCTCCGTCATGCCGAGATTGAACGGCAATTGGATGAACCGAAAATGATGATTGTCGCCGGCGATATCGTTCGCGAGCGTAGCCAGTTCAGCGAGCTGCATCGAATCGCGCGCCCGCGCTTCCTGCCGAAAGCCGTTCCACGTGGCCATACCGAAAAACTGGATTTTCCCCGCGGCGACCGCCGATTCAAGATAAATAAATGCATCGCGCACGCGCTCAAGAAAATCGGGGCGCGACACCTCGGCAAGCTGCGATTCCGGATTATGCAAATAATAGACGTCGATGCAGTCGACACCCAGATTTCGCAGGCTGCGGTCCAGTTGGTTTTCCAGAAAGCGCGGCGTCATGCAGTGGCTGCCGCCAACCAGATCGTTCGGACTGAAGATTCCAGGCTGAATATATTCGCGATAAAAATATTCGTTGGGATCGGAAGGCATCGCCCCGTCGGGCGTCAGATATCCGCCCTTGGTGCAAAGAACAAACTCCTCGCGCTTGAATCCTTGCTGGCTCAGACATTTGATTGCAGCCCCAACGCTGCGCTCGCTTCTCTGAAATCGATAGTTGATGGCGGCGTCGATCACGTTGATGCCGCTCTCGACCGCGGCGGCTACGCACGCCGCATAGCTCTGATCGGTCTTGTCGTCCGGCTGGCCGAGATACGTGCCGATGCCCAGCGAGGAAAGCACCAGCCCGTGCGCTTCTCGAAAGTGGCCATCCGCGGCGCTGCCGGCAAATCTTTTCACGTAGTATGAGGTTCCGTCGTGCGTTGCGGATGCGGTCATGGTGCTCCCTTTTCCGGGCTTGTCTTTCCCGTGTTTCCTGCCGCGCCGGTTTCGCTGAGTTTCGGAACCAGCAGCCGCGAACACGCGCGCAGGATTTTGCGGTACGGCCAGTCTTTGTCGTGAAAGAAGATTTCTCCCTCACGCGGATTACTGTAATACCATCGCGCCACCAGCCACAAATGCTCGCCGAGCTCGTTCTTGTCGTGCGCGATTTCCGGCGGCGCAGAGTCGAGATAGTCACGGAAGATTTGTTCGGCCGAGCGCGGCTGCCCGGCAATCTCCGCGAAGCGCACGAAGCAAGGTTCCGCAAGCCGGCCGCTGCGAACCGCGTAGACCGCGATGGTCTGATCTTCCGCGGCACGTTGCAGAATCACGGCGTTCAGATCCTGGATGCGTCGCGCGAGATCCGGCTTGCCGCGCAGCACGTCGTCAAGTTTATCGATGCGCTTGTGAATCGCCGCGGCCCGCTCGAACTCGAGATCGTCGCTGGCGCGTTCGCGCTCCTGTTCGATGGCGACCCGCATCGATTCGCCATCCGTCTCGAGAAACTGAACCAGTCGCTGCACCTCGCCGTCGTATTCCTCTTTCGAGCATCCCGCGAAACAAGGCGCCAGACACATTTTCATCTCCGAATACAGGCAGCCGGGAAATGTGGGATCGCGGCGGATTTTGATCTGACATCGGCGCACCTTGAAAAAATCCAGCGCGCGTTCCGCGAAGCCGTCCGCGGACTTGCGCGAAGCGAACGGGCCGTAATATGCGCCACCCGACGGCGCGCCGGTCTCGTCGACGGAAATTCTCCGCGTTACGAAACACCGCGGATAAGCGTTCCGCAAGCTGACCTTCAGCACTGCGGGCGGGCGCAACCGCATCACCTTGATGTAGCGATGCGGAAGAAACTGCTTTGCATTTTGATAATAAGTGAAGGCTTGTTCGAGGGGCGATCCGGTAAGGCGATAGCGGACTCTGCTGGTAAAGTCCTTAAGGTTGAGACGCTTGCTGGTCGGATCGGGTGCACCGAGCAATCGCTGAAGGCGTCGCCTCAAGTCCTGGGTGCGAATCAGGAAAGGCTCAGCGTTTTGCTCGTTGGATTCGATCAGACAGACCGCGGGCAGCGGCGGCAATCCCAAGAAAAAGTCTCGAGTGTCGTGAGAGTCGAATTCGAGCCCGCAATCAAGTTCTAGCACTCAGTAAGAATACAATGTCCAGTTCATGAAATCGGAATTCAATGAGGTTTTGACTTACCCGTTGCCCTCAGCCAGCGGGTCGTACCCACCAAAAGCAGAAGTCCACCAGAGAAAGAGCAAATGACTATGGGCGGGAGAACGAGCGGCGTGGGCCAAGCATAGACTCCAGACATAGATAAGTACCGTGCGAGTTTGAAGGTCGCCGCTGAAACGAGGAAGATCGCCACGCTCAGCATTAATGCTGTTGTCGGCGTGAGCCTGGCCGACAAATAGGCTGACGCGGCCGTAAAAACAAGAAACGCCATAAAAATAACGATAGGTCCGAGCCACGAAAGGATTCTGCGAGATGCCGTAGGATCTGAAGACGCCGTCTGTCCATCAATCATGAACAAATACATCGCCAAGACCATCAAGGCGAGTCCGAGCAGAAGTGCTAAAGCAGCTGTGCGCAGAGGAAACCCCTAAGATCTTAATACCCAGGAGGATATGACCAATCGTTGAATTTCGCTGGTGCCTTCGTAGATTTCCGTGATGCGCGCATCGCGGTAGTTGCGCTCAACGGGATATTCGCGGCTATAACCGTTACCCCCGTGGACCTGTATAGCTTTGTGCGTGACCCGCGTGGCCATTTCGCTGGCAAAAAGTTTCGCGATGGCTGCGTCCATGCTGAACCGCGCGCCCGTGTCCTGCTTCCACGCCGCCTTGCGAATCAGCAGGCGTGCCGCATCGATTTCCATACTCATATCGGCGAGCATGAATTGGATGGCCTGAAATTGTGAGATCGGGTGGCCAAACGCCATGCGCTGCTTCGAGTATTCAAGCGCCGCTTCAAAAGCGCCTTGCGCGATGCCCACAGCCTGCGCCGCGATGCCGATCCGCCCGCCGTCCAGCGTCGAAAGCGCCACTTTGTAGCCTTCGCCTTCATTCCCGATGCGATTGCCGGCCGGCACTTCGCAATCGGTAAAGACCAGTTCGCTGCACGCCGTCCCGTTGATGCCGAGTTTTTTCTCTTCCTTACCAACCTTAAAACCCGGCGTGCCTTTCTCAACGACCAGCGCCGTGATTCCTTTTTCACCCTTGGGCGGGTCGGTGTTCACATACACGATCGCCGCATCCGCGGCGCCGCCATTGGTGATCCACGCCTTCGTTCCGTTGATGACGTATTTTTCGCCAGCCTTGACCGCCTTGGTTTGCAGCGCCGCCGCATTGGACCCGGCTTGCGGCTCAGTCAGCGCATAGCAACCAATCTTTTCCCCGCGCGCGAAGGGAATCAGAAACTTTTTCTTCTGCTCATCGGTTCCGAACCGATGAATGGGATCGCAATAAAGCGAATTCTGCACCGAAAGGATCACGCCAGTCGACGCACAGCACCGCGAAATCTCTTCAATCACGATGCTGTAGGCGATGTGGTCGAACCCCGCGCCGCCTTCGGATTCCGGCAGCGCCACGCCCGTCAATCCAAGCTCCGCCGCCTTCTGAAAGATGTCGCGAGGGAATCGCCCGGTCTCGTCGATCTCTTTCGCGCGCGGCTTCACTTCCGACTCCGCAAACTCCCGCACGCTCTTCTGCAGCAGCGCCTGTTCTTCCGTCAGTGCGAGGTTCACCGGGGCTCTCCCGAATCGCCCAGCGCCAAAGCTTTGTGCATGCGTTCGTAGGTCGTGCGCAAATCCTCCGGCTGGACGCGTGTCTCGCCAACGGCAGTCATGAAGTTGGTATCGCCAAACCACCGCGGCAAAATGTGCAAATGTAAATGTCCGACAACGCCCGCGCCCCCAGCACGTCCGAGATTTATCCCCAGATTCAAACCCTCGGGTTTGTAATTCGCGCGAAACGCCGTTTCCACGCGTTGCGCAAGTCTCATCATCTCGCTCAGCGCTTCCGGCTCGCATGCGCCAAGGTCCCCGACATGCGCGTAAGGCACGACCATCACATGCCCCGAGGTATACGGATACCGGTTCAAAATGACAAAAGTCTTTACGCCGCGATACACGATCAGCGTCTCCGAGTCATCCGTGCGCGCGGCCGCATCGCAGAAAATACAATCGGGCTGCTTACCCTCTTCGACTTGCTTGATGTATTGGTAGCGCCAGGGAGTCCAGATGTAATCCATCGCGATCAGAGCCTTTCACGACCAGAAAGTCCGCGCAAACCGTGGGCTAAGGATAGCGCATCGTTGGTAGCGCCAGCATCCCTGATGGCGGATGATGGCGGTTTTCGGATCACGATCAACCCGCATCGGCAGCCGATGCGCTCCCCACAAACAAAAACGCCGGCAGGGATGCCGGCGCCACCAGACTTCGATTCCGATAAGGTTCCCGCTAGGCAACGTCTAGGCTGCGTGAGCCCCGTCCGTGGTATTCACGAAATCTTTCAACTCTTTGCTGGGCTTAAAGAAGGGAATCTTCTTTGGCGGCACTTCCACCTTCGCGCCAGTCTTCGGATTCCGCCCCACACGCCCGCGCCGTTGCCGGGTACGAAAACTCCCGAAGCCGCGAATTTCGATCTTGTCGCCCTTTTGCAGCGACTGAATAATGCTCTCGAAAATCGTCTCGACGATGGTTTCCGACTCCTTCCGGGGGAGCTCGGTCACGCGCAGAACCTCTTCGATGAGGTCCGCCTTCGTCAATGTAGGTTGCTTGGTCATCGTCCCCTTGCCTCGTCGCACTGCCACGTATCCCGCTACCAGTAAATCGCCGCAGCTATGTGATCTGAAACGATTTACAGGGGCAGCCTCGCCCGGTTGCCCTTCTTCCTATCACTAAAATGACCCGCAGGTAAACGAAATTATACGGCCAGCCCAGCATG
>Ga0182015_10004575_pt1 | contig 14800 bp, 12 predicted proteins | sample 712P3MmetaG_FD_120478 | JGI IMG/M metagenome (GOLD analysis project Ga0182015, IMG submission 120478) | Permafrost microbial communities from Stordalen Mire, Sweden - 712P3M metaG | ecosystem: Environmental > Terrestrial > Soil > Wetlands > Permafrost | place: Sweden: Stordalen | collected...
CGTCGCTTCGCGTCGCGCGACAACCCGCTCGTCGACGACATGTGGCTCTGCGACCGCGGCCGCTACAGCTTCGATCGCTGGAACAGCTCGGAGCGCGTCCGCCGTCCTGTCGTGCGCAGCGATGACGAGCCGCGCGACGTCTCGGTCCCGGAAGCGATCAGTCAGGCCGCGCGCCGTCTTCGGGAGATCGCCGATGAATACGGTCCCGCGTCGATCGGCGTGCTCGGTTCGAGCGCGAGCACCAATGAGGAGCTGTTCCTGCTCGAGCGGATCGCGCGCCAGCTGATCGGGACGCCGCACGTCGACCATCAACTCGATGCCTTCGAGGGTCTTTCCGCAGTGGAGCACGGGCTCGGCATCGCCGAGATCGAGGAATGCGATGCGCTCGTCGTCCTGGGCACTGAGCCCGAGGAGCAGGCACCGGTGCTCACGCTGCGGCTGTACAAGGCCGAGCACAAGAAGGGCGCGCGCGTCATCCGGCTCTCGAAAGATGTCTCCGCAGCGGATGCTGTCGCAGCGACAACTGGTGCCAAGCGGATCGGGCTCATCGCCGATGAGACCAACCGCGCTCATGCGGGCGAGCTTGCAACCGCGCTCGCGGCGGCGGGTTCGGTGCGTCGACTCACCATCACCCGTGGGATGAACGGGCGGGGCGCCAAGGATCTCGGCTTGCTGCCAAACGTGGGCCCTGCGTATGCCGCCGTGACGGAGCGGGGCAAGAACGGTCGCCAGATCCTCGAGGGGCTCGCGGCCGGCGAGATGCGCGGTCTGCTGATGCTCGGTCCGAACCCCGCACTTGAATCCGCGGGAGACCTGCTCGAACGTGCCCTCCGCAAGGCCGCGTGCGTGGTGGCGTTCGACACCAGGCCGGGCATCGTGTCGCGGTACGCGACCGTGCTCTTCCCCGGGCACGCGATCTTCGAGAAGGCCGGAAGCGTCACAAACGTCGAAGGACGCGTGCAGCGAATCCGCGCCGGGCTCCCGCCTGCGTCCGCGACCCCCACGGAGACACGGGTGCTGACAACCCTGGCTGATGAGATGGGGGCCGTCGGATGGGGATCCGGTGATCCGCTGGCGGTGAACCGGCTGCTCCGCGAGCAGGTCCCGGCGTACGGGCACGCGGGTAACGGTGGCCGTGCGCTCTTCACCGCCGAGGTGGTCGCATGATCGGCGGTGACGACTGGAAGGTCCTGCTGCTGAAGTGCGTGGTGCTGGTCGTCTTCCTGCTCACATCCTTCGCGTATCTCACGCTCGCTGAACGCAAGGTGTCGGCGCGCATCCAGCTCCGGTACGGTCCCAACCGGGTCGGTCCGTTCGGGATGCTGCAACCGGCCGCCGACGGATTGAAGCTCTTCTTCAAGGAGAACGTCGCACCTGCTCAGCGCGACAAGCTCCTGTACCTCGTGGGGCCCAGCCTGGCGGGTGGCGCCGCGCTGCTCGCGTACGCGGTGATTCCCTGGGGCACCAACAACTTTGCCGGGTACGACTTCCACTGGGACATCGCTCACATCAACGTCGGGTTGCTGTTCATCCTGGGAATCACGTCGCTCGGTGTGTACTCGCTGTTCCTCGGCGGTTTCGCGTCGAACAGCAAGTACTCGCTGCTCGGTGGCCTGCGCTCGTCGGCGCAGCTCATCTCCTATGAGATGGCGGTGTCGTTCGCGCTCATCGGCGTGGTCATCCTCTCCGGCTCGCTCGACCTCGAGAAGATCGTCGGCTCGCAGCAGGGGTTGTGGTTCATCGTGTTGCAGCCGCTCGCGTTCCTGCTCTACTTCACGGCCGCGTTCGCGGAGACGAACCGGCTGCCGTTCGACCTTCCCGAGGCCGAGACCGAGCTGATCGCCGGCTACCACACCGAGTACTCGGCGATGCGCTTCGGCCTGTACTTCCTTGGCGAGTACATCAACATGGTGACGGTCTGCTCGATCGCCACCGCGCTGTTCCTCGGCGGGTGGCTGCCCCTGCTGCCCTTCCATCCCTTCGACTGGATCCCCGGTCCGATCTGGTTCCTCGGCAAGGTGTTCGTGCTCCTCTTCGTGATGATCTGGGTGCGCTGGACGCTGCCCCGGCTCCGCTACGACCGGTTGATGAACTTCGGCTGGAAGGTGCTGCTGCCACTCGGCCTGATCAACATCGTCATCACCGGCGCGGTCGTCGCGCTTCGGGCATAGGTGCGGCGATGATCAAGGAGATCGCCAAGGGCCTCGCCTTCACGCTGAAGAAGATGGGTGCGCACCCCATCACCGTGCAGTGGCCGGAAGAGCAGAAACCGGTGTCGCCACGCCATCGCGGACGGCACATCCTGCACCGGTACGACAACGGGCTCGAGCGCTGCATCGGCTGCGAGCTCTGCGCCGCCGCCTGCCCGGTTGGGTGCATCTACGTGCTCGCCGCGGAAAACGATCCCAAAGCGCCGATCTCTCCAGGTGAGCGCTACGCGGAGCGCTACGAGATCAACCTGATGCGCTGCATCTACTGCGGGTACTGCGCCGAGGCATGTCCGACCGAAGCGATCACGCTCGGACCGCGGTTCGAGCTGGCGGACTACCGCCGCGAGCGGACCGTTGTCACCAAAGCCGAGCTCCTCGAGTCGTGGCCCGGCTTCGCCGAGGCGCAGCGTCCGGCGAGCCCGGTCGGTGCTGGCGCCGATCAGACCGGCCGCGAGGAACTCGACCCTGGTGTCCGGCCGCGCGCGGCGTGGGCCGCGCAGGAGAACACGCTCGACCACGAGACCGCACCGCTTCCGGGGGAGCTGGGTGTGCCCGTCGACGTGCCGACGGTGATCGAGCCGCGAGGAAGCAGGAAGTAATGAACGTCCTCTTCGCCATCGTGATCGCGCTCGCTGCCGTGAGCGCGCTCGGCGTGGTGCTCTCGCGCCAGACCATCTACTCGGCGCTCAGCCTCGTGCTCACCGTGGGGATGCTGGCGGTGCTGTTCCTGCTCCTCGACGCGCAGTTCCTCTTCGCGGTGCAGCTCATCATCTACGCCGGCGCGGTGATGGTCCTCTTCGTTTTCATCGTGGCGCTGCTGAGCCCGGACGACGAGGATCGTCCCACCCTGGACCTGCGCGCGATCATCGGCATCCTTGGGGTGTTGGTGGTCACCGGCCTCGTGTTCGTCGCGGCCCGCAACGGAATCACGTACAACACCAACGGATTTCACGCCGTCGCGGTGGGCAGCGGGAGCAATCCGTACCACACGTTCAGCTTCCCGCCCAACGCCGTCGACAACGCAGGCAACGTACAGACCGTCGCCGGGCAGCTGTTCACCAACTACATCCTGCCCTTCGAGATCACCTCGATGCTCCTGCTGGTTGCGGCCATCGGCGCTGTCTACCTGACCAGGCGCTCGAGCGAGTGACGGAGCATCGGCGATGCTGAATCCGAATCTGTTTCCGTACCTGCTCGGCCTCGCGGCATTCCTCTTCACGGTGGGCGCCATGGGCGTGCTCATCCGGCGCAACCCGATCGTGGTCTTCATGTGCATCGAGCTGATGCTCAACGCGGCCAACCTTGCCCTCGTCGCTTATGGCCGGTTCCTCAACAGCGAGGAAGGTCAGATCTTCGCCTTCATGGTGATCGTCGTCGCCGCCGCCGAGGTCGTGGTGGGGCTGGCGCTGATCACGCAGATCTTCCGGCTCGGCCGCGAGCTCGATGTGGATGACCTGAGCGAGATGAAAGAGTGAGCGTCAGCACCGCATCCACGCTCGTCATCCTGGTCATGCTCTTTCCGCTGATCGGCGCTGCGCTGAACGGCCTCCTCGGCCCGGTGCTGGGCCGGCGATTCGTGAACATCGCGGGGACGGTCTCGATCCTCGCGGCATTCGTCGTCTCGTGTTTCGTGCTCGCCCAGGTCGTCGGGGCACCCGCCGGCCACGCCTCCATCACCATCCGTCTCTGGGACTGGATCAGCCTCGGCAGCGGTACCAACCTCTCGGTCGGCATGGACTTCACGCTCGATGCCCTGAGTGCGCTGATGCTCATGGTGATCACGGGTGTCGGCTTCCTGATCCACGTGTACAGCGTCGGCTACATGGACCACGACCCCGGGTTCGCGCGGTTCTTCAGCTACATGAACTTCTTCATCTTCTCGATGTTGGCGCTCGTGCTCGCGGCGGACCTGCTGATCCTGATCATCGGGTGGGCTCTGGTCGCGCTGAGCAGCTACCTCCTCATCGGCTTCTGGTACGACCGGCCCTCGGCGGTGCTGGCTGCTCGCAAGGCGTTCATCATGCAGGTGATCGGTGACGTCGCGCTGGTGATCGCCGCGTTCCTCATCGTGCTCCACACCCACACGCTCAGCCTGCCGAACATCTTCGCGCGCACCGCGGCATTTCCCGCGGGCGGTCTGTTGGTCACCGGGGTATGCGTGCTGCTGGCCATCGGCGCATTCGCCAAGAGCGCGCAGTTCCCGCTGCACACCTGGCTGCCCGACGCGATGGAGGGCCCGACCCCGGTCTCAGCACTGATCCACGCCGCGACGATGGTCACCGCCGGCGTGTACCTCATCGCACGCTTCCATGTGCTGTTCAACCTCGCCCCGGTCGCGGAAGGCATGGTGGCCTGCGTCGGCATGGGGACGGCCGTTATGGCCGGCATCATCGCGCTCTCCCAGATCGACATCAAGCGAGTGATCGCCTATTCGACGATGTCGCAGATCGGCCTGATGATTTACGCCGTCGGTATCGGCGCCTACTCCGCCGGCATGTTCCACCTCGCGATGCACGCCGTCTTCAAGGCGCTGCTCTTCATGGCGGCGGGCAACGTGATCCACTCGCTGAACGACGAGCAGGACATCCGCCTCATGGGCGGTCTCCATTCGCGCATGAAATGGACGCACCTGGCATTCGGTGCCGGGTCTCTCGCGCTCGCCGGCTTCTTCCTCTTTTCGGGCTGGTTCAGCAAGGAAGATCTCCTCGGGTTCGGCACGGTCTCAGGTCCGGGCGCGGCGCCGTGGATCCTCTATGCGGTGGGAGTCGGCGTCAACGTGCTCACCGGCCTGTACGCCTTCCGTCTGTACTTCACGGTGTTCCAGGGTGAGCCCCAGACCGCGCGTGGCTTCGGCGTCAAGGAAGTGGGCAAGGCGATGCTCATCCCGGTGGTCATCCTGGGCGTGCTCGCGGTTGTCGTCGCGTGGCCACTCCAGTTCCCGCTTCCCAACACGCTGCACGTGTTCAGCGACTTCCTGAACCCGGTGTTCGCGGGCGCGCAATCGCCGTTGTTCCACGACCCCGCGTTCGGTCTCGCGCTCATCGGTCTGGTCATCGGCACTGCGGCGAGCCTGCTCGGCATCGGCCTGGCGATGCGGCTGTGGTACGAGCACCGTCCCGATCCCGCGCTGGTGGTGTCGAGGCTGCCGCGGGCGATCCCGCTACTCTCCTACAACAAGTTCTACTTCGACGAGATCTACGACCGCGCACTCGTGCAACCGCTGAAAGCGGTGGCGCGCACCGCCAGGAAGGTGGTCGAGCCCGACGTCATGGACGGCTGGGTCGAGGGCCTCGGCGACCTGATGCGCGGCTTCAGCCTCGACCTGCGCACCGTGCAGACCGGGCTCATCCGTGACTACGCGTCGATCTTCACAGTGTTTGCCGTCTTGTTCGTCGTCGTGTGGGTGTTCATCGCGCGATGAACCACATCCCCTGGCTCACGCTGCTGATCGTCATCCCAGCCGGGGCGGCGATCCTGCTGCAGCTCATCCCTCGCCGCCTGACCGGAGCGGTCAAAGGCTTCACCATCTTCGCCACTCTCGCGGTCGCGGTCATCGTCACCCTGCTCCTGCTCTGGATGCCCGGCAACAAGGCAAGCAACGGCCCGATACCGCTCCACTTCGAGGAGACCCACGCGTGGTTGCCGGCGATCAACGCCACCTATCACCTCGGAATCGACGGGATATCGGCGTGGCTGCTCGCCCTCAACGCGGGAGTCTTTCTCCTCGGCGCGCTCGCGATCTCGCGGAAGACGACCGATCGGCTGCGTTTCTACTGCACGCTGGTGTTGCTCACCGAGGCCGCCACCACCGGTGTGCTCCTGTCCATCGACCTGCTGCTCTTCTACATGTTCTGGGAAGGGATGCTGGTTCCGCTCTACGTACTGCTGAGCAACTGGGGTGGCGACAAGCGGGGCCCGGCGACCATCAAGTTCATCGTGTACACGGTCGCGGGCAGCCTGCTGATGCTGGTGGCGATCATCTATCTCTACGTCCAGTCGCCCTCCGGCTCGTTCGACCTGGAGAGCATCCTGGCGTCACCGATCAGCTCAGGGACCGCGTTCGTCATTCCGATCATTCACCTGACGACGTTCACGCCCAAGGAACTGGCATTCATCTGTTTCGCGCTCGCCTTCGCAATCAAGATCCCGATCGTACCGTTGCACACCTGGCTGCCCGATCTCTACGAGTCGGCCCCGCCGGCCGTCCTGGTGTTCTTTGCCGGCATCGTCAGCAAGCTCGGCGCGTACGGTTTCATCCGCTTCGCGCTGACTCTCTTCCCCGGCGAGATGGAGAAGTACCGCTTCGTGCTGGCCGGCTTCGCGGTGCTCAGCATCATCTACGGAGCGCTCATGGCGCTGTCGGAACGCGACCTCAAACGCATCGTCGCCTACGCGAGCATCAGCCATCTCGGCTTCATCGCCCTGGGCATCTTCTCTCTGACCACCAACGGGATCAACGGCGCGGTGATCCAGATCGTCAACCACGGCATCATCATCAGCGCGCTGTTCCTGATCGTCGGCTTCGTCGAGGCGCGCACCGGGACACGCGACCTCGGTGAGCTGTCCGGACTGGAACGCCGCATGCCCTGGTTGTATTTCTTCTTCCTGGTTGCGTCACTCGCATCGCTTGGCATGCCGGGCATGAACAGCTTCGTCGGCGAGTTCACGATCATGCTCGGCGCATTCCAGCTCAACTGGGTGTACGCCGTGCTCGCCGGCGGTGGCGTGATCCTGGCCGCGTGGTACATGCTGCGTCTCCACCAAGGCTTGATGCACGATCCCCCCAAACCGCGAACCGAAGGAGTCCGTGATCTGCGCTTCGGCGAGGGGCTGCTGCTCGTTCCGCTCGTCGCGCTGATGATCTTCATTGGCTTGTTTCCCAAGCCGATCACCGATGTCTCCAACGGATCCGTGAACACCACGGTGAGCCTCATCCAGCCGGCCGCCTCGAACTCGGGGACGCAGTGATGCTGATTGCCGCATCGCCGGTGCCGCTCTCGTTTCCCGGTGGCCGTGACCTCGTCGGCATCCTTCCCGAGCTCGTCCTCGGCGGTGCGTTCCTGATGCTCATGGTGCTCGACCTGGTGATTCCACCCTCGAAGCGCACCTGGCTCGCGGGATTCGCGCTGTTCGGCATCGCCGCGACCTTCGGCGTCGTGGTCTGGGCATGGTTCGACGCGAACCCAGGCCGCCTGGTCTACTCAGGCTCGTTCGCCTACGACCGGTTCGCGCTCTTCGTCGACGCCATCCTGCTGGTGAGTGCCGGGCTCGTGGTCATGATCAGCCCGAACTACCTCAACCGCCGCGGCATTCACTACGGCGAGTACTACGCACTCATCCTCGCGGCCACGATTGGGATGATGCTGCTCGCGGGCGCGACCAGCCTGATGGTCATCTTCCTTGCCATCGAGCTGCTTTCGATTGCCCTCTACATCCTCAGCGGCTTCTCGCGCCACGAGGAACGCTCGCAGGAAGCGGCGCTGAAGTACTTGCTCCTGGGCGGCTTCGCTTCGGGTTTCCTGCTCTTCGGCATGGCCCTCATCTACGGGGAGACCGGGCATACGCAGCTGGCCCAGATTGCCGCGGCGATCCAGAGCCAGACCACGGTCACCGTCGACCCGCTGCTGCTCGCGGGTGTCCTGCTCCTCTTCATCGGCTTCGCCTTCAAGGTGTCAGCGGCACCGTTCCATTCGTGGACGCCCGACGTGTACCAGGGGGCGCCCACGTCGGTCACGACCTTCATGAGTGTCACCACCAAGGTGGCCGCGTTCGCCGCGCTGGTTCGCGTCTTCACGTATACATTCGATGGCGGCGGGACGCACTTCTACCAGCACTGGGAACCGGTGGTGGCGCTGGTGGCGATCACGTCGATGGTCGTCGGCAACATCGCCGCCCTGACGCAGACGAGCGTCAAGCGAATGCTCGCGTACTCGGGCATCGCTCAGGCGGGGTACATCCTCATCGGCGTCGCGGTGGGACCCGTGCTGCTGCCTTCGGGACAGTCGAGCTCGTTCGGGACCATTGGGGTCCTGTACTACCTGGCGGCATACGCGGTGACCAATATCGGCGCGTTCGCCGTCATCACGATCATGGCCGGACGCGGCGAGGATCTCGACAGCTACGAAGGCCTGCGCGGTCTCGCGCACCGGCGACCCTTTGTGGCTGCCAGCATGGCGCTCTTCCTGTTCTCGCTCGGCGGCTTCCCACCGACAGCGGGATTCTTCGGCAAGTTCCTGGTGTTCACCGCGGCGATCAACGCGGGCCAAGTCCCGCTCGCACTCTGGGGCATCGCCACCAGCGTGGTGTCGGCCTTCTACTACCTGCGGGTCGGGCTGCTCATGTACCAGCGGCCGGCGGCCGGCGCCGAGGAGTACCGCTGGTCGCGGACCGGGTTCGCCGGCAGCGCCGTCCTGGTCGCCACGACCGCCGGGACTCTCATCCTCGGAGTCATGATCGTGCTCGTCTACACGGCGGCGAGCGCGTCCCTCAAAGGATTGATCGTGTGAACGACGAGTTGCTCAAGGAACTTACCGAGATCGTGGGTCCTGACGGGATCACCGGCGACGTGGTCAGCCCGGCTGACGAGGCGTCGCTCGCGGTCGTCGCCGGCGTGTGCCACCAGCACGGCGTTCCGATCAGCGTGACCAGCAGCCCGCCCGCGAACCCTGGGGGAGCGCCGGAGCGGGGCGGCATCATCCTCAGCGTCCACCGCCTCGCCGATATCCAGGTCGCGGCAGCGGGGCTCACGGTTCGCGCCGGGGCGGGCGCCACCGTGGCCCGGGTCCGCTCCGCGGTGGCCGAGCCCAAGCTGGTGGTGGTCGGTCTGGGCGCGGAGACCGGGTCGGCCCACGTGGGCACGCTGGTGGCTCGGGGCGAGGTGCCACGCCGCTCCATGTCAGGAGTTGAGGCGGTCCTCTCCAATGGCGACGCGGTCAAGGCGGGTGGCGCCGCGCTCAAGGATGTCGTCGGCTATGACCTGATCGCGGTGCTCCTGGGGAGCGCTGGTCGCCTGGCGGTCATCTCGGCGGTCACGTTCCGGCTCGAGCCGGCCGCGGGCCGCACGGCGACGTCGAAGCCGCCGGGGGCGCGAAGCTGGCAGCCGGGATTGCAAGGTGCCTTCGATCCAAAGGGTTTATTGCGCTCAGGCGCTTCGCGGTGAGGACGAAGGTCAGGGAGAAGGCTGGGCGGTACTGGCACGAATACACGCGGATGCGGACCGCGATCTTCCTGCTCCTCGGCATCCTGGTCATCGTCCTGATCGGTTCGTTCGTTCCCCAGCAGAACACGTCCGATCCCACCAAGGTCGAGGCCTTCCTCACCTCGTGGCCGAACCTGAACGTGCTCTTCGCGGACCTGCAGCTCCCGCTCACGCAGGTGTTCGTCTCGCCGGTGTTCTACGTGCTGCTCGGGCTCCTCTACATATCGCTCGGCTGGTGCGTGATCCGGCGTGCACGCGCGCTGATCATGCGCACCCTGCGTGGATACAAGCGCACGCCGCAGTACTGGGGCGAGTGGGGCTCATGGCTGTTCCACAGCTCGTTCTTCCTGTTGCTCGTCGCGGTGATCTGGGGCAAGGCAACCGGGTACCAGGGCCTCGTCACGCTCACCCAGGGCCAGGAATTCACGAACACGCCCGCCGGATACGACACTCTCCAGCAGGGGCTGCTCTTCAATGGGAACTACGCGCCGTTCACGCTGCGGCTCAACAGTTTCGAAGCGACCTACGCGTCCAACGGCGAAGCCAGCAACTACGTGAGCAACGTGAGCGTCTACGATCGCGGCAAGAAGGTGGAGACCAAGAACATCCTGGTCAACGATTTCCTCAGTGTCGACAACGTCAACATCTACCAGCAGGATTACGGATGGGCGCCGACCATCGTGGTCAAGAATCCCCAGGGTCAGACCGTGTACGACGGCTCCATCCAGTTCTTCGACGATTCCAACAATGTCGGCAACAAAGCCATCGGCGACGGCGTGCTCAAGGTCCCCGACTTCAATTACACGATCAGCGGGGCATCACAGGCGGTGCAGCTCGGCGCCAAGATGTCGTTCTTCCCCGACGCGACGGTGATCCCATCGGTGAGCAGCAGCGGGTCCATCAACCCCACCGCCATCCAGTACGGACCGGGCGGTGTCGCGCCGCGCAACCCGGTGATCGAGATGCAGCTGTACGTCGGTAATCTTGGGCTCAACAGCGGTACGCCCCAGAACGTCAATCAGCTCAATACGGCGGACATGACGCCGTATTTCAGCGACGCGCAGGTGATGGCGATCACCATGGGTCAGACCCTGCAGCTCCCCATCGACACAAAGAACGGCAAGAGCGTCGACTTCTCCATCTCGTTCCCGTCCGTGACCCAGTATTCGCTCTTCCAGGTCAACGACGATCAGGGTGTGCTGCTCGTCTACACGGCATTCATCCTGATCATGACCGGGCTGCTCACCAAGCTCTACCTGCGTCCATTCCTGGAGCGGCGGCAGCGCAAGCGACGCCAGCCGGTCAGCCTGGATCGTCGCTGGTCGTCGGACTCGAGCGGTGAACCTCAGGCACCTGAGCGAGAACCGGCCTCGGTCTGATCAGGCTCCGGGGCCAGTTCCGCGACCTGAGCGGGAGAGAGGTAGGTCAGCCGGCGTAGCGCTTCACTCTCGTAATCAAGCTGGAGGAATCCGCCTTTGGCGCACTGGAGCCGATGCAGGGCGTAGCGGGGGCGTCCCTCCGCCGTCACCCAGAATCCCTGGATGGGGTCGCCGTGGCTCACGCAGATGCCGCCGTCTCCTGGATGGTCGGCGAGCAGCCGCATCAATGGGCGGCGTACGCGTGCGGCCAGCCCGGCGACGCTCTCGTCGTTGGCGAGGAGCCCGGGCCACAGCATGTGGATGAGCCAGAGTGGGCGGCGCCAGGGCACCTGCTTCGGGGGGACGCCCTGCAGGTACAGGCCGAAGCGGGTTTCGATGAGATCGTCGGTGTAGGTGATCGGGACCTCGTCGAGGTACGAGGCGATGATCTCGGCGGTCTGGCGGGCGCGCTCGAGCGGGCTCGAGTAGATCTGGCGAACTGTGGTGTCCGCGAAGTACCGGCCGAGCGAATGCGCCTGCTGCACGCCCTTCTCGCTCAGCGGAAAGTCAGGCAGATGGCCATAGAGGACACCGTTGGGATTGCGAACGTCGCAGTGGCGCACCAGGTACAGGCGGGTCGAGTCCGGAACTTCGCTCACGTTCTTCTTCAGAATAGGTGGTTGCGGCGCGCCGGCCGCGCGGACGCAGCAGCGGGCAAGACGGTATGACGATGTCCGAGATCCCGGCACGCGTGAAGCGCAACCTCCACCTCACTCTGCCGATCGCGCTCTATCTGCTGCTGCGTCTGCCATCGCTGATCGAGCCGCAGTGGTACCAGGACGAGGCTGGATACGCGTCGACGGCGTGGCTCACGCATCTCGGGTACGGGCTCTACGTGAACGCCTGGAACAACAAGCCGCCGCTCCTGTTCGGTATCTATGGGCTGAGTCAGTTGCTCTTCGGAGCCAGCGAAGCCGGGCTCCATGTGCTGTCGATTCTGAGCGGTCTCGCCGCGATAGTCGCCGCCGTCTGGGGCATGTCGCGCATCTTCTCGGGGCGCGCGGCGTTGTGGGCTGGGCTCGTGATTGCGGTGATCATCGGCTCGCCGATGCTGGATGGCAACCTGGCGCTGCCTGAGAGCCTTCTGATCGGGCCTGTGACGGTCGCCATGGTGTGGTTCCTTGTCTCGTCCACGGGCGCGGGAGAGGGAGCACAGAGGCCGCGTGCGCTCGCGCTGTTGGCGATCGGCGTGCTCTTCGCGTGTGGCTTTCTGATCCAGCAGACCGCGCTCGCGGACGTCGCATCGGTCATGCTCTGGTGCCTGGTGCGCCGCAACTGGCGGACGCTGCTGATGGTGGGCGGAGCGTTTGCCGTCACCGTCGCGGTCGTCGTCGTTCCGTTCGTGGTGGCCTCGGGTGCGCACAACGTCTGGTTCGCCCTGGTGACCTCATACGTCGATTACGTGGACGACGCGCTCAATGACCGGCTCCCCGCCTATCTCTTCCGTATCGGCTTGGTGCTGCTCATGCTCGTCGCAGCGTGGTTCTCTCGCAAAGCCGAGGACGAGCGACTGGAGCTGGTGCGCATCTGGGCGACCGCGCTGTTGTTCACCGCAATCGCCGCGGGATACTCCTATGAGCACTTCCTGCTGCCGGTGATGATCCCGCTCGTGATGCTCGTGACCGGGCTCGTGTCGCGGTATCACGATCGCACTGCGCAGCGGATCCGCCGGCCACGCACGCTGCTTGCCGCGGCGCTGCTCGCCGCCGTCGCGTCAACGGGCTGGTCACTCTTCGCCGCGGGCTACAGATCCACGGTGTGGAGTCTCGGGTACTACGTCAACGCCGCCGCCTATGTGTCCGGCTCCATCACGGTGCTCCAGTACGACACGTACTTCGGCGTCCTCAACTACGGCGAGCACGAGGCGGAGCAATGGATCCAAAGCCACGACCTCGTTGGCGCGACCGCGATGTTGTGGACCAATCTCGCCTGGCCGCTCGTCGACGATGAGCTGGTGCCCCCCACGCGCAGCGGTCCGCTCTACGTCACCCTCGCACTGGAGAACGGCACCTCGGGCATCCTGTCGAGGATGAATGCAGCACCGCCGGAGTTGATCCTGGTGACGCCGGACCGCATCGAAAACCTGGGTGACGTGCGCACGTTCATCAGCGCCCACGACTACAGCGAGGTGATGGACGCATACGGTGTTGAGCTGTGGCTGCGATCAAACGGCTGAGCCGGCATGAGCATGCCGGCGGGCGGTGGCGGGGATCACGTGCGTCAAGCGTGAGCGCTCGATGTAGATCGTGTCCGTGCCGACGTGGTACACGGCCACGTAATACTCAGCGATCACTGGGAGGATGCTCGGGCGCTCCATCACGCTGATCTGGTTGAGGACGATGACCAGGGGGCGGTGGCGGGCGACGTACGGCCCGATGTCGGTACGGTTGCCGAGCATCACGTCATCGTTGAAGAGCCCCACGGTGGGCAGGACAGTGTGGAGCGGGGTCAGCAGGTAGATCCATTCGTCCGCGACGTTCCAGACCACCGCAGACGAGCCCGCGTAGTGATGGGCTATCAGCCAGCGGGTGACGTCCTGGTCGAAGACGATATTGCCGGAGAATGTGTCCTGCCACCGAGTTCGCTCAGTGCTGTTCACCAGGCTCTGGTAGCCGCCGCTGTAGTACGTGGAGAGGCTCCGCCCGTTGATCCAGAACGACCCGGCGTAGGAGCCTTCGGCGGCGGCCACGAGGATGCCGGCAGCAAGCACCACCGACCCCGCCCACAGCCGCAAGCGAGTCTGCGGCACCAGCATCTTCCAACGATCCCAGGGGGTGGCGACGAGCGCGGCGCACACCCACGGGATCGACGGCAGGAGCAGATGCGGATACGGGAAATGCGCGGACCCGGCGACGCTCAGGTCGATCCCCGCCAGCATCCACAGCATCCAGAAGGGATTGCGTGTCCGTCGCGCAATCAGCGCCGCGCCCACCACGACCGCGATGACACCCACGGCAATGCCCGCAAAGTGGAGAACGCGCGCCATGACGTTCTCCGGGAGGGAGTTGTGGACGTAGATGGTGTAGAAGCCGACGATCGCGAACCAGGTTGGCCCCAGTCCCGAGGCGATCACTGTTGGGACCAGCCAGAGGAGCGTCACCACCAGGCCGGTGCCGAGAAACCGCAGAAGGTCCATCCAGCTCGCGGGACGTGCGATGAGCAGGATCACGCAGATGGCGACGATGTCCGCGAGGACCGTCTGCTGCATGCCAAGCGCGATCGATGCGAGGAAGCCGGCCACGTACGGCGCCCATCGGTGCCGTGCCGCCCACCACGGCGACGCGATGGTGACCAGCATGAGCATCCCTGCCCAGGCCATCGGGCCGATCAGCGCCCCCTCGGGCAGGAACAGTTCCGAGTCGAAGATGGGGGGTCCGATGATCAACGCGGCAAGGACGCAGGCGACGGCCGCGCGCCGCCGCGAACCGGTCAGCTTCGCGACCCCCCAGCCGACTGCGATCACGGCAGCGATCGCGCTCACGAACGGCACCAGGTGGATCGCGGCCTCCGAGTACCCGAGGAAGTGGGTCACGATCCCGTAGAGCCAGTACTGGACCGGCGGCTTGTTGTCCCACGCGCCCGGCGCCGTATACAGATCGCCGCCGCCAAAGACAGTGCGTCCGACGTACGCGTACGTGCTCTCGTCGGAATACCAGTGCGGCTCCAGGAAGGCAGGGATGCGGAACGCCACGACCAGGGCCACTCCGGCCGCGATCCCCGTCAAGGGGGGCGACGTGGCCGCGTTCTCCAGCTCCGTGCCGGGGGAATCCGTCATTGGCGAAAGTCTGCCTTCCCGAATACCGCGTCCGATAGAACTGGCGCCCCCGTAGGGTAGCGGCTGATCTGTCATAGGACGCGTCCGGCCGATGTATCCCACTCGGCGCTCATTCTTGTCCGCTTCGCGGTGCCCGCAGCGCGCTTGTTGCGTATTTCGCCGGTGCTGGTTCGCGCCACCGTCTTGAGCAGCTCGTTGC
>Ga0182015_10004576_pt1 | contig 14800 bp, 9 predicted proteins | sample 712P3MmetaG_FD_120478 | JGI IMG/M metagenome (GOLD analysis project Ga0182015, IMG submission 120478) | Permafrost microbial communities from Stordalen Mire, Sweden - 712P3M metaG | ecosystem: Environmental > Terrestrial > Soil > Wetlands > Permafrost | place: Sweden: Stordalen | collected...
GACGACGCTCCAGAAGGACGAGGTCGAGCGCATGGTGAAGGAGGCCGAGGTCCACGCCGATGAGGACCGCAAGCGTGCCGAATCGGTGGAGACGCGCAACCGCGCCGACGCCCTTGCCTACCAGGCCGAGAAGGCACTCGCCGATGCGGGTGACAAGGTGCCGGCCGAGCTGCGTACCGATATCGAGACCAAGGTCAAGGCAGTTCGTGACGCAATTGCCAGTAACGACTCCGATGCGATGAAGAAGGCGCATGACGACCTCGCGGCGTCGATCCAGAAGATTGGCGAGGCGGTGTACGCCCAGACCCAGCAGGCCCAACCCGGAACCGGTGAGCCGCATGCCGGCAACGGTGACGGCGGTGCTCCCGATGACGGGGCAGGTGCCGGCGCGGGTGAAGGCGCAGGCGCGGGCGCAGACGACGTCGTGGACGCCGAGTTCAAAGAGGTCTGACCAACCAACTCCTGAGGCATCAAATGCGCCTGGCGAGGACGTCTCGTCAGGCGCAGTTCTCTATGTGCCTACCGTCGGATGGACGCGAGGTGGATTCCGGCGTGCGCCTCACGCATCTCGCTGCCTGACGCGGCGCGCTACCGTCGTGGCAAGGCGTCGCGAGTCGATGCCGATGTTGGCGGCGACGGTATCGGCCCGGGAGGCAGCCCAGCGACCGTGGTGATCGACGTCTGCCCACTGCCCCGGTCGCGGCCCTTGGGCACGCCTCGATGGAAGGCAGCCCGGAGCAGGATCGGCACCGCCGCGGACAGCACTCCGGTGAAGAACGTGAGGCCGTTGGGCAGGTGGTTGTAATCCGAGAGGCCGAGGTAGCAGAAGAGCGCTGTCAGGAACGCGGCGATGATGATCACCGCCATGCCCACGACCAGGACGATCTCCTGGTTGCGCTCGTTCACGATCGGGTGGTCCGGCCGGCGCTGCTGGAGCATGCGGTAGATGTTGAGACCGGCCCAGGAGTTGAGCATCAGCCCGCTGACGAAGGCGAGGATGGAGATCGTGATGCGGAACTCAGGCAGGTTCTTGACGATGAACACCGCGATGTTGACCACGATCAGCGCAGCGGGGGTCAGCGCGCCGATCAATGGGATCGTCCAGCGCTTCAGGAACGGGCCCACGCCGGTGCGCTCCGGCTGAGCCGTGGCGATTCTCGAGGGCCTCCGGCGGCGAAAGGGCATGCCGTAAGCGTACGGGTCCCGGGCCCCGCAGGAACGCCCATCCGCTCGAGTGGCCGGGATCGTTCGTCACTGCCCCGTTTCCGGACTGCGAGCGGTCACCCATTCGGCGCCCCCTTCGCCCCAATAGGCTCGACTCATGCGCGCGCGTCGGCCGGGCCGCGGCCTCTTTGTCGGCAGGTTCGGGCTGCGAACCAGCCTCGCCGGCCGCCTCCTGGCCGGTGGGGTCGTCTTCACCGCGCTCGTGATCGCCGGCGTCAGCGGGTTCCTGCTGGTGAGCCGCTCGCAGCAGACCAACGCGGGTGCGCTGTCCAACGCGGACAACCGGGCCGGCGTCGCCGGTGAGCTCATATCGCGGGTCATCCAACCGCAGGCGCAGTACGCGGCCACGGCGGTCGCGTCGCTGACGTCCCTTCAGCTCGCGCTCAGCGGCACCAATCCGACGACTTTGGTCGCCGCCGAGTTCGGCGACAAGCGGATCGTCGACCTGCCGGGGCTCGGCGTGGTCGTCCTCAACAAGGCGGGCAGCATCCTCTACACGAGCGAGTGCGACAGCGTGAACCTGCTCGGCGCCGCCATACACCCGACGACCAGCGCGTGCGAGCAGGGTGCGATTCCTCACGTCACCGCCTCGCTCGCGTCGGTTCGCGATGCGCTGAACATCGAGACAACCAGCGCGTGCCAGCAGCCCAGCCCGGCGATTGCGGCGAGCCCGGCGTTGCGGGCGCAGTGCCCATCAGGGGTCGAGGGCGTGGAGATGCTCGCCGGCGGCCTGCCCGCGCTGGACGTGGCCGTACCGGTCTATGACGTGCAGGCCGGTACCGAGGCGCCGCTCGGGATCGTCGTCTACAGCGCCCAGCTGCAGACCCAGTTCGCGCGGTACGGCCCGGTCATCGGGTACACGCCGGTATTTCTCAGCGCCGGGTCAACCGCGAGCCTCATCCGCTTCACCGGTGCGACCGATACCCCCACTCCATCGGCCGTGCCGCCGGCCATCGCACAGGACGTGGCGCATCGCACCTCCGGACAGGTCGCTCACGCCATCTACACAGTCGGTGGGGTCGGCGCCGTGGCAGGGAGCTTCGTTCCGCTTGACGCGCCGGGTGGGACCAGCATCGCCGGGTACCTCGGCGTCGAGGTCCCACTGTCGATCTTTGCCGCCGGCACCGCTCAGGACGAGGCGACGATCGCGCAGATCGCCTTCACCGCGCTCGTGGTTGTGTGTCTGCTCGTGCTCCTCTTCGTCGATCGGTTCGTCCGCCGCCCGGTGTCGCGACTGGAGCGAGGGGTCGAGCGCATCGCCGCCGGCGACTACGCGACCGATATTCCGGTCACGTCGCGCGATGAGCTCGGGCGGCTCGCCGCAGGTGTCAACCGAATGCGCCAACAGATCGCCGGGTACATCGAGCACATCGACGGATCGGTCGGCCGGCTGCAGGAGGTGTCCCGCGCGCTGACCATGACCACGGGCGGGATCGAGCAACTCCAGGACGCGGTGCTCGGTGCTGCCGACGCTATCGCGGGCGGGTCCGCGAGCGCGACCGTTTACACCCGGCGTGGTTCGGAGTTCCTGCGCATGCGCAGCCGCGGCCCGGAGATGCCTGACATGGCCGACACGATGCCGGTGGAAGCGTTGAGCGCGGGACACGCCGTGCGTCTCGACTGGGGCGGCCGCGCCGGGATCGCCGTGCCGATGCTCTTCCAGGAGGCTCTCACCGGTGTGCTCGTGGTCGGGTCGGAGCGTCCTGTCGCAGAAGGTGATGAGCGGGCCCTGATCACTCTCGCCAACAACGCCGCGGTCGCGGTCGAGAACACTCGCACCCTCGAACAGGAACGGGAGGCGGTGCGCAGGCTCAAAGAGTTGAACCAGTTGAAGAGCGACTTCCTTGACACCGCACAGCACGAGCTGCGCACACCGGTGCTCGCCATCCAGGGACAGATCGAGTTGCTCAACGTGGCGTGGGACAAGTGGGACGATGCGACCAAGCTCGAGATCGTGCGTGATGTCGACATCTCGGTGAAGCTGCTTGGTGAAACCGTCGAGAACGTCGTCGACTTCGCGCTGGTGAACTCCGACACGATCGACGTGCGCATGTCATCCGTGGACGTTGCCGCCGCGATCAGGGACGCGTCAAACGACGTCCGCCGCCACTTCAAGGACGGTCTGCCCGTCGAGCTCACCACTGACGTGCGCGGGACGCCCGCGCTGATGGCCGACCCGTTCCGTCTGCGCCAGGTCCTCCGCGCCCTGATCGACAATGCTGTGAAGTTCACGCCGGAAGGCGGACACGTGCGCGTCACCGCCGGTCCGGTCAAGGGCACGGGACACTGTCGCATCGAGGTGGTCGATGACGGCATCGGGATCAGCCCCGAAGCGATCCCGCGCCTCTTCGATCGCTTCTACCAGGAGGACAACAGCCGCACGCGGCGCCACGGCGGTATGGGCATGGGTCTCGCCCTGGTGCGCCGCCTCTGCGATGCGCATGGCGCGACGGTGACGGCGACGAGCCACGAGAAGCGCGGCAGCACGTTCACGATTCTCTGGCCGCTGGCGGACGTCGAAGCCGAACCCGCGCCGAGCGCCCTCTTCTTCGAACCTGTCCCGGCTACCAGCACCTAGTCCGAGTCACGACAGCGCTGCGCGGCTGGCGCAGTTCTCTACGGGGCTCTCAGTGCGCTGACACGGTCGCGAAGGTTGGCCCCACGCTCGTTACCGGCAGGCCATCCTCGAAGACGACGTTGTTGGTGCGAACCGACGTGATGCGCGGACCTGGCAGCAGGATGCCTGCGACGTTCAACGGGTCGGTGGCCGAGACACGGACCACTTCCGAGGAGCGCTCGCGCCGGCGCACGCTGCGCAACTGATCGACGGCTTCGGGCAGCGCGAACTGCTCACCGGCAAAGCCCGTGACAAAACGTCCGCCGCGCGCGGTGCCGCGTGCTTCCATGCGACGCAGCGCCCACACCACGTCGCGCCACGGCAGCGCGATCGTCTCGCGGGCGACGACGTCGCGGAAGACGACGCCCCAACGCACGAGCAACTGCTCGGCGATCGCCTCGGCGAGGGCATCGTGCTCCGCGACCGATGACATGCGCGGCACCAGCGACCATCGACCCTCACCGGACGAGTAGCCGCTGACGCCGTGTCGAAGTCCGCGGTGGTGTGGGCGTGGACGTCCGAGGCCACGGCTGACCAGCAGGCGCCGCACGGCACTGAACCCGTCCGCGGTGAGCAGGCCTCGCGCAACGCCGTCCCACAAGGCGTTCTCGACTTCGCTGGGGAGCCTGCGTGCGAGCGTGACGATGTCATTGGTAAAGAGCGCGCCGCGCTCGCGCAGCGCGTCGAGCACGTCCAGGGTTGCGCCGGAAACGGGCTCGAGCGGCTGGGCTTCACCGCGCACCGACTGGAGAAGCCACGGCAGGTCGGAGCGCATGACCAGGGTCACGGGCGTGGCCCGTGACGCCGACGAACTGCTGCGTGGCGGCGCAGTGGCGCCCGGTTCGTCGCGCACCTTCAATCGTGCCCACGCGACCTCTCCGGACATGCACAGCTCATCGAGCCAGGCGCTGCGGTAGCCGGACACGCGGCTGGGCAGGACCGTCTCCTCCCACACGCCGGCGGGGATCTCGAAGCCCTGCAACTGCGCAATGGTGGCGGCGACGCCGGCACGGCCCTCGCGCTGGGTCCCGGGAGCAACTCGTTGCCAGCGAAGCAGAAAACGCACGAAATCCTGTGCGGTGACCGGCTCGATCTCCTGCCGCAAGCGCTGCTGCGTGTAACCGTGAATGCGGGCGAGCAGCCTGCGCGCGCACCACTGCTCGTCGCTGATGCCGGGATCGAAGTGGCCGCGAATCACAAACCCCTCGCCCTCGATCGCGGCAAGACCGATCGCCACGTCGGATTGGCGAAGCCCCGTGCGCGCGGCAAGTGCCTCGGTGGTCATCGGACCGCTGACTTCCAGGTGTCCGCGAAGGATCGCTGCGACGAGCGCGTCGCCGTCCAACGGCGCGAGGCTCAGTCCGCCGGGGCGCGGGGTCAGCGTCGCGCCCGGCCACAGCGACTCGATTCCCGCGGCACGCTCAGTGGCGCACCAGAAGACATCGCCGGCCTTGGTAACAGCGAGGGCCCTGCGCCGCTCCACGAGGGCGTCGAACCACGAGGTCCACGCGGGGTCCGCCCTGGTCACCACCAGCGAGATCAGCAGATCGTGCAGCTCGTCATGGTCGCGCGGATCCGGTGTCGCCTCGGCGCGGACGCGCGCTATCGCATCCGGATCGAGTGCTGCGAGGTCGCGCGCCTCCACCGGGAGACCCCGGCGCAGCGTGATCGCCCGGCTCCGGCGTTCCTCGAGCGGGGCGTCGTCAAGGAACGTATACGGCCGGCCATTGACGATCTCGTGGGCAAGCGGTGACGGTTCGACGGTGTCGCGAAAGCTGATCTCGACTTCCTTGCGCTCGATGCGCATCACCAGCTCGCGCAGCGAGTCGACGTCCATCACCTCATGCAAGCAGTCGTACATCGTCTGGTTGACCAGCGGATGATCGGGCGCCTCGACCGGTCCCGTCGGGTTCTCGTTCTGGCACGCGACCAATTTCGGAAAGACCGCGCCCATGATGTCGTCGGACTCGAGCCGCTGGATCGGCGCCGGGTTCTTGCGCCCGCCCTTGAAGCGCAACACTGTGAGCGAGCGATTGAGGTTCCAGCGCCAGCGCACGGCCCACATCGGTGCGAAGATCGCCGCCTTGCGCAGCGTCTCCTCCACCGTGTTCGAGGAGAGGAACTTTGGGATGTCCTCGAGCGGAAAGCTGTGCTGCGGACCGAGCGAGAGCAGCACGCAATCGTCGCTGGCCGCGGCCTGCAGCTCGAAGTCGAATGTCGCGCAGAATCGCTTGCGCAGCGCAAGACCCAACGCGCGGTTGACTCGGCCACCGAAGGGCGCATGCACCACCAGCTGCATGCCACCGCTGTCGTCGAAGAAGCGTTCGAGCACGATGTGCTCGAGTGTGGGCAACACACCGAGCGCAGTGCGACCCGCCGCCAGGTAGCGCACCACCATCGACGCAACATCGTTGTCGACCCCGGCGCTTTGCTCAACCCAGGTGATCGCCTCATCGGCACCGCCCTCGGCGAGCAGCGCATCCACACCGCTGCGTAGGTCCGACACCTCGCGCGACAGTTCCTCGGTGCGAGCCGGGGCCTCACCGAGCCAGAACGGCACCGACGGCGGCGCGCCGTGCGCGTCCACAACACGGACGGTACCGGCGACCACGCGACGGATCTTCCACGACGTGCTTCCCAGCAGGAAGATGTCACCCGCCGATGACTCGATCGCCCAGTCCTCGTTGACTGTCCCGATGAACGTGTCGTCCGGCTCCGCGAGCACCCGGTAGTCCCCGGTCTCCGGAATCGCGCCGCCCGACGTCAAGGCCGCAAGACGCGCGCCGCGCCTCGCCCGCACCTCACCGTTGATCTGATCCCGGTGCAGATATGCTGCAACCCGGCCGCGCCCGGTCGGGATCCCGTCGGAGACGAGTTCCACGATGCGGTCGAAGTCATCGCGGGTCAGCTCCGCGAAGGGCGCCGCCGCGCGCATCAGCTCGAAGAGATCGTCCTCGCGCCAGCTGTCTGCCGCGCATTCGGCAACGATCTGCTGCGCGAGGATGTCGAGCGGAAGGCGTGGCGGATGTACGGCGTCCAGCGCGCCACTTCGGACGCCGGCGAGCAGTGCGGTGCACTCGACAAGCTCATCGCGTGTCATCGGATACAGCCGTCCCTTTGGTATGCCGCCGCGGCTGTGACCGGAACGACCGACACGCTGCAGGAAGGTTGCGATGCTGCGCGGCGAGGCGATCTGGCAGACCATCTCGATCGGCCCGATATCGATGCCCAACTCGAGGGAAGCGGTGGCGACCAGTGCGCGCAACTCGCCTGCACGGAGCTGGGATTCGACGCGTTGGCGGCGGTCTCTCGAGAGGCTGCCGTGGTGCGCCGCAACGGCGTCATCGCCAAGGCGTTCCGCGAGCAGATGCGCGACCCGTTCGGCCATCCGCCGGGTGTTGACGAAGACGAGCGTTGTCCGGTGCGCGCGGACGTGCGCGGCGATGGCGTCGAGCACCTCGCCAAGCTGCTCGCGAGACGCCACTGCCTCGAGCTCACCCGAGGGCAGTTCGATGGCCACGTCGAGCGCGCGCCGGTGACCGACATCGACGATCGCGCAGCGCGGACTGCCGTCTGCGTTGCTGCGCGACGGACCGGCCCCGACGAGCAACCGGGCAACCGTTTGAATGGGTCGCTGGGTGGCCGAAAGACCGATGCGCACCGGTCGCGTTGCGCAGAGACGCTCGAGACGTTCGAGCGTGACCGCGAGATGTGAACCGCGTTTGTCGCGCGCGACCGCGTGGATCTCGTCGACGATGATGGTCGTCACCGTGCTCAGCGCCGCACGACTCCGCTGCGCCGTGACGAGCAGATACAGCGACTCGGGTGTCGTGACCAGGAAATTCGGTGGGCGCTTGATCATCGCCGCGCGCATCGACTGCGTGGTATCCCCGGTGCGCACCTCGGCACGCAGCGCCGGCAGGGTCATCCCCATCTCGGCCGCGACCTCGGCGATCTCGCGGAGCGGCGTCTCCAGGTTCTGCTGCACGTCGACCGCGAGCGCCTTCAATGGCGAGACATAGACGACCTGGGTGGCACCCTCGACCACCTCACCGCGGTCGGCCGCGCGGTAGAGGGCATCGATGCAGACGAGGAAACCCGCGAGCGTCTTGCCGGAGCCGGTCGGGGCGGCAATGAGGGTGTTGTTCCCAGCCGCGATCAGCGGCCATCCCTCGCCCTGCGCGGGCGTTGGGCCTTCGGGAAAACGGCGCTCGAACCACGCCCGCACCGCGGGGTGGAACCGGCTCATGTCGCTCATCTGGGACCGCTTATTCTACCATCCCAGAGGGAACAGACGTTCGGTCAGAGCGGCCCCTTCAGGATCTCACCGAGGCCACCACCGCCTGCCAGTCCACCGAGCCCGCCAAGGACGCCCAGCTCGCCTTCGCCGCGGTTGTGCTCCGAGCTCCGATCCTGCTCGGCTTCGAGGGCCAGCACGGCGCACAGGATCAGCAGGTCGTTCTGGCCCTCAACGATGTCGACGCCATACGAGTCGGCGAGGCTGATCCACGCCTTGGACACCGTCGCGACGGTCTGACCGTTCTCGGTGATGGTGAAATCGTGTCCCGCAAAGTTTCCTGTCATCTCCATGTCGCTGCCACCGGCCACGGAGATCGTCCATTTGGGATGGAATGGTCCGGAGAAGCGTTGATGCAGCTCCGCGCTGACTCCGCCGGTGAGGGTGATGTCGTAGGTCGCCATCAGCGAAACCAGCTTCCGGCTCACCCGGCCGACCTCGGTCCCGGCCAGGTCGTTGACGAGCATCAGACCGTGCAGGCTCAGCACCTTGCCGTCGACCTGCAACGCCGGCTGACCAGCCTCGTTGAGGATGTCGTTGTCCTCTCCAAGGCGGAAGATCTTCTCGCGTACCTGGTACTTCATTGGCCGCCTCCGGGTGACTCCCTCCCCGAATGCGTGGGCTCGCAGTCTAGCCGAGTGCCTGCGAGAGCCCCGCGGTCGGCACAAGCCTCTCGACCACGATGACGATGCTTCCGAAGCGTCACAGGACTCGTGTCGGCAGCGCGGTTTCATGGGCGCTGTCGCCATCGCGGCGGATCTCATACGCCAGGGCGCCTTGCTTCTCGGTGAATGCCTCGTAAAGATCGGTCCCGTGGTAGATCAGGCCAGCGCCGTTGTCGGTCGCGTACGTCAGGGGCAGCGTCCCGTCGGCCACGAGCCTGTGGATCAGAGGTCGCCGCTGCTCCTCGGCGTCGTGGTGCGGACTGTTGCCATAGGGCAGGAATCCAAGCGCGTCGGTCACCGGTCGCAGGTTTAGACCAAAGGAGTCGGTCGTGCCACCGACGTGCCAGCAGAGCGAGCCAGCCGACACCCCCATCAACACGACGCCGGCCTCCCAGACTCTTCGCAGGATCACATCGAGTCCATGGACACGCCAGAGCGCGAGCAGGTTGGCGGTGCTTCCTCCGCTGACCCAGATGACGTCCTGACCCAACAGGTGCGCCTCGACGTCGTCGAAGTTGGGCATGGGAAACAGATCCAGGTGCGACACCACCATGTCGAGCTTGGAGAACGCGTGATGCAACGTTGCGAGCCACATGGAGCTGTCGCCCGTCGCCGTGCCGATGATGCAGAGGCGCGGATGTGCGCCGGCTCGGGCGACCTTGGTTGCGAGTGAATAGGCAGGGCCCGGCTTGATGTTCCAGGTGTCTCCGTCCGGCTGAAACCCGATGCTCGTGGCGATGATGGTTGGCTGGGATGCGGTCATCGGACGATTGTGCCCGTGCAGACTGGGGCGGTGAGATCTTCGGCGGTGCTCCTGGCCGTGATCGCCGCCGCGGCAGTCGCCGGCATCGCCATCTCGACGGCGCAGCGGCCGCCGACCCCGAAGCCACCTCCGACGCCGGCACCGTCCGCCGGGCCGACTCCGATCCCGAGCGGCCCCATCTCCGGGATCGGCTACACCGTCGCCGACGATCCGGCGGCCGACCAGGTCGTGCTCTTCGGCGGTGTTGACAACTACGCCAACACCTGGCTGTGGTCGGGCCACTGGATCCTGGCCGCGCCTGAGATCAGCCCTTCCGGGCGCATCGACGCTGCTTCCGCCTACGACCCGCTGACGCAACAGGTGCTGCTTTTCGGCGGACGCCGGGCCCCGGTGACCAGCGGCCCCCTGCTCCACGACACGTGGGCCTGGAATGGAGCGATCTGGCGCGAGCTTGACGAAGGATCGGGCGGGCCTCCACCCGGCGAAGGGGCCTCGATGGCATGGGATAACGCCCTCAACGAGATGGTCCTGGTCACCGCGGCCGGCAACGTGCCCGGCGGCGACCAGACGTGGGTCTGGAGCGGGACACACTGGGTGCTCAGGGTCCATGGCGGAGTCGCTCCAAGCGCTTTTGATCTCCCGATGGCGTTCGATCCGGTGACCCACTCGCTCATCGCCGAAGGCTGCTGCTATGCGCCGCAATCGCAGCTGGGCGCGCTGGATACGACATGGCGCTGGGATGGGGAGCGGTGGGACCAACTGGCCGGCACCGCACAACCGCTCCCGGGCTCTTCGCTCGCGCTCGACCCTGATACCGAACGCCTCGCGCTCTGCAACTGCGGTCCGACGCTGTCCCTTCCGGTGCTCGCGTCCTGGACAGGACGTACCTGGGAGCTCATGAACGTGGCACGCCTCCCGATCGAGCCTGACGACGTGCTGACCGATGCCACGACCGGTCAACTCCTGATCCTCGGGTCGGCGATGCCCAGCAACTCCTTCGTCGCGCAACCAGTGCACCTCTGGACGCTGAACGGCTCGAAATGGCAGGAGCTCGACGCCACCGCGGTCAACGGCGTGTGACGGTCAGGTGATCGAGCTGCTGCGCGATGTCCGATCGAACGACTTTGTTGTGACAGGGCATCAACTCAAAGGAGGCGGTCAAGGCCGCGCCCTATCGTGCGGGCATGGCTCCACATTCGGGCGGTGCCGCAGCACCTCGACTCAGGGTGATTCCCGGTGCCTCGGACATCGGCGATGCGGCGCCTGGCGCCAGGCCCGTCTCTGCCGCCACCCGGCAACGCCTGGAGCGGCTGCGCGTCGAGCTGGACGTCCTGGAGATGGTCCCGTTCTCGGACCCTGACGCAGCCTATGCACCTGCGGCTGCACTGGAGCGGCGCGCACGTGCGCTCGGTGACGAGACTGCGGAGCGACGGGCCCAGCTGATCCAGGCGGACGTGCTCTGCCGCAAGGGCAAGCACACCGCGAGCGGGCAGGTGATCCGGGAGATCAACGAGTGGGCGACCGAGCACGGGGATCGTCATCTCATGGCGCGGAGCCACCGCCTGCTCTCGGTTTTCTTCGACTTCATCGGCGATGTGCCCAGCGCATGGGAGCACGCGGTGCCGGCCGTCGACCTGCTCGACGACACCATGCCCGAGCGTATGCGCGCCGACCACATCTTCGGCCTCGGCCAGGTGCTCGTCCGCACCGGCGCGTGGGATGCGGCCCGCGAACGGTACCGCGCCGCGCTCGAGCTCGCCGACGGTCTTGACGACGTTCCTCTTCGCGTCAAGATCCTCAACAACCTCGCATGGCTCGAGGACGACGCGGGCGACGTCCATCAGTCGATGGAGATCGCCAAGCGGATGCAGGCGTTCGCGGAACGGCACAACGTCGCGCTCGACGCGGCTTGTCTCGACACCATCGCCAACGCGCAACTGAAGCTTGGCCTCTACGCCGAAGCCGAGGCGACGCTGCGCCCGATCCTCGACGCCGGCGACCTCGACACCCGGCCGATCGAAGGACTGGCGGAGGCACTCAACACCGCCGCTGGTGCGCAACGGCTGCAGGGCCACATGGAGGACGCCGGTGCGACGCTCGATCGCTGCATCGAGCTGTGCGCGTCGCGCGGAATGGTGGCCATTCGCGTCGAGGCGCTCGAGGAGCGAGCACGTCTCTATGCCGATCAGGGTCTCTTCGAGCGCGCATACCAACAGTACATCGAGTTTCACGCGGAGGACGCGGCGCTGCGCGCCGCCCAGCGTGAGGCGAACGCGCGCACCCTCCAGGCGGTCTTCGAAACCACGGAGGCGCGGCGCGAGGGCGAGCGCTTTCGCCAGCTGTCACTCCGCGACGCGCTCACCGGCCTGCGGAATCGCCGTCACGTCGATACCGAGCTGCCCGTCCTGCTCGCGCGTTCTCGCGAAGACGGCACCCCGCTGTCAATCGGGCTCGTCGACCTCGACAAGTTCAAGGATGTCAACGACCGCTTCTCCCATGCCGTCGGCGACACCGTGTTGGTGCGCGTGTCGGGCATTCTCGCCGCCGCCACGGCCGAATCCGGCTGGGCCGCGCGCATGGGCGGCGAGGAGTTCCTGCTCGTCTTCCCGGCCGTCAGCATCGACGAGTCGCTTCGACGCTGCGAGGACGTGCGCACAGCAATCGAATCAGTGCGCTGGGACGGCGTGATGACCGGCGAGCGGGTCACCGCGAGCATCGGGTTCACCATGCTGCAGAGCGGTCGCACCAGCCAGGCAGCGCTGCTTGGCCAGGCCGACCGCAACCTCTATGCCGCCAAGGACCAGGGGAGGAATCGAGTAGTCTCAGACTCCGCCTAAACGCGGATCTGCATGACCACTCTTCTCCTCGTTCACGCGCATCCCGACGATGAGTGCATCGCGACGGGCGGCGTGATGCTGCGTGCGCATCACGACGGCATACGGGTGGTGCTGCTCACGGCAACGCGTGGTGAGGAGGGTGACATCCACAACATGGACCCCGCGGTCACGCGCCCACGGCTCGGCGAGGTGCGTACCGAGGAGTTGCGCAGGTCCTGCGAGATCCTCGGCGTCGACCGGCAGGCGTTCCTCGGCTATCGCGACTCCGGCATGGCGGGCGCGCCCAGCAACGATGATCCGCGCGCGTTCCATGCCACTCCGCTGCCGGAAACTGCGCGGCTCGTGGCGAAATTCCTTCGGGAGGAGCGTCCCGATGTCGTGGTCACGTACACCGCGGACGGCACGTACTGGCACCCCGACCATGTCAAGGCGCATCAGACCACCGTCGCCGCACTGGACCTGCTCCAGGATGAGGGCTGGTCGCCGGCGAAGTTCTATATGCACGCGGTTCCCCGCAGCGCGGTGGAGGGCATCGAACGCCGCGCGCGGGACGCGGGCGTCGAGCTCCCAATCGAGGTCGGCCAGATCGTCGGCATTCCCCACGATGAGATCACCACCGACGTGGATGTCTCGGCGTTTCTCGACCAGAAGCGCGCGGCCTTTCACGCGCACCTCAGTCAGTACGAGCCCGACAGTCCTTTCTCCACCATCGCCGCGCAGATCTTCGAAGCGACGCTCGGGATCGAGCGCTTCATCATCGCTCGCGGTGCGATCGGTGAGCCGCGACCGGAACGCACCCTGTTCGCGGGACTGTAACCGCCGTCAACGCGTCAGCGTCACCTTGGTCAGCCCGATTGGAGCATCGGGATCGAGGTGCCGCGCGAGCGCAGCCGACAACGCGATCTGCTGACCTCGAACAGCGGCCACGATCGGTTGCAGCGCCTCAGGAACGGCGCGCGGCAGCGGCAGGTCGGATCCCGGCTCCGCACTGATCGTGCTCACCGTCACGCCACGTTGCCGCAGCACCGCGCAGAGCTCCACGACGTCGGCCGCAGCCGGGCCGGGAGCCGAGAACGCGAGGACCGGAACATCAGGGGTGACCGCGGCGATCGGACCGTGCCGCAGGTCGGCTGCGGAGAATGCCTCGGCGAAAATCGCCGACGTCTCGCGGATCTTCAGCGCGGTTTCACTTGCCGCCGCGAGCAGTGGGCCGCGGGCAACGGTGAGCACGCGGTCGGCGCCATCGAGGCGGCGTGCGATGACGTCGGAACGATGGCGGTCGTCCAGCACCTGACTGACGTGCTCGGGGAGAGCACTGAGGTCACCGTCACTCCAGGGCAGCGGCCCCAGCGCATCGGCCACGAGCGCCAGCGCCAGAAGGGTCGCGGTGAACGTCTTGGTCGCGGGGACTGCAAGCTCACTGCCGGCGGAGAGGTCGATGACCACGTCGGCGGCATCGCTGAGCGGGCTCGAGGTCGCATTGACGATCGCCACCGTGCGAGCCCCGGACGCGCGCATCTGCTCCAGCACGCTGACGACCTCGGGCGTGCGGCCGGACTGGCTGATGCCAACCGCCAGGTAGCCGCGATGGTCGGCGGGGATCCGGTAGAGCGTGTGCAGGCTCGGCGACGCGAGCGCGACCGGGCGGCCGCTCGCCATCTCGAAGAGATATCGCCCGTACAGCGCGGCCGTGTCCGACGAACCGCGCGCCACCAGCACGGTGCCGCAGAGGTGCTCGGGCACGAGCGCTGCGATCGACGCCGCGATCTCGACGCGTCGTCTCACCAGGCGCTCGAGCACCTCCGGCTGTTCGGCCATCTCGGCAGCCATGTTCGTGCCGTTCACGCGATGCCGCCGACGGTTCCTTCGTCGAGCCACGCGCGCAGCCGCGCGTCGGCGCCGGCGTCTGCGCCCGCCAGTGACAGCCCGGCGAGCGCGGCGCCGACCACGGGCCGTGTGGTGCACAGACTCGTCTGCGCTTTTGGCGCTTCCGCGCGGATGCTCGTCGCAATGTCGTCGAGCAGGATCGAGCGACTCGATGCGAGCACCGACCCGCCGAGCGCGATCTGGACCGGTGCATCCTCCATGCCAAGCTGACGCAGTGCCGCAACGGCCAGGCGGGTGACCTCGGAACCCTGGCGTCGCATGATCGCGAGCGCCTCGGCGTCGCCTTCCTCGGCGGCGCTCACCACGAGTGGCGGCAGTTCGACGACCCGTGCGGCGTCGAGGCTGCCCTGGTGGATCGCGACAGCAACCTCGAGGGCCGTCGCAAAGCCGAAGTACGAGGCAACAGCACGAGCAAGCGCTGTCGGTGCGCCCCGTCCATCCTCGCTCCGCACGCCGGCGCCGAGCGCCGCCATGCCGATGTCGGGTCCGCCACCCCAGTCGCCGGTGATC
>Ga0182015_10004577_pt1 | contig 14798 bp, 16 predicted proteins | sample 712P3MmetaG_FD_120478 | JGI IMG/M metagenome (GOLD analysis project Ga0182015, IMG submission 120478) | Permafrost microbial communities from Stordalen Mire, Sweden - 712P3M metaG | ecosystem: Environmental > Terrestrial > Soil > Wetlands > Permafrost | place: Sweden: Stordalen | collected...
ACAGGTCGTCGGCAATTTGGCGCAAGCCGTAGTCCGGCTTGAGCGCGATGAACGGGTCGGCGGCCAAATCGATCAGGTCGGCCGATTCGCGGCCGGCGAGGCGATGCGAGTCGGGGACGAGCGCGACCAGTTCTTCGTCCCAGAGCGGCAGCCACTCGACGGCTACCTCGGCGAAGCGCGGCGAGGACAAACACAAGTCGATCTCGCCGCTCATCAGCCGCTGCCGTAAGAGCGGAGCCGGTCCTTGCAGCAACCGGAATTCCGCATCCGGATGATCGTCGCGGAAGCGCCGGATCGCATCGGGGACCGTGCGCGACCCGAGCGTGGCGAAGAAGCCGAGCGCGATGGGCCGGCTGCGGCGCTCTTCCGAGAGGTCGTGCAGTTCGCGGCGCGCGTCCTCGAGTTCGGCGATAACGCGTTCGACCCGGCGCAGCAGTGCCCGGCCCGAGCGGGTGATGCGGATACCCCGGCCGTCACGTTCGAAGAGGGCGACCCCGTAATGCTCTTCGAGCCGAGCGATACTGCGGCTCAGGGCCGGCTGCGAAATCGCCAGCGCATCCGCCGCCCGGCCGAAATGCTCTTCCTTTGCTGCGGCAGCAAAGTAGCGCAACGCGTCGATATCCATGCTGAACTCTCATGTGCCTAGCGCATACGGACCGCAACGAATCATAACCGCTGCGTACCGATAATGCAAGAAGGTTCCTCCGGGACGGCACTCGCATCGAGGTGCGATGCGACTCGACGTACACGCGCACTACTTCTCGAAAGAATACCTCGCACTGCTGGAGCGCCTCGGCATCGACAAACAGCGGCTCGAACCCGGGCACCGGCTGTTGCACCAAACCCGCGACGCCGACTTTGCCGAACGATTCGCCGCGATGGACCGCGCGCACGTCGACAAGCAGATCCTCTCCGTTTCCGGCGTCTCGCCGTACTCACTCGAGGAGAAGAACGCGATCGAAGGCGCGCGCTACGCGAACGATCTCTACGCCGAACTCGCGCGCGAAATGCCGGCCCGTTTCGCCGCGTTCGGCGTGCTTCCGATGCCGCACGTCACCGCCGCGAGCGCCGAGATCGCGCGCTGCCTCGACGAGCTCGACATGTGGGGGATCACGATGAATACGTCGATCCTCGGTACGAGCCTCGCCGATCCAGCGTTCGATCCGATCTATGCCGAACTCGACAAACGCGGCACCGTCTTGTTCATCCATCCGGCCGGCCTCGCGTGCGGTTCGCAAGAACTCGTAGAGACCGGACTGACCTGGCCGCTCGGCGCGCCGTTCGAAGACTCGATGGCGATCCTCGAGCTGTTGCAAGCCGGCTTCACACAGCGTTTTCCGCGCATCAAAACGATCGTGCCGCATCTCGGCGGCACGCTGCCGTTTCTGATACAGCGACTCGATCACATGGCGCAGCGCTTCATGCCCGGCAAGGGCGTTCCGCGCGAAGAGTTGCGCAAGTTCTGGTACGACACGGTAAACGCGCATCCGCCGTCGCTGCGTTTGGCGATCGAGACGTTCGGTTTGGACCGGCTCGTCTTCGGCACCGATTGGCCGTTCTGGAAAGGCGAAGCGCATCAGCTCGCCGCCGATCATCTCGCGCAATCCGGATTGACGCCCGCGCAGATCGCGGCGATCGATTCCGGTAACGCGCGCGCGATTTTCGGCGACCGCCTCTAGTCTGCCGGTACGAAGCCGCCGCGCACGCCGGTATCGAAGATGAGCCGGCGGATCGCCGCGATGATTCGGTCGACCGGCGCGCGACGGTAGTCGAAATGTTCGTCCGGCGGCGGCGGGAAGACCGCCATGGTCGCGTTGGCTTCGTAGAGTAAAATATTGCCCGCCGCATCGCGCCCGAAGTCGATTCCACCGTAGTCGAGGCCCAGCGTTGCGGCGATCTGCTCGAGCGCTACGACGGTCTCCGGGCCGAGCGTGGCCGCCATATCGCTCAGAAAGATCGCTTCCTCCGCGCGGTGATCGGGCCGGTCGGCCATATCGGCGGAGAAATAGTGCACCTTCCAGCGTGGTGAGACGGCGAGGTGGAGCGGGTAGAGTTTGCCGCCGATGAACAGCACGCGATATTTGCGATACATCTCGTCCGCCCCGCGACCGTCGAGATACGCGATGACGAGCAGTTCGAGCCCCGGCAGCGTGTCGCGTACCGCGTCGAGCGCCAGCGGCGACGCTACCCACGCAAAGTGATTGCCGGTATGATGCCCGGGCGACCGCAGCAAGAGCGGAAACGTGAAGCCGCGCTTGGTCAATTCATCGACGTTGATCGCGCTGCGCGGTAATGCGATCGTGCGCGGTGTGATAACGCCCGGAATGCGCGCGAGCCGCTCGGTGACGCTCGCGCGCCCGCTCGCCAAGACTGCCGCCGGGTCGTTGATCACCGGTGCGCCCGAACGCGCGACGATCTCGCGCGCAACGCGCAGCGGTTCGAGCGAACGATCGACGTCGCCGATGCCGTTGAAAATCGCGTGGTGCGGGGGCAGCTCCAGCCACGGTTGATAGCCTTCGGCGACGAGCGTGTACAAGCGCACGATGCGGCGATCGAAGAACGGGTGCGTGACGACGTTCCCGCCGTGCGCGGCCAGCACGAGCAGCACGTCGACCGGCGGTCCCGCGCCGAAGTACGGGGCCACCCGCACGCGCGGTTTGACGAACGCCAGTTGGTGATGCTTGAGCGCCGAATCGTCGTCGCCGTTTTCGCGGTAGAGCAGCGAGAGCGCGAAGTGTAAGTTCGAATAATCCGCCTTCACGCGCAGACCTGCGTGATACGCGGCTTCGGCCGCCGCCTGATCGCCGTCTTCGAGCAGCGCGTTGCCGAGGTTGACGTACGCCATCGGTTCGTCCGGGTGTTCGATGACCGCTTTGGTGTAGAGCGCGCGCGCGACGGTGCGCTGGCCGTGCATGTGCAGCAGCGACCCGAGATTCGTCAACGCGCCGAAGTTTGCCGGTTCCCGCGTGAGCACGTCCGCGTACGCGCGTTTGGCTTGCTCGTAACGCGCGAGATCCTCCAGACAGCACGCGCGCGCAAAGCGCAGGGCTACGTCATCGGGATGTTGTTCGACGAGCGCGTCGATGCAGACGAGCGCTTCCTCGTCGGCGAAGGCTTGAGCGCTGACGCGCATCGCCATCGTAACGCGGCTCGGCGCCGGCTCGAGCGGGCCGGCGGATGCAGGGTCCATCGATTAGTCATCGGCGCCAAGCGGCGCCGGGATTACGCGTCGAGCGAGCGGGCGCCCGTAAACGTGAACAACGGTTCGCGTTCGCCAGAGAAGAACGCGATCATGTCGCTGACCATCGCGCGAGCGCTGTCGTCGGTGAGGTGGTAGCGCCGTTCGGCGGTGCGGCGGTAGACGGCCGACGCCGCGGTGCCGCTGACTGCGTCGAGACCGGGCGTATCGACGAACGATGCCGTCGCCGCACCGTCCGGCTGCTGCGCGACGATCACGGTTTGACCGTCGTAGGACCAATGGACGACGTTACCCTCACGCCAGAGCGTGAGGTCGTCACCAAAATTCGCCCAGAGCGGAGCGGTCGCGGTAGCAAGGCTGGAGCCGGTCTGCACGCTGAACACGACCCCAGCATACGGCCCCGGGGTGGATGGCGCATCGGCCACGCGTCCAGCATGCGCAGCTTGAAATTAGAAAACGGTCGAATCCGCCAATGGCGGACACGGCCGTTTCTACGTTCTAAGCGGGGGAGCGCTCAGCGAAGGTGCTGGGCGATCGCCTCTCCGATGATTTCCGGCGAACCTTGCGGCTGCTGGAATGCGACCGACAGCTTTTCGCCGTTGTCGAACGAGATCGTCGCAGCCGATTCGCTGGTGTCCAGCGAGGCCACGACATTGCCGGTGGCGCTCACCCAGTGAGCGGAATCCCACGACAGTTCTTGCGTGCGGACTTCACGACCGAGGCGGGCGTGGACTTGATCGTTTACCGAGTCAATCCATTGATCGAAGTTCATAGTTCTCTTTATTCTCCAGAGGTCGTTGTCCGTTTGGATAAGACCTCAACTATCGTACATCTCGAACTGGCCAATTGCAAGGTCAGTGAGCGGTCTTTTCACGATCTTGTTATCCAGATGGATAGTACGTGACCCTCGTCACGGGGTTTTCGGGCCCGAATCGTGCGTGACGCGCCATTTGGACAACGCGATGCCTCTTGCGGCCGCCGCCGGCGTCGTGAATGGGCCGTGCGATGGAAACGAGGCCATGATCCGGCCGCTCAACACCCTCCCGGCGGCGCCGGCCGCCGCCCGGGCGCGGGCGGTTGTCCCTTTGGCCGGCACTGCTGCGCCGATGCCCGCCGACGGCATTGCCGCGCCGCGGACCCCCGGCGCCCGGACGTTGCTCGCGCCCGCGCCGGGGATCGTTCGACATGCGGCCGCCGGCCCGTCGATCGCGCTGAAGACGACGCCGCAGGCCGCCGCGCGGATCGCGGCCGGGCTGCACCAGATCCGGACCGTCGACGGCGCGCGACTGACCTACCCGAGTCAAGACCTGCGTGCAATCGAGTCGGCCGATCCGCTCGAGCACGGCCAGACCCACGGCTTGACCGAACACGTCGGAAACGATCTCGCCGCCAACGTCCGGCGGCTCGAGGCGCAGCCTCAGATTCGCGCTGCCGGCGGCTATACGGATGAAGCCCGGGCCCAACTCGCGACCGACCGGACGATCGCTAACCCCGCCAACCAGCGCGCCATCGGGGCGTTCCTGGCCGACCCCGAACGGCTGAAGACGGCGCTCGAACGGGTCGACGCCGGCACGACGGTCGGGACCACCACCACGCGCACCGACCTCGACGCGGGCCGGCCGGCGCTCATTCCGGGCCGAACCGCGACCGTCGTCCTCATCAAAGACCGAACGTTCCCCGAAGGCTATCGCATCCTGACGACCTATCCCGACACCCGGCCGCCCGAGGTCGATGCACGAGGCAATCGCCAACCATGATCACCGTGGACACCCCGGTCTATCCCGAACTGCGCCAACTCTTCGGCGCCTACCTGAATGCGGATTTCGCCGCCGAGTACGGGAGCGTCGCCGGCGCGCTCGCCGCCTATCGCCGCGAGACGGGCCCCGGGCATCGAGCGGCCGCGCGCGCCGAGCTCGACCGCCTCACTGCCGCGCCCGGAGCGGCGACCCGCCTTGCTACCGATCTCACCGCCCTCGGATGCGAGGTCGCGTTGGCGAACGCCGGTGAAGCGTGGGGCCTCGCCGCCACCATCCGGCGCGTCCTCGACGACGCCTAGCCCGTTACGAAGGGAATGTCGTGATGAAGTCTTTGGCGGGAAACGCCGCTTTGATGATGCCGTATTTAGCGGACAGATCGATCGCGGGCTGGACGAGTTCGGGCGTTACCGAAGTTGCGAAGATCGGCCGCCGCGCGTTCGCAAGGTCGGCGACCGTGTATTTGCTGTTCTTGGCATAGATCGCGATCGCGTCACGCGGGTTCGCGTTCGCCCAGAGCGACGCTTGCCGGACGACCGTCGCGAACGCCTTTGCATCCGCCGGATGCTTCGTGACCCAGTCGGAACTCGCGAACCAGAGCGAGGCGAGAAAGCGCGGAGCGATCGCATCGAAGGTGCTGCCGAGCGTGCGAAATTGGGCGTTCTCCGTCGCCTCGTTGCCGGCGGCATCCATCGTTGCGGCATCGACGTGCCCCGAAAGCACGTCGGGCGCCATTTGCGGCAGCGGAATCTCGATGTACTTCGAGGCTTTCGAGTCCCCGCCGTTGCGGTCGATCCACGCGCGCGCCGAGAGGTTGGTGATGTTGGCGAGACCCGACACGGCAATCGTCTTGCCGGCTAAATCTTTCGCCGAGTGAATCGGCGACGATGCCGCAACGGTCATGATGCCGTTGGTCGGCGCCTTGGCGTCGTGCAATCCCGCACCCGCGATGATCTCGACCGGCAACCCGCGATCGTGCGCGATGATGAGCGAGACCGGATTGGAGAAACCGACGTCGAGCGCACCGGCCAGCACGGCCGACGAGACGGCCGCGCCGTTGACGATCGGCGTGATCGTAACGTCGTAGCCTGCCTTCGCAAAGTAGCCGAGGTCGCGCGCATAGTACACCGCCGCGGCGATCTCCGTCGGGATCGTTCCGATGCGAATCGTGGGCCGCTCCTGCGCGGCCGCGCGGCGCGGCACGGTCGCCGCAAACGGGATCGCGAGTGCGCCGAGAATCGTGCGGGCGGCGTTGCGCCGCGAGATCGGATCGATGTCGCGCTCAGTTTCCACGAACGTACCTCTTCAAAATATCGCGCGCCAAGGACTGCTTGAGGACCTCGGTCGCACCCTCGGTAATGATCATGCTGCGTTGATCGCGCCAGAACGTCTCGATCGGGGTGTCGGTCGTCAACCCAAGTCCGCCGAAGATCTGCATGCACCGGTCGGCCGCCGCGAACGACGACTCATCGCCGAAATACTTGCACATGTAGGAATCGTACCGCACGTCTGCACCTCGATCGTGGGCCGCGGCGGTGGAGTACGTCATCAGCTTGAGCTGGTTGAGATGCAGATACATGTCGACGAGCATCCACTGGATCGATTGACGATCGGCTAGCGGCGCACCGAAGGTCGAACGGCCGCTCGCGCGCGCCGACGCAAGTTCGAGGCAGCGTTCGATCACGCCGATGCCGCGCGCCGCGTGTTTGAGGCGGCCTTCGGTCAACCACGTCTGGCCGAACGCAAAGCCTTGACCTTCTTCGCCGATCCGGTTCGCGAGCGGAACGTGCACGTTCTCGAAGGCGATCTCAAACGGCCGATCGCGCATCATCGTTTCGATCTGCCGCACGATGCGGATGCCGGGCGTTTCCATCGGCACGATGAACGCCGAGATCCCGCCGCGTGCACCCTTTTTCGGATCGGTGACGGCCAGCAACTGAACGAAGTCGGCCTCGTCGGCGAAGCCGATGAAGATCTTGCCGCCGTTCACGGTGTAGTGGTCGGGGCCGCGCACTGCGGCCGTCGTCATGCGCGCCGGATCGCTGCCGGCGCCGGGTTCGGTTTGCGCGAACGCCGTCCGCATCTCGCCGCGAATCACGGGCAAGAGGATCCGATCGCGCAGTTGGCCGGTAAGATGATAGAGTATCGGACTGACTTCCGGACCGAGGATCGTTTCGCCGCGCGGCGGCAGGGCCGTCGTCCGCCCGAACTCGGCGGCGACGGCGATGCGCGCTAAGAGGCCGCGTCCTTGGCCGCCGAATTCGCGCGGCACGTTGAGCAACGCCAGGCCGGCAGCAGCGGCGAGGTCTTCCAGACGCCGCTTCGTTTCGGGCGGCAATGTGTGACTGCGCGAGAGCGCGAGCTCGTCTGGAATCAGATGTTCGTCGACGAGCGCACGGGTGCGCTTTTGGATCGCCGCGATCTCCGGCGGCAGCGCGAATTCCACCGGCTAGCCCGCGCCGCCCGCGACCGCGCACGGTGGACAAGGATTACTGAGCGTTGCCATATATGATCATGCTCATGCTCATGCTCAGTACTCAGGTACGGTAGATGCCGGACAATCCTTCTTCGCACCGGCGCATCGACGTGCACGCGCACTACTTTTCCGAAGAGTATTTGGATCTGCTCGATGCATCGGGCGGCGTCGAATCGACGACGTCACCGGGCCGGCGCTCGCTTTGGCCCTCGCCGGCGAGCGACCTGGACGCGCGCTTCGCCGCGATGGACCGCGCCGGCATCCGTCTGCAGATCCTTTCGATCTCCGGCGTCGCACCGTACTTCGCGAATGCGGCCGCGGCCGTCACCGGTGCGCGTCTGGTCAACGATCAGTACGCCGAACTCGTGCGAGCGCATCCCGGCCGCTTGGCCGCATTTGCGACGCTGCCGATGCCGCACGTGGACGAGGCGCTGACGGAGCTAGCGCGCGCGCTGGACGACCTCGGTGCCGTCGGCGTTACGCTCTCGACGTCGGTCCTTGGCCTGAGCCTCGGCGATCCGCGCTTTGCCCCGATCTTCGAAGAACTCAACCGGCGCCGCTCCGTACTCTTCATCCATCCGGCCGGCGTCGCGTGCCACTCGCCCGACATCATGTCGAGCGGTCTGCAGTGGCCGCTCGGCGCGCCGTTCGAAGACACGCTGTGCGCGATCCAGCTGATTCAAGCCGGCTTTCCGACGCGCTATCCGCAGCTCGAGACGATCTTGCCGCATTTGGGCGGCACGCTGCCGATGCTCGTGCATCGGCTCGACGAACTCTCCCGCCGCCACGTCGATATCGAACTCAACATGTACGACGCGGTACGGCGCTTTTGGTATGACACGGTCAACGGCTTTCCGCCGGCCTTACGCCTGGCGTGCGACGCCTTCGGCACCGACCGCGTGCTGTTCGGCACCGACTATCCGTTCTGGCGCGACGACGCGCATCAGCTCGCGATGACGTACGTGCACGAGATCGGACTGAGCGACGCGGAGAAGGTGGCGATCTTCGAAGGCAATGCGCAGCGCCTGTTCGGGAACCGCCTACCGCTCGCGACCACCTCGGGAGTCCTATGAACGCACGCGCTCTCTCCACCGGTCGCCGGACATTTCTCGCCGGTAGCGCGGCCGCGCTGGCATCCGGCCTCGCAGTTCCTCGCGGCGTCGTCGCGCAAAGCAGCGGCCCGCGCCGGATCGACGTGCACAACCATCTCATCCCGCCGCCGTACCTCGCGGCCGGGCGACCGCAGATTACTGCCGGCTCCGACACCGATCCAACGCCGGTGCTCAATTGGAACCCGGCGCACGCAATCGAAGAGATGGACCGCAGCGGCGTTGCGGTAGCAATGCTCTCGATGTCGACGCCGGCCATCTCGGTGCTCGGCGGCAAGCCGGAACAGTGGCGCAAGCTCGCGCGCGCGTGCAACGAGTACGCCGCATCGCTGCTGCGTGACTTTCCCGGCCGCTTCGGAAACTTCGCCGCGATGCCGCTACCCGACGTCGAGGGCTCGCTCGCCGAGGCCACCTACGCACTCGACGTCCTCAAGGCCGACGGCATCGGGATCCTGACGAGCTACGGCACCACCTATCCCGGCGATCCGGCGTTCCGGCCGCTCTTTGCCGAACTGAACCGGCGTAAGGCGGTCGTGTTCGTTCATCCCACTTCGCCGCAATGTTGCGCGACGATCCTGCCCGGCATCGCCGCCTCGCTCGATGAGTTCATGTTCGACATAACGCGCGCGATCACGAGCATGCTCTTCGGCGGCACGTTTGCGATGTTCCCGGACATTCGCTTCATCTTCACCCACGCGGGCGGCACGATGACGCCGATCTCCGCGCGCATCAACGCGTTCGGCGCCCGTCATCACGAGTACGACGCCGCCAACCCTCATGGCGTATACCCCGAGCTAAAGAAACTCCATTACGATATCGCGAACTCGACGAACCCATCGGCAATGGCGGCCCTGATGAACCTCGTGCCGGCTACCCAGATCCTCTTCGGCAGCGACACGCCCTACGTCCCGATCGTCGCGACGGCGACGGGCTTCGATAAGATGACGTTGCCCGACGACGTTCGCGTAGCGATCAATCGCGGCAACGCGCTGCAACTGTTCCCGCGGTTGGCCGGCTAGGCGGCTTTCGCTGCGTCGAAGGTCATGAAGCCGACGCCGGTGGCCCACGCCGTCGCGGCTTCGTAGCCGAGGACGCGGCCCGTGGCCGCACCGAGTGCGCCGCGTAGCGCGATCCAACTGAGCAGTTCGAACGCGCCCGCACCCGCCGCGGTAAAGTCGGCGGTCGACATCGCCGCGAGCGTCGCGTTGTCGCCGCTCGACATCGCGTCGAGAAAGCGCCGGTCGAACGCCGAGTCGATCGTGCCGTGATTGCGCTCGCCCGGATCGTGCGACATCCCCCCCGTAGCCACGATGCCGATGCGCTTCGGTGACCGGCGCGCAACGTCGCCAATGATCTTCCCGAACGCAAAGCACCGCGCCGACGTGGGTTGCGGAAAGGCCAGCGTATTGAAAAACACCGGCACGACCGGAACGTCCATCGCGGGCGTGAGAAAGTGCAACGGGAGCATCGTGCCGTGGTCGAATTCCAATTCGTAGGCATAGCTGGGCTCGACGCCGCCGGCATAGGCCGCTTCGATCAGGCCCGTCGCCAGCGCGGGATCGCCGGGAACGACGGCTTTGTCGATATTGAGCCACGGTTCGATCGGTCCCGCAAACCCCTCACCGCGGCCCACGCAAAACGCGCCGATGTGATCGAGGAAGAAGTTCGCCCAATGCTCGCTCGTCAGCACGATCAATGCATCCACGCGCGCCGCGCTCAACTCGGCACGCATCTCCCCGAACGCCGCACGCACCGCATCGCGCTGCTCGGCCGGCGCGGCATCGGGCCACGCGGTGATGCCGGGTGCGTGGCTGGCGGCAGCAGCAAAAACGAACGGCATGTTAGGAATCCTTGCGAATGGCGGTCAGGTAGTCGGGTTCCGGCATACGGTGCAGGAGCGTAAACGGGCGCAGGATCAGGCCGTGCACGCCGAGCGCGTAGAGTTTGCCCACGTCGTGGCGAACGAACGCGTCGCGCTCCTCGGGCGTGATATCGTAACCCTGCGCGAAGCCCTCACGCGACGCGAAGTACGCCTCGCGCCGGTCGGGCCGGCGGTTGATCTCGCGAATCATCTTCTGCAACGTGTACACGCTCACGCGAGGCCCGCCGTTCGCTGCAGCCACGCGATCACGGTCGGCAGCGTATTCGGTCCGTAGCCCATATGTCCACCCGGGAAAAAACGCGCTTCTTTGGGTTGGCCGTGTTCGAGCATCACGATCATATCGTCCATCGGCACCTGCTCGTCGTGCCGGCCGTTCACGATCAGCATCGGCGGATGGGGATTGTCGAGCAGGCCTTGCTCGACGAGCGAAAACCCGGCGACCCGCTCGATGTATTCATCGTAGGTGGTGCCGCCGACGGTGCGCGCGCGCGCCGGCGCGATGTCCATCAAGTAGCTGCCCGCGGATTTGGACTTCTCGATCCAAGCCCGGGTGAAAAACTGGTCGACGCCGCCGCCCCAGTTGACGGCGCCGCACAACCGGTCGGCGTAGAGATGCGCGACCTTCGTCGCCCAGTAACCACCGTAGGACATGCCGACGACGATGATCCGTTTGGCATCGAGGTCCGGTTGGGTGGCGATCCAGTCGAGTACCGGCAGAAACTGCCGCTCGGCATCGAGCGAACCGAGCACCGGGGCTTCGCCGACGCCGGGCATGTCGGCGTTGATCGACGCGAAGCCCGCCGCGAGGATCCGCTCGTTGATGTCGTGCCGATCTTCTTTCCACGTATCGATGCCGCCCCAACGTACGATCACCGGCAACGGTGCCGGCGCTTTTGGGCGCCGCACGTAGAAGATCACGCGCTCGCCTTCACCGGGTTTGCCCGCAAACGGAACCTCGATCGGCTCGACCGGCGGCGCGAAGTAGCGGCCGGCCGCGCGATAGGCGGCGACCGAGCGAACGTAGTTCTCGAGTTTCGCGGGATGGTTGGGCGTCGGAAATCTTCCGACGTGCAAGAGTCCGTAGGCCGCGAAGTACGCATCGCGCGCGGCGGCGGAATCGCCGGCGGCTTCGCGCTCTTTGGCGCGGGCTTCGAACGGCGCGGCCGCCTCGCTCCAGACCGCGCCCCAGTGCCCGCCCTCGACGCTCTCGAGCCGCGCGATCGCCACGCGCGCGGCATCCGCGTCCGCGGCATGAAACGGCGCTTTGTGCGTGTCGAGACGATCGGTCAGATTTGCTTTGAAATCGATCACGAAGCGGGTTCCAAGACCAGTTCCTGCGCCTGGGCCTTGGCCGCTTCGCGGAAGTGCTTGCGCGCACGCGTCAAACCGGCATCGTGGCCGTAGAGATGCTCCGGCGCGGGCCAGAGCGGCATCGTTCCGAGCGCGACGATGTCTTGCGCGAGCACGGCGTCCACGAAGCCGCGGATACGCGTGCGAAACAGGAAGTGCCAGAGATCGCGCTGCCAGCCGCTCACCTTGCGCATGCGCCAAACGTTGATGCGCGCGTGCGTTTCGTCGACCGGCGTCGTGTAGAAGATAATCCCCATCGGGCCGCCCGGCCCGGCATTCGGCGGCATCGGAATCTCGACGCGCGCATACGTGCTGCTACCGGCGAGCACGAACTCCATCCAGTCCAGGTTCACGCCCCGCTGACCCTCGCGAAAGACCTCGAAGCTTCCGTCCTTCTCGATAACCTTCAACGTATCGGTGCGCGGTCCACGCGATTGCGTGTACGTCGTGCCGTGTAGAAATGGTCCGTGCATCGGATCGCACAGGTTGTCGATCACGTAACGATAGTCGCCGTTCCAGGTGTCGTAATGCAGCACGCCGGTCCACTCCGGCGACACGAGTTCTTCGGGCAACTCGAGCGGTGGCGGCGCTTGGTGACGCGCATCGCCGAAGTACGCCCAGATCGCTTGATAGTGTTCGATGACGGGATAGTGCTGCGTCAGCGTCTTGCCCTCGAGCGGACACCCCGGCAAGCCCGGCACCAGGACGACCTTCCCATACGCATCGACGCGCACGCCATGATACGCGCACGTAATCGCACCCTCGTGCACTTCGCCGATCGAGAGCGCGGCGCCGCGATGCGGACAACGGTCTTCCACGGCGTGAACGCGGCCGGCCTCATCGCGCCACAGCACCAGCGACTCGCCGCAGCGTTTCACGCCGACCGGCTTGGCGCCGACTTCGGCCGATGCGGCGACGACGTACCACTGATTGCGCAGGCCGTAGTTCAGGAGAAACTGGGTTCGCGCTTCGAGGTCCATCGGGGGCGACGCATCGGCCCGCGCGGGCCGGCGCGCGCGCTCGACATCGTAGTCCGCCACGACGGAACGCGCGCTCGCGGCCTTGGGCGGGACTTCGGCCAGGCGACCCAGTTCGGCCGCGAGCACGTCCGGCGACCAGCGCTCGCCGTGCGCCGGCGGTGGTCCGTCTTCGCTTAAGCGCCGCGCCAGATCGGTCAACTCGGCAGCCCCGGCGCCGAGCGCTTCCATCATTCGCCCCGCGAGGGCGCCTTCGTATTCATCCGACATCCGCGCACGCATTCGGCGCGGCGGTCAGCTAACTTGCTAACGGCACCGGCGGGCCTTGGAGAAAGTCGTGGAGCTGGGTCTTCTCACTCAACTCGCCGACCAGTAGGAAGCCGGCCCGTCTGCGGCTTGCGTCTCTACGCGACGCAACAGCCTTTTCGAGCGGATCGGTCTTAGTGGATGTTCTGCGCGTGAAGCAACGATCGCTCGACGTGTCCCGTCGCGCCGTGCTTCTCGACGAGCGCTTGGATGTTCGCCAGAATCGCGTCGGGCGGTTGCGTCAGATCGATGGCATTGAGGAACGGTTGCCGGGCGAGTAGCCCGGTCGGCCAATACACTTCGCACCGGTTGCCTTCCGGGTCGAAAAAGTACACGCCGACCGCATTCCCGTGCGTAACGACTTGATCGAACACCACCTGGTGCGCTTTGAAACGCGCGTAGAACTCCAGCACATCGGTCAGCGTGTTGCACCGGAACGATATTTGCTGCAACATCATCGCGCCGCGCGGTACGTCGCGACCCCGCATCAACACCAGCTCGTGGTGTTCGTGCTCGGGCTGCGAACTGAGGAACGCCATGCCCGCCTCCGGATCTTCGTCGGTGACGGTAAGCCCGAGGATGTCGCGGTAGAACACCTTTGTGGCCTCGAGATCGTTGCAGTGAATGCCGACGTGGCCAAGCTTCGCAATGCCCATAATGACGGTGCTACGTCTAGGGCTACGGTGCGACCTTTACGACCAGCGCCGCGACGTCGTCGTGCAGCAGGCCGCTTGCATACTCGTAGGCATATTGGGTGACCGCTTCGGCTTGCCGTTCCGCATCGCAGGACTGATTGCGCCGGATGACGTTTACCAGCGCGTCGGCGCCCAGAAACGTCCGGCCGGTATCGCGGGCCTCGGAGAACCCGTCGGTGACCGCGGCGATAATGCTGCCGGGGCTCAACGGCACCAGGCGGTGCTCGAATGCGGCATCGTTGTCCATCAAGCCGATGATCGGACCCGTCGCATCGAGGACGTGCGTCCTCTCCGGGCCGATGAGATACGCGGCGTCGTGACCGGCCGAGACGTACTCCATCGTGCGCCGGTCCGGTTGCACGATAGCGAAGAACAGCGTCGCGAAGAACTCTTCGTCAGCCTCGAACGCGCTGTTCTCGATGCAGAGCCGGTTCAGCGCGCGCACGCAGTCCACCGCATCGAGACCGTGCGACGCGTACGCGCGCAACGCGTGCTTCGCGAGGCCGGCATTACGCGCTGCGGGCATGCCGTGCCCGGTGATGTCGACGACGGCCAGCGACGTATGACCCTCACCGTAGTGGAAGACGTCGACGACGTCTCCGCCATAGCGGAACTCCCCTTCAGCCCCGCGATAGGCGCGACCGATATCGAGACCCGGCAGACGGCGCACCGGCGGCCCGTATAACGCCTCGACGATGAGCCGCATCTCCGTTTGCAGTGCGTTCTCTGATAGAGGAGTCGCGTCCGCGTCGAACTCCCTCGGGTGACGCGGTAGGACGAAACTCATTCGCGCAACGACGCCGCGAATGCAAGCTTGCAGGCTTCGTAGCACTCACACGCCGTGGCGTTGAGCAACTCGTGGTCCAGGACTCTCACGGCGCCCCGGCGATAGCTGATGGCACCCATCGTTTGCAGCGCGTCGGCGGCTTCGGAGACGCTCGCGCGCCGCACGCCTAACATGATCGCCAAGAACTCGTGCGTCAGCGTGAATTCGGCACTGCCGACGCGGTCTTCGGTCATCGACAGCCAGCGCGCGCTACGCTGCAGGAT
>Ga0182015_10004578_pt1 | contig 14798 bp, 12 predicted proteins | sample 712P3MmetaG_FD_120478 | JGI IMG/M metagenome (GOLD analysis project Ga0182015, IMG submission 120478) | Permafrost microbial communities from Stordalen Mire, Sweden - 712P3M metaG | ecosystem: Environmental > Terrestrial > Soil > Wetlands > Permafrost | place: Sweden: Stordalen | collected...
CGACAGCGATATGCACGAGGTCGAAGGCGTCGGCGAGCATCCTGGCGTGAGTTCCCTTTCCGCTGCCTTGCACACCCATGATGACGTATTTCCGCATAAATCCACTTTGACATGGAACGGGCCGCTGGCTCTCCTCCCGGAGAGGGCTGTGTTTGCGCCGCTTCAAAACCAGGAGTCGCTTACCAGAACCGGCCAACGAGATCTGCGACACCTTTGCCAACGAATCAGCGACGCAGGACGCGATGCCTGCCCCGTGTACCCGGGCAGGCGCTGCGCGCCGACGCCTCACTTTGCCGAAGGCTTGCTGGCCCGGGGTTCATGTCCGCGATCCGGGACGGCGTGTTGCGCAGTTTCTTTGGACCCGCGTCTTTGGACCCGCGCTGTCAGGTGCGGACAATCCGGTAAAGGCCTGGATGCGACCGGTAGCCGCGAGGCCAGCTGCCAGCTCCCGGAATCCCCGGCTCCCGGCGTAGGGAATCTCGCAGATCGCGAATCTCGAATATGTGTTCGTGTTCTACTAGCCATCATGGATGACGTGCAGCGCCCGGCCTGGTGGAACTACCCGGGCGCGTGCCGCGCCGGGCATCCATGGGGGCCTGGCCACGTGATCATCTCGTGGTCCCCGTGCGACTGCGCGCCTGCCCGCGCGATACAGCCGCAGGGCTCCGGCCATCTGACGGTTTCCTGCCAGGCGCCGGGATGCCGCGAGAAGTGGTACATGCCGCGGCATGAGGCCGCAGAGGGCTTAGTGACCGAGGCGCCGCGTGAGCGGAAACCCGGCCAGAGTGTCCCGCCCACCGAGGCAACAGAGCACCCTGGCCAGGGGATCAGGTGGCCGCCTCGAGTTTGCCTGCCGGGCCGCAGAGATCACGCCCGGCCGCGATGTGCTGTTAGACGCCGATGCCGCTCACGGCCGTCTGGCCACCCATACGGTCCTCGTGGTGCGGACGGTGAGGTCGTCGCGCCGCAGGAGGCCGTCGGGCCCGTCGCTGTCGATGAGGGTGTCGAGCATAGCCAGATCGTCGGCGCTCATCCGCCCGTCGAGGCTGGACCGGATGCGTCGCAGCGATGCCTGAGCGTAACGGCCGGCGGATACGGGAAGCGGTGGCGTCAGCTCGATGACGAAGGGCCGCTCGGCCTCGATGGTGAAGCCGGCTTGGGACAGGCGTGACCCCCAGTCGGAGCCGAGATACGGTAGCTCGGCGGCCCGTTCTTCAGCCAGGACGGCATGGCAGCGCGCTTCGAGTCCGGGGCGGCCGGAGCCGAGGTCGTCGGGCAGAAAGCGCGGGAAAGAGTCCATCTCGATCACCGCCAGGAGCCCGCCGGGGTGGAGCGCGGCGAAGACCTCGGTGAGGACACGATCGGGATCTGCCATGTGGTGAAGGGACGAAGATGCCCAGACCAGGTCAACGGCGTCGATGGCCGGCCACGCCGCGTCCAGGTCCGCCTGGACGGTGCGGACCCGGTCGGCCAGGCCAAGAACGCGGGCTTTGTCCCTGAGGTGGTCCAGCAGTTCCTTGGATACATCCACGGCGATCACGTCGGTCCCCTCGAAGCGCTGGAGCAGGGCGAAGGTGCCGGTACCGGTTCCGCTACCCAGGTCGAGGATCCGGCCGGGGGGCAGATCCGCAGCCAGCTCGTGGATCCAGGCGGTCACTTCGGAAAGGTACGAGTGCAGTACCTCGGCATCGAGGTCCAGGAGCTCGGCCATGGCCGCCTCGCCGGTCCCGGCTCCGGGGTGGTGATGGTGATGATTTTCCATTTTTCCAACTTATCGGCAGCTTGCACCGTTGACATAGGATCTTGCGCATGACGCAAGACAGTGATCTTGACGGCCTGATCCGCAAGCGGATCAGGGGACTGCGTGTGGCCCTGGGCTGGTCGCTCGACGATCTAGCGGCCCGCTGCTACCTAAGCCCTTCTACCCTGAGCCGTATCGAGACGGGCCACCGGCGGATCAGCCTCGACCAGCTGACCTCGATCGCCCGGGCTCTGGGGAGCACCCTTGACCAGCTGGTGGAGTCCGTCGCCGACGACGACGTGGTGATCAGGCCCCAGCGCGATGCGGCGCGCGGGGTGACCACCTGGATGCTGAGCCGGGAAGCCGGGCCACACGGCGTAACCGTGGCCAAGATGCGTGTCACCAAGCCCGAGCCCTGCCGCGGCACCGACGAGTTGAAAGTCCATCCCGGCAAGGACTGGTTCACCGTCTTGTCGGGAACCATTGTGCTGCTGCTGGGCGAGCGGACCATCATGGTCGAGGCCGGCCAGGCGGCGGAGTTCTCCACCATGATTCCCCACGCCTTCGGGGCTCACGACGGTCCGGCGGAGATCCTGGGCATCTTCGACCACGACGGACAGCGCACCCATCTCCGGCACCTGCCATGACGTCGGCCACCGCCTCTCGAACGTGCGAAGCGGCAGCTGACGGAGTCTACAGATGTAGTCTACATATGTCGAAGGTTGGCTCGTGGGCCATCTCGGCGAAGAGCTCGCGGATCCCTCGGCGACGAACTCGCGGGTCACCTCGGCGAAAGAAGGAGCGAGGTATGAGCACAAAACGGTTCGCAATCAGCTACGACGCGGCCAGGCTGGCGACCGTCGTCGGCGCAGGTCCGCGTTCATCCGGCGTGGAGGTTGACCCTGACGAGATCCGGGTCCGGATGGGCCCGGACTTCAAGCTGGACATACCGCGGGACCGCGTCCGTTCCGTCAACCGGAGCCTGGACCGGGCCGCAGCCGGAGGAGAGGTTGGTGTGCACGGCGGCTGGGGGCGGTGGCTGGTGAACGGCTCTTCCGATGGCCTGGTGGAACTCACAATCCAGCCACCCTGCTACAGCCAGCGGGGGCTCAGCACGTTGTTCCGCAAGGTGAAGGTGAGTTCACTTACCCTGAGCCTGGTCGACCCCGGCGGCTTCATCGCCGCCCTGGAACCTGATGGGCACCCGTGATGTGACCTCCCTTAGCCGCCCGGGGTAATGAGGCCGGTCTCGTAGGCGAGGACGACGGCCTGGGCCCGGTCGCGGAGGTCAAGCTTGGCCAGGATGCGGCTGACATGGGTTTTGGTGGTCTGCTCGGCGATGACCAGGCTGTCGCTGATCTCGATGTTGGACAGGCCACGGGCGATCAGCCGTAGTACCTCGGTCTCCCGGCTGGTGAGCGCGCCGAGCGAAGCGGGCGGCGGCGGGTCCGGGTGGGGCTGGCGGGCGAAGCCGTCGATCAGCCGGCGGGTCACCGACGGGGCGAGCAGCGCGTCGCCGGCGGCGACTACGCGGACCGCGTGGACCAGTTCGGCGGCGGTGGCGTCCTTGAGCAGGAAGCCGCTGGCGCCGACGCGCAGCGCCTCATACACGTAGTCGTCGAAGTCGAAGGTGGTCAGCATCAGCACGCGGGGCCGGTGCGAGCCGGGCGCGGCGGACAGGATCTCGCGGGCCGCTGCCAGCCCGTCCATGACCGGCATCCGCACGTCCATCAAGACGACGTCGGGCTCCAGCTGCCGCGCCTGGCTGACCGCCGCGGCACCGTCAGCGGCCTGCCCGACGACAGCCATACCCGGCTGGGCCGCGAGCACCGCGGCAAAGCCCTCGCGGACCATCGCCTGGTCATCGGCGATCAGGCACCGCGTGACGGAGCCTGCGGACACCGGGCTGTCCGCGGCCGGGCCGCCCGCCGTCATGCCGCCTCGCTGAGCGGAAGCACCGCAGACACGACGAAGCCACCGTCCGGCGCCGGGCCGGCCGACAGTGACCCGCCGAGCAGCGCCACCCGCTCCTGCATGCCCGCCAGCCCCTGACCCGGCCCGTGGCCGTTGACCGCCAGCCCCTGACCCGGCCCGTGGCCGTTGACCGCCAGCCCCTGACCCGGCCCGTGGCCGTTGACCGCCGGCCCGGCGGGCCCGCCAGGCCCGTTGGCCACCCGCAGCACGACCGCACCGGCACCGTGGCCCACCGATACGGTGACCGCGGCTCCCGGGGCGTGCCGGCCAGCGTTGGACAGCGATTCCTGCACGATCCGGTACGCGCACACGCCAACGCCAGCCGGCACCTGATCCAGCGCGGGCGCCGCGGACAGCTCGACGGGCACCCCGGCCTGCCGGGCGGTCTCGACGAGCACGGGCAGATCCGCCAGCTGCGGCTGCGGGGCGCGCTCGGCGGGCTGATCGTGGCGCAGCACGCCGAGCAGCCGCCGCATGTCCGCCAGCGCCTCACGCGCCGCCCCGCTCAGCGAGCCGAACTCCTCCCGCACCGGATCGGGCAGGCCAGCCAGCCGGTAGGGCGCGGTCTCGGCCCGCACCGCGATCAGCGACATGTGATGGGCGACCACATCATGCAGCTCCCGCGCGATCCGGGCGCGCTCTTCCAGCACGGCCCGCCGGGCCTGCTCCAGCTCGGTGCGCTCGGCCTGGTCGGCCAGGGCCTGCTGGGCCCGCCGCCGCGAGCCCAGGCTGTCCACCGCGATCGCCGCGGCGGTGAACGCGACGGTCCCCAGCGCGCCGGCGAGCACGCTCGGGCCGTCCTTCCCCACCTGCAACCACCACGGGACGAGGCTCAGCGCCCACATCCACCACAGCACCGGCCGCTGATGGCGGACCCCGGCCACGCAGAACAGCACGACCAGCACCAGTATCTGCACCGGATCCCACGGCCAGCCCCCCCACCAGGAGACCCTGACCCCCAGCGAGGAAGTCTTGACCAGCGGGACAAGGAGCAGCGCGAGCCAGCTGAGCCGCCAGCCCAGCAGCGGATACCGGGCCGCCAGCGGCAGCGGTACCACCACCGCCACGGCCAGCAGGACGGCCAGGGCCATCGCCCCGCCCGGGACCAGCCACGACGGAGCGAACAGCTGGAGACGCGACAAAGGAGCGCCATGCGAGACAACGGCACGCAAGCCGCGATGTACCAGGCCGGAACGTGCAGGAGCGACGTATGAGACAGCAGCCGGGAACTTCATGCTGACCTGCTGGCCCACGTCGATCTGGTCGATCAGGTCGTCCAGGCTGGCCAGGCTGGCCAGGCAGGCCACCAGCGTCGCCGCGAGCAACCCGCCGTAGGCGGCCCGGCGATGCCACGGCGAGCGCCCCCGCCACACCGGAGCCGGGTCAGCGGCCACCAGCACGCCGACCAGCCCGGACCACGCGCCGCGGGCGGCCGGGCTGGGGCGCCTCGCGGCCGGGCGGGCGCGGCTCGCGGCCGGGGCTGTACTGGACATCTGTTTCACGCTGCCAGGTTAAACCGCCCAGGCCGCGCGATCGTCCCGCCCACGAGTGTCATACCCAGGTATGAGATCGCCCGGCGCCCGTGCCCCGCTACCGCCACGGTATGACCGCCGATCTGGCTCCCCGGCGTGACGACATGGCACAGCCCTCGCCGGCAGCCTTGGCCCGGGCGGCCGATTACCAAGCGATCCGGGGACGGGACAGGGATTTCCGCATGAGCGACGACACCGGCAGCAGGCGTGGCCGCCGACCGCGGCCGGGCCTGCGGACCGGCATCGACCTCCTTCTCTCGGCCCGCGGTGACGATGAGCCGTCCACCGCCGGGTCGGCGGCCGACCAGAAGCCGCCGCGGCGGAGGAGTCCTTTCCCCAGCCCTCGCCGCCTCATGTCCAGGCCCCGTGTCGCGGTGCCTATCGTGATCATCGTCGTGGCGGGCGTGGCGCTGGGCGGCTGGGCGTTGACCCGGCCGGACGGCTCCGCCGCCGCGTCATACCGCTTGATCCCCGCCACCATGACCACCATGCGCCAGACGCTCTCCTCCAGCGGCACCATCGAGCCGGCCGCGACCGCGACGCTCAGCTTCAGCGCGCCCGGTCAGGTCACCGCGGTCGATGCGCAGGTCGGGCAGCACGTGACGGCGGGCCAGACCCTGGCCGTCATGGACTCCCCTACGCTCAAGGCGCAGGCGGCCCAGGCGGAGGCCAGTCTGGCTGGCGCCCAGTCCCAGCTCTCCCAGGACCAGGCCGGCCGCGCATCCAGTGCCCAGCTCGCCTCCGACCAGGCGTCTGCCAACGCCGCCCAGTCCCAGGTGGACAGCGCCAACGCCGCACTCAGCGGCGCCACCCTCACCTCCCCGATCGACGGCATCGTGGTCTCGGCCGGGCTCACCGCCGGCCAGCAGATGAGCGGCGGGGGCGGCGGATCCAGCGGGACAGGATCCAGCGGCGGCGGATCCAGCGGGGGCGGATCCGCCGCCGACGAGTCCGGTGGCGACAGTGGCGGCGGATCCAGCGGGACAGGATCGGGCGGATCCAGCGGCTCGGGCAGTTCCACCTCGTCGATCACCGTGATCAGCGCCAATGATGTGATCAACGGCAACGTGGACGCCACCGAGGTCGGTCAGATCAAGACCGGCGACCAGGTGGTGATCACCACCGAGGGGTCGGCCGGCCCGGTCTCCGGCACGGTCGCCTCGATCGGCCTGATCGCCTCGACCAGTTCCGGTGTCGCCACTTTCCCTCTGGTCATCGACGTCACCGGCACCCCATCCGGCCTGTACCAGGGAGCCTCGGCGACCGTCTCGATCATCTACCACCAGGTCACCAACGTCCTGGCCGTGCCCGCCGCCGCGGTTCTCGAGTCCGGCGGGAAGACCGTTGTGGACACGATCGTGAAAGGCCGCCGGGTCGCGAAGGACGTCACCACCGGGCTCACCACCGGCGGGCTGACCCAGATCACGAGCGGGCTCACCGCGGGCGAGCAGGTGGTCGTGACCATCCCGCGCCTGGTCAGCGGCGGCTCCGGGACCAGCGGTAATTCCGGGGGCGGCAACGCCGTCTTCATCGGCCCGGGCGGCGGCCAGGTCGTGGTGCGCGGCGTTCCCGCTGGCGGTGGCTTCGGCCCGGGTGGTGGCTGACCGATGAGCCTGATCGAGCTGACCGGAGTCCACAAGACCTACCGCAGCGGGTCGCTCAAGGTGGCGGCCCTGGGCGGGATCACCCTCACCATCGACAACGGGGAGTACGTCGCGGTCATGGGGCCGTCCGGCTCCGGCAAGTCGACGCTGATGCACATCCTCGGCTGCCTCGATGTGCCGAGCGCGGGCCGCTACCACCTGGCCGGCGAGGATGTCAGCGCGATGTCGGAGGACCAGCTCGCCGAGGTGCGCAACCGGCGGATCGGTTTCGTCTTCCAGCAGTTCAACCTGCTGACGACCATGCCGGCCTGGCGCAATGTCGAGCTGCCACTCACCTACAGCGGCACCGGCCGGGCGGAGCGGCGCGAGCGGGCCATCACGGCCCTGGACCGGGTCGGCCTGGCGGACCGGGTCCAGCACCGGCCGGGCGAGCTTTCCGGCGGGGAGCAGCAGCGGGTCGCGGTGGCCCGGGCGCTGGTCACCGAGCCGACCCTGCTGCTCGCCGACGAGCCGACCGGCAACCTCGACTCGGCCTCGACCGCCGAGATCCTCAACCTGCTCGACGGGCTGCACGACAGCGGCCGCACCATCGTGGTGATCACCCACGAGGCCGACGTCGCCCGGCGGTCGAAGCGCACGGTCCGCATGCTCGACGGCGTGGTGTCCGGTGATACCCCGACCGCGGCGGTGACACGGTGAAAGGGAAGATCCGGTGAACTGGCGGGAGACCCTGCGGACCGGGCTGCACGCCATCCGCGCACACCGGCTCCGGTCCGGGCTGACGATGCTGGGCATCATGATCGGGATCGCCGCGGTGATCCTCACCGTTGGGCTCGGCGAGGGCGCCTCCGCGCAGATCCGCGACCAGATCAGCTCGCTGGGCACCAACCTGCTGATCATCACTCCGGGAAGCGCGACGAGCTCCGGCGGGGTGAATGGGCCCCTCGGTTCCGCCACCAGCCTCACCGCGGCGGACGCCGACGCGCTGGCGTCCAAGATTGCCGCACCGGACATCGCCGCGGTCGCCCCCACCTCGCAGACCGAGCAGACCCTCACCGCCGGCACGGCGAACTGGACGACCAGCGTGGTGGGCACCACCCCCGGCTGGCTGCAGGCCCGCGCCCGCACGTTGGCGGAGGGAAGGTTCCTGACCGCCGCCGACGACACCGACGTGGCCGCGGTCACCGTTCTCGGCCCGACCACGGCGAGCAAGCTGTTCGGCGCCAGTGACCCGCTCGGGCAGACCGTCAACATCAACGGCGTGCCGCTGGAGGTGGTCGGCGTCCTCACGTCGGCGGGGTCATCCTCCAGCGCCACCAACGAGGACGACCAGGCCCTCGTGCCCCTGTCCACGATGGAGCAGCAGATCGGCGGCGGCTCCCGGACCTCGGTGGACACGATCTACGTGGAGGCCACCTCGCAGGCCACGCTGTCCGCCGCCGACCAGGAAGCGAACACACTGCTGCTCAACCTGCACGGGGTCAGCGCGGCCAACGCCGACTTCACCATCAACAGCCAGCAGTCATTGCTCAGCACCGCCGGCTCGGTGAACAAGACGCTGACCATCCTGCTCGCCGGGATCGCCGCGATCTCCCTGCTCGTCGGCGGCATCGGGGTCATGAACATCATGCTGGTCTCCGTCACCGAGCGGAAGCGCGAGATTGGCCTGCGGAAGGCGCTCGGCGCCACCCCCCGGGTGATCAGGCGGCAGTTTCTCGTTGAGGCCTCGCTGCTGGGCCTGACCGGTGGCGTACTCGGCGCGGCCGCCGGCCTGGCGGGCGCGGTGGTGCTGCCGCACCTGATCTCCAACGACATCGCCATCTCGCCGGCCGCCATGGCCGGCTCAATCATCGTCGCCGTCGTCATCGGCCTCGTCTTCGGTGTCTACCCGGCCAGCCGGGCCGCGCGGCTCGCTCCGATCGACGCCCTGCGTACCGAATGAGCTGCGCACCGAATAAGGAGCGGCACGAATGGGTAACCGGTTCCGGCGGATCGCCGTGCTCAGCATCGCCGGTGTCGTTCTCGCCGGCGGCGCGACCGCGGCATATGCCGCGGTGTCCTCCTCCGGCCCGGTCTACCGGCTGGCCCGCGTTAGCTCGGCGGACGTGACGGCCACCCTGGACGTGGTCGGCACGCTCACGCCGGTGCGGCAGGACAATGCCGCCTTTTCTGTCGATGGCACGGTGGCGTCCGTCGCGGTGCAGCCCGGCCAGCACGTCACCGCCGGGCAGACACTCGGCGCGCTCGACACCACGCCCCTCAAGGCTGAGCTGACCGCCGCGCAGTCCACTCTGGCGAACGCGGACCTGCAGGTGGACAAGGACACAACCAGCCAGAACACCGCCGCGACCACGCCCGCCACCTCCCCGGCAGCCACTTCCCCGGCCGCGCGGCCCACGTCTGCACGGGCCACGTCGTCAGTGCGGTCACTGCAGCAGGCCGTGCTGGCCGCGCAGCGCCGGGTCGACAGCGCGCTGGCGCAGGCCGAGGCCGCTCTCGGCCAGGCCAAGCAGGCCTGCGCCCCGGCGCCTTCGCCCCGCCCCACCGCCACGCCGACGGTGACCGCGACCGCCACCGTGACCGCGACCGCCCCCCAGACCGTGACCGCGTCACCGACGGATACCGGGACCACCCACCCGGTCCCGGCTGCTACGCCGTCCCCGGCCACCTGCGCGGGCGCCACGCAGCGGGTGCTGGCCACCGAGACCGCCGTGCTGCAGGCCCAGCAGGCACTGTCCGGGCAGCTCACGGCGCTCAGCAAGGCGCTCTCCAGCGCCGTCGCCGCGGCCCGCAAGTCCCCGGGCGGGGCCGGGACCGGGAGTGGCAGCGGGGGCAGCGGTGGCGGTGGCAGCAGCACCATCCATGGCAGTGGCGGTAGCAGCTCGGCGGGGCCGGTCAGCGCGGCGCAGCTGGCCGCCGACCAGGCCTCGGCGGACGCGGCGGCGGCGCAGCTGACCGTCGCCCAGCAGGACCTCGCCGCAGCCACGCTGGTCAGCCCCATCAGCGGCACCGTGGTCACCGTTAGCGTCACCCCGGGCTCAAGCACCAGTGCGGGCAGCACCGCGTTCGTGGTCGCCGGGCTGGACAGCTACCAGGCCGTGACCACGGTCCCCGTGGCTGACATGCCGGAACTCAAGGTCGGGCAGCGGGCGAGCGTGCAGCCGGACGGCGTCCGCACTCCGCTCGGCGGCTCGGTGGCCTTGATCGGGCTGCTGCCGGCCACCAGCGGGTCGGCGACCTACCCCGTCACGATCGGCCTGACCGGGCAGCCCTCCGGCCTGGAGGCGGGCGACTACGCCAACGTCATCATCACCACGGCGCAGAGCACCGGGGTCAGCGTGCCCACCTCGGCCGTGCACGGCTCCGGCCACGTCGCCTCGGTCACCGTGTATGCCGGGGGCAAGACCCGGGTCACCCGCGTCACGGTCGGGACCAAAGGGCCGGTGATGACCCGGATCACCTCCGGCCTCAAGCTCGGCCAGCAGGTGGTGCTCGCCGACCTCAGCCAGCCGCTGCCTACCAATAACCTGGCCAACCAGTTCCCCGGCCCGGGCGGCCCCGGCTTCATTGGCGGCGCCATCAAGGTTCCCGCCCCCTGACATGACGGGCTTGTTCCAAATACTACGTACCTCGCACGTTGTACCTCGCACGTTGATAGCGGCGGGCCGGCCAGCCATATCATTCCGCCCGGAAAGCTACGATGTTCACGCCCGCGCAGCGGGACACCGTTTCCTCGTCGCCGAGGTGAAATGACTGAGCCCGAGCAGGAGATGCCGGACGTAGACACAACCAGGCCCAGTCCGGCCCGGTTGTACGACTACTACCTGGGCGGGACGCACAACCTTCCGGTCGACCGGGAGTTCGGGGACAAGCTGATGGCTGCGGTGCCCGACCTTGAGGACGGCGCGTGGGCCAACCGTGCCTTTCATCAGCGTGCTGCGACCTGGCTGGCCGCGGAGGCCGGCATCCGGCAGTTCATCGATATCGGCTCGGGACTGCCGACGCAGAACAACACGCACGAGGCCGTGCGCGGCGTCACGCCGAGCGCTCGCGTGGTGTACGTGGACAACGATCCCATGGTGGCGGCGTACGCCGGGCAGTTGCTGGCGGCGGATGGGACGACCGCGGTGGTCACCATGGATCTGCGTGACCCGGACGCCGTTCTCGGGCACCCGGACATGCGCGCCATTATTGACTTCGCCGAGCCGGTCGGCCTGCTGATGACCGCGGTCATGCATTTCGTGGCCGACGGCTCAGATCCATGGGGTCTCGTACGGCGCTACGCCCACGCCACCGCCGCGGGCAGCTATCTGGTGCTCTCGCACTTCACCGCGGACAACCTGCCGCCCACCTTCGTACGGGCCGGTCAGGACGTCTACGAACGCGCCACGGAGAGCATCCACCCCCGGACGCGGGCGGAGGTCACCCGGTTCTTCGACGGGCTGGAACTGGTCGCGCCCCAGGAAGGCGCCGAGCCGGCGGTGACCTACGTGGGCACGTGGCACGCCGAGGACCCGGAGGCTGCGGACAGCGACGGCTCGCGCGGGCTGTACTGCGGCGTAGCCCGCCGCCCCTAAGGCGAAAGTTAACACGGGGAAACATTCAGCTGGCATCCTTGGCCCGGTGACAGCACGCAGCGTCGGCGTCGAAGAGGAATTGCTGCTCGTAGACCCGGCCACCGGCCACGCGACCGCGGTCGCGACCGCGGTGATAAAGGCCGCGGAAACACCCGCGGCGAGCCCGCCCGGCGGGGACCACGACGACAGGGCCGATCCGGCTGCGGAACTCGAGTTCGAACTCAAGCTCGAGCAGCTGGAGACCGGAACCCGGCCGTGTGTCTCACTGGACGATCTGAGCCGCGAGGTACGCCGCTGCCGGACGCTGGCCGCCGAGGCCGCCGGGCGGGTCGGCGTCCAGGTGGCCGCGGTGGGCACGGCACCGATGGCGGTCGAGCCGTCGCTCACCCTCACGAGCCGGTACCGCAGGATGGCGGAGGCGTTCGGCCTCACCGCACAGGAGCAGCTGACCTGCGGGTGCCACGTGCACGTGCAGGTGTCCTCGGCCGAGGAAGGGATCGCGGTCCTCGATCGCATCCGGCCGTGGCTGCCGCCGCTCATCGCGCTGAGTGCGAACTCCCCGTTCTGGCAGGGACAGGACACCGGGTACGCGAGCTTCCGGTACCAGGCCTGGGGGCGCTGGCCGTCCGCCGGGCCGACGGACCTGTTCGGCTCGCCGCAGGCCTACGACGCGGTCACGCAGGCGATGGTGGACACCGGCACGGTGCTGGACCAAGGCATGATCTACTTCGACGCCCGGCTGTCCCGGCACTACCCGACCGTCGAGGTCCGCGTGGCGGACGTCTGCCTGCACCCCGACGACGCCGTGCTGATCGCGGCGCTGGTCCGCGCCCTGGTTGAGACCGCGGCGCGAAGCTGGCGGCGGGGCGAGCCGCCCAGCCCGGTGCGCACCGAGCTGCTCCGGCTGGCTTCCTGGCGGGCCAGCCGGTCCGCCCTGGATGACCATCTGGTCGACCCGGTCACCCTGCGGCCAGCGGCGGCCGGCACCGTGACGCAGGAGTTCCTGGAACACCTGCGGCCCGCCCTTACCGACGCCGGGGACTTCGGCACCGCCAAAGATCTTCTGGACGAGCTGCTGGCCAGGGGGAACGGCGCCAGGATCCAGCACCAGGCCTACCAGCGGGCCAGCCAGGTCCTGGACGTGGCCCGAGAGGCGATCGCCCGGACGCTGCCGTGGTGACCGGCCGGTTTCTGCCGTTGTGTGCCTCATGTCGGTAAAATCGCGATACCCACATTTCACTCGTGGCCGGCACTCAGAGCTGAGGGAGCCCCAATGATCTTCATTGTCGTCAAGTGGACCATCCGGCCCGAGCGGAGCGGCGAGTGGCTCACGCTCGTCGATGACTTCACCCAGGCCACCCGCGGCGAGCCGGGCAATATCTTCTTCGAGTGGTCCAAGAGCGTTGATAACCCGGACCAGTTCGTCCTGGTCGAGGCGTTCGGTGACGACGCGGCGGCGGCGCACGTGAACTCCGGCCATTTCAAGGCGGCCATGGCCTGGATGCCCGACGTGGTCGCGGAGACACCGGAGATCATCAACGTGCAGGTACCAGGTGACACCTGGTCGAGGATGGCCGAAGTCACCCCGTCCGGGGCCTAGCCGGAAGCGCGCCAACCACAGGTTCTTAGCCAGACCACAACCCGATAGCAACCCAACGAACACCCACCGTTGATCTTCGTTGGGCAGGCTCCGTGCCGTGGCCCGGCCCGTGGCGGCCAGGCCTGTTTGGGGGAACACTGGGTAGAGAGCCGGGAGTTGCGGGCTGATCAACTGATCGGGGCGTTAAGCCGCCCGCGGGAGGAGTGGGCGGTGGCAGACAGCGAGCGCGCAGGCCAGCCGGCCCGGCAGGCCGACCTGGTGGATGTGGCCGGGCTGGTGACGGCGTACTACGCGGAGCACCCCGATCCATCCGTACCGCAGCAGCGAGTCGCGTTCGGCACGTCAGGGCACCGCGGCTCAGCGCTCAAGCTGGCCTTCAACGACGACCACATCGCCGCCACGACGCAGGCGATCTGCGAGTACCGCGCCCAGGCCGGTATCACCGGCCCGCTCTACATGGGCCGCGACACCCATGCCCTGTCCGAGCCCGCCTTCGTCACGGCGCTTGAGGTGCTCGCCGCCAACGGCGTGGCGGTCCGGGTGGACAGCCGGGGCGGCTACACCCCGACCCCCGCGGTGTCCCGCGCCATCCTGGCCCACAACGAGGGGCGGACGGACGGCCTGGCCGACGGGATCGTGGTCACCCCGTCGCATAACCCGCCGGAGGACGGCGGCTTCAAGTACAACCCACCCGACGGCGGCCCGGCGGGATCGCAGATCACCTCGGTCATCCAGGACAGGGCCAACGAACTGCTCAGCGGCGGCCTGCGGCAGGTCCGCAGGATCAGCTACGCCCGGGCCCGGGCCGCGGACACCACCGGCGCCTTCGACTTCCTCGACGCGTACCTGGACGAACTGCCAACCGTGCTGGATCTTGACGCGATACGGGACGCCGGGGTCCGGATCGGCGCCGACCCGCTGGGCGGGGCCAGCGTCGCCTACTGGGCACAGATCGCCGACCGGTTCGGGCTTGACCTGACCGTGGTCAACCCGGTGGTCGACGCCACCTTCCGGTTCATGACCCTGGACTGGGACGGCCGGATCCGGATGGACTGCTCGTCGAAGTACGCTATGGCCTCGCTGATCGCCCGCCGGGCGGAGTTCGCCATCGCGACCGGCAACGACACCGACTCCGACCGGCACGGCATCGTCACGCCGGACGCGGGCCTGCTCGACCCGAACCATTTCCTCGCCGTCTCGATCGACTACCTGTACGCCCATCGCACGGACTGGCCGGCGGCCGCCGCCGTCGGTAAGACCATGGTCAGTTCCTCCATCATCGACCGGGTGGCGGAGGCGGCGGGCCGCCGGCTGACCGAGGTGCCGGTCGGGTTCAAGTGGTTCGTGCCCGGCCTGCTCGACGGGACCATCGCCTTTGGCGGGGAGGAGAGCGCCGGAGCCTCGTTCCTGCGCCGCGACGGCCGGGTCTGGACCACCGACAAGGACGGCATCATCCTGGCCCTGCTCGCTTCCGAGATCATCGCGGTGACCGGCCGCACGCCCAGCGAGCACTACCGCGGGCTCGCCGACCGCCTGGGCGACCCGGCCTACGCCCGAATCGACGCTCCCGCCAGCCCAGAGCAGAAGGTGGTCCTCGGCCAGTTGTCGCCCGAGCAGGTCGACGTGACGGAACTTGACGGCGAGCCGGTGCTCGACCGGCTCACCACCGCGCCGGGCAACGGCCAGCCGCTCGGCGGCCTCAAAGTGATCACGAAGTCGGGCTGGTTCGCGGCCCGGCCGTCGGGTACCGAGGACGTCTACAAGCTCTAC
>Ga0182015_10004579_pt1 | contig 14798 bp, 14 predicted proteins | sample 712P3MmetaG_FD_120478 | JGI IMG/M metagenome (GOLD analysis project Ga0182015, IMG submission 120478) | Permafrost microbial communities from Stordalen Mire, Sweden - 712P3M metaG | ecosystem: Environmental > Terrestrial > Soil > Wetlands > Permafrost | place: Sweden: Stordalen | collected...
GCGGCGATGTCGGGATCGCCGCTCGCGAAGGTTTTTGCATTGGACTTGTCGTACCAGGCGTCGACCAGCGCGGGCTCATGAGTCAATGCGCGATCGAAGGTGCTGCAAGCTTCCGAAAAGCGTCCGAGCGTACTCAGCAGCGCCGCCTTGTCCGATAAGGCGGGCGCCCGGCGCAAGACGGCCGCGCGATCCAGCGCGGCGAACGCGAGCTCGTGCTCACCGGCGAGGTGAAGCGCTTGGGCATAGGCGCGTAGCAGATCCGCGGATTCCGCGCCGCGGTCCAAAGCCTCGCGGCACAGTACGACTGCCTCCTCGAATCGATCGAGCAGCCGAAGTACGCCGGCCTTCAATGCCAACAATTTCGGATTGTCTGCCCAACGGTCTTCAATCGTCTCGATCCAACGCAGCGCGGCTTCGATTCGGCCGCACTGAACGGAGATGTCCGCCGCGCGCAGGTGATGGTCGAGCGAATCGGGCGATTTTTCGATCGCCCGCCGGATCTCGGCCAACGCTTCCTCATGGCGCCCGAGATCCTGAAGATAGGCCGCGTGGTGAGCAATGACTTCCCCGTCGTCGGATTTCTCTTGCAACAGCAGTTCGAAATGTCGATCGCCCTCGGCGAGTCGTCCCGCCCTCGCCAGCCCGACAGCCCGCTGGGCGCGCGCCTGCCACAAGTTCGGATCCAGCCGCAAGGCATGCTCCAAACAGGCATCGGCCTCCGCGTACTCGTGCGCATCGATCAGTTGCGATCCCAAGGAGAACCACCCCAGCGGCAACGCGGCGTCCAAGCCCAACGCCCGGCGGGTCATCGCCAAGGCGGCGGCGCGGTCGCGGCCCTTGCAGCAGAGTTCCGCGTAGCTCAAGACATATAACGCCGTGGTGTTCTGCGCTTCGGCGGCACGCTGCAGGTAGTCTTCGGCCGTCCGCGGATCTCCATCGCGATATTCGAGCACGCCGAGCAGGTGCCAGGCGCCTGCCTCGGCGGGGGAATCGCGGAGAACCCGCAGGCAGGCATCCCGCGCCGCAGCTGCATCGCCTTGCGAAAAACTGAGACGCGCCGCCTGCAAGCCGGCGGCGGCACTTTCAGATGCTTCCATCGTCTCTCACCCTCAAACAGGGTCGTCGATCGACTTCGCGAGGCCGGTGAAGAGCTTCGGACCGCCGTCGGTCATGTGCCAGCAATCCTCCAGTCGGATTCCGAACTCGCCCGGGATATAGATTCCCGGCTCGTCCGAGAAGCACATGCCTGCCTCGAGCGGCGTCGCATCGCCGCGGACCAGGTAGGCCGGCTCGTGACCGTCGAGACCGATACCATGGCCGGTGCGATGAGACAGCCCCGGTAGTTTATAGCCCGGCCCGAAGCCCTCGCTCTCGTAGTACCGGCGTACGGCGTCGTCCAGCGCGCAGGCGGGGACGCCGATCTTCGCGGTCTCGAGGGCGATTTCCTGCCCGCGCTTCACGGTGCTCCAGAGTTTGCGCTGGCGGCCGTTCGCTTCGCCGAACACCCAGGTCCGGGAAATGTCGGATTGATACCCGTGCACCGTGCAGCCGCAGTCCATGAGAATCACCGATCCGTCGGCGACCGACTGCGGTCGATGGGAGCCATGCGGATAGGCGGATGCCTCATTCAGAAGGGTCAAGGCAAATTCCGGCGAGCCGCCCAAGGTGGTGGTAGCGGCGTTCACGATCGCCGCCAGATCGTCGGCGCTCATGCCTCGCTCGATGCGCCCGTGCAAGTGCCGGAGCGCCGCGAGTGTCACGTCGTTGGCGATCTGCATGAGCGCGAGCTCGGCGGCCGATTTGATCATCCGGCAGGCTCGGATCAAGGGATCGCCCGCAACGATCTCGTAGTTCTTGGAGCTGTTCCGGACGCCGTCGATGATGAAAAAGCGCATGGTGGCTTCGACCGCCACGGCGCCGGCGCGGATACCTCGATCGCGCAGACCTTCCACGATGCGAAGGAAGGGGCTTTCGTCCTCGTTCCATACACGCACATCGGCCGGGACTGCGAGCGTCTCGCGGACCGAGGGCTCTTCGAAGGCGGGCGTCACGATGATGACCTCGCCTCGCGCCGGAATGATGGCCGCTGTGGTGCGTTCGGAGCTATGCCACTGAATCCCGGTGAAGTAGTCGAGCGAGGAGCCGGTGTCGAGGAGCAGCGCGCCGATCCGGCGCCGTGCCATGAGCGTTTGCACCTTGGCGATTCGCGCACGCCGCTCTGCAGGTGAGATGGGTACCGCGCCGCCCGTCATCGGCGTGAGAGCGGCGGTGGATACCGCCGGCGTGCCGTTCGCCGCGGCCCGACGCACCATCGATGCGGCGACCAATGGCATCGCGGGGGCGGACATCAGGAAAGCCCGCCTCGATACGCCCCTCATCGGTCCGCCGCTGCGAGGATCACGCGGGCCAATCCCGCGTAGTCGCCGTTGAAATGATGGCCGCCCGGCAACTTGACGACGCGAACCTTGGCCGAATCGAGCTCGGGGCAGAGCGAATCCTTGTCTCCGTCTCCATAGATGCATGACACTGGAATTCCTCCGATGCGCTTCACTTCCGGAAGAGTCAGCGGGCCTGTGGTGTCGTTGGAGATCCAGCTGCTCACGTGAAATTCGAAGAGGGCATGTTCGGACATTCCCATGAGGACCACCAGCGCCACCGTTTTGCGCGTGGCCGCGGGCAACCGATTCACGGCGAAAGGTAATACGTCGGCACCTTGCGAATACCCGATCAGCAACACACGCTTCTTGGCCAGATGCGCGAGATAGTAGCGGATCATGTGGTCGGTATCTCGCGCAAGCCCTTCTGCCGTGCGTGCGCTCCAGAAGTAGCGCAGGGAATCGAGCCCGACAACCGGGATGCCGTGGGCGCTCAGTGCTTCGGCGACCTCTTTGTCCAATCCCGCCCAGCCGCCGTCTCCCGACATCACGATGGCGAACGTATCGGTGACGGCAGTGCTGGGTTGCGCCGGGACCTCGACGACCGGCAGGTCGCCCAGCGCCGCCGGAGCGGGTGGCAGAGTCTCGGCCGCCGCCCGTGCCACCAGCGTATCGAATGCCGCGAGGAGCTTGGGCGCCCAGGTGTCGAACGGCGTGTAGTCGCTTCCGGTCGCCGTCAATGTGACGAGCGCCGCTCCCTGCATGGCGGCGATGAATTGCGCCGTTTCGGCAGCGCTAAAAGCCGCATCGTGGTCGGCCTGGAAGAGGATCCAAGGACTCTCCAAGCGTTTGGCGGCGAGATATCGGATTTCCCCAGGCGCGACACCCGAAGGTCCGGTCGATTCGAGCCCCGAGCCCTTGCACAGCGGCTTGCGCACATGCGTTGCGGGCGAGAATCCGACGGTAAGCGCGCCTGCAAAAGTATTCGCGGGCGCCTGCACGAGCGTCGCGTAAGCGAGAACCGCGCCCGCCTGGTAGCCCATGATAAAGGGCGGAAGATAGGTCGGAACGTGATAGTAGGCCTGCAGAAAGTGGCTCAGATTCTCGAGGTCCCCGCCCAGGAACACGCAGTCGCCGGCGTCGGCGGTCAGGTTGGCATCGAGTTTCGGCAAATCGATACCGGACACCAGCGCGCCATGGCTTGCGAGTGCTTTGGCCAGAGCGGCGACGCGCGAATCCCACCCCCCGGCGCCGGATAGCAGCAGCACGAAGCTCTTCGGCGGGCCCGAGGGAGAATAGATTGCGAGCTCGCTGAAGCGTCCATAGCTCAAGTGCGCGGACGGCGCGGCAATCACCGCCGACGCCACGGGCCGAATTGCCGGTGCCGTAGGCCGGGACGTCGATGGTGCGGCGGAAGCGCCCGGGCACAAGGACATGAAAAGGGCGGCCGCGGATGCGAGAGCGCCGCAGGCAATGAGATGCTTCATTCGGACGCAGTGTACACGGGCTAAATCGCGCTCGTCCGCTTCAACACGTTGTAACGATTGACGAGCTCCACGCCGAGCGCCCGGGGTTCGCAGTCGATCAACACGGCTCCTCCCATCGCAAGACGCTTGTGCATATCGCGCCGGCGCTGCTCATACTCCACGGCAGCCGCTACCTCCAGCACGGAGACGGGCTTCGACAGCGGCTGAGCGGCGATCTGGCCGACGATCTGTTCTTTGAGATTGGCAAGCACGACCAGGTGTCTGGTTCGAAGCAGCCGGATCGCGGCTCCGAGCTCGGCCGAATCCTCGTCCCGGCAATTGGTGATCAATACCACGAGTCCCCTTTTTCGGTGACGCTGCAGGAGATCCACCGCGGCGATCATGTAATCCGAGAAAGTAGGCGAAGGCTCGACGTCACCCAGCTCCGACATCAATGCGTTGAGAGTCTGCCGGCCCTTGCGGGGTGAAAAGCGCTTCTCCATTCCCGCTGCCGTGCCGAAGGTCATCGCGCCGACGGCATCGCCCTTGCTGAGCGCAACGAAGGCCAGCAGCATCAAGGCGTCCAGTGATTGATCGAAATGCGTCGCGCCGATGCCGGACTGAGTGTCATCGGCACGCATCCGGCGTCCGCAATCGAGGAGAAACATCACGCTCTGATCCCGGTCGTCGCGAAACGAGCGTGTGATCGGCCTTCCGTGCTTGAGCGTCGCCTTCCAATCGATGTGGCGGATGGGATCTCCCGGACGGTATTCGAGCAATTGATCGAAATCGGTGCCCGAACCCCGCCGCCGGACGGACTTGATCCCGAGTTCGGCCAGCCGGCGGTTGCTCGCCATCCAAGCCACAGCGGCCTGGCGTTTGAAGTCGGGGAAAACACGGCGTGCCTCCGGAGTTCCGATGCGCAGGTTCCAGTCCAAGAGGCCCAGCACCGAGCGCAGCAGGATTTGTGCGGCCTCGAAGGATTTCATGCCGCGAGCGGTGGGAATCAGCTGGAATTCCAACGTCGCCCGCTCTCCCGGCTCGACGGCGAAGCGCAGCGGCATCGCCGGAGCGAGCAGCGTGGAATCGGTGAGCTCGAAGTAGCGGCCGCGGCGCCTGGTACGCCCGAGATTCTCGAGGCTCACCTGCACGCTTACCGGCGCGCCGACCGCGAATGCATGAGGCAAGCGGCGGCGAAGAGCGAGCGGCGCCGACCGCCAATCTTTCAGGCTGAGATAGAAGTCGAGGCCCGTCAAGAGCGCCAGGAAGGCTCCGAATCCGGCAGCGCTCCAGGCGACGGCATAGGGGGGCGCCGTAATGAACGGTGCCCCGATGAGCAGTCCGCCGATCGCCGTCACGAGCGCAATCAGTGCGCTGGAAGGAAGGACGGCGTTGAACACCCTGGCCAACGTCACATCCGGGGCGCGGCCGTGGCTTCCAGAATCACCGTCAGTACGTCGTCGGGCTTTCGCCCGTCGAGTTGCGCATCGGCCGACAAGGCGATCCTGTGCCGAAGCGCCGCGACGGCGACCGCCTTCACATCCTCCGGCAGCACGAAAGGGCGCGCCGCTATCAGCGCCGCGGCCTTTGCCGCGCGCACCAATGCGATCGGCCCGCGGGATCCCGAGCCCACGGCGATTCCCGGCCAATCGCGTGTGGCTCTAGCGATGCGCACCGCGTAATCGACGATCGCCGTATCAACGCGCTGACGCGCCGCAAGGTGCTGCAAGGCGAGCACCGCGCGCTCGCTCAGCACCGGTGTGACGCCCGATAGCGGCAATTCGTCGCCGGTCTGATCGATCGTGGTGCGTGTGACGATGTCGACCTCTTCGCTCTGGGTGGGATATTTCATGTCGATCTTCAACAGGAAACGATCGAGCTGCGCCTCCGGCAACGGATACGTGCCCTCGGTCTCGATAGGATTTTGCGTCGCCAGCACCATGAACGGCCGCGGCAGAATCAGCGTTTCGGCCTCGAGCGTCACTTGATGCTCCTGCATGACCTCCAGAAGGGCGCTTTGAGTCTTCGCCGGCGCCCGATTGATCTCATCCGCCAGGAGGATGTTGGTGAAAACCGGCCCGCGAACGACCCGCATGGCATGAGTCGCCGGATCCAATATGGCATGACCGGTGATGTCGGAGGGCATGAGGTCGGGAGTGAATTGCACCCGCGCCACCTTGAGAACCAAAGCTTTCGCGAGAGCGCGCACCAGCAGTGTTTTGCCGAGACCTGGCACTCCCTCCAACAGCACGTGGCCGCCGACCAGTAGCGCCATGAGCGTCTGATCGACGACGGCCTGTTGTCCCACCAAGGCATTCCCGATCTGGGTGCGTAATTTGGCGAGCAATTCGCCCGCGCGTGAGATGGCGGGAGATTCTTCGGTCATGCGTGATGCCTTTGGTTGGGATCGGAAGCGATCAAGATTCGGCGGCATGCTTCCAGCAGAGTGATGGCCGCCCGATGCTCATTCACACCGCCGGAGGAATCGCTGACCAGGGCGGCGTTGATGGTCGCGGCGTCTATACCGGTGCTCGCCGACAGCGCCTCGGCTCGTTTGCGCGGCTCCATGAAGGCGTATCCGGCGATCCTTCTCTGTGCCGCTTCATCCAAGGCTCGCCGGATGGAGGCGGTGAGAGAGGTGAGCTTCTGCGTGCGCCACGCGAAACGCGCATTGGCCCGGATCTGCTCGGCGAGCGAGCGCCGTATGGGCAAGGCGACGGGAATAGGCGGACCGAAGCGCGGCAGATGTCTCATGATCGTCAACCCGGCGGCGAGGCACAGGAACACGATGGCAGGAGCCGCCAGCCGCCAGAGCAGCACGGGCAGGGGCTCGGCTCGTGTGCGGCCCAGGATGTCCAGCCGATCGCCATGTTTCAACCCGGCGGCGGCAACGAAAATCTGCGCGTGGTCTTTTTTCGGCAAGCTCCAGTTATTCAACATGAATATCGGACCCACCACGGTCAACTCGCCGCGGCCGATGGGTACGCGCAGCACCTGTATACCTTTGGAATCGGACAGCGACCAGGAGGGTGTTCGCTGGCTCGTCAAACCGGCCGGCAAGCCGTCGCAGAGGGTCAATGATTTGCCGTCGACCACACCGTCGATCGTGACCGCCATGGACTTGCAGTCATCCTCCGGCTGCCGGACTGCGCGAAGGCCGCCAGGATTCGCAGGCCTCGCGCGCTCGACGTCGCGCGGCGCCGGCCTGATGCCGCTCCAGATCTGCAGCGGCTCGCTGGCCCGCAGCGTATCGCCGCGGATGATCAGCCGGCCACCGGACTGCACCCAACCCTGCAGGGACTCGATCGGTTCGTGACGCAGATCGTCGTGCAAGGAGTTGACGAACAATACGGCGTCGGGCGGCAACGCGTGAAGCGAACCGATCATGCTCGAATGAATTCCGAGACCTTGAGCAAGATGCACCAACGCATAGTAGGGATTGCGGGCGGCCTCTCCCTGCGGCGGCGTCGTGATCGTGACGTCGTCCCAGTACGTATGTCTCGCGATCCAAACGCTCAGCGCGAGCAAGGCTACGGCTGCAACCACCTGGAGCCACCTGTCGCGATTCATCGTGCCGCGTCCAGAGCCGCCGCAAAGCGCCGGCAAAGATGTCTGACCGAACCGGCTGCGATGGGGTCGCCCGCGTAGACGGCTCGGCGCCGCATCCCGACGAGATCGGAGAAATACGAGACCCGGGATGGGTCGAGGAGCGTACCGGCGGCGCGTAGCGCCTCTCCCTCGGTATAAGACTCGCCGATCGGCACGCCGAACCGATGCACGGCGCGTGAGAGCGCTCCCCGATACAAGAGCGAAATTGCCTCGCGCGTCTTCCCCCTCTCGGCGAGAACGAGCGCCGCCTGGCCGATATCTCCGGGCAACGATTCCGGGCGAATGTCCATGCCGCCGACACGCGCAACGGCCGGCGCAGCGATGCTAGCCGGCGCCGGCGTGCGCGCCTTGAATGTCCGATATGCCCAGAGTACGGCGATGGCGGCCATGATGCTGCCGGCTACCCAGAGCAGCAAGCTCCCGGTTTGACCGAGGTACCCGAACAGACCCTCAATCCATGGCGGAGGCTCCTGCGGAAGATCGGGAGCGCGCGATCGAGTCCAACGCAGGGTGCGAACTTTGTGCTCGCCGCCGAGATCCGGATCCGAACGCAGTTGCGCCGCAGCCGCCCGCACTTCCTCCGGGCTCACCGCCGTGCCGAACGCAGGGTGAGGCTCCGCGGCGGCGACCGTGGCGACGCCTGCGCAGGCGACGAGCATGGTCAAGATGAGGGCGTTACGCGGAAAACGCACGGCGGAATTCCTGCTCGATGTCCCATGCCTCGAGTTCCACGCGGCGGTTGATGTACATGCCGAACCCTGCGGCGACATAGAAGGGCTCGAGAAACGCCACCGCTGCGGCGTAGGCGAGCGATGTCTTGAGGTTCTGGACGATTCCGGAAGAGGCTGACAGCCAGTTGCCCGGGATCTCCGAAGCATGGGGAGACAGCCAAATCTGGAGGGACAGAATACTCAGCACCAATGCGAGCTCGGCGTTGACGAAAGCCACTGTCACGGTGCGCGCGACGCCTCGATGGCGCGCCGTCAACCGACGCACACGGTCGCCAAGAGCGATGCCTGACAACCCTTCGAGCTGAATGATGGGCTGCTTGAACGAGCGCGAGGCACTCAAGCGCTGCAAGATCAGCGTCGTCGTCAATCCCGACAACCATACCTCGCGGCGGGCGTCCCAGAGCTCCTTGATCGTGGCCGGCTGGCCGAACAGGGCACGCGACAGTGCGAAGAGAACGGTCCGATCGAGCCAGGGCTTTGAGAGCCAGATCAGGAGCATCGGGAGCCAGCCGGCGATGGGGTAGGTCAACAAAAAGAGCGCGAAGAGAGGCAGCACAACGGCCAGATGGACCAGATAGGCCGGACGCAGCCAGGACTGCAACAGGCGCAGTCCGAGGTCGCATCCCTCCCATAGGGATCGAGGGCGGAGGACCACTGAAACGGCGTCAATCTGCACGCGGCCGCCTCAGGAAAAAGATCGCCACCAGAATCCAACAGCCCGACGCACCGGTCAATTTGGCGATCGGACTGACCCAGGCGGCCGACGACCAGAATGCCTCGATGGCCGCTGCGATCACCAACATCACGGCCGAGCCGAAAATCATGACGCTCGTTTCGCGGGCGGCGAGCTGGAGCGAGGCCACGCGGGCAAGGCGCCCGGGAAGGAGCACCGAGCGCCCGATTCGAAGGCCGGCAGCACCGCTGAGCACGATCGCGGTGATCTCGAACGCGGAGTGTGTCGCGATGAACGGGAAGAATGTTCCGGCAAATCCGAGCGACGTGACGTAGCCCGCGACCGCTCCGCCGATTGCACCGTTGAAAGCCAGATAAAAGAGACTGCCGATGCCGAACGCGATGCCGGATACGTAACATTGAAAGGCGATGCCGATGTTGTTGGCTATGTAGAAACCGAACATCATCCAGTTGGTTCCCGCATCGCGCAGCCGGCCGATCGCGGAATTCGCCGGGTCGTACATGCGCCCGAACTCTTCCACCGCGGTGCCGTCGGCAAGAGACAGGATCAGATCGGGCCTATGCGCCACGGCAAACCCGAGCGCGATGGCGGGGACCGTCACCAGCAGCGCCGCAACGAGCACGTACCAGCGGTGGGCGCGCACCATGGCGGGAAACTCATGCATCAGGGTGCGCCCGATCCGGCCCAGGCCCAAGTCGGTCTGCCGGTATACGATCTGATGCGCGCGAGCGGTGACGGCGGACAGCCTCGATATGAGAGGTGCGGGGAAGCCGCGCGCCTCGGCCAATGCAAGATGCTCGCAAGCGGCGCGATACAGAAGCAGGAATCGCTCCGGATCCAGCGATTTGTCATCGCGGCCGACGGCCCCTTCGAGCTCGCTCCACTGCGACTCATTCGACGCCTCGAACTCCCGAGCCGTCATGGCGGGGGGCCGGTGGGGACGGCGCGCAGCTCGCCGTTCAGCGAGCGGGGACCGGGCGGCCGGTCGCCGTGCAGCCAGCGGGCGATGCCGATCAGTCGGTCGGTCAGTGACGCAGAGTCGGGCTGCCCGAATGTGGGGCGGTACGGAGCAATGGCCGCGGCGTGCGCGGCAATTTCGTCGGCGCGCGCCGGAGTCAGGCGTTCGACCCGCCAGGCGAAGGCGGTCAGCGCGAGTTGTTGGCGCATGGTCAACGGCAGGGGCGGCAGCAGGGGAACACCCTCGGCGAGCCGGCCGGACAGGTCCATCTGATGGCGGTAGGCGACGACCGTTCCAGCGGCCAAGTCGCCGAGTCTGCGCGAATCCCGCCGGAGGAGAACCGACACGATGGCGGAGCCGTAGAAGACGGGCAGCATGTCGACCACCCGGAGGAGATTGCGGATCAGGCAAGCGGCCGGCGTGATCGGAAGACCATTCGCCATCAGCACGTAGAGGCCGAGGACACGCTTTCCCGGGGTGGCCGCCGCCGCCGACATTTCAAACACAACCGGATATAGCCAATTGATCACGAAGGCCGAGATCCAAAACAACCCGAGGCCGACCCGCTGGCCCATCGAAAAGAGCGAGCTGCAAACGGACAAGACCGCGACCCGTATCAGGGCATCGATGAGGAACGCGGTGGCGCGGACGGCGAATCCCGCAGGCCTTATCGAGATCTCAATGCCTTCCGGCGTCTCCGCCGTCAAGATCGTGTCGATCGAGGAATTCAAGCCCGGACGACGATGGTGTCGGCGATGTAGTCGTGGCAGCACCGCCGCTGCTCGCCGAAGATCATGAGGATATCGATGAGGCCGTAGAGCGGGCCGATCACGGGAACGAACCAAAACGCCGAATTGAGCACGTTTCGGAGCCAGAAAATGCGGCCGAGGGTGGCGCGCGAGCCATCGGTGCGTGCCACCTTGATGCCGCACAGCTTCTTGCCGATCGATTGGGCGTTTCTGTGCACCATGACGGCTACGACCACCCATAGCACGATGTCGATCAACGACCCGATGTAGAACAGCATTCCGGTCGCGAACACCGCTGCCCAGAAGCCGAGTACTGTCGCGTGTCCCGATCGGAAGGCGGCGCCGAAGGCGGTGAAGTAGGCCGGGGTCAAGGGCAGCGTGAAGATCAGACCGTCGATGACGGCCGCGGCGAGACGGGAGCCGCGGCCGGCCAGTACGGAGCCGGGCTGATCGAGCGGCGCGATGTCTGCCACCTCGCTCCGCGGCGGCGCATATCGATTGTTGGACGGCGTTGACACGAGTGCTCCTTGCGGCCCGCTTCCGCCCCAATCATAGCGCGTGGTGGCGATCGGGGTATGCGTCGATTTCGCCGAGCATCTCCGGGCCGCCCAACGCCTGCATCTGATTCAGGATCCAATCGCGCCGCTCGATGACATATCGTGAAGGGGCGGCGGCAGACCAGTGCTCGGGGTTCGGCAAGGTGGCGGCGAGGACGGCCGCATCGCCGCGCGAGAGCCGCGAGGCGGGCTTATGGAAAAAGCGCTGGGCGGCCGCCTCGGCGCCGTAGGTGCCTTGCCCGAACTCGGCGATATTGAGGTAGATCTCGAGGATGCGGCGCTTGGGCCAACAACCCTCGATGAGTACGGTGAAGTAGGCCTCCAGCGCCTTGCGGAAATAGCTGCGGCCGGACCACAGATAAAGGTTCTTCGCCACCTGCTGGCTGATGGTGCTCGCGCCGCGCACGCGATGGCTGTGCTGGTTCATTTCGTACGCCTTCTCAATGGCCTCGACATCGAAGCCCCGGTGCTCGGGGAACTTCTGATCCTCCGAGGCGACCACGGCGAGCGGGAGATTCGGAGAAATGCGGGTGAGGTCCACCCAAGTGCGGCGATACACGTAGGCGCGGTCGTGGTTCGCCCAGGCCGAGACCTGGCTCTCCGCCATGAAGGCGCTATAGGGCGGATTCACCCACCGGAAGATCAGCACCGACAGGATGGAGATCACCACGCATGCCAGCACGAACCACAGCACGCCGCGGACGAGGCGCCGCATGGAGTTATTTGTCGGCGCGGCGGACGCTCGTCATGATGACCGGATCGAGCGGCACATCCTCGAAACCCCGCCGCCTGCCGGTCTTGACGGCGGCGATCTTGTCGATCACATCCATTCCCTCGGTGACCTCGCCGAATACTGCGTAACCGAAATTGCCGCGGGTGTGATCGAGGAAGTCGTTGCCCTTCAAGTTGACGAAGAACTGGGACGTGGCGCTGTTGATGTCGTTGGTGCGCGCCATCGACAGGGTGCCGCGAGTGTTTTTCACGCCGTTGTCGGCTTCGTTCTTGATCGGAGGATGGTTCTTTTTCTGACTCATGTCTTCGGTGAAGCCGCCGCCCTGGATGACGAAACCGGGGACGATGCGATGGAACACCGTGCCGTCGAAGAATCCTTCGTCGATGTACTTCAAGAAGTTTTCGGTGCTCACCGGCGCCTTGTCGGCGTAGAGTTCGACGGTGAAATTGCCCAAGGTCGTTTCGAAACGGATCATGGTGGTTCCTGGTTGAATGAAAGAGATCTGGAATCGGGCTGCCGGCCTCGGGTAAGCCGGGGCCGGCCTGCATAGTCCTCGTGAGAACTAACGTCCTCGAATCGGTGGCGCTTGAACAGGGAAGCCACTTCGAACGCTTGATCGGCGCCGTGTTCCACCAAGAGCCAGCCGCCCGGGACGAGGTGCGAGGGAGCATCGGCAATGACGGAAGTTAGATGCTCGAGGCCGGTGGGACCGCCGATCAGGGCGACGGCCGGCTCCGCACGCAGGCCTGCGAGCGCGGGGTCTTCGGCGGCGATGTAAGGCGGGTTCGCGAGGATGAGATCGAAGCGCTCGTTCGGGACGGCGGAGAACCAGGAGCCCACCCGCCATTCGATGTGAGTCAGGCCGAGAGCGCCGGCGTTTTCGCGGGCGAGTGCAGCGGCGGTTTCCGATATGTCCACCCCGACGATGCGCGCCTGAGGCCGTTCGGAGGCTAATGCTAAGGCGATGGCGCCGCTTCCCGTGCCCAAATCCAGCACGGCGGGGGCGTTCGGCGGCAGAAGCTCGAGCGCCTGCTCGACCAGGAGCTCGGTTTCCGGGCGCGGCACCAAGACCGCAGGAGTCACCTTGAGCGGCAACGACCAGAATTCGCGTATGCCGGTGAGGTAGGCGACCGGTACGCCGCTCGCACGCCGGGCTATCAGCTCGTGGTAGGCGCGCTCGGTGTCGGCACGAAGAGCCTGGTCGCTCTGCAAAAGGAGCGCGGAGCGGGTCGTGCCAAGGAGGTGTCCCAAAAGCACTTCGGCATCGAGCTGCGGTGAATCGCTGCGTTCGCGGAGCACCCGTACCGCGGATCGCAATACCGCGGCGATGGTGTTCGATCGGTACGCTACGGTGCTCATGGTGATCATTCGACTTGACTGGCGAGCTCTTCGGCCTGATGTTCCTGATTCAGCGCGCCGACCAGCTCAGTGAGGTTGCCGTTCATCACGTCATCGAGCTTGTACAGCGTCAGGTTGATGCGGTGATCGGTAACGCGGCCTTGCGGGAAGTTGTAGGTGCGGATGCGCTCCGAACGGTCTCCCGAACCCACTTGAAGTTTGCGGGTTTGCGCCTGTTGCGCAGCCTGCTTTTCGCGCTCGCTCGCCAGCAGCCGGGCCTTCAGGAGGGATAGCGCGCGCGAGCGATTCTTGTGCTGCGAGCGCTCGTCCTGGCATTCGACCACGATCCCCGTGGGCAGGTGCGTGACCCGGATGGCAGAGTCCGTCTTATTGACGTGTTGGCCGCCGGCCCCAGATGAGCGGTACGTGTCGATGCGCAACTCCGCCGGGTTCAGCTCGATCGATTCGACCTCCTCGAGCTCGGGAAGGATCGCGACCGTGACGGCGGAGGTGTGGATTCGCCCTTGAGCTTCGGTGGCGGGTACGCGCTGCACCCGATGCGTGCCCGATTCGAACTTGAGCTGCGAATACGCCCCCCTGCCGATGATTCGGCTGATGATCTCCTTGTAGCCGCCGTGTTCGCCCGGACTCTCGCTCAGGATCTCCACTCCCCATTTCCGAGTCTCCGCGAAGCGGGCATACATCCGAAACAGATCGCCCGCGAACAGGGCCGCTTCGTCGCCGCCCGTGCCGGCGCGGACTTCGAGGAAGATATTGCTGTCGTCCAGCGGATCCTTCGGCACGAGCAGGCGCTGCAGCTCCAGCTCCTTGGCCTCGAGCCGCGGAGCCAACTCCTGCAGCTCATCTTCCATGTCCAGCTCACGCGCGATTGCGGCGTCTCCCTCCAATGCCACGAAGCCGCGATAGCGGTCGACGAGGGGCCCGAGCCGCGCGTATTCCATCGACAAATCGCGGAATTGGCTCTGGCGCGAGATGACCTCGGGCTCGGACAACAGTCTTCCGATCTCCTCGAAGCGTTCATCAAGCTTCTCGAGTTTGCGCCGAATGGAATCCTTCATGGCCGCCGATTATAGCGGCCTTCGGGTCACTGCCGGCCGCGTTCTTCCGCGAGCAGCCGTAGCAGGGCCTGCGCGAAATCGGGTTCGGCAGAGTCGGAGGCTTGGCGCAACGCTTGTGTCGGCGTGTGCAGCAGCCGATTGGTGAGCGTGTTGGCGAGGAAGTCGATGACCTCGTCGGAGGATTTCCCGGACGCGAGCATGCGCTTCGCCTGCTCGACGGTTTGTTGCCGAATGGCATCCGCGCTTTCGCGCAGCACCCGGATCGCGGGACCGGCGTCGTGCGCGCGCGAGTCGGCGAGGAATCGGGCGACCTCTTCGTTGAGGAGCGCGCGCGCATCGCCCGCCGCCATTTCGCGCCGCTGGCGATTTTCATCGATCAGCTGCTGCAAATCGTCGATGGAGAAGAGGTAGACGTCGCCCAAGTCGGCGACGGCCGGTTCGATGTCGCGCGGTACCGCGAGATCCAGCATGAGTATGGGGCGATGCCGGCGGGCGCGTACCGCCGCCGC
>Ga0182015_10004580_pt1 | contig 14797 bp, 13 predicted proteins | sample 712P3MmetaG_FD_120478 | JGI IMG/M metagenome (GOLD analysis project Ga0182015, IMG submission 120478) | Permafrost microbial communities from Stordalen Mire, Sweden - 712P3M metaG | ecosystem: Environmental > Terrestrial > Soil > Wetlands > Permafrost | place: Sweden: Stordalen | collected...
CTAATTCTCCACACATCGCTTCGTCATTTGTTCCGGACAATGATTTCGTTCTTGGCCGTCCGCCTGCAATGCCATGGACATGCGGCCCTTTCCGCAAAATTATTTGGCTCGTGCGGCGCAAAAATTCGCCGAGCGCCTAAGTCTTCCCGTATTTTTAGCTGCTCTCGTGCTATGTGACGGCGGCTGTGCCGCTGTCCGATCCTCTCCTTCTACGCCACCCACCCTGGCCATCACGGTGATTTTAACTGCATCGAGCGCATCGGTACTGCTGGGCAACCCAGTCACATTTACAGCGACGGTCATGAACAGTTCCGACACCGCCGTGTCGTGGAGCGTGAATGGCACTGCAGGCGGGAACGCGAAAGTGGGAACCATCACAACATCGGGTTTGTATATCGCGCCTGTCGACTTGCCGGAGTCCCCAAGTGTGCAAATTTCCGCGACCAGCCACGCGGACAGTACAAAGTCAGCGTCCGCCACCATCACGGTGCAAAGCGACATCACCGTGACGATTACGCCAACTGTGAGTTCCGTTGAACTTGGTGCCGCGCGAACGTTCGTGGCCGACGTCATCAGTAGCTCCCATCCGGACAAAAGTGTGATGTGGAGTTTGACCGGAGCATCCTGCTCGTCGGCGTGCGGTTCTGTGGATTCGAACGGCAATTTCACCGCACCGCAGATCTTACCTTCACCTGCCACGGTTACCTTGGTGGCACGAAGCAATGCTGATCCTTCGAAGTCGGCGTTCGCAACGATTACCGTCACCAGTAATTTCGCGCTGCAACTGGCGGTGCCGTCGACGGTGGCGGCAGCAGCAACCGCGACGTTCATCGCCACGCTCACGCCCGTACCCGGTTCGAATCCGAGCACGGTGCTGACTTGGAATTTATCAGGTAGCGGATGCAGCGGGCCTTCGTGCGGCGCATTGACGGTCTCGACAATTCGTTCGGCCGGGGGAAACGCCAGCGCTGTTTCCGCGAGCTACTCTGCGCCCACTACGCCGCCAAATCCAGACTCAATCACCGTTACGGTCACACCTCTGGCGAATCCTTCCAAAGCTGTACAGCAGACCTTCGCGATTCAAGGCGGCGGCTCGACAGGAACCAGCGTTGTGGTATCGCCCGCCGTTGCGACGCGTGCGATCAATCACCGCGTAACACTCAGTGCGCAGATAAATGGAACATCCAACACGGGCGTTACCTGGAGTGTGGACGGCTCTCCCGGCGGAAGTGCTGCGAATGGGCAGATTTGCGTGGTGGGATCGAATCCTTGTCAGGTCGTATCTAGCGGCAATCTTTTGCAAGTTGACTACGTCGCTCCCTCGACGGTGCCAGCGACCGATCCGGTCACCGTGCAGGCGACCAGCGAAGCCGACACCACCAAGAGCGGCGCTTCCCAAATCACGATCATTAACCATGTGTTGGTGTCCGTTCTGCCTGGCAGTGCCGAGCTTGCGCCGCTCGCACAGCAATCTTTCGCGGCGACCGTACTTGGTGCGACGAATCAGAATGTTGTCTGGCAAATTCAAGGGTCGGGCTGCCAGACGACCGGAATTTGCGGATCGATTACGCCCGGTGGCCTCTATACCGCGCCGAACTCTGCCCCGTCGCCTGATGCGCTGCAAGTCGTGGCCATCAGTTCAGACGACACCACCCAGTCGGGCAGCGCCAATGTTTCGATCGCCACCGGTGCCAGCATCGTCACGCTACACCCCGCAAGCGTCTACGCCGGCGCTGCAAATGGGTTCACGTTAAAGGTCATCGGCAGCGGGTTCGTACCCACGGTTACCGGAGCAAGCTCGACGTTGCTGATCGGTGGAACAGCCAGAACGACAACTTGCGGCGCTACGGACGAATGCATCGCCTCTGTTACCGCTGCCGACGTCGCGATCCCTGGCAATGTCAGCGTACAAGTACAAAACCCCGACGGCACGCAATCCAATGCTGTGGCGCTCGTGGTTGTGCTGCCCAACGTATCGGATGAAGTGATCACGCTTACCAGTGACGCGCCCTCCGCGACTGGCAACGACATCATCGTAGTCGAACCCACCACCGCAGGCGTTTCCATCCCAGGTGACGACGTCGATTTAAATGTCGGGGCACTCGGCGCTTTTTCTACCGCGAACAACTCATGCACATTGGGCGGCAACCCCGTGACGCTCACACGTCCTGCCAGCGGAGTCGCCACCACGGACGTGTGTGTTTTTTCTCAGGCTGGGTTGGACAGCAGCATGACGTACACCGTGACTGGCCCGGGCGATGTCACCGTAATCGCCAAACAGCCCGTGGGACTCGGAATTATTCACCTCACGCTGCAGCTTCCCGCTACCGCAGTCCCGTCGGCGCGCACGCTCTTTGTACAAAACACCAATCTGGATAAGACCGCGGCCACTGGCACGCTGGTGATTCAGTGACCTCGCATCACATATCGAAAAGGGGTGAACGGAGATGAGCTACGTCGAACGCAGGCGCTTTTTGTGGATTATTTTCTTCTTCGCGATCGCACTTGCGGCGGTGGTGGCGAATGCCACCACTCTGGCGCGCCTCACGTTCGATGATCTGGCACAGCACGCGACGGCGATAGCGCGGCTGCACTGCCTGGCTCGGAGAGCCATTGGGATAGCGGAGAAATCTGGACGGTCACGCGCTTCGCGGTGGTGGAGCGCGAGAAGGGCGCGCTCGAGGACCTGGTAACCGTTCGGATGTTGGGCGGACGTGCCGATGGTTTTGTTTCGCGCGTGGATGGTGTGCCGGCGTTTCGCCCGGGCGACGAAGTCTATCTATTTTTGTGGGCTAAACCCGGAGAACCGTACCGCGTCCTTGGCTGGGCACAGGGAACCTTTCGCATCGCTCGGGATCCCCGCACCGGGGCGGAAAGGGTTACCCAGGAATCCGCCAGCACAAAATTAGCGGCGAAATCACGGCAATTTCAGAGCCAAGGCGTCCGCGCAATGGCGCTGCCGGAGTTCCGTGAGAAATTGCGGCTGGCGTTGGAGAAGCAGGCTCCGTAAAAACTGCTGTAGTACCTAACTCGCAAACAACCGGAACCAACGCTCCCCGATTACGCGAACTTAATAACGAATTTTCTGTCTTGTGATGAGGTCGCCGTGAAAATAACAATCTGGCAAAAATTTCACCGTGGTTTTGCAGCAGCATTCGCAATTCTCTATAGTGCGTGGGTCCCGTCATCGAACGGCTACGCATTCAATGAAATCGTGCCTGACGTGCGGCAGCCAGCTTCTATCTCGGGTGGCTCGGCATGCCCGGTGCCTTCTCACATGCGCACCGGCGCCCCGTCTTGGGCCGTTCAATGGAGCACGGTTCTCGGTACCAACCCGCTCACTATTCTTACTCAGAATCAGACCGCTGCGGGTCGCCTCACTGAGATTGAGCAGGTGATCACGCAATCGATGGCCGTGTGGACTGGCGTGGCTGGCAGCACTCGCCAATATGTGACCCCTTCACTCACGCGCACCGCGACCCAGTATGCCTGCGGTTCCGATGGCGTGAATTCCATTTGCTTCGATCAGGCGGATCTGGCCTTCACGCCTGGCGTGTTGGCATTTACACGCGTGATAGCCGCGGACCAAATCGGCCTGCAGCTCGGAACCGGTGCACCTTCCACTGAGGTCGGCGAGATTCTCGACGCTGACATTTATTTCAACCCGAGCGATTCGAGCACCACCTTTGCGACCCCTTCAACTCTTGCGGCTGCGCCGGCAGCGTACGACCTGGAATCTTTGCTGACCCACGAATTGGGTCACAGCCTGGGATTCAGCCACTCCGCCGTGTGGAGTGCGATGATGTTTCCGTTTGCGCCTGCGCCTGGTACATTCAGCGGTTCGCGCCCTTCGCTGGCCCAGCCAGACGCCCCGCTGGGAGAAGACGACCGCACCGGCCTGCGCGTTCTGTATCCGGATCCCTCCGACACCTTGCGAGTCGGCTCAATCGAAGGACGCATTGTAAATGCCAACCCATTATCGCTGCCTGCAACTCCTGCGGGCGTTACCGGAGTTTTTGGATCTCACGTTGTCGCCGTGGACGCCCACAGCGGTTCAGTCGTGGCCGGCACGGTCGGCGGGTGGAGGTGTAACAGTCCTGGCCCCGCCCAATTCGACGGCACCTACATGATCGGCCGGCTGCCGACCGGCCACAACTATCAGGTTTATGCCGAACCGCTGAATGGCGCAGTTGATCCGTCGCAAATCAGCAACGCCACTACATCGCTGTGCCGCAACTCAACTACCGATCCGGGTTGGCCAGCGCAACAAGCCTGCATCGTTCCGCCTGTAGATATCACTTTCACCGTGCGTACGCGGCCTGGTCCATGAAAATCTCGACGTTACATTCCTATAATTCAGATTGTTATTTCGCTTTTAGTCCTTCGGTAATGAGCGGTGCCTCGGTCCTTTGCAGATCGGCCGCTACGTTTTCCATTTGACGCATGGCCCGAAGGTGATTTTGCCCTGCTATCTTCAGCACATCATCGTCCGAATATCCACGGCGAAGGAGTTCAGCGAATAGATAGGGATAGCGCGTGACGTTTTCCAAGCCAACTACCATGGAGCCTGGAGCGACGTCGTAGAAGTCCGCGCCGATGCCAATATGATCTACGCCCGCCACTTTCCGAATATGGTCGATATGGTCGGCCACGTCGGAGATCGTGCCGCGCGGAGGGGCGTTCGTCTTTTCCCATTCAGCGATGCCCTTGGCGATTCCCTGATCCGTGTCGATTCGCGCGTGCAACTCTTGTAGCGCCGCCGTACGCTTTTCCTGCCATTCGGGATACTTCGGCGAAATGAATTCCCAGATAAAGTTCACGTGAACCACCCCGCCATTGGCAGGTAGTAGGCGCAGCACATCGTCGGGGACACAGCGGGGGTGCGGATCGATAGCGAAGGCGTTGGAATGCGAAAAAAGAACCGGAGCGCGTGAGACGTGCAAGGTATCGCGCATGGTGTCCGCGCTGACATGAGAGATGTCTGCAAACATACCCAGGCGATTCATCTCCCTTACTACGCGCTCCCCAAACTCCGTCAGCCCATAGTGTTCGGGGCGGTCTGTGGCGGCGTCGGCCCAGTCAATATTGTCCCAGTGCGTCAGCGTCATGTAGCGCGCGCCTAGCTGGTAGAAAGTGCGCAGCGCCGCGGGAGAATTTTCCATCATGTGCCCGCCCTCCACGCCAAACAGGCAAGCAATGCGGCCCGACTGATGAATGCGTTGGATGTCGTCAGCCGTACGCGCCTGCTCTAACTCAGGACGGCTGCTGACAAATCGCTGCGCCACATCAAACTCGCGTAGTGCTTCATGCAGCGCGGTATGTGTCTTCTGCGTGGCGGAGTCAACCCAGATCGACCAGTACTGCGCGCCAACACATCCTTCGCGCAAACGCGGAATGTCGGCGCAAAGAGCGGGTTGCACGGCACTCATGTCGAAAGAACTCAAGTCCCCCGCCTTCATTTCAAGAAACATCGACGGCAGGTCGTTATGGGTGTCAATCAGCGGAGCCTTTTGTAGCAGCCTTTTGGCTTTGGCGAGCAGTTCAGGGTCTGTATCGACGGGAACCTCGCCCGCAATGCTTTCGCCGGCCAGGGCCGACCCTGTGACCACGGCGGAGCCTGCTAATAGAGTTGCCTGTTCAAGAAAACGGCGGCGGGATAGCACATTAGTCTCCTAGGCACAAACAATTACCGTAGCCCAAGGGCTCTCGGTCCTGAATGAGTCATACGTGTATACCTCCAAGTCGCCTACGCTTGCCATGCGCATTTGTAGGCCATCGTCCCTGGGTCAAGTCCCCTTCGAAACCGACAGCAGCCGGATCACAGAGCGGGTCCGAACCGTGACAAAAACCCGCTGATCCCATTTTTTGGGGCTTCCCAGCCATGTGGATTTGCAGTCTTGGGAACTTAACTGCACCGTTCACACCAGAACATGCGAAATTTACCGTAAAATTTACTAACATTAGCTGGGTAGTTATGGCGCCGTCACGTGAATCGCGCTTTTCCTAGGAGAAGTTCGGGTATGCACAAGCTCAAGCTAGTTCCTCTTCTGGCACTGACGCTATTCTTTGCGCCTACCCTCAGTTCGCAAAATCCCTCCGATCCCAACGATCCCAACTACGTTCCTCCGGACCAGGAAATGCAGCGCCAGGAAGTCGTTAATCTCGAGCGCGAAACAGCGCGCGCAATTCTACTGAATAACGGCACATTTTTCCGGCGAGTTTATAGTGAAGATTTCGCCGGCACTCTGTCGCATGGGCAAACCGTAGACAAGAATCATTTAATCAATGAAGTACAAAATACCGAAGTGAGATACCAGGCTTTCAACGCTTCGGATATCAAGGTGCGGCTTTTCCAGGAAACAGCCATCGCCACATGTTTGTGGACCTCCCGGGCGTTCTTTAGAGGCCAACAAATTGAGACCCAGATGCGCGTGATGCACGTGTACATCAACGGGCCCCGAGGCTGGCACGTAGTAGCTGGGCAAACCACTCCACTGCCCCCCTACACCCCCCACCCACTATAGATTCTGCCCACGCCCGGCCTCGATCCGTGTCTTGTTTCTGTACTCTCGCGACTCACCGCTAGACCCTCTTGAGCCAAGTGCTCGGCGGCCAGCGTGGGGCCGAAATCCGCGTAACGTTGGCGCACCCGGCTCATAATCTTCAACTCCCAGCGTGGGCTCAATTTGCGGTTCGAGGCTCGTCGCGTAAGCGGTGAACCACCGCGCGGTCTCCGCGCTGGGCCACCGCCACCAGCAATCGCCGGATGTGCCGATCGCTGATCTTTAGCCGTTGAGCCGCTTCCATCTGGGTGAGGTGCTTCTGCCTTATTTCGTTTAGCACCCGTAACCGGTCCCGTTCTCGTTGGTTCAAGGTGATTCGCTCCGCTTCCATAGCGCCCTCGGCCACCTATGAAAGCGGACATTTCTACTTTGCTCAAACCGGACATTCTCACTTTGCAGCGACATCTCTGTACTACGCGTTGACCCGCCAATGTCACGGTGTTACGCTCCCGCGACGAAATTTCCACCTGGAAATTTCACTGCATACCTCAACCCATGCGTGCCGTCGAACTCATACGCAAAAAACGTGACGCTGGCGAACACACTCGCGAAGAAATTGACTTTCTAATCTCCGCCTACACCCGCGGTGAAGTCCCCGACTATCAGATGGCTGCGTGGCTGATGGCCGCGTGGATTCGGGGGCTTTCGCGGTCCGAGACTACCGCGCTAACGGAGGCCATGCTGCATTCCGGTGAGGTGCTGGACCTCTCGGATTTGCCGGGCAAAAAGGTCGACAAACATTCCACCGGCGGTGTAGGGGATAAAACCTCGTTGATTCTTGCGCCCATCGTGGCGGCTGGTGGACTCACTGTGCCGATGATCAGCGGGCGCGGCTTGGGCCACACTGGCGGGACACTCGATAAACTCGAATCTATTCCTGGATTCAACACCAACTTATCGCTGCATGAATTTCGCCGGGTGCTCGGCAAATGCGGCATGGGGCTGATCGGCCAGACTGCGGAGATTGCTCCCGCGGATAAAAAAATCTATGCGCTTCGTGATGCCACTTCGACGGTGGAAAACACCGGGCTGATCTGTGCCTCGATCATGAGCAAGAAGCTTGCGGAAGGACTGGACGCGCTGGTGCTGGACGTAAAAACAGGATCCGGAGCTTTTATGAAGCGGGAAGAAGATGCGCTCCGGCTTGCCGAAGTCATGGTAGAAACGGGGCGCGGCATGGGGAAAAAGATGGTCGCGCTCATAACCGACATGGACCAGCCGTTGGGGCGCGCTGCGGGACACGCCAATGAAGTCATCGAGTGCATCGACGTGCTGAACGGAAAAGGTCCCGCCGACCTGCGCGCATTAAGCGTGGAACTTTCTGCGTGGATGTTTTATCTGGGGGAGAAGACAAGCAATGTGGCGGAAGGTCGCAAATTAGCGGAAGAGTTGATTGCCACTGGAGCGGCGCGGGATAAGTTCAAGGAAAATATTCGCCTGCAAGGCGGCGATCAGCGGGTCATTGACGACCCCACATTGCTGCCCAGGGCAACTTCGCAAGACGTGGTTACAAGCACTGCCAAGGGCTGCCTCGAAGCCACCGACTGCGAGCGCCTGGGTATCGCGCTGGCCATACTTGGCGGCGGGCGCGAAACCAAAGAAGATCGCATCGACCATGCCGTCGGTCTGATGTTTCACAAGCGGATCGGCGACGCAGTAGAAAAAGGCGAACCGCTGGTCACAATTCATTACAATAGCGGCGCTAAGCTGGCCGAAGCCAAGCGGCTGATTGGCGAGAGTTTTCTGATTTCAGACGAACACAGCACCGCGGCCAAACCATTGATACGTCGCATTCTCGGTGTGTAAGCGCTCAATTCATCGAGCTGCTTGTGCGTCCCGGTCGCACCAGTTAGAAAAGTTTCACGCGTAGAGTCTGCAACTCACTGCACGGGAAATGAGCCATCACGATGGGGAGATTGGTTGGAATCCTGGGTTTGGCTACCATGTTGGGGCTCGCCTACATATTTTCGACCGACCGCAAAGCCATCCGGCTCAAGACCGTACTCTGGGGGTTTGGCCTGCAATTCGCGTTTGCTCTCTTCGTCCTGCGTTTTTCCGCAGGACGCCGCATTTTTGAATTCGCCGGCTACTACGTTAATTTGCTTCTAAGCTACGCCTTCGTTGGCTCGCAATTTGTGTTTGGCGAATTGGGGATGAAAGACTCGCCGGAGCATTTTATTTTTGCCTTTCAGGTTTTGCCTACGATTATTTTTATCGCTGCGTTTTTCGCGCTGCTGTACCACATCGGCGTAATGCAAATTTTAATTCGCGGTGCGGCCTGGCTTATGACCCGGATTATGGGCGCCAGCGGCGCTGAATCGCTGAACGTGGCGGCCAGCATCTTCATGGGCCAGACCGAAGCTCCCCTCACTATCCGCCCTTTTCTAAATCGCCTCACCAGATCGGAGCTGATGTGTGTGATGACCAGTGGCATGGCGCACGTGTCCGGAGGAATCATGGCCGCGTACATCGCGTTTGGCATTAAGCCGCAGCATTTACTGGAAGCCGTCATCATGACTGCGCCCGGTACGCTGCTGATGGCCAAGATGCTGGTGCCGGAAACGGAGGTTCCGCTTACCGCCGGCCGTGTGGAGATGCCGGAGATGCAGAAGGAAGCCAATTTTCTGGGAGCGCTTTCGCGCGGTACGGTGGACGGCCTGCATTTGGCGCTAAATGTCGGCGCGATGCTGATTTCGTTTCTTGCCATGCTCGCGCTGGTAAACGCCATCATGGGTGGCGCGCATAACTGGTTCGCTGCTCACCACGTGGGATGGTTTCCGTCCAGCCTGCAGCAGCTATTTGGGTGGGTTTTTGCTCCTGTGGCGTGGGTCATCGGAATTCCCTGGCGGGATTGCACGGTGATCGGCAACCTGTTGGGAACGCGAATGGTAATCAATGAAGTCGTGGCGTTTCAGCAACTGGGCGCCATGCAGGCTTCCATTGATCCGCGCTCCTTTACAATCGCTACGTTCGCGCTGTGCGGCTTTGCGAATTTCAGCTCCATTGGCATTCAGATCGGCGGAATTGGCGCGCTGGCCCCCGAGCAACGGAGCAATCTTGCGAAGTTAGGAATACGTGCGATGTTGGCTGGAACCATGGCGAATCTCATGTCGGCTTCTTTCGTCGGAATCCTCACATGAAGCAGGGCGGAACTAAACTGAAAGGGAAGCGCGCGCCCAATAAAACCGCTGCGCCCGCTGAATCACTGACGGCCAACCCGGCGAATTCCGGCGAATACGAGCGTGCTGAATCCGCAGCGCAATTTATTTTTTCGAGTACCCCGCTGCGTCCCAAAATTGCGCTCGTGCTTGGTTCAGGGCTGGGACCATTTGCCGACGAGTTCAAACAGGCGTCGAAAATTCCTTATGCCAGGATCCCGCATTTCCCGCAGTCCACCGCTATCGGTCATGCTGGCCAGTTGGTTGTCGGCAAAGTAGGAGACATCGCTGTCGCCGGGATGCAGGGGCGCGTACATCTCTACGAAGGCTATTCGGCGAAAGAAGTTTCGTTTCCCATCCGCGTGTTTGCGCGCATGGGTGTGAAAGCCGTAATACTAACCAATGCCGCCGGCGGAATTAAATTCGTGCAGGGGCGTCTGGTGGTTATCCGCGACCACATTAATTTGCAAGGCGTGAATCCGCTGACAGGTTTTAACGACGAAAGATTCGGGCCGCGATTTCCGGACATGAGCTCGGCCTACGACAAAAGATTTCGCGAGATGGCCGTCGGGCAAGGAAATCGCTTGGGCATCGGCATCGATGAAGGTGTCTACGCGGCGTTGACGGGACCAGGTTACGAGACACCCGCCGAAATTCGTTATCTTCGGACGATCGGAGCCGACTTGGTCGGAATGTCCACGGTGCCCGAAGTAATCGCCGCGCGGCACAGCGATATGCGTGTTCTGGGAATTTCGTGCGTGACCAATGCCGCGGCCGGGATTCTGGACCAGCCACTCAACCACCGCGAAGTTTTGGAAACAGCCGCGCGCGTGAAAGGTGACTTTATCGCTCTGCTGAAAGCGCTGCTTCCCAAGATTGAGGAATCGATCGCGCCAACTGCCAAGAACTGATCCGGGAGGACGAACAGCTTGAACGAAGATGAATCGCTGATCACCGCTGCAAAGCAATCCAGGGAGAATGCGCACGCCCCTTACTCTAATTTTCGAGTAGGCGCGGCGGTACGCAGTTCTTCAGGGCGCATTTTTGGCGGCTGCAACGTGGAAAATGCCACCTACGGGCTCACCCTTTGCGCCGAGCGCGTGGCGATCTTTAAAGCCATCAGCGAAGGCGAACGCGGCTTCAGCTCCATAGCTGTGGTTACCGATACCGAGTCGCTTACGCCTCCGTGCGGCGCGTGCCGCCAATTGATCTGGGAATTTTGCGGCGATATCCCGGTGACGCTGGCAAATCTTGCTGGTAAACGCGAAACTCTGCAAATGAAGGAACTGTTTCCTAAACCTTTTGACAACTCCAACCTGTGAATTGGAGCTTTCATCACCCTGCTGGCCTTCAAACTTGGAGCCTAAAAACTTGTCGAACAAAAAACTTTTCATAGCAGCGTTTGTCGGTTTCGCATTAGTCCCGGCCACGACGTGCCTCGCTCCTGAAGGGAGCGCGCAAGCCCTCAAAAAGCCGCAACCCGCGAGCAAAGAAGCCGTCGACTTATTGGTCAGCGGCGGCACCATCGTCACCATGGACGAAAACCGCCTGATCATCGAAGACGGCGCCATCGTGGTGAACGGCGACACCATCAGCGCCATCGGTTTCCGCACAGACCTAGAAAATAAGTACGCCGCGGCACAAACCATCGACGCTCGCGGCAAGCTCGTGCTTCCAGGCTTTATCAACGGCCATACCCACGTGCCCATGACTCTCTTTCGCGGTCTTCATGATGACGTGACTCTGGATGATTGGCTGCGCAAGTACATCTTCCCGGCGGAAGCCAAAAACGTGACGGAAGAATTTGTGCGCTGGGGGACTCGCTTGGCGGTCGCAGAACAGATTCGCGGCGGCATCACCACCTTCGCCGACATGTACTACTTCGAAGACGCCGTCGCCGAAGAAACCAAGGCGGCGGGAATGCGCGGTGTGCTCGGTGAAACTTTTATCGATTTTCCTGCCCCCGATAACAAGAACGAAGCCGAGATGCTGGCCTATACCGAAAAATTCTTGAAACATTGGCAGAACGACCCGCTAATCCACGCGGCTCCAGCGCCGCACTCCATCTATACCTGTTCCCAGAAGACCCTGCAGGATGCGGCGATCCTGGCGCGTCAATACCACGCACCAATTCTGATCCACGTTGCGGAAATGAAAAAAGAATTGGACGACAGCCGCGCGCAAAACGGCACCACACCGGTGCAATACCTGAATAAGATCGGCGTCCTTGGACCGGATGTAATCGCCGCTCATTGCATTTTTGTGGACCAGGCCGATCGCGCGCTTCTGGCGCAGAAAAACGTTGGCTGTGTGCACAATCCATCCAGCAACATGATGCTGGCCAGCGGCGTTTCTCCGGTGCCGGAATTGCGCGCCGCTGGAGTAGCGGTAGGTCTTGGTACGGATGGTCCCGCCGGCAGTAACAATGATCTCGATCTCATGGAAGAGATGGACTTGGCGGCCAAGTTGCAAAAAATTACCAAGATGGATCCACGAGCCCTGGGGGCTAAGGCTGTCGTCGAAATGGCCACTATTGAAGGTGCCAAGGCTCTACACATGGAAAAAGAGATTGGTTCGTTGGAGGATGGCAAGAAAGCTGACCTCATCCTGATTGGTCTCAATGAGCCGAATGCCGTCCCGATGTACGACATCTATGCTCAATTGGCCTACGCCCTGAAGGGCAGCGATGTAGAAACCGTAGTTATCGGGGGCAAACCGGTCATGCGCAACCATGAGTTGCTGACCGTAAAGGAAGACGAAGTGTTGGCCAAAGCCCGCGAATATAAGAAAAAAATTGAAGCCTCGCTCAAGTAACGGCGTGGTATGCGCGCACTGCCATCATCCGCGCGCTGCCGTAATTCATGGACGGAATTCCTACCCGGGCAGCCAATCGGCGAGCTCTATACTAAAGTTTGCAAGGCAAGCGCAAAGATACATTTTTGAAAATTAATTTACGAAAGTGGCCGCTTTTAAAAAGAGCTAGGAAATCTCGATTTTGTGCACATGCACGACGTTCGCCCTGGAATCCACTGTCCCGGTGATAAACACCGACTTTCCGGCAAATCTCTTCGCTTCTCTTTGATCATCCAGGTTATAGATTACGCCGACGCGATCCTCGCGAAAAATGAACTTTCCGCCGTGGTGAGTGATTTTGCCTTCCAGCGTTCGCACGTCTATGTGCAATTGGCTCTGAACCAATTCTGGCGCTAGATTCTTGCCTGAATGCGGATGTTCTACAATCACCAATACCGCGCCAACGACAGGGAGCGCCGAAGCCAGCAGCACAGTTCCTAATGTAGTAAGTCGAAGCCGGTTCATATTTCACCCATGGTGCGGCTTTCCTGCTTGGCCAAAACGATCGAGCCGAGAAACCCTCCGGGTGGCTGCCAATTGAAAGAGCATGTGGAACGCCAAAGCATCGCGAAATTTAAGCTCAAATTCTAGAGCAGTTTAGAAACAATGCGCTTCACCAACCTGTGTGTAGAAACCGACGCCCAATCGATTATCGGAAAAATTTACAGACGCAAACACACGAAGAGCGAGGAACCCGGCGATCACCCAACCTGATTATAGATGTCGTAGCTCGCGGCAATCTCACGCACCTCAGCCAATGACTGATCACGCATCAATACTCCGTCTTCTAACACTGTATCGAGCGCGTTCGACCCGAAAGCTGGACTGGCGGGCAGAGATTCGCCCTCCAGCACTTCCACGGTCGCGAAATCCTTGCCGTTGTGAATGAGATTGAAGCGTCCGCCTTTGCTGGCCTTGGTTGGATCCGTCTTGGGGTTCTTGTAGACGTTCTGCCATTTGCCGTTGCGATCGATGGCCGAACATTTCAACGCAAATTTTAATGTGTCGCGATTGACCTGCTGCAGCAGCGCGCCACCCATGCCATAACTCCATATGTCCTGAGACCAGCCGCGCCGTGTTAGTTGCGCGGTGATGTTCTGGATGGTGTAGAAATTGACGCCATCGCCTTGAATGAACCTCACACAGGGCACCGTGGTCTTCCACCCTTTGCGGTTTACTTCGTATCCAAAAACCTCGCTCACAATTTTGAATAATTCCTCCAGGACTGTAACGGCATCGCCGGAATCCGGACGAATAATCAACGTGCCCTTGCGCTGAAGGATTTTGTCGCGCAAAGCCCCGCCCCAAAGATTGCGCACCGCGTTGTAGATATCATAGGAGTCGCTGACGCAGGCCACCAATCCCTCGGGACAGTTGTTCAGAATATTGGCGTAGGCGTCCAGTTCGTGCTCTTCGCCCCAGGAGGTTATCGTGGAATGTTCCGAGGCCGGAATGCTGTAACCGGCGCAATCCACCGCATTGTTGCACGTCAACTCCGCACCGTAGAACTGGTTGAGAAGCTGGATCGCCGCTAGCGTGTCCGTCCCAAAAAAATTCAGCAGGTGCGCCGCGCCGCCGATGGCCGCGGACTCCTTGGAAGAAACGCCGCGAAATCCAAAGTCATGCAATTTGAAGGGAAGCAAAGCCGGATCGCCGGTGCGCACCAGCGCTTTGCCGATCACTTGTTTAATGGCGCGCGAAAGCGTAGCTACTGTGATCGGATACCACACCTGCAGCAAAACTGTTTCCGCCCAATTGGTCAGCCAGTAGAATTCGGGATCGGTATTCTCAATAGTGATCAGTGCATTCTGGCTTTTGACCACCGTGCCTTCCTTGACGGCGCGAATGCGCAGCGGTAGGCGACCACCATGCTTCGCGTACAAAGACTTAAAGCCCTCGTAGTTGAACGATTTCGGGTGGCCTTGGAAATGCGCCTCCGCGATCCGGTGGGCTTCTTCCACATCTTCCAGCGTAAAAACCTGGCCTGCAAAATTCGATTTAATGATGTATTGCAGCATGGCCATCATGGTTTCATCGAACATGCCGCCACGTGATTCCACATAGGAATAAATGTGGCGGGTATCCGGCGGGTACTGCCACCAGTGCGTCAGCTTGTAGGAATCCGTGTTAAGGATGGGGTTCAGCCGCAGCGACTGCATCGAAACTCCCCGATGGAAGTAAATAGAAACCAGAGACGAGCCAAGCTAAGCTTTGGCTGAGACC
>Ga0182015_10004581_pt1 | contig 14796 bp, 12 predicted proteins | sample 712P3MmetaG_FD_120478 | JGI IMG/M metagenome (GOLD analysis project Ga0182015, IMG submission 120478) | Permafrost microbial communities from Stordalen Mire, Sweden - 712P3M metaG | ecosystem: Environmental > Terrestrial > Soil > Wetlands > Permafrost | place: Sweden: Stordalen | collected...
GGCCGGGCGATCGCTGGGCCGGTTTCCTGGCAACAGGGAATTGGCCGGGAGGAAAGTCCGGACACCGTGGCTTTGGGCTGCAAGGTCCGAAGCTAAGGGCAACGCGCCTGGTAACGCCAGGGCGCCGGGCCGCGGTATTCGAGTGCGCTTTGCGCATTCGCGCGGAACGGCGACGGACAGTGCCACAGAAAATAAACCGCCGGTGCGGCGTTTCGGTGATGGCTGGGAGGCAAAACCTTCTGGCGGTCGCTATCAAAAAATGGACGTCGCGCATGGTAAGGGTGAAACGGTGGGGTAAGAGCCCACCGCGTCTCGAGAGATCGAGACGGCACGGAAAACCCCGCGTGGTGCAAGGCCAAATAGGAGGGGAGGGCCGGCCCGGCCCGCAAGCGGCGCGTCCGCAAGGATGCGTTGCCGTGACCCTCGGGTAGGCTGCTGGAGCCCGTGTGCGAATGCGGGCCTAGAGGAATGATCGCCGCGCTGTGCGGCCCTTCGCGGGGCCGCACGCGGCACAGAATCCGGCTTACAGGCCTGTCCGCCATACTTCTTTGTTCGGGATTTCCTGAGAAATAATATCGCCACACCTGAAAACGGCGTGTGGGGAGCTTCCGCGGTCACGGAAAGGACGCCATCGCCATGCGATTTCGCCACATCTGGGTTCTAGCGCTGCTTTTCATCGCGGCGCCTGCGCTCTTGGCCGACGGGACGATTAGCTATACCTCGAGCGTCACATACGGCCCGCTGGTCAAGGCGCTCGAAGCCACTGCGAAAACGCCACTGGAGATCCCCGCACTCAAGCCGGCAACCCGGACCGCACATTTGAAGAACGGCAAGATGCAGCAGGACGGCGGCATGTTCACGGCGATCTACGATTCAAAGACTATGCAATTCACGTTCATGGACCCCAAGCGCAAACTCTACGCTGTGACGAACCTGAGCGATTTACTCCAGCAACTCTTCGCGCCTCTCGCGACGCCGCCGCCGGCGCCACCGCCGCAAATGCAAATGATTTTGCAGTCGATGAAGACAACGTTCGCGTTCAAGAAAACGGGACGCACGGGATTGACTCTCGGACTTCAGACTGAGGAAACCGAACTGACGCTCGCGCTGAGCATGTCTTTGCCGCCCGGCATCCTGCCGCCGGCGGCCGATGCGACGGCGCAGCCCGCCGCGCCCGTGACGATCCTGAAAGTTGTGATGCACGTTTGGAAGCCGACGCCGGCGGAGCTTGCGCGCGTTCCGGCGCTCAGCGAGATGGCGAATTTTTGGTCGGATCAAACCGCGATGACCACGCAGCTCACTGCGGGCGCCACTTCTGCGATGCGGCGATTGCTCGGGGATAATTCGGGATTTGGAGATGCGTCCAGCGCGATGATCGCCGAATCGTTGAAAGACCGCACGCCGATGTTGAGATGCGATATCGAAATGTACGCGCCGGTCGTGGCGGAGTTGGCTCCGATCCTGAAGGCGCGGGGCGTGGCCAGCGTTGACCCCGATGCCGCGGTGTTGGAATACACGACGGAAGCCGTGGAAGTTTCGAGCGCGCCGATCGATGATTCGGTGTTTGCCGTGCCCAGTGATTACAAATCCGCGCCGCTTGCCGGTGTTTTGCGGCCCGCGCCGCCTGGCGGCGCCGACGCTGGGCGTATGCGCGTACCACCCGCGCCGGGCGCGCCCGGCGAACCGACGCCCCAGGAATTGCGGCGCATTCCGTTCCTATGATCTGAACGCGGCCGCCGGCGCGCCACAGCAAAGCCTCAGCGACGTGCGCGGACCCTTTCTAACTTCGTCCGAGTTTTCTACGCTCCGGCAGCTTCTTTTTCCGCGGCGCCGGCGGATACGGCTTTAATTTCCAGGCCGTTCTTGTTCATATCGAATCTCTGTTTGCGATCCAATGCCTTCACGAATTCGCGCGTGGCCTTGGCCACTGCGCCGGGCAGGCTTGAGGCCTCGATCTTGGATGCCGAACTCTGCACTTCGTCCTTCCGGTCTTTATATTGGAACGATACTTCAAATGTTTTCATGTTGTCTCCGTTTCGTAATCGGCGTTCGCCAGTTTGCTGGGCTATATATCATTGTGCGGACAGGTCCTCGAAGATTGCAAACGATAATCCGCGATTCACCCGCGCGCGCGCTTCTCCGGCGCTCGAAATGCCTCAGACGATTTGATTGCGGAAGGCGTAGAATCGGGTGACCTCTAGAGCGGGAAGAAAATCTGCGGAGGGCTGAGGAGGGCGTGCAATGGCGACGTTCACGACCAAAGACGGCACCGAAATTTATTACAAGGATTGGGGCAAAGGACAGCCGGTGGTCTTCAGCCACGGCTGGCCGCTGAACGCCGACGCGTTCGAGGATCAGATGATATTTCTGGCTGCGCGCGGATTTCGCTGCGTCGCGCACGATCGTCGCGGCCACGGCCGGTCGAGCCAGCCGTGGAACGGGAACGATATGGACACTTATGCCGACGATCTGGCGGGGCTGGTGGCGGCTCTGGATTTGAAGGACGCCATACATGTTGGACACTCGACCGGCGGCGGTGAAGTGGCGCGCTACATCGGGCGCCACGGCACTAAGCGCGTCTCCAAGGCTGTGTTGATCAGCGCCGTGCCGCCGCTGATGCTCAAGACGCCGGACAATCCTGCGGGTTTGCCGATGGCGGCGTTCGACCAAATTCGGGCGGCGGTGCAGGCCGATCGCTCGCAATTCTGGGAGGATTTGAGCGCGCCGTTCTACGGGGCGAATCGCGCGGGATCCAGAGTATCGCAGGGGCTGCGCGATTCGTTCTGGCTCGCGGGCATGCTCTGCGGTATCAACGCGGCATACGATTGCGTCAAAGCGTTTTCGGAAACGGATTTCACCGAGGATCTGAAAAAATTCGACGTCCCCACGCTGATCTTGCACGGCGATGACGATCAAATCGTGCCGATCGCAGCTTCGGCGTTGCTTTCGTCGAAAATCGTCAAAGGCGCCATCCTGAAAGTGATTCCGGGTGCGCCGCACGGCATGTGTTCCACGCTGAAGGATCAAATCAACGCGGAGCTGCTGGCGTTTTTCCAGGCGCAGAAGTCGGCGTCGGCCTAGATTCTCCGGCGCCATTTCAAAAAGATCGGCGAGGGGGATGTGCATGCGACGCTGCGCTTGCGTGGCGATGACGGCCGCGCGATTGTTTCTCTCCGGCGTTCTGTTACTTCCGTTCGCGGCCAGCGGCCAGACCGCGCCGCCTGCGGCAGACGCCGGAGTCGCCGTCGGCCCGCAGTACGATTCGTCGCACATCTACGTAAGTCCGAACGACCTCGACGCCTTCACCAGCAGTTTCGCGGCCACGCTCGGCGGCCAGGCGTCTAAACCCATCGTCGCCAACCCCATGCCCGTGCCCAGCACCGCGGAAATGCAGTATGTAATGAGTCCAGCGGGCACGCTTTCCGTTTTTGCCTTCACCACCCCGATCCCATTTCCGTTCGGCCAGGAGCGTACCGGATATCTGGTCACCGACATGGCAGAGGCGCTCAAGCAAGCGCGCGCCGACGGTGCGGAAGTGATCGTCGATACGTTCAAGGACCCGATCGGGCTCGACGCCGTGATCCAGTGGCCCGGCGGCGTGAAGATGCAGCTCTATTGGCATTTCACCGCGCCGCACTACGCGCCGCTCGCCACGATTCCGGAAAATCGCGTGTACGTCTCAAGCGATGCGGCCGATAATTTCGTCGGCGATTTCCTGCGCTTCTCGCACGGCAAAGTGATCGCCGACGACGCGCACGCCGACGCCGGCGAAATCGGCCGCCCGGGCGAAACCTTTCGCCGCATACGCATCACTTCGGCGTTCGGCAACATGCTGGTCCTGGTAACCGACGGCCATTTGCCCTATCCATTCGGCCACGAAGTGACTGGCTACGAGGTGCAGGACGCGGCCGCGACGCTCGCAAAAGCCAAAGCCGCGGGCGCGACGATTCTCTCGCCGCCGTACAAAACGAACGATCGAACCAGCGCCATCGTGGAATTTCCCGGCGGCTACATCGCCGAAATTCACAGTGTGGCCGCGCAATAAAATCGCGAAGCACCGACGCGCGGCGGCGTGATTGCGATTCACCGATTTCCGCAGCATAGGAGGCTGTCTTGTCCATTCGACCCGTCAAGAAACTGATTAAATCCAAGCCCACGATCGAGGGCGCAGGAGTGCACCTGCGCCGCGCATTCGGCTTCGGCGATACCAAAGACACCGATCCATTCCTGCTGCTCGACGATTTCCGAAACGACGTGCCCGAGGATTATCTCGCCGGCTTTCCCTGGCATCCGCATCGCGGCATTGAGACGATCACTTACGTGCTCGCCGGAACCGTGGAGCACGGCGATAGCATGGGCAATCGCGGAGCGATTGCCGCGGGCGATATTCAATGGATGACGGCGGGCCGCGGAATCATCCATCAGGAAATGCCCAAAGGCGATGCCGATGGCCGCATGCACGGATTTCAATTGTGGGCGAACTTGCCCGGCGCGAAAAAAATGACCGAGCCGCGCTATCAGGAAGTAAAGGCCGTGGAAATTCCGGAAATTGTGGACGACGACGGCACGCGCGCGCGCGTGGTCTGCGGCGAATTCTGGGGGAAGCGCGGCCCAGTCGAAGGCATCGCCGCGGATCCGATTTACATTGACGTTTCCGTGCCGCCCGGCCGGCGCAAGTCGCTGCCGGTGGAAACCATGCGTCACGCGTTCGCCTACGTTTTCGCCGGCGCGGGAAAATTCTGCAACGCCTCGGGTCCGCTGCAAGTGCCCACCGAATCGGTGCAATGGTTGGATACCGCGCCGCCAAAGGATGCCGAAGATCGCTCGCTCGTACTATTCGATCGCGGCGATGAAGTCGTGGTCCAAGCCGGCGACGATGGGATTCGCTTTCTGCTGATCTCAGGCAAGCCGCTCGAAGAACCTGTCGCGTGGTACGGACCCATCGTGATGAACACGCAAGAGCAATTGCGCACCGCGTTCAGCGAGCTGCAGCAGGGAACATTCCTCGATTCGGGCAAGCGGCGTTGATGGATTTGCGCGGCGCGATGCGGCGCCGATGAATTCGCCGGAGAATCGTTCGTGGCCCTAAACCGTTACGTTCTTCGCGGCACGTTTGTCGGCGCGCTCGGCGGCCTGCTCTTCGGCTTTGACACTGCGGTGATTTCCGGCACCACCGCGGCGCTCGCTCGCGTTTACAGCCTCTCGCCGGCCGCTCTCGGCTTCACCGTTTCCATCGCGCTTTGGGGCACCGTGATCGGCTCGATTTGCGCCGGTTCGCTCGGACAAAAATACGGCTCGCGCGAAATGCTGCGCTGGATGGCCGTGCTCTACGTGATTTGCGCGCTGGGATGTGCGTTCGCCTGGAATTGGCACGAATTTCTCGCCGCACGTTTTCTGGGAGGCCTGGGCATCGGCGGCTCTTCGGTTCTCGCTCCGGTGTACATTGCCGAACTTGCGCCGGCGCGGCTGCGCGGGCGCCTGGTCGGCACATTTCAAATCAATATCGTGGTGGGAATTCTTCTCGCGTTTTTCTCCAATTATCTGATTGGCCTCGCGCACCTTGGCGCCGTCGAGTGGCGATGGCAGTTGGGCGTCGCGGCGTTCCCGTCGCTGCTATTTCTCTTGCTGCTGTTCGGCATCCCGCGCAGTTCGCGCTGGCTCGCCACGCGAGACCGCATGGCCGAAGCGCTCGCCGTGCTCGAACTCATGGGTTCGCCCGATGCGCCCGCCGAGCTGGCCGAAATCCGCGAATCGATCGAAGCCGAGCGCAGCACGCGCAGCGAACCGTTGTTTCGCCGCGTCGGCGGCAGGCTGAAATATGGCACGCCGATCTTTTTGGCCGTTACCATCGGCGTGTTCAATCAACTCAGCGGAATCAACGCGATTTTGTACTACCTCAACGACATTTTCGCGGCCGCCGGTTTCAGCCGCATGTCCGGCAGCCTGCAGGCCGTCGCCGTAGGCGCGATGAATCTGCTCGCCACGCTTTTCGCCATGACGCTGATCGATCGCGTCGGCCGCAAACGCCTGCTGCTGGTTGGCTCGGTGGGCACGGCGGCATGTTTGGGCGGCGTCTCCGCGATATTTTTCACGCATCGCCATGTGCAAACGCTGGTGTGGCTTCTGGTCACCTACATCGCTTTTTTCGCCGTGTCGCAGGGCGCGGTAATCTGGGTTTACATCAGCGAAATTTTCCCCACGCGCGTGCGCGGCAAAGGCCAGAGCCTGGGTTGCAGCGCTCATTGGGTGATGAACGCGCTGCTTTCGGGATTGTTCCCGATCTTCGCGCAGCGTTCGGGCGCTTATCCGTTCGTCTTTTTCGGCGCCATGATGGTTGTGCAATTTTTCGTCGTGCTGTTTTTCTTCCCCGAAACCAAGCAAGCTTCGCTTGAACAGTTGCAGCAACGCATGGAAATCGCCTGATTTTCTTTCTTCTGGGTATGCCGCGTCAGTTTCCAGGTGTGACGGGTTTGGGACGCTCTGCTCGCCCGCCCGCCGGGTCGGCTGCGCGCATCGCGCGTTGCGTGGAATGCGGCGCGGTTTCCATTTCGACGCTGGCCATCATGAAAACGCCCGCGCCTCTCGGGTCATCGTCGTTGACCGGAACGGAGGCGTAAAACGCGTAAGCATTCTCTCGCGTTTGATCGGGCGTGAGGTCCGAGCCCTTGGCCACGCCAGTGAACGCCATCGCGCCGTTGCCGTCCACTTTCACGAAATTCTTCACCACGCCGGCGTATGCGCGCGCCGCGAATTCGGAATAACGCGCCGGCAGATATCCCAGGCGCACCGCCTTGGCCATTGAATACGCGAACATGCACGATGACGACGCCTCCAGATAGTTGCCCTTGCCTTGCGGCTTGTCGGTCACCTGATACCACAAGCCCGTCGTCGGATCCTGATAGCGCACGAGGGCCGCGGCCAGCCGGTTGAGAATCGCCAAGAGTTTCGCGCGTCCCGGATCATCGGGTTTGAAGTAGGGAATCGTTTCCACCAGCGCCATCATGTTCCATCCCATCGCGCGCGACCAAAAAACCGGCGAAGCGCCGGTCTTCTTGTCGGCCCACGGCTGATCGAGCGCTTCGTCCCACGAGGGATAGAGCAGGCCGGTCTTCGGATCGCGCGTGTGCGTCTCCGTCAAAACGAATTGCTTGGTGATGTCGGCGAAATCCTGCGGCTCGTGGAACGTGCGCGCATACTCGGCGTAGAACGGCTCAATCATATAAAGATTGTCCAGGCTCATCTGCTGGGGACGCCGTCCGATATGCCAGAAGCCGCCTTCGGGAGTGCGTGGCTGAAAGGCGATCTGCTGGCGTATCAGCGCCGCAGCCCGGTGATACTTCTCGTCGTGAGTTGTGGCGTAAAGCAGCAGCAGCTGCCTTCCCAGAAGAATGTCGTCCACCGAAAAGTTCATCGGGTCGTACGTGCGGATGGACGATCCGTCGGCGGAGAGAAATGGATCGACTGCGCTTTGAATGTAATTGAAGTCGTCGCTGCTGCCGGTGTCGTGCCAGACCGCCGTTATGCCTTGCAGCAGCACGCTCGTCGCGTGATCCCACACCCACGGCGCAGCGGCCGGAACAATGCGCCCGTTGGGCCAGCGCTTCATCGCGGAATCGGCCATGCGTACCGACATCGCTTGCGGCTGCGTCTCTTGCGAATCCTGTGCGCGCGCCGCGCCACAGAGACCCAGCACGAGACACATCGCAGCGAACGCCAGAGAAATCACGCGCGCGAGATCCTCCGCACGCGAAGGTCCAGCAAAGCGATACTTTCGATCGCAACGAATCATGTTCGGACCGTCCCCTGAAAACGTGGCGGCTGCCGCAATCGGCTGCCGGAGCTTTTTGTCACGCTGATTATTTCGCCGACGGCGCAGCGCCATGCGCCGCGGCCGGCACCTGCGCGATCAGATAGCGCACCAAATCCCATCCGCCAAGGTAGTTGTTGATGCCTTCCATGTGAGTCTTGCGGCCGTCGGTGTATTCGTTATAGACCCACGGATCGACAACGGCGAAGACTGTGCCCCTGCCATATTTCGCCGCGGCCATCACGTTGACTCCGTTGTAGGTGAGCACCGGCTTGGCGTTTCCGGAAAGAGTCAGATCCGTGGTGTCTTTCATAAAAAACATTTTCGATGAACTGAAAATCGGATCGTTAGCGGGAACCGGAATTTTGCCTTTATCGTGGGGTTCGTTATCGAGCATGTGAAAGCGCGTGACGTTCTGAAATTCGATGCCGAAAGGTTTTCCGAGCATGGAGAGCCGCGGAATATCCGTATTCAGCGGATCGTTGGCCATGATCAGTAGCACGCCGCCTTGCTTCACCCATGCGGCGATCTGCGTCACGTCGGCCGGCAGGATGTGATTCGGATGCGGATTCCACAGCGGCACGTCGGGCGGCACGACCACATAAATATTCGCGTGCGCGAGTTTCGCCACCGTCGGCGCGCTCGTCAGCGTATCGGTCTTCACGCCGTAGGTGTGGAAGATATGCGCGAAGAACGAATATCCGGAATTCGATTTATCGTGCTCTTTATAGTGGAACGGAACCATTTGCCCGGAAGCGTCTTTGCGCGTCTGGCTGTTGAACCAACCGTCGAAGAGCAGCGTCTTGCCTTTGCCGACCGAGTTGAGCGGCGCCCTTTCGATTTCGACGCTGGCCATCAGAAACGCGCCGATACCTTTCGGATCGTTATCGATCACCGGCGTGGTCACGTAATACTGATACGCGCCATCGCGCTTCAGATCGCCCGCCAGCCCTACGCCCTTCACGGTGCGCGTCAGCGTCACCGAGCCATCCGTTCCTACGGTCACGAACTGTTTTAAGACGCCTTGGTAGGCGCGCGACGCATTGTCGAAATAATGCGCCGGCAAAAATCCCTCGCGCACGCCTTTCGCCAGCGCGTACGCAAACATGCACGACGCGGAAGATTCCAAATAGTTGCCCTGCGCGGTCGGCTGGTCCGTCACCTCATACCAGAGTCCGCTTGCGGGATCCTGATATTGCACCACGGCCGTTGCCAGACGGTTGAGAATACCCAAAAGTTTCGCGCGGCCCGGATCGTTCGCGGGGTAGTAGGGAATCGTATCGACCAACGCCATCATGTACCAGCCCATGCCGCGCGACCAAAAGATCGGCGAATCGCCGGTGGTTTTATCCGCCCACGGCTGCATATGCGCTTCATCCCAGCCGTGATAGAAAAGGCCGGTTTTCGGATCGCGCACATGCTCTGAACTCACCACGAACTGCCTGGTGATGTCGTCGAAATCCTGCGGCTCATTGAACGTGTGCGCATATTCCGCGTAGAACGGCTCGGCCATGTACAAGCCGTCGAGCCACATTTGCTGCGTATAGCGCGCCTTGTGCCAGAAGCCGCCCTCGGGCGTGCGCGGCTGCTGTGCGAGCTGATTGCGCAGCAGTGTCGCCGCGTTGTAGTAGCGCTTGTCCTGCGTGACGGCATAGAGCAGCAGCAGTTGATGGCCCATGCGCACGCTATCGAGCTCGAACTTTTGCGAGCTTTCCGCCGGATCGTACGTGTTGATCGAAGTTCCATCCGGCGAAAGGAACGGATCCACCGAATTCTTGATGTAGTTGAAATAATCGCCATTCGCCGTGTCGTACCAAACCGCTTCCACGCCCTGCAGCAGCGTGGCCAATTCGTAGTTCCACACCCAGTGCGCGTCCGGCGGTGCAAAGCGTCCGTTGGGCCAGCGCTGCAGCGTGGAATTGGCCATGCGTTGCGACCATGGCAAATCCTGCGCGCTCGCGCCGCCAGCGCAAATTGCGAGAATACAGAGCGCGGCGAGCCCTAAAGCAAGCGCGCGCGCTCCGCCACAGCGGCGGTGTGGCGCCCGTTCGCCGCGCGTGTACGCCTCGATCTGTGCGCGGAAATTCGATTCGCTTCTGACATTCATCGTGGATGCCCCCGAAGGATATTCGCCGGATCGTCGGCCGAAATCGGCAGCGTGAACGCGACGAGCCACTCGTTTCTATCAGAAAATCGTGCGCGTGTCTTGGCCGTTCTAAAGAGTTGAGAGTCCATCCCGCATTGTGAAACGGTTCGGAGTTCCGCCCGGGAACGCTCCTGCGACGCGAAAGTGAACATCGGCCCGTTCGTACTATTGACCCCTGCTGCCCCCTTTCCTAGCATGGAACTCGAAGGAAGGTACCTCCCTGCGCGGACAGGGCGCTGCAGCACGCCCGCCCGAACCATCCGGCCGAACAGGCCTATCACGCACAAGAGGCTCAGACGCTCAGATGATGCGCAAAACGGAACACGTCGCGATACTTTCAAGGAGCGTAGGAGACCGGCGGGGCGTGCGCATGAATTCGCGCGTTCCGGTAACCATCGAATGGGAAAACGCCAGCGGCCAATCTTGCCAGCAGCAGGGCCACACGCGCGTTGTCGGGTCCACTGGGTGCATGGTGATTATCTCCGCCGAAATAGATGTCGCACAGTCGATTCGCTTGACTAACGGTGTGACGCAGCGCAGCAGTGCGGCCGTGGTCATCTGGCGAGGACGTGGTGAGGATGGCGGCTCGGAGATGGGCATTGAACTGATCGAGCCGGAGACGGACTTTTGGGGGTTGGAACTATGAGCGAAACGCATCCGTTGGCCGTTCGCAGGACCGCGGCCGCTCCGGTGGAAGATCGTCGCCGCAGCCAGCGCGTCGTGATTCGCGTACCTGTGACGGTGAGCGTGGTGCTCGCGGGCAAGCCCGTGACCTTCGCCGCGCACACCGTGGCCGTCAACGACCAGGGCGCCATGCTGGCCGCGCCGCAAACCATGCCGGTTGACACTCAGCTTGAAATCACCAACGAGCGCACGCGCCAGAGCAGCGCCTGCCGCGTCACGCGGACTCCACCCGAAAGCAGCGAAGGATTCCTGATTCCCGTGGAGTTCACCACTCCCGCCGTCGGCTTCTGGCAAATCAGCTTTCCGCCGAAGGATTGGAAGCCGGTCGAATAGCGCCGTCACGTCGTCACGCTGTGTGAACGTCAGCGTAGTTGCACTTGAGCACTCCGGTCGCTCTCCGCTCTTGCCTCTCCGGCGGCGCGCGCTAGAATCGAATTCCCCTTCTGAAGTCTGAGCGCTCGCACCCCTCTCCGGCGCGCGTGGATAAAAAACCTGGAGGAAAATCATGGATGAGCAAGAACGGCGTCGCGAGACGCGCGTGGACGTGAGAGTTCCCCTGCGGTTCCGGCCAATTTCCAATCCGTATGTGCCCGAGCAGAGTGCGGAAACGGAGAACGTTTCGCAGCTGGGCATTTATTTTACGACGGATTTCCCGCTCGCGGTGGGAGCCACGCTTGTGCTTTGGCTCACGATGCCCTCGCAGGTCACCGGAGCCGAACCGCGCGAAGTGCGTTGTATCGCCCGCGTAGTTCACGTGCAGCCGACGGGGCGCCTGGTGCGCCACAACGGCGTCGGATTGCGCATTGAGCAGTTCGCTTCCGCGGCGCGTGCCGAGCGTTGGGCGAGCTGAATCGCCGGCCTGGCCCGATCGCGGGGCGTCGAGCGCTGGCTTAGTGCGATTTTCCCGCCGGGCCGGGCGCGATGGTGAATACCACTTTCGCGCTGCTCACGTTTTCGTACTCGTCGTAAACGCGCACGGCCAGCGTGTGTTCGCCCGGATCCAGGCCGGCAAGCGCCCAATCGAAGTGCTCTTGCGGCGCATCGCTCAGCTCGCCCACCGGCAGCACCAGCGTCCATTCGCCGGCGTCCAAGCTGTATTGCGCGCGCCCGATCGCGCTACCCGGGTCGGCGGCGTCGAATCGAACCCGCACGCTCTCCGTCGCCCCTGCCGGCTCGGCCGCAAGCCCGCTGACAACCGGTGGCGTGTTGTCCACAAGAAATCGCTCCGATTCCAGTTCCGCGGTCAGCGCGCTATCCGGCGTATTTGACGGTCCATCCGACGCCACAATTTTCAAATATTAGGCGCCGTCCGGCATCGTCGAAGTGTCCCAGGAATAGAATCGCTGCTCGATTTTATCTTTGAGCAGCTTCCACGCCGTTTCGCCTTCGCCGCGGTAGTAGATCGCGAATTCCAGCGTGTCGTCGTTCTCGTCGTCCGCGCTCCACAGCACGGATTGATAGCTCTTCTGCCGGAATCCTTGCGGCGGCATCTCAAATCGCGCCGCGAGCGTTCCCGGAATCGCTCCGCCATCGAACGCGAGAGACGTCGCGCCTTCCGTCGAGGCAGGGAATCGCAGTTGCACCGGCACCGGCACCGCGCCCAGTCCTCCGCCGCCCGCGTTGCCTCCCTGCACGCGCACGCCGGCTTCTTGCATCACGATCGCTTCGATCACCGGTGCTACGTTTTTCGGCAGATACGCCACGCTCACCCAATCTACCTCGGGCGATGGCGCAGCCGGGCCAGGGCCCGCGTTCAGCACCGCCTTCCACTGAATGAACCGCGCCGGCGGGCACTCCACTGTCTGTCCCGCTGCTTCCGTATATGGACCAGCCCACGCGCTCCAATTATCGTCGGGCGTCGATGTATTCCCGGAGCGCGCAAACATTTCCACGCCCCCAGCCGCGAACTTGGGTGCTTGGCCGCCGCCCGATTCGCCCCACCAGGATATCCGTCCCCAATGAGAGAAAATGCGCGCGTCAAACGCCTGCGATTCGTACGTGCCTTCGGGTTCATTCCCCGGCCCGAGCGAGAAAACTTTCCCGGGATTCGCGCTCGCAAGGTAAACAGCGCCGTTCGGCGCGGATGCCAGGCTGGTGATCTGCTCCGCGGGGGTTTTCGCGATCACCGAAAATATCTGCTCGCCGTCCAATTCGATCACGCCACCGTGATTTCCCGTGCCCAGGAGCAACTTGCCGCTCTGATTCCATCCCAGGCTGTAAACCAATAAATCGCGCGACGACCACAATTGCGTTGGCGATCCGTCCGGCGCGATGCGGTAGACCGCGCTCGATGCCACGGCGGGAAACGGAACGAACGACAACGTTTGCGTCTGTGTCTCCGCGGTTCCCGCGGCTTGCGTAGCCGCGGCTTCCTGGTTTGAAAACGTGAGCGTCGGCGCCGTATTCTGCTGCGCGGCGGACGGCGTTACCGCAAAGCTCGGCAGCGGCGGCGTTACGCGGGCTTTTTCTCCGATGGCCGCGGCATAAAGATTGCCCTGCGCGTCGAATTGCAGCGCGGTGATTTCCTTCTTGTCGGTTTCGTACAGCACAAACGCGCGGTGCGTCGCGGCGCCCGCCGCGGGCGTCGCATCGTCCGCTTTTCGCGCGCCGCGCTGCTGTTCGCTGGCGATCGGCGCCGCCTTCGGAATTCGCAGGATGCGCCCATTCGGTTCGGTGCCGGCGATCAAATTGCCGTTGCCATCAAGCGCCAAGGCGCGAATATGCGTTTCGTCGCCGGAATAAAAAAGCTGGCTCGTGCCGTCGGGCGCGACGGCGAAAATTTTGCCGGTATCGCCCGTGCCCACGTACAGCGTGCCATCGGAATCGAGCGCCAGCGCCCAAATGTATTTCGTCTTCGGATCGAAATAAACCGAGCTTTGTCCGCCCGGCGTCACGCGATAGACCTTTCCGTCCGGCGAAGTCGCTACATAAAGATTGTCGTGCGCGTCGATCGCCAGCGCCTGCGCGGTCATTTCCGCCGACTCGAAAACCTTCGTCGTCTTCCCCTGCGCGTCGAAGCGCACCACTTTGGCGCTCGATCCCCCGGCGGCGTAAAGATCGCCTTTGGAATCGAATCGCAGCGCCCACAAATACGCCAGATTCGCGTCGCCGAAATCCGCCATGTGCGCAGCCGGCACCAGTTTCCCGTCGCTGCGCATGGCCACGCCATGCGCCGTGCCTTTTTCAAATTCCTCGTAGCGCGATTGCCGCCAGAAGCGCGTATGCTCCGCGGCCACCGGCAGCGCGAAACACGCCGCCATCAGCAATCCGAGCGCGGCGAAGATCGTGGCGCGTGCGCGCGCGTTATGAATCGGGCATTTCATCGAAATCCTTTCAAGCAGCCTCACCGGGCGAGCGCAAAAAAATCGTACGTACACGAATTCTCAGCGAATGCGAATCGAAATCGTCGTCGAGCCGGACACCACTTCCTCCATCGGCACCGACCATTCCCCGGCCTTTGAATCGCGCAGCTCAAATGCCGAGCCCGTGCCCAGCCGGCCATCTAGCACGTTGATTTCATCCAGCGGCGCATTCGGCAGAATTTTGTCCTCGATCAGCAGTGTCGGGTTTGTATCCATCAGCGCCACGTACAGAAAATTATCGCGCCGCTCGCGGTTCAGTGTGGCGATCAGTTGCTCCAGGCTGTTCAAGCGTCCCAGTCCCGCCGCGGAAAATGGATTCGTCAGCCGGTCCAGCGTCTCCGAATCGCTCACCAGAATCTGCATCGTCGTTCCCGGCGCCGCCTGCGCCGGAATCGTAATCGGCACATCGCGCAGCACCGGCGCGCCGCGGTACGGATGCAGCAGAACTTTCACCACCACCGATTCGCCCGGCTGCGCTTCGATTTTTTCCGCCCACGCTTCCGCGATCGTCGCCACGCGCCGCTCCGGCACGCTCTCCAGGCTCAGGTGAATTCCCTGAATCTTCGGCAATTCGTAGGGGTTCGCGAAGATTTGCGCGAACGCTCCCTGCACCTTCGCCGCCACGTACGCGCCGTCGGGCACCAGCGCGTCGGTCGGCGCGAACATATCTTCAATCTGCACGCTCGAGTGCCCTTCGATTTCGATCGTAGCCGTCAGCCGCAGCGTGGTGCCCTCGCTGTACATCGCGTTCTGCGTCAACCCATTTAGCGTGGCCATCCCCACCAAAATCGGCGTCA
>Ga0182015_10004582_pt1 | contig 14791 bp, 14 predicted proteins | sample 712P3MmetaG_FD_120478 | JGI IMG/M metagenome (GOLD analysis project Ga0182015, IMG submission 120478) | Permafrost microbial communities from Stordalen Mire, Sweden - 712P3M metaG | ecosystem: Environmental > Terrestrial > Soil > Wetlands > Permafrost | place: Sweden: Stordalen | collected...
CATGCCCCGCGCCATCCGCTCCTTCGTCGAGGTCTACGACGTCATCCACCCGCTCCAGCCCATCGCCGAGCCCCGCGGGGTGCGCACGAGCCCCTTCGTGAGCCGGGAGGTCGCCCTGGGTGCGGAGATGACCGAGGCGAACGGTTGGGAGCGGCCCCAATGGTACGAGGCCAACGTCGACGAGGTGGCAAGGTGGCGGATCCCCTCCCGCCAGGGCTGGTCGGCGCGGTTCTGGTCTCCCATCGTGGGCGCCGAGCACCAGGCGGCGCGCCACCGCGTGGCTCTGTTCGACATGACACCGCTCCGCCGGCTGGAGGTCAGCGGGCCAGGCGCACTCAGGTTCCTCGAGCAGGTCACGACGGGACGGGTCGACCGAGCCCCCGGCAGCGTGGTCTACGCTCTCATGCTCGACGACGGTGCCCACGTGCTGTCGGACGTCACCATCGCCAGGCTCGGTGCTTCCCGCTTCCAGGTTGGCACTAACAGCCCGTCGGACGAGGCGTGGATGGTGCGCCACGTGCCGGGAGACGGGAGCGTTACGGTCCGGGATGTAACCGGCGGGACCTGCTGTGCCGGGCTGTGGGGCCCAGCGGCCAAGACGTTGCTGGCGCGGCTTAGCTCCGCAGACCTGGACGACGGGACGTTGCGTTATTTCCGGTGCCGCGAGATAAATGTCGGCGGGGCCCCAGTCACCGCCATGCAGCTGTCCTACGTAGGCGAGGCCGGCTATGAGCTCTACACCTCGGCCGATTACGGTTCGCACTTGTGGGACGTGCTCTACGGCGCAGGACAGGACCTCGGCATCGTCGCCGCCGGTCGAGGGGCCTTCGAGGGAATGCGGATCGAGAAAGGGTACCGTTCCTACGGTCGGGATGTAACTGCGGAGCACCATCCCGACGAGGTCGGGCTGTCCTTCGCCGTCCACCTGGGGGATCACGACTTCATCGGCCGGTCGGCGTGGGAGCAGCGGACGGCCGCGTCAGTAGAGCACGTGCTGTGCTGTTGTACGCTCGATGACGACACCGCCATCATCATGGGCAAAGAGCCGGTCTTTTCACACGGCAGCCCGGTCGGCTACGTGACGAGCGCTGCCTATGGGTACAGCGTCGGACGGACCGTCGCGTACGTGTTCCTGCCCGTCGCCCTCGCCCGCCCTGGGGAGCCCGTCGAGATCGAGTACTTCGGGGAACGGCTCTCCGCTCACGTTGTGACTGAACCATGCTTTGACCCCCAGGGCAGCCGCGTGCGGGCCTGACATGACGGGCCCCTCGCCATCCCCCGCGATTAGGGGGACCTCGGAGGTGCCCGGCTCCCACGACGTGATCATCGTCGGTCTTGGGGGCATGGGTAGCTCGGCGGCCGCCGAGCTTGCGGCACGGGGCCTCCGGGTCCTTGGCATCGAGCGTTTCGGGCCTGCCCACGCCCGCGGTTCGAGCCACGGCGAGAGCCGTGTCATCCGCCAGGCGTACTTCGAGAGCCCGGCGTACGTTCCGCTGCTGCTGCGCGCTTATGAACTCTGGCGGGAACTCGAGGTCGTCAGCGGTGAAGAACTGATCACCGAAACCGGGGGTCTGATGATCGGGCCCGAGCACAGCCGCACCGTCGCCGGCAGCCTGTTGAGCGCCCAAACGTGGGACCTCCCCCACGAGCTCCTCGAGGCGGCTGAGATCGCCCGTAAGTTCCCGACCATGTCCCCTGGCCGGGAGGACGTCGGGCTCTACGAAGAGCATGCGGGTTTCGTGCGGCCCGAGGCGACGGTGGCAACCCACATCAGCCTCGCCCGTGCGCGCGGCGCCGAGCTGCACTTCGACGAAACGGTTACGGGCTGGGAGAGCCGTCCCGGGGGCGTCGTCGTGACGACCTCACTCGGCTCGTACCGGGCCGCCAGGCTTGTGCTCTCACCGGGGGCATGGGCCCCCGACCTCTTTGACGGCTTAGGGATCCCCCTCAGGGTCGAGCGACTAGTGCAGTTCTGGCTCCGGTCGAAGAGCGGCGTCGAGCAGTTCGCGCCTACCCGGCAGCCGATCTATGTCTGGGAGGACGCGGCCGGGGCCCAGGTCTACGGCTTCCCTGCGCTCGGGGCGGCGGCCGATGGCGTGAAGGCCGCCTTCTTCCGCCGGAGCACCCCGACGGTGGCGGACGAGCTCAGACGCGAAGTAGCCGACGAGGAAGTCGTCCCGCTGCTCGACTTCCTCGCCGACCGGATCCCGGCGCTCGGCCCTGAGGTATGCCGAGCAGCGCCCTGCATGTACACCACGACGCCAGACGAGCACTTCGTCATTGGCTACCCGCGTGGCGAGGAACGCGTCGTCGTCTGTTCGCCGTGCTCGGGCCATGGCTTCAAGTTCGTGCCCGTCATCGGCGAGCTCGTGGCAGACCTCGTAACCTCGGGATCTGTGCGTTTTGATATCTCGCTGTTCGACCCCGATCGGTTTTCGAAGACGTTGGGGGTGCCGAACGCGGTTGGGACGGATGGGGGCAAGCCATGACGATCAACCTGAGGGCGCCAGCATTGCTGCCCACGCTGCCGGGACGCGCCTACAGTGACCCCGAGTTCTTCGCGCTCGAGCAAGAGCGCCTGTTCGCTCGCTCTTGGTCGGCGGTGGCATTGGCGGCCGACGTTGCCCCCGGGAGCTTCGTCGAGGTCGAATTAGCGGGCGAGAGCGTCCTGGTGCTGCGTGACCACTCGGGATCGGTCAGGTCGTTTTTCAACGTTTGCCGGCACCGAGGGTCCCGGCTGTGCACCGAAACCGCCGGGGCACTGGAGCGGTTCATCCGCTGTCCCTATCACGCCTGGACATACGGGCTCGATGGTCGCCTTATTGCCGGTCCGGGTATCAAGTCGATGGAGGCGGCCGACCTGGAGGGGTTCGGCCTCGAACCGGTAGCGACGCACGTCTGGCAGGGCCAGATCTGGTGCTGCCTCGACCCCCGGCCACCCTCGTTCGACGCCTCGGTGGTGGCCCAGGCCGAGCGCCGCCTGGGGAGCCTGGCCGTCCTCGACCGCTACGGGTTGGATGAGCTCGTGCTGGCGAGCAGGCGGACCTACGAGATCGCCGCGAACTGGAAGCTGCTCATCGAGAACTTCATGGAGTGTTACCACTGCGCCACGATCCACCCCGAGCTCACCAACACCCTGCCGGAGTTCCGCACCGGTGTCGGCACCCAGAACCAGCCCGGCTCGAGCGCGGCCTTCGCCGACACAGTCGAGGCGTTCACGCTCAGCGGGCGCGGCGGCCTGGGCCTTCTGCCCGGGCTCTCGGGCGACGATGACCGCCGGTACTACGGGATGACGCTCCTCCCGCAAGTGTTCTTCAACCTGCTGCCCGACCACGTCGTGGTCCACCGTATGCGGCCGGTGGCGGTTGACCGGTCCGTCATCGTGTGCGACTGGCTGGTCGAGCGGGGGAAGCCGACCTCCCCCGGGTACGCCCCGCATGACACGATCGCCCTGTTCGACCGAGTTAACCTCCAGGACTTCGTGGCATGCGAACGCTGCCAGAAGAACATGTCCTCTCGTCGCTACGCCGGCGGTGGAGTGCTGGCCGCCACGGAGCACCATCTCGCCGTTTTCCACAGTTACGTGCTCGATGCAGTGGGAGCAACGCGGGCGAGCCTTACCTGACGCAGGCCGGTCGCTGGCCTTTGGGAAAACGGAGCCGATATGCTACGCTGTAGCACATGAAGGTCGGCATGCGTGAGCTCCGCAATCAGACGAGCCAGGTCATCGATGCCGTGCGGGCTGGTGAGCGTGTGGTCCTAACCGTGCACGGCGAGGCGGTCGCCGACATCGTCCCTCACGGCCAGCGGGCCCGCTGGCTGCCCGGTGATCGTCTGCGGCAAGAGCTCGCCGGACGGGCAGCTGACCCGGCGCTTCGTGACGATCTCGACAGCCTCGCCGGACAGACCTTGGACGAGCTTTGACCGAGCCTGCTGGCCTCCTCGACACCTCGGTGTTCATCGCCCGCGAGGTCGAGCGACCACTCGGCGAGCTGCCGGACCGGGTGACGGTCTCTGTCGTCACCATCGGCGAGCTCCAATTAGGAGTGCTGAGCGCCATCGATGCCGCCTCCCGGGCTCGTCGGGGCGACACCCTGGCGCTCGCCAAAACGGTAGAGCCCGTCCCGATCAGCGAGTCGGTCATGGGGGCGTGGGCTCGGCTCGTGGTCGATTGCCGTGCCGCCGGTATTCAGGGTACGGTCAAGCTCATGGACGCGCTGATCGCAGCGACTGCGATCGACCTCGGCCTGCCGGTCGTGACCCAGGACGACGACTACGACCAGATGGCGACAGCGCACCGAGCACTCCACGTCCTCAAGGTGTAGGGCCGATCCCAGCACGTACCTACCAACTAAAAGCCACGCGGCTGGTGCTTCTATAGCTGAGCTGATGACTTGCTTCGAGATCGGCTGTACCACTGTATGGGAGCACATCAGGAGGCTTGGGGTGAGGCAGAATAATCCGGTCCTGGAGCTTGATTATTGACCTGGACGATGGGTGGGCCTACACCACCACTGGACACCAGGTGCCACGATTGGGCTCGGCGGGCCAGGGCGCGTTAATGGTGTCGTGAGTTCAAAGGTGCTGGAAAGGTAGCCGTAGGTGGCACTGGTTTGGTTGCGATGTCGCGCCGAGTTCCGGACCAAATGGCGTGCAGCTGTCGTGCTCGCGGTCCTTCTCGGGCTTGGAGGAGCTGTCGCTTTGACAGCCTTTGCCGGAGCTTCGCGCACCGATCAGGCCATGCCTCAGTTCCTTACCTATAGCCTTCCCGACGATGGTGGCTTCCTGGTGGGCAGCCTCTCGGCTCCTCCGGTTACCCCAGGAGTTCCGGCCCGCTCGCTTGCTCTTAATCCGCTCGAGCAGCGGATCGTTGACCTTCCACAAGTCGTCGCCTATTTCCGGGCCCCTTACCTCTATTTGGCCACCCATCGCACAGGGCGCGTCCCCACTGACCTCACCGCTATAGGGGCCGCCGACCCTGACCTACTGCGAGGTGTCGACCGACCACTCCTCCTGGCGGGTCACCTTCCCAGCCCAAAGAACCCTTTCGCGGTTACGGTAAACCAATTGGCCGCCGAAGCGGACCATCTCCATGTTGGTAGCACCGTCCGCCTTTACGCGTACTCGCTCGCACAGATACAAAGCGGAAATCTCACCGGCGCCGTCGAGCATGTCCCCGTCCCGAAGGGCCCCTCGTACGCGGTGCGGGTCGCGGCCATCGTGCGGTCCCCCGAGGACGTGACCGCCGTGGCACCGTTGGAGGCCCGTATCGGCGTCATTTATGAGGGCGATCGAGATATGTATATGACCTCGGCTTTCCTTTCGCGTTTAGCAGCGGGGATCGGGCTGCCTGTTCAACAGTTCTCAGGCATCAACCTCGTGGGGGTCCGCCTACGCAATGGCATGGGCGACTTTGCGAAGTTTGCCGCCGCGGCGACAGCAATCGGCGGGAACAACGTCTTCCCTAGCCCGGGAAATGTCTACGGCTTTCAGCAGGCCGCCGCGAGTGCAGAGCAAGGCATTCATCTCGATGTGGTCGCACTTTTGCTTTTCGGCGGCCTTGCGGCCATGGTGACATTCGCTCTCGTCGGCCAAGGGGTCGCTCGTCAGTCGTTGCTGGAGTCCGAGGACTACGCGACCCTCCGTTCCCTGGGGGCTACGAGAGCTCAGATATCCCACATTGTCCTTCTCCGGTCTGGCCTCATCGGGGCGAGCGGTGCGGCATTGGCCTTCGTTGTCGCAATGGCGGCATCTCCGCTTATGCCCGTAGGGCTTGCTCGACAAGCAGACGTCCACCCCGGCTTCGCGGTCGACCTGGCAGTCCTTGTCCCCGGCGCGCTGGCCATTGGGGTTGCCATCGTAAGCTGGGCATTAGCGGCGTTCATGGTCTTCAACAAGCGGTCGGGGAGTGCCGCCGACGGGCGACGGTTGGCTTATCGTCGGGCCGCGTGGGCCCAGCTTTCCAAGTCCCCCCTCCCGCCCGAGGCGGTCATTGGGACGCGGTTGGCTCTCGAACCGGGCACTGGACGAACGGCTGTACCCGTAATGACCGCCATGCTTACGGGGGCGCTGGCGGTGGCCATGCTCGCAGCGGCCCTCACATTCGGGACAAGTCTCAACCATCTTGTTACCAGCCCACGACAACAGGGTTGGAACTGGGATGCCCTAGTTGGCAACCCGAACGACCTGAACGATCGGATAGCACAGGATGGGAAGCTGCTTGCCCACGACCGGTTTGTAGGCGCATATTCGGCGATCGCGATCCTCGCCAGCCAGAGCCAGGGTGTTGCAAACGTCGACGGGGTGTCAGTCCCGACGTTGCTCGCGTTCGACCCCTTGAAAGGATCGGTCTACCCGTCACTCCTCGACGGCCACCCACCACAAGCTGACGACCAGATCGTTTTTGGGCCTCAGACCCTGAAGAAGTTGCACCGAAGCGTCGGGCAGTCAGTGAAGATCTCGACTCCACAAGGCGTGTTAACGCTCAAGATCGTCGGTCGCGTGATCGTGCCGTCGGTGGGCGACTTGTTCTCGAACGAGATCGGCGACGGTGGATGGGTATACGGACCGGCTGTACGAAAACAACAGGCGCAGCAACAAGCTGCATCTTCAGGCGCCTCCAACGCCACGCCTCCTACAGTGTTCAACTTGTTTGCGGTGCGGTATGCCAAAGGAGTAGCACCGAACACGGCCTACGCCAGTTTGCGCGATCAGTTCGGCCCGATCGTCATGCGTTGGCTGCCGTCAGAGGACGTGCTGAACCTTGAGAGCGTCGACTGGTTACCGTTCATCCTGGCGGGGTTGGTCGGGCTGTTGGGAGCGGCGATAGTGGGCAACACGCTCATCACCTCGGTCCGTCGTCGTAGTAGGGACTTGGCGGTCCTAAAGACGATTGGGCTCACCCCGCGCCAAGTCGCGAGTGTCATCGCGTGGCAGGCGACAACGTTCTCGTTCGTGGCGCTGATCGTTGGGGTCCCACTCGGGATAGTTGCCGGACGATGGGCTTGGAACCTCGTCGCCTCGAATATCGGTTCGGCCACGCCCCCGTTTGTCCCAGTGCTGGCGATCATTCTGGTGGTCCCGGCGGTGGTGGCTGTCTGCAATATCATGGCGGCGGTCCCCGGCTGGGTAGCCGCTCGGGTGCCCCCGGCGACGACGATACGGAGCGAGTGAGCTGAGCGAGTGAACGGGTTCGCTCACGGAGGCTCGACGTCGAAAGTAAGCCGGCGCTCGGCGCTCGACTCCGCAGCTGAGGATGCTCTCCGACCGCATCAACGACGGCATCGCAACCGGTCCTCTGGGCGCCCTAGTCGAGCGTCGGCCGCCCTGTTGCGACGAAACGCGGGCAAAGCGCCACGAGATACCGACGGGACATCTAAACCTGCCCTGAGCAGCGCGAACGTTGTAATAAGTGCAACGGCGGTGGAGGTAATGGGACGTTACTTGAACCCCTCTGACCAGGGAGAACGTCTCCGGCAGATCCTGGAGATCGCCCCGACGGGGTCGCAAGGTGCCACTCTTAGAACCCCGAAGCGGGTCTTCCGGCGACTGGAGCCCGACAAGATAGCTGAGCTGGTCCGGGGGTACGTCGACGGTCGTCGCGTCGACGAATTCGCATCGGAGTTCCAGATCAACAGGAGCACCGTCAGTTGCCAACTGGACAGAGCCGGCGTCGCCAGGAGATGGAGGAAGCTACAACAGGCCGACGTCCAGGAGGCAAAGCGCCTCTATGCCTCCGCGTTGTCCCTTGCGAAGGTGGCCGGACATTTCGGCGTCCACGCCAGCACAGTCCACTCGGCCTTACGCAAGGCCGCCGTGCGGATGCGAGATACGCAGGGGCGCGAGCGCTAGCCCCATCGTTTGTTTTTGCCCCGACAGTCGGACGGCTCAGGCCCGTTCAGAACTGTTCAGGCCTGACTTCGGCCGCTCAGAGCGGTCGCCCCCTCGACGCCGTTTTCGAGACGACAGGGGAAATATCCGTCTACGTGGATTCCGCAGTTGCCTTTGGCGCGTTTCCGTTGCGTGTTCTGTTGGCGAGCGTCTCGAACCCGGCACGACTGGGCCACCCTTGATCGCCCCGTCCCGGTCGAGGAAATCTTCCCGGTGGCCGGGAACCCTTGGTACGGTTTGGACCCTGGCTGACACCCGGGAGGACCGTCATGCGATTTGCCCACTCAGCGTAAGTAAGTCCTAAAGGGACCACTGCTCCCTCGGCCGGCCGTTTGGCGCCGGCACGCGCGCTGTCCACGCACTTCGCGAATCCTCCGGGGTTCCCTCATGGCCTTTGATCTTGCCAACGCCTTTTTGCAGTGGACCGCCTTACGCGCGGCACTAGCGCGGGGCTACTGGCTCGCCGCGGCGTTGTACCTCGTCGTCTTCGTCGCCCACCTCACGCCAGCCCAGTTGATCCCGATCGGCACATTCCAGGGGATCACCGTCCTCATTGCCGAGATCCCGAGTGGAGTTCTCGCCGATATCGTCAGTCGGCTCTTTGTCTCCCCGCGCTCATATTCTGGTTCGCCGCCCCTGAGCCTCGTCGGCGTGGCCTTGGGGGCGTTGGCCCTTCGTCTCGTCGAGGCGCGGATCACAAGCCCCGGCGTCATCAAGCGGACATACGCGCTCTCCTGCACGATCGGCGTTGCTGGCCTGTTCCTGTTCGCCAACGCTCCGGACGTCGAGGCGTAAGTCCAACTCCTACGCCGTCAAGAGTGAGATGACCGAACAGCCAATCGCGTCAAGCTTTGCGTGACCGCCACGGCTTCGATCAATGGTGCACAGCACCGACGGCACCTGTCTCAGGCGGCATCATGTTTGTCCAGCCGAACGAACCACGATCTCGCCGACGTTGATGCTCTTCGGTTGTTCGAGCGCGTAGGCGATCGCCTCGGCGACGGCGTCGGGTGCCATCGCGATGGCCGCGATCTGTTCGCGCGCCTGTGGGTCGGTCACGAACTCGGTAGCGGTCGCGCCTGGGCAGACCATGGTGGCGCGGATCTCGGGCCCCGTCTCCTGACGCAGCACTTCACAAAGGGCGCGGACGCCCGCTTTGCTGGCCGCGTACACCCCTTGTCCGGGGACCCATTTGGCAGCGGCGGTGGAGGTGACGGTGACGAAGTGCCCGGATCTCTGCTCGACAAACACCGGGAGAGCAGCTGCGATCCCATGCAGCACTCCACGGAGGTTCACGTCGATCATCCGGTCCCAATCGGCGAGGCTCCCGTCGGCGAGCGGCGCGACAGTGGCGACCCCGGCGTTCGATACGAGAGCGTCGAGGCGACCGAACCGGTCGACGGCGAGCGCGACGAGCTGGCGTAGATCCTCTGGCCGGGTGACGTCAACGGCGCGGGACGCGGCGTGTCCACCGCTGACCTGGATCTCGGCAACGATGCGCGCCAGCGTGTCCTGGCGCCGGGCGGCGAGCACGACTCGAGCACCCTTAGCGGCAAGCAGCCGCGCCGTGGCCGCGCCAATGCCGGCGCTCGCCCCGGTGACAGCAATGACCTGGTTTTCGATCTTCATGGTCGCCTCCTCATACGTTGGGCTTTAACGTGCGGTACGCCGGGTCGCTTCGGCTTTGAGAAGACATCGGCCATCCATTTTCGATAGAGCCGAAGCCTTTGGGATCGATCGGGAATGAAAAGTTGCGAATAAACTCGCGGTGAATGACCCGCCACTCACCGTTTCGACGTTCAAATCGATCGATATATCGGCCCGAGTTTTGAGAATTAAGTTTCGGGTCGTCGCCTGGGATCTTCCAATAGAACGAGAACTGGTACGTCTCGGCCAGCGCCTGGTCCCCGTCAATTTCGGAGAGGTGATTGCAGAGATAGTGTTGCTGGGCCGTGTAGGGTTTCCATGAATCTACGTCGATCTCTAGATAGTCGCTGTACTGTCCATTGAATGCAGCATCAGCCGAGAGCGGAAAGACAGTGGTCGCGTCGGGCCAAAAACAAGACTGAACGAGTTCTTTGTCGAATCGATCGACACCGCGAGCGTATTGACATATGAGTTCATAAATGTCTTGCTTGTCGATCAATAACTGCAGGCGCCGTTCATCTATCATCTGCGCGAGTCCTCTCAATATTCTTAGATCTTCGGATGTATCCGGTCGCTCGAAATGTTGCGTTCGCCTAGACGGCTGGGTTAGGCAGCAAAGGGTCGTAGTCGGGGACCTCCTGTCCTGAATTGACCAGATAGTGCCGCTTCGGTCCGGCCCAGCCGAGGGCCAGCGGAACAGTGAAATACAGGGCCAAGTCCATGGTTTTGAACAGCCACGCGCCATCCACGCGGACATAGTCTTCGCTGTACTTCCCGGCAACGACATAGGCGTCGGCGTGGACGCCGTAGCAGGCGTAGAGCATCCCCGTGCCGCTGGCGGTGTGCAGACCGGTCAATTCCACGATGTGGCTGTGAAGGAACTGTTTCAGCTGGGACTGACTGGTGCTCGTCTTCATCCCGGAGAAGGCGGCCTGGATCTTTTCGCGACCGACAATCGCATTTTCGTCGGGCATGAGGTAGCCGAGCTTCAACGAGGCATCGGCAGCGAACAGACTGCCGACACGGTCGAAGTCGGTGTCATTGACGTAGGTGTGGTAGCGGCTCTTGAGGGTTCGGATGTTTTCGGTATCCTCCAAACGCTGGATTCTCGTTTCGAGGTCCAGGTCTTCAGCAGTCATCATTGTCTCCTAGGAGACCGACCTTCGTGTGCTGTTCTCTACTCATCGTTCCTCCAGTAACGGTCGCGTTGCGAACATCCTTATAGCGTCCATGGCGCGCTCATCATCTCTTCGATCGCGTTGATGACAACCGGCCAAGTCGGCGAAGTGATATCGGCCAGTGAGAAGTGGTCGCCGTCGACCTCGAGCAGCTGCGCGTCTTGGCCGGCTGCTTGTGCGGCTGCCACGTAGGTCACGCTCTCTGCGAACGGAACGCGGTCGTCGGCCCGAGCGTGCACGCACCGCACGACGGCTGGGACTGGTACCTGCGAGAGGGGGTCGGCTACGGCATACCGCTCCGGGAACTCGTTGGGGCGACCGCCCATCAAGTCGATCACCGCCCCGCTGCCGATCTTCTCGCGGGCTGCGGTGGCTAGGTCGAGGACTCCAGCAAGGCTGATCACCCGGGCGATCTCGACCGCGGGGTCCGCGCCAGGCACGCCCGTGGCCAGTTTGCGCCGACCCGCCGCCCAGGCCGCCAGCTGCCCGCCGGCGCTGTGTCCGATAGCCACTACCCGCTCGGTGTTGACGTCTTCGAGCGTGGCCAGGTAGTCAATCGCTGTCGCCGCGTCCTCCAACGTTGCCGGGTAGCCGCCGCCGAGTTCGAGTCTTCGGTATTCGACGTTCCACACAACCCAGCCCCGTTCGGCAAGATCTGCCGCGGCCGCGCCAAGGTTGTCGGCCCCGTACTTGGGTCCCCACCAACCTCCGTGAAAGAGGACAACGGTGCCGGTTCGGCGTTGCTCGGCCGGGAGGTACAGATCCCCATACTGGGAGGGATCATCCGCTCCGTAGAAGTGGCGTAGCGGACTGATTTCTCTCTCGGATTTGGCCATCAAATGCCCTTTTCTCTGTGTTCTTGAAGACTGAGCCGGCTTTGAGTTCGTGGTTCAGCGACCAGCCGAGTCAGCACCTTGTCGAGGTGATTCAGCTCGGCTGGTGTTAGCGCCATGAGACCGTCGGGAGGTTCGAAGAAGATACGTTTGGCGTGCTCTACCGCCTCCTCGCCCGCTTTGGTGAGCTTTACCAGCTTGCGCCGGAGGTCGTCAGGGTGGGCGGTGCGTTCCACCAGTCCGAGGCTTACGAGCTTGTCGACGATCACGGTGGCGTAGGGACGGTCGATCTGGTTCGCCTCGGCGATGTCACGCAACGTCGCCGGGCCATTGGCGAGTAGAAGGAGAACTTTCACCCGGCCGACGCCGCGGCCGAGGCCGAGCCCCTCTTGTAGCTCTCTGTTCCGGTCGTTCGCCGTCACAAACGCGTGCATGGCGGACCAGACACGCGCCGCGACGTCAGTTTGTGTAGACGATGCCTTGATCATCGGGATAAACCTCCTCTCCTGTTGATTACGTGGTTCGCCATTTCGGTCAGCCGAACGAGCGCCTACGGTGCCCGGAACTGAGCGCCAATCCACTCGTTGATACCTTCGATGTAGCGACGAGCCACGGGGACGTCCACGAATCGCTTGACCCCGTGCGGCGCCCCCGCATAGACGTGCAGTTCGCTAGGAACGCCGACCTGGTTGAGTCGGGTGGCGAAGTCGATGGCATCGTCACGAAAGCCGTCGACGTTCCCGACACAGATGTACGTCGGCGGAAGTCCGGCAAGGTTGGTGGCCCTCGCCGGCGCCGCGTAGGCGGGAACCTCTGGCGTGCCGTACAGGTTGCCAAGGTAGGAGCGCCAACCGAACTCGTTCGAGTGGCGGTCGAAGATCACTAGGTCGTCGCGCTGGCTCGATGGGGTCTGCTGGCGGTCGTCGATCATTGGAGCATCGAGCAACTGGAACCGCAATGGCACTTCTCCCCGGTCACGGGCGAGCAGTGCCAGCCCGGCCGCCAGTCCCGAACCGGAGCTCGTCCCGGCGACACCGATGCGATCCGGGTCGATGCCGAGTTCGTCGTGGTGGTCGAAGACCCACTTCAACCCGAGATAACAATCGTCGAGGGGTCCTGGGTACGGCGTCTCGGGAGCCAGGCGGTAGTCGACCGATACGCCGATACAGCCGTAGCTCTTGGCCCAGCCGTCGAGTCGCACGTCGTCGGTGGCGTAGCTACCCAGGACGTACCCGCCCCCGTGCATCGAGTAGACGACCGGCAGCGGGCCCTCGGCGTCAGTAGGGCGGTGGACGCGAATGACGACGGCGGGATCCCCTTCGAGGGAATAGTCCCGTCGCTCGATGCCGGGCGAGGGTGGCTCCGACGGTTTAGCGCTCGCGGCTCTCATCGCTATGAGGGTCTCTGCGACGACCTGTCCTGAGGGTTCCGACGCGATTGCCTTTGCGATCTGGGGGTCGAGTTCGAGCATGGACCCTCCTTACTGGGTACGCCAAGAGATACTTTTGTTGTAACAACACAATCATCTCACACTTCGATGCAGCTATCAAGGTCGATCCAGTTGACGACAGCGGTGCTGCTGGGAAGTGGTCGGTACTCTCTCGTTCCAGAGGAGCCAGCCGCAAGGCCGTCCACGAACGGTTACGAGCGGAGTTTCCCGATGCCGTTATCCGCGACTCAAGCAGCCCAGCGCCTCTCGGCGATGAGGCTTGGGGACCCTTTGGGTAGGACCACGAGAGAGTGAACACGCGCTCTTCGGCAGCCCCTGATGTCACAAAAATGGCCTCTAGTCAACACCGGTTCGGCCGTGCCGGAGTCGCGCTCAAGTCAACGCGGTTATGCGGGAACGCCGCCCGAGAGGGGTCACCTGAGCAACGGCGCTAACCAACCGTCACCGTCATCAGCTGGCAGTCGGGGCCGGGGCAGCACTTGAGGGTCGATCGCCCCCCGAATCCGCACCAGCCGCGTATGGTTGAGCACCAGGACTGAACGTTTCGCGGATCGGGAGCGCCGATGGGATCTTGGCAAACACTCTTCGCGACGCAGGCCGGTGTCGGCGCCGCCTTGACGGGTTTGGTGTTCGTCGCGCTATCGATCAACCTCAAGCAGATCCTCGCACTCCCGAGCTTGGCTGATCGAGCCGGCGAGGCCCTCCTACTTCTCCTTCTCCCCGTGATCAACGGCCTGGTCGGAGTCCTTCCCCAGACGAGCAGCCGAGCGCTCGGCGGTGAGCTTCTCGGTATCGCCACGGTGCTTTGGGTCATCGTCTCGCGGATCCTGCTCACGGGGCACAAGGCCGCCCTGGGCCGCCCCGCTCACGAATTTGTCACACGGGCCCTCGCTGCCCAGTTCGCAGTGGTCCCCGCCATTGTCGCCGGCTGCCTGTTGCTCGTCGGCAACTCGAGCGGGGGGCCTGTGGTGGCAGGCCGCGGCCACGCTGCTGTGCATCGTCGCAGGTGTCGCCGATGCCTGGGTCCTATTGGTGGAGATTCTCCGGTGACCCCTCGTGTCAAGCTTCGACCAGTGCAGGAATGGTAAGACAGCTAACCCAAAGTTAGTTAAGCCCCGAGGATGGCGGGCCGCCATCCTCGCCGCCCGCAAACTCCCCCCGGGTTGGCTAAGACTGTCGTTCCTACTCCCCTGCCAGACGACGGGCTCGTTGACATCGGTGACGCTCACCGGGCGCAGCCGTCCGCGTCGAGCTGGGCCAGTACGTCGAACAGCTCGCCGCCGTCACGGGCCCTGCTGATGGTCACAACAACGGTCCGGGCACCCTCGTCGTACGCTTGACTCATGCGACTGGACAGCCAGCAGCGGCGACAGCTCCACCTCCTCGAGTGGCTCCTCGACGAGGGAGGCGGGGGTCACGATGTTGCCCCGTTCTACGCGAACGTTGAGCTATCGCCGGACTTCGCACGTCACGACCTCCGACAACTCGAAGCCCGCGGATTCGTCGACGCGTACTTCTCGGGCGGCGAGGTCGGCAGAGGAACGCTCAGGCCCGACGGTCAGGTTCACGTCGAGGAGTTGCGTCGTCGTCGGAGTGCCAAGCTCGAACGCCGGAACGCCTGCCGCAGCGCGTTGTTGCTCTGGCTATCGCAGAACGGAGCCGACTCTGACGGGACGCGACTCGGCTGGGATGGCCTGACTGGCGACGAGAGCAACGACTTCTACGGGGAGCGATTCCCTCCTGAGGAGATTGACCAGGCGGCAGCATGGCTCCTGTCGGAAGGTTTGATCGAG
>Ga0182015_10004586_pt1 | contig 14786 bp, 15 predicted proteins | sample 712P3MmetaG_FD_120478 | JGI IMG/M metagenome (GOLD analysis project Ga0182015, IMG submission 120478) | Permafrost microbial communities from Stordalen Mire, Sweden - 712P3M metaG | ecosystem: Environmental > Terrestrial > Soil > Wetlands > Permafrost | place: Sweden: Stordalen | collected...
CTTTTTGAGAACGGGCAAGCCGCTTTGATCTGCGGTGGGATTGGATCGGAAGCTGCGCGGCGGGCGACCGAAGCGATTATTCAGGCTGTGAATCCGGCGCTCGTGCTCTCGGTTGGCTTCGCCGGGGCGCTGGATGGTTCCTTGCAGGTCGGCGCTGTTATCGAACCGCGAACCGTGATCAACGCCGCCGATGGCGTGCGCACAGAAATCGGTTTGAGCGAAGGAGTGTTGGTCAGTTCGAGCACCGTAGCGGGCAAGGAGCAGAAAGCCAGACTGCGTAAAGCTTATGGCGCGTTGGCAGTTGACATGGAAGCCGGAGCCGTCGCCCAGGGAGCGCAGGCGCGCGGTATTGAGTTTGCCGCTTTAAAGGCCATCTCGGACGGTGCCGACTTCGAGTTACCGGCGCTAGATCACTTCCTGGCAAGCGACGGGAGATTCCGTTCTGCCGGCTTTGCAGTTCACGTGGCGCTGCGCCCGTGGTTGTGGGGAACGACGATTGCCTTGGCGAGGAACAGTTCCAGGGCGAGCAAGGCGCTTTGCGACGCGCTGGAGAATTATCTTGCGCGTGAGGGCCCCAGCCGCGGTGAATCCTATGCTGGAGCAACCGACGTCTCGCCGGTTCAGGCTGGTCGGGAACGCCCGGCGCTCCACTAATAAGAAAGTTTTATGGCGATTACTCGATCATCTACATCAACACTGATATCGACATTGACGATTGAAAACGAAAGAGGCGCGATTCCTTCCACCATGCTGGCTGCCGTGTACCGAGGTGTGGACGATGTGCGCATGGAAGAAGTGCCGGTGCCGGAAATTGGCGCGGGAGAAATCCTGCTACGAGTGCATACCTGTGGAATCTGCGGCACTGATCTCAAGAAGATTTCGACCGGCTCACACTCCGCTCCGCGAATTTTTGGCCACGAAACTTCGGGCGTCGTCGCGCGAGTCGGCGAGGGCGTGCGGAAGTTCGGCGTGGGCGATCGGGTGGTGGTGTTTCACCACATCCCATGCGGAGAATGTTATTACTGCCAGCACAAGACGTTCGCGCAGTGCTCCACTTACAAAAAGGTTGGCTGCACGGCGGGATTCGAGCCGTCGGGTGGAGGGTTTGCGGAATATGTCCGGGTGATGGATTGGATTGTCGAAAAGGGAACCGTCCGGATTCCCGACGGCATCAGCTTTGAGCAGGCATCGTTTGTCGAGCCGGTGAATACGTGCATCAAAGGTATAGAGACGCTTCGCCTGCAAGCGGGAGAAACCGTACTGGTGACGGGACAGGGCCCGATTGGCCTGATTTTGGCCAATTTGGCGAAGCGGGCGGGGGCACGGGTGATTACTTCCGATTTGCATCCGGCGAGGCTTACAATAGCTCATGGCTTCGGCCTCAATCTAACAATTGATGCTTCCAAGTCCGATGCCGCCGAAACCGTGCGTGGAATGACGCAAGGGCGCGGCGCCGATGCTGTGATTCTGGCGGTCGGCGGAAGCGGGTTGATTCGCCCAGCCATGGATGCGGCGCGTCCGGGAGGCCGTGTGTTGCTGTTTGCGCAGACGGTGCGGGGCGAAGCGACGATCGATCCGGCGGCGGTGTGCGTGGACGAAAAGGCTTTGCTTGGTTCTTACAGTGCTTCGGTCGATTTGCAGGAGGAGTCGGTGCGGTTCGTTATGAATCGTGAAATGGATTTGGAACGGCTTATCAGCCACCGTTTCCCACTGCATGACAGTGTGGAAGCGCTGAAACTGGCTGCCCATCCACGACCGGATTCGATGAAGATCGTCATCCAGCCGGGCAGCGCCATGCCCTCCGGAACGGGGCGCAACGCGCAGGAAGGAATTCAACTGTGAATGGCAAGATGACGGCCGCCGTCCTCTACGGCAAAGAAGACATCAAGATTGAGAAAGTACCCATCCCGCGAGTTGGCGAAGGGGAAGTTCTGGTTAAGGTCCACGTGGCGCTAACCTGCGGCACCGATCTGAAGGTGTACCAGCGCGGCTATCACGCGCGGATGATCGTTCCTCCAGCATTATTTGGGCACGAATTGGCAGGAACGATTGAGGAAGTTGGCGAGGGCGTCCGCGGATTCAAGAAGGGCATGCGGGTGGTTGCGCTTAACTCGGCGCCTTGCGGCATGTGCTTCTATTGCTCGAAGCATCAGCTGAACCTCTGCGAAGATCTACTGTTCAACAACGGCGCTTACGCCGAGTACATACGGATTCCGCGGCGCATCGTGGAAACGAACATGCTTGTGGTGCCGCCGAATGTGACGTTCGAAGATGCGGCGATGACCGAGCCACTGGCGTGCGTTCTGCGCGGGCTCCACGAAACCGGAGTCGAAATCGGCGATACGGTGGCGGTGATTGGTGGAGGGCCGATCGGCTTGATGTTTGTGCAGGTGGCAAAAGCGATTGGCTGCAATGTGATTGCGGTGGTCAAACGCGATTCGCAGGTTGCGCTCGCGCGCAAAAAAGGTGCGCATGAAGTGGTACAGATCACCAAGGTGAAAGATCCGATCGAGGCAGTGCGAGAGTTGAGCCCGGAGAGACGCGGCGCCGACGTGGCCGTCGAGGCTGTGGGTCGTCCCGAAGCCTGGGAATGGGCCGTGCAGATGGTCCGCAAAGGGGGCACCGTAAATTTCTTTGGCGGGTGTTCGGCGGGATCGAAAGTGCAACTCGACACCAACCGGCTGCATTATTCGGAGATTACGCTAAAGGCGACGTTCCATCACACTCCGGAAACGGTGCGCCGGGCCTTCAATTTGATCGTTGAAAAGAAAGTTTGCGGCAATGACTACATTACCGGTGAGGCGCCGCTTTCGCGTTTGCAGGATGTGCTGCGCCACATGCTGAACCGCAACGGGGATATCAAGACAGCGATCATCCCGGGTCACTGACGCCGGGCCACTAAGGCTTGGAGCGATACGGTAAAGGATCGGCGCTCGACCAAGCACCAACTTTTTGATGACAACTGCGACCAGCCATCCCCCGACTGCGCCGCTCTCCTCGGCATGGAGCGCTCTGCCGCCGGAGTACGCTTTTCCCGAACATGCGCCTTCGGAGGAGGAAGCGCGCGCGTATTGCCAGCGGCTGGCGCGTTCGCACTACGAGAATTTTTCGGTTGCGTCCTGGTTTCTTCCCTCAGGGTTGCGCCAGCACTTCTTCAATGTTTACGCATACTGCCGTATCTCGGACGATTTAGGCGATGAAGTGGGCGATGCCGGAGCGTCGCTGCAGTTGCTTGACGAGTGGGAGGCGGAACTGGGTGCGTGTTACGCGGGACGCGCGCGCCATCCCGTATTTGTCGCGCTGGCGGAAACGGTACACAAATTCGAAATTCCCAAGCACGAGTTTGCGGATTTGCTGACGGCGTTTCGGCAGGACCAAACCGTCGGCCGGTACGAAACGTTTGACGATCTACTGGGCTATTGCCGGAATTCGGCGAATCCAGTAGGACACCTCGTGCTGTACCTCTGCGGATATCGCGATGCTGAGCGGCAGTTGCTTTCCGATTACACCTGCACCGCACTACAGCTTGCGAACTTCTGGCAAGACGTAAGCTCGGACTATGCGAGAGTACGAATTTACCTTCCGCTTGAGGATCTACGCCGCTTCGGCGTGACCGAGGAATCCATCCGCGACGGGGAGAACACGTCCGCCTTCCGCGCGATGATGCAGTTTGAAGTCGAGCGCGCGCGCGAGTGGTTTGAGCAGGGCCTGCCGCTGATCGCCAAGGTCGATCGTAAATTGGCAACGGACATCGAACTATTCAGCCGTGGCGGGCAGGAGATTCTGAATGCCATCGAGCGCCAGGACTATGCCGTGTTAGGTCGGCGTCCGGTGATCCCAAAAAGTAGAAAGCTGGCGTTGGTCGCGGGAGCGGCTCTGGGCAGGCTTTTCGGGCGTCCGGGCCGGAAAGCCAGGCGGGGCAGCAAGCGATGAGCACCGCTGTGGGAAATGCGCCCGTCCAATTTGCGCCAACGGCTTCCCAGCTCCACATGGCGTATTCCGTTTGCCGGAGTATCGCGCGCTCGGCAGCCAAGAATTTCTACTACGGGTTTGCGGTATTGCCTCGCCGCAAGCGTAACGCGTTGAGCGCGGTGTACGCGTTCATGCGGCGGTGTGACGATATCGCCGATGACAATGCGCTCACCTATGAAGATCGTCACAATAAGCTGGCGGAGTGGCTGGACAAGGTGCATCGCGCGCTAGCTGCGCAACCTACGGACGATCCGGTGCTGCTGGCGCTGACCGACGCGCAGCGTGTTTACCAGATTCCGATTGGGCTGCTCGACCAGCTCGCGTTCGGGACCGCCGCGGACCTTGATTACGGTCAGCTGGAATCCTCTAACAGTGCAGTGCCTGTTCCGCGTTACCAAACGTTTGAAGAGTTACAAAAATACTGCTACGGAGTTGCTTCTGTAGTCGGCCTGGTATGCATCAAGATATTCGGGTATCGCGATCCTTCTGCTGAAGTGTTGGCCGAGCGCTGTGGCCTGGCGTTTCAACTGACGAATATTATTCGCGATGTGAAAGAAGATGCGGCCGTGGGACGGATTTATTTTCCGCAAGAGGACTTGACGCAATTCGGACTTTCAGCCGCCGATCTGGCCGGACCGAATGTCGATGTTGCCCGCTTGCGCCCGATGCTGGCTCTGGAAGCCGATCGCGCCCGCGATTGCTATCGTGCCGGGGAAGAGCTGATCCCGCTGGTGAATGAAGATAGCCAACCCGCGCTGTGGGTGCTGATTACTATCTATCGCCGGTTGCTCGAAAAGATTGCGGCGAAGCAGTACGACGTGTTCAGCGAGCGTGTTCGATTGAGCGTTCCCGAGAAACTTACTGTCCTGGGAAAGGGAATGCTGAAGCGTCTGGTTTGATGCCTTCCTCAACACATCCCTCCACATCTCCTTCGGCACCTGTTACAGTGGCGATCGCCGGAGGCGGATTGGCCGGCCTTGCGGCAGGATGCGCCTTGTCCGAAGCCGGATTTCGCGTGACGCTGTTTGAGCGCCGTCCTTATCTGGGCGGGCGCGCTTCTTCGTATCAGCATCCTGGGACCAACGAGGTCGTCGACAATTGTCAGCATGTATTGCTCGGATGCTGCACCAACCTGCTCGATTTCTACCGGCGCGCGGGAGTCCAAGGCAAGATTCGCTGGTACGAAAAACTGAACTTTCTCGAGCCGGGCGGCCGTGCTTCCGAGATTGCGCCTTCATGGTTGCCCGCACCGCTGCATACGGCACCTGCGTTTTTGCGCGCGAACTGTCTGAACCTTGGCGATAAGTTGAGGATCGGCCGCGCCATGGCCGCGCTCGCTCCCAGGCTTTCGGAAGATCGAGGCGAGTCGTTTCTCGAATGGCTTAAGCGCCACGGACAGACGGCGCAAGCAATCGACCGTTTCTGGAAAACAATTCTGGTGAGCGCGTTGAACGAAGATCTCGATCGCGTGTCCGTCCCCTACGCGGCGCAGGTGGTGCGCGAGTCTTTTCTTAAATCGCCTGCCGCCGGCCGCATGGGAATTCCAACCGTGCCACTCACCGATCTGTATAGCACCACTGGAGAATACATCCGCAACCGCGGTGGCGAAATCCAGTTTCGCGCGGGGGTCGGGTCGTTTCGAGGAGAAGATTTCGGCGTCAGTGTGACGACTAACGGACAGGAGCAGAAATTTGACTATCTAGTTCTCGCCGTTCCGTTTGATGGTCTCGGCCGCATTCTGCCGGATAGTCCGAAGGCCGCGCCGCTGATCGCTGCCCTCGCCCAGTTTTCACCTTCGCCCATCACCGGCATTCATCTCTGGTTCGATCGCCAGATCAGTGATCTCGACCATGCTGTTTTGCTCGACCGGACGGTGCAGTGGATGTTTCATAAGTCGCGGATCATTGAAGCCCGCATCAACGAAGGTCGGACCGACGAACATCGAGAAAACAACGGCGGCAGCTACGTTGAGCTGGTTGTCAGCTGCTCGCGGAGCCTGGTGGAAAAATCGAAAGCGGAGATTGTCGACCTGGCTGCGAACGAAGCGCGCGAGTTTTTCCCAGGAGCGCGCGAAGCGAAACTAGTGAAATCGACAGTGATCAAGGAAGTTCATGCGACATACTCGCCGCGGCCGGGGATCGATCAGTACCGTCCACAGCCGGAAACGGCGTGGCCACGGGTGTTTCTGGCCGGCGACTGGATCGCAACTGGCTGGCCCGCCACTATGGAAGGCGCCGTCCGCAGCGGCTATCTCGCTGCGGAAGCGCTGACCCGGTTCGCTACGGGCAAGCGTGAAAGCTTTCTGGTGCCCGATCTCCCCGCACGCGGCCTGATGCGGTTGTTGGGCTGAGATTTCCGGTCCTGACTTCAGCCCTCGACCTGCGATTACTTCAGTTCTCAATCCTGGTTGGCAAAGGCTAGTTTCCCCGGATTCGTTACGCTGATTTCCGGGATTATCGCCTAAAGAAACTCCGGGTGCCAAACGATCTTATCTATATGCCGGAGCCCAATCCCGCGAAGCCAGAGGATCTGGAGGCTGCTCGTACGGGGCCGACCCGTGACGATGGACGTCCCAAAGAAGAGCGTCCCAAAGAAGAGCGCCCGGCAGAAGACCGCCGCCGCAGTACACGTTTCAGCGTTGGCGGCTATGTCACGATCCATTGCCTGCCATCGGAAGGCGTTTCGATCGCAGGCACGATCCGCGACCTGAGTCTCCACGGATGCTGCATCGATACTCCTCTTCCGCTCGATAGCGGAGTGAGGGCCGAGATTCTGGTTCGAGTGAATGCGAGTTCATTCCGGGCGCTGGGCGAAGTGCGCGTGATCCGCGGTCTTTCTGGAGCAGGCGTGGAGTTCGTGCAATTGAGCGCCGGCGGAAGAGATCTGCTCGCAAACACCTGGGCGCAACTGGCCCGAGTGCAGGCAGCCATGAGCCGGCTCCGGGCTTCTCGTCGCGAGATGGATGCTGAGTTGCTCAGAAAGCATCTGGAAGCGGGACAACTTCAGGCGGCGTTGCAAAGATTGGGCTCGCGATTTGCTTTTGAGGATACGAAGGTGGCAAGCCTGAGCGGAGCACAAGGAGATAGAGTGAAAGTGGAAGAAGAGCCGCTGGTGATTCCCGTCAACCTGTTCGGCTAGCGGAACACATAATTCATAGCGCCATCAGAATGACTCCGGCCCCTACGAGAAGCGCTGCAATCCACCGGCGCCGGCTCACGCGTTCGTGGAGAAAGATGCGCGCGGCGACCGCGTTGGCGACGAAGGTAAGCGAAGTGGACGCGGGAACGACCAGACTGAGGTTTCCCCAGGAAAGGCCGAACAGCAGGCTGTAGAACGCAATCGCCATCGCGGCCAGCCCCAGAGCGAACGTGGGCGTTGCCAGCACGCGGCCAAGCACGGCGAGCGCTCCACGCTGCTTCCAGAGTTCGCCCACATCGCCGACGCGTTTCATGGAGTACGCCAGCAGCACATCCCCGGCGGTCGAAGCCAGAATGATGAGTCCGATCGCCGCCCAGGCGTAGATCTCGGTCACGACTTCACCTCGTGGGAAAGCGGATCGCGAGAATCTATGCGCGGCACGGGCGTGAGCGAGGGACCTGCGGCTACGAAGCCCACACCGGCGGTAATCAGCGCAATACCAAGCCAGCGGGTGGGCGAGATGACTTCATGAAAAGCAAAGTGAGCCGTCAAGGCGACGAACACATATCCCGACGAGGTGGCGGGCAACACATAGGTGAGGTCAGCCCAGGAAAGTGCGGACACGTAGCAGGCAAAAAACGCGATCAGCAGAAGAATTCCTCCGGCGACCGAAGGATTCAGAATGGCCAGGAGCAGTCCGGAGAGATGATGCAGGGAAACGCCGCCGAGTTCCTTCATGCCGCGAGCCAGTAGCGCATCACCTGCGGTAGCGAAGACGGTGATTCCCGCCAGGACGAGGTATTTTTGAAACGTCACTTAGCGACCCAACTCTGAAAGCATTGACACTTGCCTGCTATGCCTTAGCCGGCTCCGGGGCGGGTGTTTCTTCTTTGCGGTTTTGCTTGACCCACTTGTGGCGCTGCGCGCGCAGTTTCAGGAAGGTCCGCGCTTCTTTATACAAACGTTTGCGCTCGGAGTTGTCGAATACGGCTTTCCGCAAAATACGATACGCGGCCTTGGGACGGAAGTAATATGCGTCGTAAAAATCGTGAACGGCTTCAAGAATTTCCGCGGCGGGCAGATCCGGATACTCGATCTGCACCATCTGGTGTCCAAGGTCGTCGACCATTTTTGTATCGGTGGTCATGAAGCCATTCTTGATCGCCGATTCATGCAGTTCGGTCCCAGGGTAGGCATGCGCCACCGAAACCTGGATCGTTTCCACGTCGAGTTCCTTGGCGAACTTGATGGTGTTCTTGATGGTCTCGCGAGATTCTCCCGGCAGGCCGAGGATGAAGTCTCCATGGACTACGAGGCCGAGTTTGTGGCAATCCTTGGTGAACTGGCGGGCGCGCTCGATGGTCGCGCCTTTCTTGATGTTCTTCAGAATCTGCTGATCGCCCGATTCATAGCCGACGATCAGAAGCCGGCATCCGGCTTCTTTCATTGCCTTGAGCGTTTCGTAATCGGTGGTGACTCGCGAGGTGCACGACCAGGTCAGGCCCAGCGGTTTGAGCTTGGCGCACAATTCGACGGTGCGCGCTTTCTGCAGATTGAAAGTGTCGTCGTCGAAGAAAAATTCTTTTACGTACGGCCAGTAATCTTTTGCCTTGGCCATTTCCCGCGCCACATCGTCGGTGGAACGCTTCCGCCATGGATGTCCGCTGAGCGTCTGCGGCCAGAGGCAGAAAGTGCACTGGGCGGGGCATCCGCGGGTGGTGTACAGAGAAACAAACGGATTCAGCAGAAACGGAACATTGTATCGGCGGACATCCAGGTCGCGCCGGTAGACGTCGGTAACGTGGGGCAGGGAATCGAGATCCTGAATGGTTGGACGATCGGGATTGTGCACGACTGCGCCATTCTTACGATAGGAAATGCCAAGAATATCTTCGATCGGCTTGCCCTGCGCGTATTCGACGATGGAGTAGTCGAACTCTTTGCGGCAAACGACGTCGATGACCTTGGCTTCCATCAAAGACTTCTCGGGAAGCACACTGACGTGCGGTCCGACGAAGGCAATTTTGATGTGGGGATTACTGTCTTTGATGGCCTCGGCAATGCGGACATCGCCAACGAATCCCGGAGTGCTGGTGAAGAGCACGAGCAGTTCGTAATCTTTGCAGGTGCGAATGGTTTCTTCCGCGGTGATGTGGTGCGGCGGAGCGTCAAGCAACCGTGCGCCTTCGAGCATTCCGGTCGGATAAGCGAGCCAAACCGGGTACCAGTAGGATTCGATTTCACGTGTCGCGGGCCAGCGCGAACCTGCGCCCCCATCGAAATTTTCAAACGAAGGCGGATTCAAGAACAGTGTTTTTAAGGGCATAATGTGAGCCTCTATTTTAACATCCTGAGCCGTATGCGCAGGGGCGTGTCGGCTAACCATTCAGTTACCGGGCAGGTACGTGCCGCGAATGGCGAAAATGTGGAAACCTTTATCCAAGTATGCCTTAGCGGACTTCAAAGCCGCAAAACAAGCCGGTCGAACGTCGTTTCTGAGCATTAAGGAGCGAGAATCGGGTGGCGGCTGGCTCATCGATTCACTGGTTTGTTGGATGCGTCATTTCGACGGTGCGGCGTGCGCATTGGCGCTCGACGACTCGGAGCCGGGAAGCGCCCAGTTTTCCAAGTCTCCCGTCGCCCGCAACAAAGTCAGGCGGGCGCGCTGGTAGGCGAAATCGGCATCCTGAAAAAGAAGAAAACGTTCGGCAGCCTGGGTCCGGGCATCGGCCAACTCGTGCAGAGTGCCGGTTTGCGCGTCGATCTTGGTTTGAGCCGCTTCTAAGCCCGACTCCGCCAGTTGATACTCCAACTGCGCGACTTCACGGGCGGCTTCGAGTTGCTCGGCGGCGCGTTGCAGCTTAAGCGTCTCCTCACTCACCTGATCGCGAGTAGCCGCAGCCTGGTTCTTTGCCTTGAGGGCTTCAGCATCGGCGGCTTCGGCGCGGGCGCGCTGGCTCGCATTGAATAACGGGACGCGAATGCCTAAGCCAATTGTGGCATTGTCTTTCTGAAAACGGGGGAAGTACTCTTCGTAATTGTTGAAGGTTGAGAACCGTGCATACTGGGCCGAGAAATCGATCGATGGCAATAAAGCGCGGTGTTCGGCCGTTGCGCGGAGCGATTCCGCCAGCGAATGCTGCTCGGCAAACTTAACGGTGGGACTCGATGCTGCGGTTTTTTCCGGCAGATCTTCGTCGAATGCGACCGGCGGCAATACGGGAATGGTGGCAGGATCGATCTCGATTGAAGAAGCGGGCAATCCGGTCAGGGTCGAGAGGTGACGCCGCAGAACATCAGCGGAGCCGTGTGCCTCGGCGCGGTGAAGGCGCACGCGCGCGATGACGAGCTTGGCTTTATTCAAGTCCACGGCGCTGTCGACGCCCGCCTGCAAGCGCTCGGCAACCGCTTGCTCTAATTTTTGCGACTCGGCCTCGTCTTGCTGCAGGCGCACAAGTCGCGCTTCCCATTTCGCCAGTTCGGCGTAGGTCAGAACGACATCCTGGATGACGGCGTTGCGTTGGTCCTTGTTTTGAATCTCGGAAGCATGCCAGTCTGCCTTGGCCGCGTGCAGAAACTGGATCCCTGATGGGCTAAAGACGGTGCTTTGCGCAACCACATTCAGCAGCGATGGCGGACTGCCTTCGATCGAAAGCGGGTATCCGACGGTGTAGCCGAGTCCCGAGCCGCCGATCAGTTGCGGGAAGTAGTTGTTGCGGAGTTCGAGGTAGGAAGCGAAGCTTCGCTGCACGTCGGCAGCGGCAATCGCCGAGCTCGTGCCATGAGCGAGCGCCAGCCGGACGGCGCGGTCGAGAGGCAGAGTTTCAGCGTGGCTGAGCGTTGCGGGGATGAGGGTTGCGCCGGTCAATATTAATATCAATATCGATGCGGCGGTAAGGGAACCGGACAGAGTTGTCGAGTGCAACCACGGCGGCAATCGGAGCGTCATCTCGTCACCTTTGCTTCTTTGCTCTTTTTCTAATTACTCTTTTTCTGATTACTCTTTGTTTCTCATGAACCTCATGGTTCTCATATCAATGAATCGCAAATCAATGAATCGGAAAAACATGGGTCAAGTCACGCAGGCACGATGAACAAATTGTAGGCCGCTAGACCAGAGTCGGGCAGTAGCATGGGATGTTATTGGGGGCAGATCGTTGGATGTCAGATCGTTGAACGTCACAGCTCAGGGCGTGACCCGGTTAAGGGCTTGCTGAGCCAAGCCGAAGTTCCGGGCCAGGGACAACGAAGCGCGGTACTGGTCGGCGGCGCCCGCTTTGTCTCCTTGCTTTTCGAGCAGCAAGCCCAACAAGTAGCGGGCCTTGAAAGCAGGCGCCGCTTCCACCGTACCGGCGGCCAGATAGCGATGCAGAAGTTCTGCCGCGAAGGGATAGTTTCTGTCGGAGCGGTAAAGCATCTGGGCGGCTTCCACCAAAACCTTCGGGTCCTGCATCGGCGACTGGCTCAACTTGACGAGGGCCTGCTCCATTTCGTCGAAGCGCCGCTCGCGGCGAAGAAGATAGGCGAGGCTAAGCCATGAGTCCGAGGCGCCGTGGCTGAGACTGACGTATTGGCGATATTCCTGTTCGGCGCCGGCATAATCTTTCTTTTGTTCTGCAATGCGGCCGTAGACCCAGTGCTCGCGCGCTGGATTCATCGCCGCGATCGACTGCGCCTGCTCGCGGGCTTTCTGCTCTCCGCCGCCGAGCATGCTGGGAGCTTCGATATAGTATTCAGCCAGGTCGATCCGCGCATCCACGTCGATGGGATCCAGTTGCACGGCACGTTCAAATTCCCCGCGAACCTTGCCCGCCAGACCGGCAGCAACGAGGAAATTTGCCCGGTCCGCTTTTTCGCCATACACGCGCCCCAGCCAAACATGAAAACTGCTGTTGTTAGGAGCGAGCGCGGCCGCTTTTTTACACGCGGGCTCGGCGCGGTTCCAGTCCTCAAGTGCAAAATACGCGCGGCAGAGTAGATTGGCGGATTCCGCATCCAACGGCGCGGATAAGAGGCGCCCGTTCAGCGCGGCGATCGCGTCGTCGACGCGACCCGCTGCGAGCATGTCGTGCGCAGAGTCGGCAAAGGCCGTGACTGCCGAGGCAATCAGCAGAAGCGAAACCGGTAATATTTTGAAGAAGCGAGTCATCATTTTGAAATTGATCCAAAGTTCAGCCAAGAGAGCTAGCTAATATCGGACGGTGGTTCCGTCGCCGATCGGCTTTCCGTTTAACGAATTGATGGCCACCACGTCTTTCGCGGAAAGCCCGGCTGTGATTTCGATCTGCGTGAGATTGGAGAGCGATGTCTCCACATTCCGGCGCTTAAGTTCGTGGCCCGCGACCTGCAAAACATAGGGCCGGGAGTCATCCATTCGCACTGCCTCGCGCGGTACCACCAGCACGTTATCGTGTTCCGCGATGACGATGGTTACGCCGACATTGATGTTCGGCAGCAGTTTTAAGTCCTTGTTATCCAGGATGCTGGTCGTCTCGCCGACGTTACGGGAAACCCGCAACTTCACCGTCGATGGGATGGCAGTGAGAGTTGCTTGCCAGACGCGGCCCGGGATAGCATCCCATGTGACCTGGATCGAATCTCCCACAGCCAGCCGGGCCACGTCGGGTTCGTCAACGAATGCGCGCACCACTACTTTTCGCAGGTCCGCGACTTGCAATAGCAGATCTCCCGCGGTGACGAAGCCGCCTTGCTTCACCGGCAGAGAGTACACAATGCCGTCAAATGGCGCGCGAACGTTGGATTTTCCCAGGACATCCTGCGCGGCATCATAGGCGGCCCGGGCTTCCACCCGCTGCGCCTCGACGCGCGCGATCTCCGCGTTCGAATAACGCTTCGTCTGCTTTTGACGGAGAAACTTGAGCTGCGTGTCGGCTTGGGCAAGAGCGTTTTCCGCCTCCCGCACTTCTCCAGCAGAGGCCGCACCCTGCTGCTCCAGTTTTTTGAGCGCATCCAGTTTGCGCTGCGCCGAATCGCGATCGACACCGGCTTTCGAAAGCTGGGCGTCGAGGCTCAAGACCTCTTCCTGAGTCCCTCCACGTTCCGACGCGCTCAGGTCAGCCTGCGCCGACTTTAGCTGGGCTTCGGCGCGCGCCGATTGCGCGCGGGCGTCGGCATCATCCAAAACGACCAGCAGTTGCCCAGTCTTGACGGAATCGCCTTCCTTGACCAGAACGCGCCGCACGCTCGCAGCAACCGGAGCGTGCGCCTCGAAGTTGTTGACCGGCTCGATTTTTCCGTTTGTAGAAATCAGGCTGCGAATGGCGCCTTGCCCGACCACAGCGGTTCGCACTGGGACCGAATCATCGCGGTGCACGAAGGCGGCCAGTACAATGACCGCTACGAAGATTGCGAGCGCCGTTAACCACCAGCGCCAAGGCTGGCTCGCCGAACTGTTTCCATTCAATGGCATGCAAAGAAACGCGCAAACTTCAATGTATCATCCACGTGCTGCGGGGATGCACGCAAATGAGCGCATCGGGACTTGCCTTTTTAGATGCACGGCAGTGGCGGAATGCTCCAAAATGAGCAAGGAGTCTCATGGCGATAGCGCGCTCTTTAGAATTGCCAGTAAGAGAATCGCCAGCAAGATTTGATCGGGCCGTGTTGCCTTCTGTTCTCGGTCCCGGCTGTGGGTACAATAGCCAGATGAAAAAGTCTACGCGCTCAAAATCGCCAGGGTCTGCTTCTCCCCAGTACACGGCGGAGCATGCCAGCGCTGGGCTCGATCACGGCTTTCCGGAAATTGAAACCTGGCCGAACCAGTTTCCGGGATATGAGATTGTCGTGGATGATCCGGAATTTACTTCGGTCTGTCCGAAGACGGGCTTGCCGGATTTTGGCAACATCGTGATCCGCTACGAGCCGGCTCGCCTGTGTTTGGAGTTGAAATCGCTCAAGGAATATCTCCAGTCGTATCGAAATCTGGGCATCTTCCAGGAGAACATCGTGAACCAGGTTCTGGCGGATGTTGTGCGCTGGGCCAAGCCGGTGTGGGCGGAGGTAAAAGGTGAGTTTCGTCCGCGCGGAGGGATTTCAACGGTGGTGATTGCGCGATGGCCGAAAGGGAACAAGAGTCAGAAGTGACGCGCTGTGCGTTTGCGGAGTTCTTATATGCCTCATGATCCTATCGGGTGGACGGCGGTGGCGCGAGATGTTGTCGTGTTTGCTACCGCGGCCACTTCGGCAAGCATTCTGTGGCTTCGAAAGCGAAGCTCTCGCCATTGGCCCATCATCTTTGGCAACGTGGAGTCCGCATCCAGCTTCGAAAATAATGGTACGTGGCTGACAGACGTGTCTTACTCCTACAGCATCCAGGGAGATTTCTACTCCGGGCAGTTTCAGGTGCGGTCTCGGAGCGAGGACAAAGCGAGCGAGCATGAACTTTGTTGGAAAGAGACGAAGAATCACGGTTCGCTATTCCCCACGCAATCCGCAGATCTCCGTTGTGAGAACCGAGGACCAGGAGGGCTTGCGCGGCTAACGATGGCCGGGCGCTGCCAAGCCTTAATGCCTGTCTTTATCGAGGTCCGCGGGCGAAGCCCAGCTCTTTCCAAATCTTGTCCCAGTGCCAGATGCCATAAGCGGCCTCGTCGGGCAGACGATAGCCGAGTTGATGAGCGAGGGCGATGATCTGGCCCCGGTGATGAGCGTCATGC
>Ga0182015_10004587_pt1 | contig 14783 bp, 13 predicted proteins | sample 712P3MmetaG_FD_120478 | JGI IMG/M metagenome (GOLD analysis project Ga0182015, IMG submission 120478) | Permafrost microbial communities from Stordalen Mire, Sweden - 712P3M metaG | ecosystem: Environmental > Terrestrial > Soil > Wetlands > Permafrost | place: Sweden: Stordalen | collected...
CCATGTAGAGCAACGGTGGATTCGCCTCGAGAAAACCGCGCGCCCCGTTATTGAGGACGTCGAAGATCTGCGCCGCTTCTTTATAGTTCCGCAACTCAAAGTCTGCGCCGGCAACGCAGCTCAGCGTCGCCGGAGAGCGCTGAATCTCAAAGCTCTTCCCACAGGCATCGCGCGCGCCGGAGTAGTCGCGGACGCGCGAATAGGCTTGGCCCAGAATCGCAAACCCCTGCGCATCGGGGGAGACTTGCGTGTAATGGCGCAGGTAGGAAATGCTGTCGTTCAACCGGCCGCCTTGCATCGAAACCTCACCTAGCCCCAGCAACGCAGCAGCATTGTTTGGATCGATCGCGAGCGCCGCTTGCCATTGCGTGGTCGCTCGGTCGTACTGGCGGACCGAGGCATAGTAGTCTCCGTAAGCGGAAAACCCGATCGCGACCTTCGGAAACATCTGCGTGATTTGCTGGAAGATCGCGACGGCTTGCGCATCTTTCTTTTCTTGTACGAAATACGCCGCCTTACGAATCATAATTGCGACCTTTTCGTCGTCGGTTGCGGCGGCGACGACCGCGTCGTCGTACGCCTCACTCGTGTGCGCGTCGTCGTGTTGGCGCGCATAGAGGTCCGCCTTAAAGACGAGAGCTTGAATGTTACGCGGATCGATGGCCAACGCCCGCGCGATCGTCTGTAGCGCCAGCGGAATGTTATCTTGTTGCGCGTACGTGGTAGCGATCTGGAAGATCGGCGCCGGATCCTTAGGGTTAAGCGCGAACGCCGCTTCGAACTGCGCGCGCGCATCGTCGAAATGCTGTTCGGCGGCATAGACGCTTCCGAGCGTCATTAGCGCCCCCGGGTCGGTCTTGTTGAACGTGACGGCCCGTCTCGCAATGCGCTCAGCGTCGTTTGGCCGATTCGCGCGGATGTACAGGTCCGCCAGGGACGCCAGCACGTTCAAGTTCGTCGGATCGAGATTGGAGGCTTCCTCGAGATCGTTGAGGGCCCCGGCACCGTTGCCGAGCTGCTCTTGCGCGAGGGCGTCGTAGTAGAATACCTGCGCGGTCTTATCGCCCAGTTGGAGTAAATGTTGGGTGTACTGGACTGCGATATCGGCACGGTTCACCTGAAGGTACTCGGCCGCGAGCTGCGCCATTGTAAGCTGGTCGGTCGGATTCGCTTTGAGCTTCGCAGTCAAACGCGGAATCGCGACGGACGGCGGTTCGGGACTCGCCGTCGGTAGCGCCGAGGGCGACGGAGACGGGCTCGGCGTCCCGGATTGCTTTCCTCCGAAGAGCCCGGCTTGCGCGGACGGCGTCGTCGCGGCGATGCCGATACCGAAGGCGAGTGCAATCAGTGCGATCAGTGAAATTCGTTTCAAGAATGATTTCCTTTAGCGGTTTCGATAAGTTTCGTCAGCTCGGGAACGATCCGGAAGGCGTCGCCCACAACGAGCAAGTCGGAGAATTCGCCAATCGGCGACGCCGCGTCCTTATTGATCGCGACGATCGTTCCGGAAGCACGCATGCCGACTTTGTGCTGAATCGCGCCGGAAATGCCCACGGCGATATAGAGGGTCGGCGTTACGGTCTTTCCGGTCTGTCCAATCTGAAGATTATAGGGCACCCAGCCGGCGTCGGCGGCAGCGCGCGAAGCGCCGACGGCGCCGCCCAAGGCGCGTGCCAATGGCTTCAGCAACGTTTCAAAAGGTTCCGGCCCGCCGAGCCCTCGCCCGCCCGCGACCACGACCGGTGCCTCCTCGAGCGCCAGCTCGCCGGCGCCCTCCTCGACGTCACGGTCGATCGCGGCCGGATAGCCCTTGGACGCGGGCTTGGCGATCTGCTCGACGCGCGCGCCGGCACCTCCGGTCCCAACCGCAAAAGCATTGGGCCGAACGGTCACCACGCCGTAATCAGCAGTCCTCAGGGCACACTGTGTTATTAGCGCGCCGCCCAACTTCGGTGAAACGCAGAGCACTGCGCCCTGGTCGGGCTTCACCTCGACAACGTCGGCGACCATGCCGGCGTCCAAACGAACCATCAGACGCCCGGCGACGTCGCGACCGGAAAGCGTATTTGGAATAAGGACCAAGGAAGGCCCGGCGATCCGAGCCGCGGCCTCGAGATAATCGACGATCGGATCCAGCAGAAACGCCTCGATGTCCACGTCTTCGTTGAGGAATATCGTCTCGAGCGGATATTTTTTCAGTTGCTCGGCCAGCTGCGCCGACCCCGGTCCCAAGACGACGGCGTACGCCCTCCCCCCCAGGGCCGCCGCGATCTTACCAGCCTCACTGGCCAGTTCGAAGGTGACCTTGCGGGTCTCGCCGCGCCGGTGTTCTGCGTAAATGATGACGTCTTTCACGCTCAGACCAGCCTCTTCGCGGCGAGAAAATCGAAGATTGCCTGCGCGCCGGAAAGACCGTCGCTTGCCTCGACGACCTGGCCTTTTCCGCGAACGGGGGGCGGCGCGAAACTGCGCAGCTCAGTTTTCGAGCCGCTCGTGCCTACCGGACGGTCGAGCGCAAGGTCGTGCAACGAGATCGAAGCGATGCTCTTTTTCTTCGCGCCCATGATGCCTTTGAGCGAGGCGTAGCGCGGCTCGCCGAAGGTGAGCGCGGTGGTTAGCAGCGCCGGAAGGGGACCGTGAACCGTCTGATAGCCCGAGTCGGTTTCGCGCTCCACTTCGATCGCGTCGCCTTTAATTTCTACCTTACGGGCGTTGGTGATGCAAGGCAGGCTGAGATGCTCGGCAAGCGCACCCGGAACGGCCCCCGTGCTGCTGTCGTCGGTCAGACCGCCGACAACGAGCAGATCGAACGTCAGCGTCCGTAACGCCGCCGCCATGGCGAATGCCGTCGCCGAAACGTCGCTGCCTTCGAGCGCTTCGTCGCTGAGCACAACTGCGTCGTCGGCACCCATTGCCAGCGCTCTGCGCAACCCTTCCTTCAACGAATCGGGCGCCATCGAGAAGATCGTGACGGTGGTGTCGCCGCCGGCACGCTCTTTGAGCTGCAATGCAGCCTCGAGCGCATACTCGTCATAGGGATTGAGCACGGTCTCCACACCGGTGCGTACGAGCCGCTTAGTTTGTGGGTCGATTCGCTTTTCAGCGTTCGGATTCGGGACGAGTTTAATCGTCACCACGATCTTCACGTGGTAGAGCGACCTCCGTTCGATAAGAAAGGAAGAAAGAGCGATAGCCTCTTGGTGGTCCTCCAGCGGCGGACCTGCCTGCCGCCCCTAGGGAGGGCCGATACTTGGCGATGCGAAGCGGTGGGAATGCTACGACCAGCCATCCCCTTAATTCTCGCCGCACTGCTCGCTCCTGCCGTCGCGTCTGCGACCGCGTTCGTCGCGAAGCCCTCGCTTGCCACCCAGCAAGCCCCCGCGACGCTCGTTCTCGACGCCTCGCGCGCGGCCGACGGCATCACGGAGGTCCGCGAACGAATTCCGGCGACCGCCGGAAGCTTTACGATCGTTTACCCCAAGTGGATTCCCGGCGAGCACGGCCCGACCGGCCCGCTCAACGATCTCGCTGCGCTGCGCATCTCGGCCGATGGCGCGCCGCTGGACTGGCGCCGCGATCCGAACGATCTCTATGCCTTTCACATCGACGTGCCTGCCGGCGCGCAAGCGATCGATGCAGAGTTCGACGTGTTGATGAACGCGTCGGGCGACGTGATGGCGTCGCACTCACTGGCAATCGTGAATTGGAATCGAGCGTTACTCTACCAAGACGGCATCGACTCGCATCGGTATTTCGTCAAACCCAGCATCGTGCTGCCTCCCGGTTGGGACTTCGCGACGGCACTACGCGGCGCGACGCAAAGCGGCAACCGCGTCGACTTCGCGGTGACGCCGCTCAACATGCTCGTCGACTCGCCTCTGGATCTGGGGCGCTACGTGCGGAAGTGGAATTTGTGGCAAGAGGGCTCAGCGTTCGTCCAACTCGACGCATTTGCCGATCATCCACAGGACCTCGATATTCCAGCAAGCCTGCTGCGCGCGTACCAACGCGTGCCCGATGAGGCCTTCGCCTTATACGGCTCGCGCCATTTTGCCGATTATCACGCCTTGCTGACCCTTAGCGACGCCGTTGGCTTTCAAGGCATCGAGCACCATCAATCCAGCGACAATCGGGCGCCAGACGAGTTCTTAACCGACCCGGATGCATCGCTGAGCGGCGGCGACCTCATAACGCACGAGTTCTCGCACTCCTGGAACGGCAAGTACCGCCGGCCCGCGGATCTGACGACGCCGAACTTTCAGGTGCCTCAGCTCACCGATCTGCTCTGGGTCTACGAGGGCATGAATCAATATTTGGGCGACCTGCTGTCGTTTCGCGCCGGCATTCGAGAGCCTAAGCAGTATCCCGAGTATCTTGCGACCATCTATTCCCAAATGGATACCGAGACGGGCCGCGCGACGACGCCCCTCATCGATCTCACCACGGGCGCACCCTATTACTATGTAGCGCATGGCGACTACGGCGCGATACGGCGAAACGCGGGAGACTTTTATACCGAGGGCGAGCTGGTTTGGTTAGACGTCGATACGATCATTCGCGAGCGCTCGCATGGCGTGCGCTCGCTGGATACTTTTTTGCATCGGTACACGGAGCCGGCGCTAACCGGACCGATCGTCAAAACCTATACGCGTGCGGAGATCGAGACGTTGCTCAACCAAGTCGAGCCGTACGACTGGCACGCATTCTTTGACAAATACGTCTATCAAAGGAGCGTTCATCCACCGGGCGACGAGCTCGCGCGCGCGGGGTGGAAGTTCGTGTACACCGAAAAACCGAACGCCTTCATCACGGCAGGCCAAGCCGACGACCACGGGATCACAGGATGGTATTCTTACGGTGCCGACCTGAGCGCCAGGGGTATCGTGCGCGACGTGCGCGACGGCTCGCCGGCCTGGCGTGCCGGGTTTGCGCCCGGAATGCACATTCTCGCGGTCGACAATCAAGAGTTTTCCGCCGACGTCTTCGAGTACGCCGTCAAAAAGGCGCAGCACTCCAGCGCGTCGATTTCGCTGATTACTTCCCAAACGGGGTGGTTCCAGACCCTGTCGCTCGACTACCACGACGGCATCCGTTATCCACATCTCGAGCGCATCGAGGGCATCCCGGACATGCTGGCCGCGATTATGGCGCCGCACGCCAAGTAGATGGGGGACCGGTTGCCGAAAGGACGCCGCAGGAGGTACACCATTATGCTATCCCGATCGCTACTGACGGCCGCAGCGTTCGCTGCCCTCTGCGCCACTGCGCTGGCCGCTCCTAGCCCGACCCTCGTTAACTCGCAGGCAGCCACCTGGCAAACGAGTCCCTTGAAGGGGACGCAGATGGCGCCGATCGTCGGCAATCCAAGTACGGCTGGCGCATACTACGCCTATCTTTTGAAAGTTCCAGCCGGTACGCGCATTCCCGCGCACTCTCACGCTATGCGTGAGACCGTTACCGTCATTAGCGGTGTGATGATGTTCGGGATCGGTGATGCGATGAACGCCGCCAAGATGTTAACGCTGGGTCCAGGCAACATCGTTTCAGTTCCCGCCGGTCTTCACCATTACGCGATGGCCAAAACGGATTCGATTATCGAGGTGAGCGGCAACGGTCCAGACACGACTACGTTCGTACATAAAATGTGAGGAGTGGCGTGCGCCACCGCTTAACGGCGGTTTTCGCGTTAGTAGCGATTGCCGGCTGTACCTCGGCGCCGCGAGCCATACCGCCGGCTCCCCTCGAATCCGTGCAAGCGCCCGGGCTCCAAAATCACGCGATCATCGGCTTTAGCGTCGACACGCCCAAGCGAGCAGCAAAAGCCGCCAGTGAAGGCGTCGACACGACGATTCTCTACGATGGGTCACCCGCGCCGAAGAGTGCGCTCGAAACGGCGCTGAAGGCCCACTCCATCGGCGTCGTGGACGCGGGCATCTCTGGAATCCTGTTCTATTGGGAGTGCCATCGAACGCACACGATCAAGCCGCCTCCCAGCAGTTATTCGCAGAACTACTATTGCCGCACCGACGAAGACCCCCATATTAAGAACGAAGCGGTCGTCTTGCGCGACGTTACGACGCTGCTCGAGCGCGACGCCGATCGCAAGTACGTCGTCGCCTATTGGGTGCTCGACGATTGGCCCGGCTGGGATCCGGGCAGCGCGCGCGAGCTGCTTGCGAAGATTCACACGCTGATCGTGGCAAAGACGCCCGGCAGGCCCGCGATCTGCGGCTTCGGTGCCGGAGTCGCCAAACCCGGAAAGGTCAATTGGGATCCGGGCACGGCGGCCAACTACTCCAACGGCGGTTGCGACATCGTCGGATGGTATAACTACTCGCCGTTTGGGCGCCACCATGCGTCCTTGGGCAAGCAGTTGGACTGGACGATGAAAGCGCTACTGCCGGCCATGGCGCACAGCCTCGAAAAGAAAGGCTGGGATACCGCCAAGACGCCGCTTTACGGAATCGGGCAAGCGTGGTCGGGACCCTACGACAAGCGCCATTATCAGCCGGGACTCACACGCGAGGAGATTCTGGAGCAAGCCAAAGCCTTCTGCGACTTCGGCGCAGACTACATCGGGTGGTACGCGTGGGACGACAGCGGCGACGAAGCGGGAACGCAAACCCCCAACAACTCGCCGGTGATCGCCGCGGGCATCGCGGCGGGCATCAAAGCCTGCCGCGAGATCTGGAAGTAAACTAACCAGGGCGCTTGCGCGCCTTCTTGCGCGTGGCCGTCGTCTTTGCGCCTCCCGTGCCTTTACGCTTCCGCGTCGCCGCGGCTTTCTTGGCCGACTTCTTGCGATCGGCCGCCGTCCTCCCGGTGCTCGGCCGCGTTCCCAACTCCTCCGCCTTCGACTCGGACATGTCGACCTTATAGTGCTGGGCTGCCTTTTTTATATTTGCGAACGCAAGCTCGCGTTCGGCGGCCGTGACGCCCGTAACCTGATCGAAGCGCGCGATGGCATTTCGAACGTGCGACGCGTCGGTCATCGGTTCTTTGCGCTTCTTTGGATACGCGAACACGCTATCGGGAAGGTCGGCGCGTTCCGTGAGGTCTCTGTGCTTCGTGTGCGGTTTCCAAGTCGCTCGCATGTAAGTGCCTCCATCAGGTTTTATTGGTCGTTTTACCCACCCGCTAAACTCTGCACCAACAGGCAAGCCCTACCTAGGGACCAAAGAGCCCTCGGTCGTCCGCATCGATGAGGTCGACCAGAACGCGTAAAGCCTCTCCTCTGCGCGGCGCACCAGGAGGGCCTTAGCAGTACGGCTAGACGTAATCCTCAAGCGTAAGATCGATGTCGTGCGTCGCACCGTCTTTACTCTTGACCACCAGATGTTCGACGGTTCCAGGTTCAGCCGAGAACCGCTCGCGAACCTGACGCAGTGAGAGACCCGAAGAGCCGTTAACCGACACGATCACGTCGCCCTCGGCCAGACCTGCATTTGCCGCCGGCGTTCCGGGGCGAACGTCGACGATCTTTATTGCACCATTGTTTACGAGGAAGACTCCGCTGCGATCCCAATGATCGCGCATGTCGAACTCCGCGTTCGGTGTGAGTGCCATGGTAAGCTGACGATAATCGAGCGTCATGCTGAAGCGTTTCCAGACTGCACCGCCGACATTGGCGCCGATGAACGGCATCGCAAAGCCTCCTCTGCTTTGCATAGTATAATCTCCGACGAGATCGCGAAGCGTCAGGCCACCGAACGAAAGCGTCTGCACACGCCCGAGCCGACCAATATTGGGGCCGCCGACGCCAAACCCATTGGCTCCGGGGGCACTAAGCGTTGCCGGTACGGCGCTCGGATGTGACTCGACGAACGGTTTAAAGAGTGAGATTGAGTCGCGTGCACCGGTATCGAGCGTGCACGTCGTCGGCACGTCGTCGATACTGCACGCAAATTGCGGCTGCGTGCCGTACTGCACAATCGGTATGACGGTCGCATCGGGTGGAGACGTGTACGAGCCTGGCATATGAAACACGACCTTCTTATTCCCGTAATCGAACGTCGTCACGAAGCGTGAGAGTACCTCGTAGCCGATCACCCCATCCATTGGCATTCCGTGGGCCATGCCTATGCTCTTTGCGATCGGAAGCACGACAAAGACTTGATTGGTGATGCGTGCGTTCCCGACTTGAAGCGTTTTGATCACTGCGAAACTTGAGGTTGCGCTCGCACCGCCCACCCCCGTAACCTGTATCGAGCCGCCGCTGGCCACGCCGAGCTCCTCGGAGACCGCCGGATCGATAACGTTCGCTCCGCCAGTGTCGAATTCGAAGTGGAACGGCCCCTTCCCGTTGAGCGTGACGTCGAGATACACGTGATTCTCGGAAACCTGGATCGGGACGGAAGCCTGCGTCGCACCGTCCGCTATCGAGAAATCGTGCGGCGACGATTTCGGGGCAGCCGAACGGGCGGCGCCGCTAGGTGGATTCGCCTCGACACTGGTCGCCGTAAACGAGGTACTGTCACCCATGTTCGTCGACGTGTCCACGCGATACGGAATCATGAGGCCACCTACCGGCTTGAAAGCCGCCACAGTTATGGTCGTCACCATCGGCCCCGCCGTCTGCACCACCTTGACCGGCAGATGCGTTGCACGATCGAACCAGACGTCGATCGGTAAGCTGGATTTCGGCGGCGTCACGGTGAGAACGTCATAGCCCTTGCCCTCCTCACTCTTTGAACCGCCCCACGCGACAGTCGCACCGCCATAGCCAGGCGTCCAGAGGTCGTAGTTCCCAAAGTATGCTTGATTGACGGCGCTCGAGCGCCCGAGGACGCTTCCGTCGACGATCACTAATCCTGTTTGGTCGAGATTCCAACTCTCGTTGCCGTCCCATCCGCTACCGCCGCCAAGAGGCGGCGTCGAAAAAAGTGATGCTTCCCGCATGCCGCCCATTTCGTTCCAGTTATCGCCACTGCCGGAGAGGCCGGCAGCTACGACGCTGCCCTCTGCATGGATGACTTCGATCGACCGGAGAGCGTCGACGTGGAGAGCGACTCCGGACTGGCTTACGAGCTTTCCAACTCGCGGATCGCTATCGGCGTGTGAGACCTGAGGCGCGATTGAGAGCAGCAACGCCAAGCCCGCCGTAGCGAACAAAAATTCCGGCTTCTGTGGTAAGGCCTTGCAATCTGGACTCATAGATAATATATTATCTATGTGAAACTCCTTGTGTCAACCCCCGATGTCGTCGTCGAGCGACTGCGCGACGACATCGTGAGCGGACGGCTCGCACCTGGTGATCCCTTGCGTCAGGATGAGATTGCCCGAACATTCGGCGTGAGCCACGTTCCGATTCGTGAAGCCTTTCTTCGACTCGAAGCCGAACGACTTGTCGAGATTCGACCACGTCGCGGGGCAATCGTCGCGGCACTTTCTGCAGCTGAACTCGAAGAGCTTAACGAGATGCGCGCGGCTTTGGAATGTTGTGCACTGCGCGTCGCAGCACCGAACCTTACTGACGGCGATTTGCAGAAGTCCGCCCAAGTGCTGGATCGTATCGATCGCCAGCCAGAGCGCTGGGGCGAGCAGAATACGGCGTTTCACACTATTCTCTACAAGCCCGCAGACCGACCGCGACTGCTCGCCGAGATACTTTCGTTGCAGCGGAGCGTCGAGCGGTATCTTTATCAGGAAGTCAAGGTGACGAATAACTTTGCGGACTCACAGCGCGAACATCGAAAATTGCTCGAGCTCATCTCACGAAGAAAAATAGAAGCAGCATGTTCGCTCCTGAATGACCATATTCTCAAGCCGGGGCGTATTCTGGTTTCCAAGTTGCGCAAATTGGGCCACGTCTAGACTGCCTGGAGAGAATACAGGTGTTCGCAATACGCTAGGTCAAGACCCCTGGCATTCGCCACACTCGGCATCGGTGTTATTGCTCGGGTCATCGCACCCCGATATATAACCACATTGCTTATAACCGGATGTACCTGTGTTAGTGACGCAGGTATCAGTATATTTCGTTAGCTTGCAGCCCGGGGCCAATCGCGGTTCTATCGCGGCGCGTATTTCCGATTCGCTTTTTCCTTCACGAATCATCGACATCATTTCATTGTGAAGAGCCTTGGACATTTAGGTTCCCTTTCTTAGAGAAGTGGTTTCGCCGTGAGTTTCGCTCTCAATCGAAGGTCCCTTTCGAGTACAATGTATCCCTAGGGGTTGACGCGTCAATGTCGGGGTTGGCGTCGGCATGTTCTTCACGTAGATCGAGCCGAAGCATACCCGGCTGACTTAACCGCAATATATTAGTCTTCGGGTGGCAAAATAAGTGTGGATATATCTCTCCTCTGGAAGGCGTCAAGCGAGGACAGGGCGACGAACCCAGCCGTTCACTTATGACGCTTTCATTGCCTTAAACGTCCAGCGGCTGCCTTCGCTGCGTGTCCCGACTTGCGACCGACCTTCGCCTTCAAGCGTCATTCCAGTTACTCGCGCATGCATGTTAACGCTGTTGCCGTACCCTCCGAGCCACACGACCTGAAACCGCAGCAGCGTACCCTGGGGTGATTGCTTAACCTTCCCTACAAAGTAGGTGTTCTGCGGATTGTCGTGCCCCCGGATATCAAAAGGACCTGTAATTTTGAATAGCTTCTGCCGAATTACAATCCGAAGGCGGCCTTTCGCTGTCTGGCCATTTCGGGTTTCGATGTACCAGCCACGATATGTTCCCGTCACGTCCGGCGGCGCCTCGTAACCCCTAGATGCTTCTACCTGGGCAGCCCCCTGCGGCACCGCGCTACTTTGCGCCCCTCCGCAGCCAGCGAGCATCGCGACGGCAACCAACGCGCCGATGACCGGACGGCCGAGAAGCGAAGGCTTCATCTTTTGCCCCTCCTGGCACCTAACAGTTCGGCGGTCCCGGGTTCGGGCCCCGTCTTTCGGCGTCACGACGGGCGACGCAACCGAATGGCAAAACCGCGCCGATTTACCCGCAAAAAACGCCTGAAAAACTCATGGGATGGCGGGGAGTCGGACGACACACGATGGGCCTTCGACCAGTCCGTGGATGAGACAGTCCACATGTCGGAGGAGGGGCGCGACTTGCGGATGATTTATAGTCACTTCATATCGTGGCTTGACGACGAAATTGTTTCTTATAAGGACGGCTGGCCCGGGTAGCGCGGCGATGCATACAAGCACGCAGCTGATTATCCCTTAGGTAATCTCCTCGTGCGAAGCCCCCACCTCGACAGTTGTCTCGGGCGCACGCCGATCTCCGCCAAAGAGGGGAACCCGCGCAAGCTGCTCATCAATCGTCCGCGTGATCGCCGGCAACGGCATCGCATCGCGAATCTGTACCCATCGATCGTGAAAACGCTCTACCATATCTACGGCGGCGGTGCGAACGACGCTTTTTGAGACAGCGGCCCGGTCGGCCAGCCGTTCGAATTCTTCGATGGTTACATTTTGGAAAAAACGCGCAAATCCAAGAGCCAAGCCAGTTTCACTGTGACCCAAGTACGCTTTTGTGCAGACGTAATCATAGGCTGGCGCGAGTTGAGGCGTACGACCATCCGGATAGACAAGCGACCAATTCTTTAGATGCATATCGTTGTTCGCAATGCCGATGTTGAAGACGAGTCGGTGCACAAAGTCAGCCAGCGCATCGTTTCCGATTGCTTGGTAGATAACCCGCGCTATGTCGGCAAACGAGTGATTGTCGTATTTTTGCTCGGGTAGTTGCCTAAAAATTTGATTGAAATCTTCGGTATGAACTCGCGTGTTCGGTGTCGGACGGTCGAAGCGATCAATCACGAGCGCCCGTCCGTTCAGCCCTTGCGCTTCATCAGGTAGGCCGCTTATCTGGCTTAAAGACACTAGTCGCATGTCGGGGACGCAAATGCCAACGTCACGCGCAAATTGCAACATCGCGTACTCGCCCTCGGGCACGAGCGGATAGTGTGTTGAGGGCAGCTTAACGAGCTGATCGGTGCCCTCGCCTTGCGTGCGAATCGTCAGTCCGCCGGTCGCCTCATTGACGGCGCTAAACTTAAGTTGCACGCCCGGTAGTGCAAACCGGAAGACGTCCTTAAGGTCTGGCAGATCGAGCGGGCCGCCGGCGGCCGGCGGCGGTATCTTTCGTCCTTCGGGGTCTTCAATGATAACAGCTCCTGTTAGGTCGTAACCAGTTACCCACAACAAACCGAAGTCGTCGTCACGGGCAAGCCCCGCACGGTGCGCGGTGTACTCGCGCAAGTGTCCTTCCGCAATGAGATTCGCGAAGAATCCGGGCGCGCGGGGGTTACTGCTGTAGCGGCGTGCCCGCAGGTGCTTGAAACTGTCGAAGAACCCCCAACTGAGAGCTGGGCGGTTTTCGTCTTCCAGATAGCTCTGACCAAAGGTAAACGTGATCGAGCGATCGGGCAAACGGACGAGCGTGCCTATTTCCTGGTTGCCGAGCCGGACGATTAAAGCATTGGGGCGATCGATCACCATTGCCCACCTACAAGCGGTGGCGCCTCAGACTGACCGCCGTCCGCCTGGACGATCGTGTCAACCGCTGGGACCCAGCTGCGCGGAATTAGCATGGGCTCGAGTTCGAGCGCGCGCGCGAAGTCCAGGACTGTCTCCCATCGGGGATCCCTCTTGCCGCCTTCCACGCGGGCAACGTAGGTTTGGTCCCGCCCCATTCGTTTAGCGAGGTCGACTTGCGTTAGACCCCGTCGCTGGCGTTCGCGAGCTAAGATGTGTCCGATATGACGGTTTGGCTCTATCACGCCTTTATTATAGCCAATAAGACATAAAGTCACAATATGACGAATTGCACATAATTGCTCGGCAATAGAGCCAAAGCGTCATATCGCCAGCATAGCTAAGATTTAGCGGGCACTTCAAGGCATGCCAGCAGCCTGCTTGCCCTAGCCGGTCGTAGTCGCTACATAGCCCGTCGCCTTGAAGCAAACAAGGGCGGAGACCCAGGGCTCCTGGCCTCGAAGAAGGTATGGGCGCGGTTGCGCGGAGCGCATTGGATCGGCGACTGCCGCCGAGCCACCTAGACGTAATTTTGAGCCGGGTTAGGCAATCACCGCGTTTGATGCGAGCGCCAAATTAACCGCCATTGCAGTCATTGTACCTGATCGGCTCGACCATCCTATAACGAACGGTATGCCTTCGACATCATGCAAGTATTGTCGAGGGAAACCGATGCTGCGGCGGCGAGGGTGCTCGACACCCTCCCTGCCTAGGCGTCGTCGGGATCTGTGACAAATCGGGGATAGAAAGGCCGCTGGTGCGGCGGAAACGCCTGTAAAATAAGGACAAGACTTTTTGGGATGGCCGGGAGTCGAACCCGGACGTCCTTTCGGACTGCAGATTTTCGCACCACTATGGCTTTAGCCACCGCAACGTTTGCGTTTGTGGTCCGGACTGTGCCTTGACCCTATGAGGTCGATCTCACGTAGGTCGCGCCCGTCCAGTCTCTACACCTTCTCCGCGCAAGCGGAGCTTGGCTCGGCGTCGTCACGTCGCCATGACAGAGAGTTCACCGACTTTGAGCGCATCCCGCAGCGGGTTTCCCGCGCTGCGGCTCAACGGACCGTGTCAAGTCTGCTGTGTCTGCCTGTTCCACCACCATCCCAAAGGGGTTACTGCTGATAATGCTCCACGACTTCTTCGCTGCGGACTTCGGCGACATCGGGATCTTGCCCAGCGTCGCGCCGCGCACGGCGCTGCCGAAGAAGATCCCAATACTGGTCGAGCCGCACGGAGATCTCATCGAGGCGCTTGCGGTCCTCTTTGGTCAATTTGGATAGGTCGCCATGCTCGAGCAAGCGATGCTCTTCGGTAACGAGACCCTCAATGTGTTCGTGTATCTGCGTATCGTTCATGGACGAAATCTCCCACGCGTCTCCGAAGCCTTAGTGTAGACGACTTGAGGTTGTCCTGCCGATGCGTCGCGCTCCTGCAGCAAGATGCCGAGCAGCAAATCCGACGACGTCGCCACGGCTTTGTCGGAGCCTACGATCTCCATCGCGGTCTCGATGACGATAATTCCCCCGGGGAGGATGTCGGCACGTTGCGGCTTCATGCCCGCAACCTTCTTGCGTTCCTCGATCGGCATCGCCAGCAACCGCTCCAGCGTGCGCTGCAAATCTTCGCGGGTCAAATCGCAGGAATGAATCGGTGTTCGGCGGCCTCGCACGATTCCGGCAATCGTCGTGGCGGTTCCGCCGACCAACGCGAGCCGTTCGACGGTCGCGCACTCCGCTAAAGGTTCGAGCGCCTTGCGCGCCATCGCTCGAGCGCGCTCGACGGCGGCCTCTGCGACAGTTCCGTCACGGCCGGCCAACTCAGGGACGGCCTCGGTAACTCGCACGGCGCCGATCTCGCACGTGATCAGTTTTTCTGGTTCCGTCGAAGTGCCGATGGCATACTCCGTGCTGCCGCCGCCGGCATCGAGGACGCCCACCCGTTCGCCGCGCAGCTCTCCGAGCACAGTCAGCGCTCCTCGATAGGAGGCCTCCGCTTCTTCTTCTCCGGAGAGGATGCGCAGCGGAGTGCCCAGCAGGGCTTGGACTCGCTGCGAGAACTCCTCACCGTTCTTCGCTCGCCGCAGCGCGCTGGTCGCCACCGCGAAAAGCCTAATATAGTGACCCTTTACCTCGCGTTGAAACTGTCCGATCGCTTCGAGCGTTCGCTGCATCTGCTCGTCGCCGAGTCGTCCCTGCTCGCCCAAACCCTCACCCAGCCGCGTGCCGACGGAGCGAGCGTTTTGCGTGCGGGGAATCGCCGGCGCGACGTCGGCCAGCAGCAATCGAGTCGAATCC
>Ga0182015_10004588_pt1 | contig 14782 bp, 12 predicted proteins | sample 712P3MmetaG_FD_120478 | JGI IMG/M metagenome (GOLD analysis project Ga0182015, IMG submission 120478) | Permafrost microbial communities from Stordalen Mire, Sweden - 712P3M metaG | ecosystem: Environmental > Terrestrial > Soil > Wetlands > Permafrost | place: Sweden: Stordalen | collected...
AGACGACCTTCCCACAGTTGCCGATACTGGCTTACCCAGGCATCGAGATCTCTGAAGGGATCGGGGCAAAGTGAGTAGAAGCGCTTCTGTCCGTCGGGTCGGACGCGCACGAACCCAGCCTCCTGCAGGATGCGGAGGTGCCGCGATACGCCGGACTGGTCAATATCGAAGTTCTCGACAATGTCGTTGACCGAATGCTCGCCGCCCCGCAGGATTTCCACGATGCGGAGCCGAGTCGGATCCCCCAGGGTTTGGAGCGCCTCTACATGCATAACGGTACATATGTATCATAGTGCATATCTCATGTCAAGGCTCGGTCGTTGCGTAAAGAGGGGATTCTGTGATGCGGACGCTACGGGAGCGAATAATCGAAGCTCCAGGTGTGTTTACCCTGAGCGTCGATCTGGATCATGAGCAAGCCCGCGAGTCCTGTCAGTTCTCGAGTCCCGGAATTGGGTATAACCGTCACGCTCAGCTCTCCCGCAGAGGGGGCGTCGCCTTTCATCATGCTGGCGCGGTGCGCGAAGGTGAAGCTGCCCTGTCGGCCGTTTAGCTTGCCTGTCATGCGTTCAATAGCAACGTAGGCCATGGAGCCGGTGCTCGCGGTCGAGCCAGTGATCATTTCTCCATGGCTGACGCCTTCGAAGTCGCCGTGCCAGGTCTTGTCGGATGTGAGCCGGGCAATATCGTTCGCCTTCTCGAACTCGGTCGGTTCGGCAGGAGTCATCTTGACGTCGAAAGAACCATTGGCATGGACCACGTGCATCTCCTTCTGGGCTGCGACCCTCTGGGCTCCGACACTGAAAGCCAGACTCATCACCGCCACTGCGAATCTCACTCTCATATCGCCCCCGAAATACAACTTACATAATTCTTGATCTAATCTCGATCAAATACTTTGCGGCGACTGGTCTTACCAATAGCTGATAGCTGACAACTGACGGCTGCCTCTTCCCTACTCCACCGCCCCGTTCCCCTTGGCATCCTCCCACAAAATTGCATTCAGCTTCTTCGCGTCTACCGCATCCGGACGGGAAAAATCCATCAGCGACGACGCCTTCGCGCCCGCCGCCGTCTTTTCGTTCACTTTGTAGATCAATCCGCTGCGCAGGTTCTTGTCGTCAACCTCAAATGCAGCGTGCGTTCCCGGTCCCGCAAACAGGGGAGCCATCAACGACGCGTGCTCGTCAAACAAATTCATCGGCGGAAGCCCCAGCAGCACCTCCATCGTATGCACCATATTCACGGTCGTGTAAAAGTGATGATCGACAAATGCCTTATCCCCCACTCCACGAAGAGGCGCATACTTGCTGATCACCAACGCCGTCGACCGATGTGCGTCGACATGATCCGCGCCATCCTGCGCATCATCCTCGACCACAAAAATGGCCGTGTCGTCCCAGTAAGCGCTGTGCGAAACCGCATCCACCACGCGTCCAACCGCCAGGTCGTTATCCGCAACCGATGCCTGCGGAGTCGGCTTCCCCGGCCGCGTTCCGCCCGTGTGATCATCCGGAAGATAAAGCAAAATAAACTGCGGCAGCTCCTTCGAACTTCCCTTCGCCTTCACAAACTCGCCAAACTCGCGCAGAAATTCGTCCGCCCGCAGTTGGTCCGGATAGTCGGTATTAAAATCCGGAAACAGCGGATCATAATGATCGCGCAACGCCGCTTTCGTCGGACGCATCCGTTTAAACTGTGGAACCGCCCACGGCCACGGACTCGCTCCTCCCACAGGATTGCCGACATTCGCCGGCAAACGCTCACCCTGATTGATCTCAGCCACCGGACAACTCTCCGAGCTCGGCGACGGTGTTCCTTCCTTCGGCGACTTCGCTTTCTCATTCTTGCACCACAGCGCCGCGATAAATTCGCCGTAGATCCGATATGTCAGCGCGCGCCGCGCCAGATTGTCCCAGATAAATCCCGTCCCCGGATCGTCAACGTCCGGAATCCCCTGCTCCAGCGGAAACTCGTCCGCCACGCTGCCGCCCGAATCATACGTCCGTTCTTTGCTGCGATACCCGATCGGCCACGTCTTCTCGTTGTAGTCGCTCGTCGTCGCCGCCGTCGACCAGATGTGCCCGTCGCCCGAAACTTCTCCGCTGTCGTAGAAATTGTCCAGCACTCCAAACTGCATCGCCAGCTTGTGCTGGTTCGGAGTAATGTCCTTGCCATACATCGTCAGCGATGCATCGCCATCCCCCACCGGCAAATCCCCGAAGATCTGATCGTAAGTGCGATTCTCTTTCAGTATGTAAATCACATGCCGGATCGGATTACTCCCGCCCGCAAACGCGAACTTCCCCGGATCGGTGTTCAGAAGATTGTCCTCCACCACCTGCTGTGTGTAAGCGGGAAGATTCTTGTCAAGATCCGCCAGGCCGACCCGCTGGATTGAACCTCCAATCAGCGTCGGAATATAAGGATGCTCTTTTCTCTTGCGCTCCCCTTTCAGATTACCGGGCAAAGTGCCGAGCATATTGTTCGGCCCACTCCCTTCGCCCTTCGCCGTAGCAATCAGCAAGTCGTTCCCAACCAGGGCCAGCGCGCTCGGATACCACTCGGTTGGAATGAAACCGATAGGCTCTTCATCTATGGCTCCTATGTAATTTCCACCCGCGTGCAGTTTTGGCGGCTCCTTGACTTTGAACACGGCAACCGCGTCGAGCGAAGCACTCGCCGCAAAAAGATATTTGCCGTCAGGTGAAAGCGCAAGCGCCTGAAGAACGGCTCCTGGGTCCTTGAGATTGGTGTGATAAATCGTCCACGCCTGATCGACAATTCTCAGATCGACAGCCGCCACGTAGTCGGCGTTGGCCAGAGCCACGTAAAGCGTTTCTTCATCTGGACTCAGCACCATCGCGGTGGGATGCGGACCGGGAGCGATAGGGTCATCATGTTTCCACAAACCAATTCGATTGGATTTGGACACATCGCCCGTCACAAGATCCAGTTCCACAATCGCTGAGCTATTCCACAAGCTCACCCACGCTTTGGTTCCGGCTTTATTGGCGATCACCGTATACGGATATTCGGTAGGAATGGATGGGCTGAGATCGAATTTCTTGCGTCGCAGAAGGAAGGACTTCTCAATATTGCCCGAGGCGACATCGAGCAGCACCACGTTGTCCGAAAGATTATTCGCAATCAGCAGTCGATCGCCATTCGTCCCCGGCAGCACCGCAAATCCCGCCGGATACGGCAGCGCCGTTCCCGCCGGAGTCGTGCGCAACCCAAACGCAACTTCCTTCCCTTCCGCCAGCTTCTGCGGCGCAATCTTGATGAAGCGTTCAGGAGTCACTTGCCCGCCGGCAAATTTGTACACCGCGATTCCGTTGCCGGTACTCTTCGGCTTCTCGCCCGTGGGATCGGTAATCGAGCCCATCGACGCATAAAGATGCTTGCCGTCGCTCGAAAACGCCAGCCCAATAAAATAACTCTGCCGCGTGGAGTAGTCGTCGCTCAGCCGGTCGTCAGGAAAATCGCGCAGCTGATTATTGCTCAGATCAAGAATGCCGATCGATTGCCGCGCGCCCGATTCCTGCGTTCCGTAGCCCTGATTGAGCAGCGCCGCATACCGCCCATCCGGACTGACCGCAATGGTCGCCGGAAAGCTGTTCGTGCGCGCCAGATATCCCGGCACCGGAACTGTCAGAGTCTTGCTACTCGGAAGGTTAATGCGCCGCGCCCGATCAGCAGCCCGAACAACGGCCCGATCAGCAACCCGACCGACGACAAACGCACCCAACAACGCAGAGACAGCAAGAAGCAAAACAACCGCGGCCTTTTTCACGATCCATGCCTCGGAAGTTTTGTACCATCCGAGTCATCCGCCACGCAAACTGCTCCCGCGCCATCATCGAATGACAATGCTCCAGGTCCGCGCCGCTTCAGCGAAGCCCGAGCAGAACCGCGACGTACTGGCGCACCTTATTGACCAGCGGAGCTTCAGCCTTGGAATGAAATTTCGCTTTGCGTCCTGCCCAATCCATACTCTTCAACTGATCTACCAGCACCGCGCCCTCTACCTCACCAACCGTTATCGGCAACGCGAACGGATAAGGTTTGCGCTTGCTTGTGAGCGGACAAACTATCGCCAACCCGCTCGCGCGATTGTAGCGCTGATCGGTAAGCACCAGCGCGGGACGCCGCTTCGCCTGTTCACGGCCCACTTGCGGATCGAATTCCATCATCACAATGTCCCCGGCCTCAGGGACGTACGCCGTCACCATTCAACAATTTCCCTCCCTACCTCCGCACCGGCCGATATCTCGGAATAGCGGTTCTCGGCAGTGATCTGGGAAACAAGCTGCGTCAAAGTCGGGACCTTCGTTGCCCGCCGCAGTTCCACCCGGCCTTCGACCGCTTCAATCTCCAGCGAATCGCCCTCCCGCAGTTTGGCTTCCTCAACCGCCGCCTTCGGAATCCTCACCGCCAGGCTATTGCCCCACTTGACCATCTGTGTCTTCATAGCTCCGCCTCGTATACATAGTATAGCCCATGGTATCTACATTGTCGATACGCGCGAGCGCGAAACATTGCCTGACTGTGATCGCCGGCTTCACCCGCCGCGGAATAATGCCGGAATCGGCAGAACGACGCCGGGAGTTGGCACGAACGGGAAGGGCACGAGTTCCACTCGTGCCGCCAATCGCTGCAAATCTGTCCGCGCTTCAGCGCCTGAGGTTGCTGCTCTCGTGGGCTTGACGGCTTTTTCCGCAGCGTTTTTTAGCTGCCGACGCCCTACCGCCCCGGCGTAAACACCGCAAACACCGCGCCCTGCGGATCGGCCATAATCGCCATCCGCCCCACTCCCTCCACCGTCATCGGAGGAACATAGAGATTCGCCCCCATGCCCTTGGCCTTACTGGCCGACGCATCCACGTCAACGACCAAAAAGTAAGCCAACCAGTGCGGCGGAGTTCCCGGCTGCCGATAAGCTGCCGGCGGAATGCCTCCAATGAATGTTTCGCCGTTCTTGATGTGCAGGTACCCAGACTTGTCCTTCGGATCGGCCGAGATCTCCCACCCGAAAAATCCCGCGTAAAAATCCGAGGCGCGCTTCACGTCCGGCGTACTCAAATCCGCCCAGCACAGCGAGCCATGCACCGCCGCGATCCCGATCCCGGTATTTCTTTTTGCCTGCCACGGGCAAAACACCGCACCCGTCGGATCCTGAATCACCGCCATGCGTCCCGCATCCATCACATCAAACGCCGGAGCCAGCGCCGTGCCGCCAAGCTGCTGCGCCTTTGCCACCGCCGCATCGGCGTTATCGACGGCAATGTAAATCATCCAGTGCGGCGGCACGCCGTGCTGCCGCTCCTCTGGACGCAACGTGCATCCAGCCGCAGCATCGCGGCCTTCGAGTTTCCAGATGGTGTAGAAATCGTTCGGCCCCATCGGCATGTCATCGGCCTTCCAGCCGAATAGTGCAGAGTAAAAATTCTTGGCGGCAGGCTGGTCGGTAGTATGCAATTCGATCCAGCAGAACGAACCAGCAGGATGCTTCTCAACAACGATCGCAGAGTTTGCCATAGCCGCAAAAGTCTACACCAAAACAGATCGTTAGGTTGTCAACAGGGCATGAAACTCTGAAACGTGCGCCACAACGTTAGTGGATCTCAACATCAACCGAATCACATTCAATTTTGTATGAATGAGTCTGGCTCTGATGTTTCTTGAAGTCCGTCCACTCGACGATGAGGTGGAAGGTATCTTGTGTATGCTTCAGCGTCAGCACCTCGCCGGCTTCGCATTCCCAAGCCATATCATCGATCGCCATTCCGTCGCGAATAATTGTCTTAACACCCGTCAATCGAATCGACGCGTTGCGCAACTCGTCACCAAGATGAACCCCCTCCAGCTCCAGGATGATCATCCCATTTTCACGACGAATGCCGACCACGTCAGATTCATGGAAGCCTATTCTTTGAGTCGATTGCATACTTGCTGACACACCACCGCCGCAACTCACCGCACGTTCTTCCCCACCCACTCCTCAATTCGACCCAGCGCCTTATTCAGATTCTCCAGCGAATTCGCCACGCTGAAGCGCAGATACCCCTCCCCATGCTCCCCAAATGCAGTGCCCGACAAACACGCAACGCCAGCCTGCTCCAGCAGCGCATCCGCCAGTTTCTTCGACGTCCATCCCGTCTGCGTAATATTAGGGAAAGCGTAGAACGCGCCTTTCGGCAGCCGGCACGAAAAGCCTTTGATCTTGTTCAATCCCGCCACAAACACATCCCGTCGCCGCTCGAACTCGGAATTCATTTTGTCAACCGACGACTGGTCCCCGCGCAGCGCCTCGATTCCCGCCATCTGCGTGAAGCTGGCCGTGCATGAAGTCGAGTTCGTCGCCAGCCGCGCAATCTGCACCGCCAGATCCGGACGCATCACTCCATACCCCATGCGCCATCCCGTCATCGCATAAGTCTTCGAGAAGCCGTCCAGCAGAATCGTCCTCTCTTTGAACCCCGGCACGCTCATGATCGAGAAATGTTCGCCTTCATATTGCAGTCGGCTGTAGATCTCATCCGAAAGCACCATAATGTTCCGGTCGCCAATCGCCTCCGCAATCTGCAGCACATCTTTCTTCGTCAGCACCCCGCCCGTCGGATTATGCGGCGAATTCAGAATGATCAGCCGCGTGCGGTCGTTAATCAGCGACGCCAATTCTCGAACGTCGACCGCAAAATCGCGCTCCTCGCGCAACGGAATCGGAATCGCTTTTCCGCCCGAATAATTGACCATCGACTCGTAAATAGGAAAACCGGGATTCGGATAGATAACTTCATCTCCCCCATCCACTAATGCCAGCATCGTAAAGAAAATAATTGGCTTGCCGCCCGGAACCACCACCACTTCCTCGCTCGCTACCGGCACATTTCGCGTCCGGCTGACGTAATCGGCAATCGTCTGCCGCAACTCCGGAAGCCCCGCCGCCGGTCCATAATGCGTCCACCCATGCCGCAGCGCATCCACTCCCGCCTCAATCACATTGCCAGGAGTATCGAAATCAGGCTCGCCGATTTCAAGATGGACGATGTCCCTGCCCTGCTTCTCCAGCGCGCGGGCGCGTCCCAAAACTTCAAAAGCGGTTTCCGTGCCAAGCCGCGACATCCGGCCGGCCAAATGCAATTCGAATTGAGTGATAGTTGACATAATCGACCTCAGAAATTATAGCTCCACATCAGCCCCTGCGGGTTACCGCGCCTCCCGCATGTATAATCCACGCCAGTTTTGCGAAGAAAATAATCAAGGAGAGAAGCGTGCGCCCGCATAGAACGAAGCCCGATGAAACCCGATTCGCTGGAATAACGCTTGCCGGAATAAGGTTCACCGGAATAACGCGCGCTGAAATAACGCACAAAAGAATACCGCCCAAAGCAATCGCGACCGCCGCCCTCATCCTCCTCGCCCAGCTATATGCCGTCGCCCAACCGCCCGCCAAAACTCCCGGCAATACTAATACCGGTACTAATAACGACGACATCGCCGAGCGCATCGTCGGCGCCGCCCTCACCCGCGGCGGCGCTATCTCGTTCCTCGAAACCCTCACCGACACCATCGGAGGCCGCGTGACCGGCAGCCCCGAATCGCACGCCACATCCGAGCTGATCCTCAAAGAATTGCGCGCCGCCGGCTTCGACAACGCCCACTTCGAAGAGTTCCCCCTCGAATCCGCGTGGCAGCGCGGACCCGCCTCCGGCTGGGTAGCGAGTCCAATCAAGCGTCCTCTCTACATCGGATCCTACGGCTGGGCTCCCGGAACCAACGGCCGCGTCGAAGTCCCCCTCGTGACCGTCGTCGCCACTCCCGACGGCATGTTCTCAGCAGACGCTGCGAAAAAAGCCGGTAAGAAAAAAGAAGATGCCGCGAAACTCGATCCCGCAAAATTGCGCGGAGCAGCCGTGCTCGTCACTCTCGAAAGCACCGCGTCCGCCAACACCTTCGCCGCGAACTACGTCGTCCTGCGCTCCCGCACCGCCCGCCAGCTCGCCGCCGCCGGAGCAGTCGCCATGCTGATTCCCTCCGAAAAGCCCGACCGCATGCTCTACACCTCCGCCGCCGGACTCTACCCCCGCGCGCCTTTGCCGATTCTTTCGGTCGCCAAAGAAGATACCCTGTTCCTCCTCCGCCTTCTCGCTAAAGGAGAAGTCAAAATCGGCCTCGACATTCAAAACTCATTCATCGACCATCCTGCAAACGATCATCCCGCAGATCGACGTATAGCAGATCGTCCCTCAACCGAACGCAACGTAATCGCCGACATCCCCGGCTCCAGCCCCAACGCCGTCGTCCTCCTCGGAGCCCATTTCGATTCCTGGGATCCCGCCCAGGGCGCCGACGACAACGGCTCCGGAGTCGCCATGGTTCTCGAAGCGGCTCGCATCCTCAAATCGCTCAACGTCAAGCCGAAAGCGACCATCCGCTTCGCCTTTTTCTCCGGAGAAGAACAAGCCTGCCTCGGCTCCCGCGCCTACGCCGACGCCCACAAAACCGAACTCGACCATCTCTGGGCCGCCTTGATCACCGACAACGGCGCACTCATGCCCACCGGATTCAGCCTCCACGGACGCGACGACCTCCGCGCCCCCTTGCAGCGCGAGCTGACCGCACTCCAGCCGCTGGGGGCCGCCACCATCGTCACCGAGGGAGATCTCTACTCCGACGACGAAACCTTCGTCGTCGAAGGCGTCCCCGCACTCAGCCTCGAGGTCGCCGCCTCCGACTACGACAACCGCCACCACACCATCATCGACACCTTCGACAAAATCGATCCCCGCTCCCTAAGCCTCGATACCGCCGTCCTCGCTCTGGCGTCCTACGAAATCGCCGCCTCCGACCATCCCCCCGGCCGCCGCTTCTCCCCCCGCGAAGTCGATACCCTGCTAAAGAAAACCGGCCAAGCCGACTACGTCGATCTCGATTTCAAAAGATCGCCCCAGCCCTGAGGAGAAGAAGAGAAATTGGTGGCGTTCGAACGCCTAGCCCTTAGAAAATGAACTGACCGGAGTCAATGCGTGTAATTGATTCCATGACAATGTCGGCTCCGATGCCCGAGTAAAGTTGGTGGTGCTAAAGCCAACCAAAGCTAAGCACGGAGAAGCTCGCGTTGAATGTGGTCGGGTTGTTCCTTGCAACCGGGGTCGGCGCTGCGGTAATTGTCGCCTTAACCAAGCTCGCAGGTCGACAAACTGCTGCAACCAGGCGTTAGCGCCCAAAACCCCGCCCGATCAATGAATGTAATGAGCCAATCGGCTGATATGTCATAATGGCGTGCTTTGCGCAACGCGACCTAAGCGTCCTCAAGAGTAAGATGGACGCGCCAAAGCCGGGCCACCCGCTCCAGATGCAATATTGGTTACAACTAACGTGCAGGAGGGTAAGCCGGTGTGCAACACTCCGCCGTTCTCGAGGTCAAGGACGAAATCTAGGTTCATTGGCAGCCTGGCGCTCACGCTTTTCACGGTTCCATTCCTGACCATCTCGCTGTGGTCGCAGACAAACTGCCCGTTGCCGCCCGCCATTCAGCCGATCCCGCACGAACTGAATATTTTCTCCGATGAGCAGGAAGTTGATCTTGGCGACGCCATGGCAGAGAGCTTTGCGCGCCACATCAGGATTATCGATGACGACAAGCTCAGTGCTTATCTACGAACTCTTGGAGACCGGTTAGTCCGGCACCTGCCGCCCAACCAAATGAAGTTCCGTTTCTATCTGGTCGAGCTTCCAGAGGTCAATGCCTTCAGCATTGCCGGTGGTCGAGTCTATGTGGCGCGCAAGATGGTCGCGTTCGCAAAGAGTGACGACGAACTGGCCGGTGTTCTGGCCCACGAACTCGGACATATTGTTACTCATCAGCAGGCAATCGAAATGACTGCTCGCTTGCGCGAAGGGCTCGGAGTTACACAACTAGGCGATCGCGCCGACGTCTTCGAAAAATTCCATAAGGTGCTCGAAAACGTGCGACGCATGCGCAGACGCGACGACAAAGAAGAAGCTCAGCAGTATGTCGCGGATCAGGTTGCACTCTACGCTATGGCCCGCGCCGGATACGCGCCGCACGCTTTTGTCGACTTTTGGGATCGCTTTCAGCAGACCCACGGTAAAACCGGTACCTGGCTGTCCGATCTCTTCGGCACGACCAAGCCCTCGGAACGCCGATTGGGCGTAATGTTGAAGAACCTCTCTGCCCTGCCAACCGGATGTGCCGACATTCCCGCAGGCTCCCGCACTGCAGCTTTCGCAAACTGGCAGGCCGACGTTGTCGGCTACAGCGGACTTGGTACTAAAGAATCCCTGCCCGGGTTGGTTTTCAAGCAAACGCTGGCGCGGCCGCTTCGTCCTGACATTACCAATCTGCGCTACAGCTCAGACGGTAAGTACATTCTGGCGCAGGATGAGGGCGGCATCCACGTGCTCACGCGCGAACCCTTCGCAGTTCTGTTCTATATTCCAGCCATCGGCGTCTACCCGGCCCACTTTACCCCCGATTCCAGGTCCATCGTCTTTCACAACAGCGCGCTGCGCGTGGAAAGCTGGTCAGTGGCCGAACAGCGACGAACTTCGGCTCACGAACTGGCCGTTTTGCACGGGTGCTTTCAGAGCGAGCTTTCGCCCGATGGATTGACGCTCGGCTGCCTCAATTCGGAATTCGATCTGTCGCTCATCAATGTGCAATCAGGCTCGATCCTGACCAGCAAAAAGGATTTCACTCGAATGACTCGCATCGCTGCCTGCAACTATGCAGCCTCCCTTGCCAGTGGCGGCCAGGCGCGTTTGATTGCGATGAACTTTTCCCCCGACGGGCGTTACTTCCTGGCTGGTGCCTACATGACACACTTTGCCTGGGATTTGAGCGGAAACCGCGAGTTCCAGTTGCCCGGTTCCATCAAGAGTGTCCTCCAGGTCAGTTTCGCCTTCGTCGGGCCCGACCGGATTGTCGGCATCAGTGCAGACTCCCCCCTGAAATCGCCCGTCCTGCGCTTTCCTTCGGGCGAGCGGCAACAGCAAATCCAGCTCGCAATCGGCCTCGAGCTGAGTCCGGCGACCCATGGTGACTATTTCTTTGTCGGCCCTCTCAAGAACGACGCGATGGGGCTTGTTGATCTAAAGACGGCAACAATGCCCATCAAGTTCAAACACCCTGCCGCCGATGTCTACGACGGAACAATGGTGACGGAACGGGTTACCGGGGAACTTGCTCTGCACGCCTTAGATAAACTTTCCAGCGAATCTGCCCCATTAGCGGTGGCTAAATTGCCGCAAGGGCGTTTAGCGCCGCTGCGGGCAGCGGCGGTGTCTCCCGATTTCAACTGGATCGCGATCTCCCACCGCACGCGCGGCGGCGTGTGGGATGTCACGCATAACGTTCGCACCGTGGAATCGACAAACTTCGACGGGGCTTGGTTTGCTCCGGATCAATCTGTCTACGTCGACTTCGCCAAGTTCATGGAGACCGATCGCGCGATCGCCCGCATCGATCCGGCGTCGGGACACGGAACCTCGGGCTACAAAATTGGCGATGCGATCGCCGATCAGCTCGGCCCTTACCTGGCACTCCAAAAGCCGAGGACAACCTCCAAGCGCGATGAGACGGCGCATTTCTGGGTGGGGGACTTCTGTTACCAGTTGTTGCTGCAACGTCTTCTCGGAAGTCGTCGTTCTGCGCGCGACGAAGATGTGGAGATTCGCGACGTTCGCGATGGCCACCTGGTGTGGTCGCGTTATTTTCCCCACGAGGTGCCCGGATTTTCCGTGGGGTGGCAGACAGTTCTGCTGCGCTGGCCCCTGAATAACGCCACAGGACGCGATGAGCTGGCGAAATATCCTGAGCTCAAGAATAACGTCGCCGAGACGGACTACCTGTTGGAGAAGATCGATCTTCGCAACGATAGCGTGATCGGCAAGCTCGTGATCAAAACCAACAAAGGATCCTTCGCTGTGGAACACGTTTACGGCGAGGGCGATTGGATAATCGTGCAGGCCGGCGACAACCAGGTAATCACTTATTCACTGTCCACCGGAGAAGAGAAAGGACATTTCTTCGGCGACTATCCCGAGCTGTCGGGAAATGGATTGATGGCTTTGGAAAATGAAGCCGGCGAGCTTAGCGTCTATGACTTGGCCAGTTCGCAGCCGAAACAGGAGTACATTTTTACCGATCCTGTCTCGCTCAAGAGATTTTCCCCCGACGGCAAGCGTCTGTTTGTTATGACGGCGAGCCAGACCGCTTACATCCTCGACCTAGACGCTAAGAACTGAGCCTCGGCCAACCCCACCCCCGCACGCACGCTCCCCTCCTCACTTCTTCTGCTGCGACACGCTCAGCGGAGAAGAAGCAATCAGATACTTCGCCTGATCGCTGTCGATCGGATCAATTTCCAACCGCGTCGTGCTTGTCCTCACGGACGCCTTCGTGCCCAGGTAATAGACCTTTCCCGCTTCCACTGTGACCTGCGCGAACGCCACCAGCTTTCCTAACGGAGTAGGCGACTGTACGTTCATACACGCATGATGCTCTCCCGGATCGACGGAGACAGCAAAATAGGAATTGTGCTTAAAAGCGCCCACCCAGGCTCCGTCCAGCCCGATCCTCGTCACGCATGGTCCAAGAAGGCAAGTCGCTGAGCCTGTTTCCTGAACGAAGTAAATCAATGCCTTCCCCGGTTGCGGCTGAGCCACTGCGTGTTGCGAGTCGTCTTGCTTCACCGCTAAGTTGACATCTTGCGGACCGCACGCAGCTCTAACATCTGCCGATTGGTCTTGGGCAAATGCGGATACCGCCAACAGCGCAACTAAAATCATGACTCTCATAACTTCCTCCACCTAAGCGCTTCACTCGTTACCACCGACTATAGGCTCTTCGGAGGATCGCTGTCGAAATCACGCGCGTCTACACTCAAACCCCCGAACCCTGCTGCACAGCCCCGCTAGGCCAGCCTACTCACTCTTGCAGGGCGCAGTCTCGTTCGGATAATTAAAGAAGAGCTGATTGCCGTCGGGATCATCCACCACCAGCAGCCGGTAGCCCCACGAACCCTCCTTGACCGGAACCCCCTTGGCCTCGAGTTCCGCGCGCAGCGCGTCCAACGCCGCGACCGCAACCTCGCGTGTCTCCGGCTCCACGTTCAGAGAAATGAAGATCAGCCCCTTGCCAATCTTCTCCGGCCACGTGTCGGCCAGAATCAGCGCGCAGCCCTGCCGGTCGACCTGCGCGACATACGCTCTGCCATTCTCGTCGTATCGCCAGGGGTTCGTGAAGCCAAGCCGGTTAACATAAAAAAGAAGCGAGTCCTCAACATCCTTTACGTGCAGAACAGGGCGCGCAAACCAGTCCGTCATAGGCTAAATATCCTCAAATCTACAGATCCTCAAATTAAAGATAACCTCTTCCGCGATCAGTTTCAAAAACAAGGGATCGCCGCCTGCGGATGCAAGCGGGGCGCAAGCAGAAGACAACTCAGCCCTGGACGGGCCAAAGGTGCGGAAAGAGCGGAATTGGGCGGAAGAGGTGGAACGAAAAAGCGAGAGGCCCTGCACGCACCTTCCCGGAAACCCTACTCCGAGATCGTGCTCTCTTCACTCTGCGCCCGCAGTATCCGGTCCACCGAGTACGGAGCGCGCTGCGTGGGCTCGTGATAATGTCGCACCTGCATCTCTCCCAGCAGTCCCACCGCCAGCAGATTCATTCCCGCCAGCAACAGTACCGCCGAGAACACCATCATCGGCCCGTGCTGGTACATGATGTCCTCGGAGCTGTGCAGCAGCTTCTCCACCATCAGCCAACCCGAGATCGACCCGCCCGCCAGAATACTGAACATCCCCAGCGTGCCAAACAAGTGCAGCGGCCGCGAAAGATACTTGAGCAGAAAACGAATCGTAATCAGATCAAAGAACACGCGAAACGTCCGCGAGAGTCCATAATGCGAAGCCCCGCGCTCGCGCACAATGTTCTTGATCGGAACTTCAATGATCGACGCACCATACCACGACGCCAGCGCCGGAATAAACCGGTGCATCTCCCCATACAGCGGAACCTGTCCCACAATCTCGCGTCGATAGGCCTTAAAAGTCGTTCCAAAGTCGTGAATATCCACGCCACTCAACTTCGCCATCAGCCAGTTCGCGCAACGCGACGGAATCCGCCGCAGCCAGAAATTATCCACCCGGTTCTTCCGCCACCCGCTGACAATGTCGTACCCCTCGGCAATTTTCTCCAGAAACATCGGAATGTCCGCGGGATCATGCTGCAAGTCGCCGTCCATCGCAATGATGTACTCGCCGCGGGCGTGGTCGAATCCAGCCGCCAGCCCGGCCGTCTGCCCAAAATTGCGCCGCAGCTTCACCACCGTCACCCGGCTGTCCACTTCCGCAATCTCGCGCAGCAGCGCAAACGTCCCGTCAACGGAGCCGTCATCCACCAGCACCATCTCAAACGGTTCGCCGTTCGCTTCCATCACAGACTTCAGCCGAGCATAGAGATCGGTAACGTTCTCCTGCTCATTATGCAGAGGCACCACGATTGAATATTTGAGCACTGTGTCCTCTATTATACGGCAACCAGCCGATTTGTTTGTTAGGCAATTAGTAACCCGTAATCCCGGAACTAACCCGTCCCAGACGATTTCGGGTGGCGCAGCGCTTCCAGCGCTGCGATAATCCATCTGCTTTTGATGAGGGACTTTAGCCCCTGAGGTCATCAACGCTTTTTTCAGCAAACTGTTGAGTTGCAGGGAAACTAAAAGATGCCCGAGCCCTCAGAACCCAT
>Ga0182015_10004590_pt1 | contig 14780 bp, 10 predicted proteins | sample 712P3MmetaG_FD_120478 | JGI IMG/M metagenome (GOLD analysis project Ga0182015, IMG submission 120478) | Permafrost microbial communities from Stordalen Mire, Sweden - 712P3M metaG | ecosystem: Environmental > Terrestrial > Soil > Wetlands > Permafrost | place: Sweden: Stordalen | collected...
CATCAGGCGGGTATTGAGGGAACGGACCCTGATTGAGGCGATCGGCCACTTTGGGACCGGAGCCGAAGTCGTAGTTTCCCCAGTTGTGGGCGGGAACCTGCGCCTGCGCTTTACCGCTTCCAACTTCTGCAGCTACGGCGACGCCAACAGTGCTTTTTATAAAATCTCTGCGCTGCATCGGAATTATCTCCTCGTGATCGTTCGATTCGACCTCGGCCGAGTTGGCTGGATCTCCAACTTCAGGGCATCGCACCAGGACCATCCCTAATGAACGGATCTCGTTGAGAAAAAGCGGGAAGGATCGGCGGTTTCCCTTCAGGGCCCAGCGAGTTCATCACTGATCCAGTATTCCTAACGGCGGTTCCTCTTCAGATCGGATGTATCGTTTGGTCCGAAATCACGGCAGCAATCTGCTGGGGTGCGAGCATTCCATCACCAGCCGTCGTGCTTTCAAATTGAAGCATGCACTCGGCAGGCAGGGATGTTCCTCGGTCGCGAAGCAACCGCCACAATGACTGTGAAACTGTTACTATTTATATCTTTTTATTTCGTTTGTCCAGCGCTAGATAAGAGGAAGTTCAACTCGCGGGCACCTAAAACGGATAGCAAGGGATTCCAACAGATCGCGAGGAATGCAAAGACTCTTCGAGGATCGCGGCAGACTTTTCCTTCCTGAGACCCAAAATCATTTGACTTCGCACACCTTTCCTTGTATTACGAATCATTACGTTCAATTTCATTCGATCCGCCGGCACCGATCGAGAAGATACTCTATGCTTTCAACCAAGAAGAGGTGTTGCGATCTGAAGGCAACCTCCTTCGAAAGCGAACCATGATTGCGATCAGGTCTTGGATTGTTTTCACCGTTGTGTTTACGTCTTGTTCGCTCGCAGCAGCTGCGGACACCCCTGCCGGGAAGCCTCAGATTCAGGGCGGCAATCTGCGTATTGAATTTGACAACCGCCTCCGGAGCCGGGTGGTTGCCCGTTTCGGCAAGACGGAGACGGTGATGGGGCCGTTCACTGACTCTGAGAGTGTGACCACCGCTGACAGGCTCTGGACCGGATTTCTCCTGACCTCGCATAAACGCGAGCGTACAAAAGACGCTTTTGGGGAGGGTGAGCGGCTCATCGTCGAAGGAAAGGCGGGAGCGCTCACAAAGACGGTCTCCGTCACCGTATACGACGACTTCCCCGCGATGGCGTTTTTCGAGGTCCAGTATGCCAACACTGGAAAGACCGAACTCGCGCTCAAGAGTTGGACGAACAACGCGTACGAGATCAATGCGCAACGCAATGCGGGCTCGCCAGCTTTCTGGTCTTACCAGAGTGGCTCCTACGAGAAACGTCCCAACTGGATCGTACCGCTGTACACCAATTTTCAGCAGGAGAATTATCAAGGTATGAATGCCAGCGACTACGGCGGTGGTACGCCGATCATCGACGTCTGGCGGCGTGACGTTGGGATGGCTGTGGGACACGTCGAGCCGCGGCCGAAGTTGGTTTCTTTGCCCGTATCCATGCCTGATCCCGTACATGCCAGTGTTGCTGTACGCTTCACCAAAGATATCTCACTAAACCCCGGTGAGAGTTTTCATACGTTTCGCACCTTTGTCGCTGTCCACCGGGGCGACTACTTCCGCACGCTCGCCGACTACCGACGCTTCATGATGAAACAAGGGTTCCAAATGGCTACTGCTCCCGACGACGCTTTCGGGGCAATCTGGTGCGCGTGGGGATATGGCCGATCGGTGCAGCCTCAGCAGGTATATGACACACTTCCGACCGTGAAACGCTTGGGATTTACGTGGGTCACGCTCGACGACGGTTGGCAGAACAATGTGGGCGATTGGGCGCTCGATCCCAAGAAATTCCCCCGCGGAGACGCTGACATGAAGGCCCTGGTTGACCGCATTCACCAGGAAGGATTCAAGGCCCAGCTCTGGTGGTCACCGCTCAGCGCTGTGCCAGACTCGGAACTTCTTCGGGATCATCCCGACTACGAGTTACTGAACCGCGATGGCTCGAAGAGAAAAGTTTCCTGGTGGAACTCCTACTATTTGTGCCCGGCGGACCGCCGCGTCGTGGAGTACCATCAGGCATTAGTGCGAAAGATTTTGGTGGATTGGGGTTTTGACGGGCTGAAGCTCGATGGCCAGCACATGAACGGAGTTCCGGCCTGCTACAACCCTGCTCACCATCACGCGCAGCCCGAAGACTCGGTCGAAGCTTTGCCGGATTTCTTCCGCGCGATTTACGAAACCGCACAGTCCGTAAAGCCTGGGACACTGGTGGAATTCTGCCCTTGCGGCACGGCGTTCTCCTTTTTCACCATGCCGCACTTCAATATGTCGGTGGCTTCCGACCCGACAAGTTCCTTTCAAGTTCGTTCCAAGGCGAAAACGTTAAAAGCCCTGATGGGAGACACCATTCCCTTCTTCGGCGATCACGTCGAACTGAGCGATGGTGCCAACGACTTTGCCTCCACTGTGGGCGTCGGAGGCGTCGTGGGAACCCAGTTCGTCATTCCGTCCCTTGTCGCGAAGAGAAGTAGATCCGATCTGACGCCAGCGCGGGAGAAGGAATTCGAAAAGTGGCTTGGCATCTATCGCGACAAGATGCTCTCAAGAGGACAATATCTCGGGCAGCTCTATGACATCGGCTTCGATGTGCCAGAGACTCATGTAATCCGCAAGGATCAGACCATGTACTACGCCTTTTTTGCAAAGCGGTGGAAGGGGCCAGTCGAACTGCGCGGCCTCGAAGACCGTAACTACAGTGTCGTGGACTACGTCACAGGAAAAAGCCTGGGGACAGTGTCAGGACCCAGTGCACATCTGCCGGTTGAGTTCGACGGAAATCTGCTTGTGGAAGTGCGGCCGCAATGACAGTGTTTTCAAGCTGGCAGGGTGCTCCTCTTGGGAGCACCGGCGTGACATTTTTGTTTCTTGCTATGTTATTCGTGTGCGTCTCCGCGGCCTTTGGCCAGCCCAACTCCTCCTTCTACGTATCGACGACCGGGGATGATTCGAATCCCGGCACCCAAACGGCACCTTGGCGCACCATTCAACATGCCGCAGACACCGTGCGTGCGGGTAGTACCGTCAATGTGCGGGGTGGGGTCTACGAAGAGCTCGTAAGCATCAAGGCATCCGGCAACACAACTGATGGATACATTACCTTCCGAAGCTATCCCGGCGAGACGGCCGTCCTTGACGCAGCGCATTTTGCTCCTGATGCCAGAAGCGGCATACTGACCATTCATAACAAGAGTTACGTTAGAATCGAAGGGCTTGAAATTCGCAACTACCGTACCGCCGAACATCGGCTGACTCCATTGGGCATAAGTGTTATGTGGGCCGGCTCCCATCTAGAATTGCTGAAGAACAACGTCCATCATATTGAGCAGAATTTCGATGGCCGCGACGCACCGGGACGCGGCGGCAACGGGTTTGGCATTGCTGTATACGGTACCGACGCCAAAACTCCTATCAGTGAACTGGTGATTGACGGCAATGAGGTGCACCACCTCAAAACCGGCTCAAGCGAGTCGCTCGTGGTGAACGGGAACGTCGCGAACTTCCGCATCACGCACAACGTTGTCCACGACAACAACAACATCGGAATCGACGTCATCGGTTTCGAGTGCACCGCACCCGACCCTGCCGTTGACCAGGCTCGCGACGACGTAGTGAGCGGCAATTTGGTTTACAACATAACCTCCCGCGGCAATCCAGCATACGGCAACGATGAATCTTCCGATGGTATTTACGTGGACGGCGGCACCAGGATCCTGATCGAACAGAACGTCATTCATGATGTGGACTTTGGAATCGAACTGGCCAGCGAGCACCAGAACCGCGCCACCAGCTATATCACTGCACGAAATAACCTTATCTATCGCTGCCATACCGAGGGCGTTTCCATCGGAGGTTATGCGCCGGAGCGGGGACACACCGATCACTGCAAGGTGGTCAACAATACGCTCTACGACAACGATACGTCGGGAACGGGGTCCGGTGAGTTCCAGATGCAGTGGAACATGGCGGACAATATTTTTGCGAACAACATCGTCTACGCGGGGCCTCGCTGCCTTATCACGCTGAACAAATCTCAGACCAACAAAAAGCAGCCTCCCGTCTCTATGGATCACAACCTTTATTACTGTGCTTCCGGATCGAAAGCGAGCACCTGGATAGAGTCTCCTGAAAATGTCAGAGGATTCGACAAATATGTTGCATCAGCGGGAAATGACCGTCATTCCCGTTTTCTGGATCCGCATTTTGTTGACGCCACTAAAGATTTTCATCTGCGATCAGATTCTCCCGCGATCGCTGCTGGCACGACTGATGGAATGCCGGTGGGAGAACTGGATCTTGAAGGTTCACTCCGAGTCAAATCCGGAAGCATAGACGTCGGCTGCTACCAAAGAAAATAGGAATAGTCCATGTCGAAATCGCATGTGAATCGCCGCGAATTCCTGAAGATCGCCGCTGGCGCCGGTGCTGCCTTGGCCATGCCGGCCCCAGTACATCCCGCGGCATCCTCCAAGATGATCGGCATCCAAGTCGGAGCAATCTCGTTTGTGGATGAAGGTACAGAGAAAGTTCTCGACGTGCTCCAGGAGCGCGCCTACGTGAACACGCTCTTTCTTGCGGTGTTCACCTACGGTCGCGGTATCGCTGGAAGGCAGATCCCGGGCCAGCCGCTGCCCGATCACGGCAAGCAGGAGTACGACCTCAATTTCCACGGCGGCAACTTCGCCACACCTCATCCCGAGTTCTACAAAAATACAGTCCTCAAAGACACTCGCGCCCCCGACCACGGCAACCTCGATATCCTCGCCGAAGTAATTCCAGCCGCTAAAAAGCGCGGCATGAAAGTCGTCTGCTGGCTTGAGGACGTTTTTCGCACGGACTTGCCGAACATTCAGAAATTGCAGGAACGAGATCTGTACGGGCGGAATGCCGAGACGCTGTGCGTTAACAATCCGGATTACCGGAATTTCCTGACCGGGCTGGTCGAGGACTATACGCGTTCCTATGACATTGACGGAATTATGTGGGGCTCCGAGCGGCAAGGTGCGCTCTGCGACAGCTTGGGAGCCACACATGATACACCGCCGATCGATCCGGATAAGGTGACTTGCTTCTGCGACTTTTGCCGGAGCAAAGCACAACAGCGCGGTATCAATGTCGAGCGCGCCCGGCAAGGTTTTCTGGAGTTGGAGAAATTCGTGCGTTCCGCGCGGAGCGGCAATCACCCCGTGGACGGCTACTACGTCCAATTCTGGCGGCTCCTGTTGCGATATCCCGAACTAGCCGCCTGGGAAATGCTCTGGACCGACAGCCTTCGCGAAACTTACTCCGCAATATACAAAACCGTGAAGACCGCGAAGCCGGCCGTACCTGTGGGCTGGCACATCTGGCACAACAATTCCTTCAATCCTATCTACCGCGCGGAACAGGACCTTCGTGAGCTCTCGAACTATTCGGATTTCATAAAGGTCGTGATGTACAACAACGTCGGTGGCGAGCGCATGGCGCTCTATGCAGACAACATTGGTTCGACACTTTATGGAGATCTCTCCAAGCAGAGCCTCATCGATTTTAACTATGCGGTGATGGGGCTTAAGGAACGCAGCTACGATCAGATTCCTCGAACAGGTCTTTCGGCTGATTACGTCTTCCGCGAGACAAAACGCGCGCTGGCGGGTGTTGCCGGCACGAGCACTCTGATTTGGCCAGGCATTGATATCGATATCCCGACCGAACCCAATAACAGCAAGTGCACGCCGCAAAGCGTTAAGGAAGCGGTTCTGGCGGCTTTCCGCGCAGGCGCGCCAGGCGTGCTTCTATCTCGCAAGTATTCCGAGATGCGGCTCGCCGACCTCAGCGGTGCTGGAGAAGCGCTTCGCGAGTTGAAACTATCTAGCTGAGAACCGCTCGCTAGGAGCGGCCTCGCTATACATAGAGTGCAAAGCGCGATACCCACTTCCCCGAGAGTCTGGGATGGAATTTTTGTGCTCTAGTCATCGGGAAAATTAGAATTTCTTGTGCCGGAGTTGATCCAAGCAGGACACGCTGTCTTGGGGCTGACACGGTCGGAGGCTGGTGCCGCGGCGCTCCGAGCGGCGGGGGCCGAGGTGTAACATGGAAACGTGGAGGATCTCGACAGCCTGCGAGAGGGAGCGGCCAAGGCGGACGGCGTAATCCACTTGGCATTCAACCACGATTTCTCGCAGTTCCAGAAGGGCTGCGAGGACGACCGCAAGGCAATCGAGGCCATGGGGGAGGTCCTAGTGGGCTCAAATCGACCGTTCGTAGTCACGTCGCCAGCCGCGGTCGCGATGAGCGCGGATGGCAAGCCAGTAACGGAGAACAGCCCGTTTGCACCGTGGAATCCGCGGGCTGCCTCCGAGATAGCGACGAAGGCGCTGACGGCACGCGGCGTGATCACCGCTGTGGTGCGCCTATCTCAGGTGCACGATACGCACAAGCAAGGGATTGTGACCTACGCTGTGCAGGTCGCGCGGGAAGAGGGTAAGTCCGCCTACATCGGCCACGGTAGTAATCGCTGGTCGGCGGCGCACGTCTCCGACGTGGCGCGGCTGTACGTTTGGCGCTTGAGAAGGCGGAGCCCGGCGCGATCTATCACGCGGTCAATGAAGAGGGCGTGCCGATGAAGGCGATCGCCGAGGCGCTGGGCCGAGGTCTGAAAGTGCCTGTGTAAGCATCACGCCTGAAGAGGCCGAGGCGCACTTCGGTTGGCTCGCTATGTTCATGGGTCAAGACCTCTCGGCGTCGAGCGCCACTACGCGGCAGAAACTGAATTGGAAGCCTACCGAACCGGGCCTGATCGCCGACCTGGAGGGGATGGACTACGCGCAAGCCTGAATTAGACGACGGCTCACCGGCGATGCCTTCGTCTGCCGGTGAGCTTTTGTTCGTTCATGAGCTTGCACCCATGGAGCACCCGGAAGGAGTTCCAGATCATTAGTCAATCCGGGTAAATTGGTTTCTCCTATCTCCAACGCAGCGCCAGGCGAACCGCAGAAGTAAGGTCAACGCTCTTGCCGCAGAGGCGCGCCTGCTCATTTTCCATTTCCCTGGCGGCTTCGATCGCGCATTGGCGGGCGGTCGCGGGCAGGACGCCCTCGTCGTCGCATGGCTCGAATCCATGGGCACTCGCTTCCTCACCAACATGCGTCGCACAGCCTCTGCGGTAGATGCCCGCGACTGACGCTGATGGATCGGCAGGAAAGCGTAACGGAACTAAGGGAGAATATTTGCCTGTTTTCGTCACTGGCGCAACCGGCTTTGTCGGTTCCGCGATTGTTGAAAATCTGATTGGAGGCGGGCATGTACCATTGGGCCTGGCGCGTAAAAACGAACACATGTTCTTACGGTGTCAACCCTTCAACTCTTTCAGAAGGACCGGACTCTAATAGAACAAACGAGACCCCCCCATGCATCCGGGCAACACGACCATTGTGGGCCGTCTTTAACTTCGTGAAACTGATCGGTGACACTTATTTGGCGGTTTTCCAAACCTCACGAGTCTTTTGAGCCGTTCTGAAAATTGTGGACACTACTATATTCCTCAAGCAGTTACAACGATTCGGATTTGACCCGTCTAACCCCGATTTGACGCGTTCTGAACAAGCGACTACTACATTTTTACTACACTGATTAGCCGCCGAAAAGGGCTGAACATTGAGCGGTTCGCCACGGGCGTGCCAGATGTTTTCGTTTCACAGATGATGGGGCACGCCGGTGGATTTCTGCAAACCTACTCGAAAGCGATCGCAGATCGCCAGGATGCCATCCGCAAACTGGAAGAATTGAGGCAATCGCACCTCAATCCTGCCCTCAATCAGCCGATCTCCACGGTTCAGTAACGAGCGTGGTATCGACCCTGAACCGATGACGGTATCGAGCAGTTGCGACCCTGCGCGATCAGTCGTTCAACGCATATAGGGGGTGATATTGCTCTCAATAGTCCGAAATTCCGCCTCGGACAGTGGGAGGCTGCGAAAGTCCGCTAAGGCTCGCTCTGGTGTTACCCCGCCCCCGAAATAATCATCCGAGCCAAACAAAACAATAATGGAGTACAGAGCATCATGGCCGCCTCGCGCGCGATCAGCAACATCCGCTAAGATTGCAGTATGGTAGAGTCTTGTGACTGCCAATTCAAAGACAGTCGGTCAATCTGGACGGAACGACGTTGATGAGTAAAGGGCGCGAGATTCGCTGTTACGACTACGTGAACCATCCCTACGAGCGCGTCCGCGATGCGTTGAGGCAGGACGCACTCACTGTGTTCCAGTCGGCTACGAAGGCTGCCGCTTCCCGGGCGCAATCGATCGCTGCTGAACTGCACGTCGACATTGGCGGTATTGGGATCAAGACCGATATTAGGATTTCCGTCAAAAACGTCGAGGAGAAGGTCCTTGATTCCGTGTCGACTCCGGCCACCCGGTTGCTGCTCGAATGGGAGGCCGCGACCATGCCACGGTTGTTCCCGCTCATGAAGGCCGAGCTTGCTATCTATCCGCTGACCCCTACCGAAACGCAGCTGGATTTCTCGGGATTTTACGAACCACCGTTCGGAGCCGTGGGAAAGGCCCTGAACGCGATCGTCGGCTACCGCATCGCCGAGGTATCGGTTCATCGCTTCATTAACGAAGTGGCGGGATACCTCCGACAGGCCATTGCCTAATTAATCGTATCGGCGCGCTGCCCGAATCGGCCTCAGCCACGCTTATGCGATGCAAAGCGACACCGCCAAAGCACGCACCGTGTATCAGGATTTCCTCACACTCTGGAAAGACGCCAACATTCCCATCCTGCAGCAAGCCAAAACCGAATATGTGAAGGTACATCTTCCCGCGGCGAGGATCCTCGAGAATAACGCGGTAAGCATCATCAACCGGCCTTCTCATGGAAGGACTTGGCCATGACCTCGTAAACGGTCCCAGCAAACCACAATAGACTTGTCATCTTCATCTGAGTAAAATTCAGCCGGAATCGACTTCTGGAAGGCAGCAGTCAAGCAATTAATGCTCATCACCAAGATTCGCAGCAGGGAATGTCGCGAGCTTCTGACCCGGCTGGGTTACGGCAGACTCGGTTGCTCCAATAACGACAGGCCTTATATCGTTCCCCTCTATTTCGCATTCGACACCGACCGATTGTGCTGTTTTTCCACGCTGGGACGAAAGATCGAATGGATGCGAGAGAATCCTCTGGTTTGCGTAGAGGCAGACGAAGTTCGCGGGCATGACGATTGGGTGAGCGTCATTGTTCTGGGAAGATACCTGGAAATCCCGAACACCCCCGAATATGCGAAGGCCCGAGAGGAAATCCGCTCCCTTCTGCAAAAGAGATCACTCTGGTGGCAGAGCGGATATACCGCATCCCAGATTCGCCGGAGGGGCAAACCCGTCGTGCCTGTGTTTTACATCATCCAAATCGAGAAAATGAGCGGTCTGCGCGGCTCCCCGGATACCAGGGAGTTAGGGAAATCTCGCTCGGAGCAGGTCAATACAACCCCTTCTAACCAGATGGTCCGACAATATTCTCCCCCCAAAGGACGGAAGTGATGGCCGCGTGGGGACGATCGCTACATCGTGTCATTTCCCTGAGTCTACCCATCTTCTGCCTCTGTTCGTTGCATGAGGTCATCGCCTATCAGACGAAGCTCGATTCCACCGCCATCGAAGAAGCCTATATGATCGGCCAGCGCAACGACAAAGTGACGGCGGAATTCGTCGCGCCGTACCTGAAGCAAGTCACGGAGGAGGGTCTCGACGGCCTCCATCGTGCTGACATTGAGGTTCTGACTCCTTATCTGCAAATTGTTGATCGCTCCAGAGACTCAAGCAAAGGCTACAGTTTGATCCAGGCCGCCAAGGACTATCACCAGCGCGGCGACGTCGTTATTATTCGTGTCGTCTTAGTCCTCCCGGCCAACTACCCTACGTCGCAGCCAGGCGCACCCGCGACCGCCTGTGACAATACGGCGTTGGAGCAGCGGAACTTCTGGAACAATTTTTCCTTTGTCGTCAAGCAGCAATAACCTTGTTAGTATTTTAACCAGTCTGCATCCGTGTGTGGTATGAGCCCTAAGAACTTACGCGTGAAGTGGGAGGACCGCTTCCGGGAACCCGATTTCGAGTAACCGGGCGAACTGTTCCGGAGGCACCGGCCGACTGAAATAGTATCCTTGTGCCTCATCACAGTGGTGAGCCCGAAGGAAAGTTAGCTGTTCTGCCGTTTCTACGCCTTCCGCAACGACACGCAGCTTCAGACTGCGGCCTATACCGATTACAGCGGCCACGATGGCTGTCTCGTCCGGGACGGTGCTGATCTGCCGCACGAACGACTGGTCGATTTTGAGGGCATCGACCGGAAATTTTCTAAGATAGCTCAAGCTGGAATAGCCGGTCCCGAAGTCATCCACGGCCAATTGCACTCCTCTCGCTCTCAGGGTCCTTAGGATGGATTCCGTGGACCCAACACGCTTCATAAGAACACCTTCGGTTATTTCCAATTCAAGTGCGCTCGGCTCTAGTCCTGTCTCCGTGAGGATTGCAAAGACGCCTTCTAGAAACCCCTCTTTTCGGAACTCCATCGCCGAGACGTTTGCCGCAACCGTGCCCATCGGCAGTCCTGCATCCAGCCAGGCGCGGGCTTGCTGGCACGCCTCCCGGAGGACCCAGTTGCCGATGGGGAGAATGAGGCCGCTATCTTCGGCAACGGGAATGAATCGAGCCGGAGATATCGGGCCTCGCGTGGGGTCGGTCCAACGCAGCAAGGCTTCCGCGCCGGTAATCACACCTGTCCTGAGATTGACCTTCGGCTGATAGTGCAAACTGAATTCGCGTCGCTCCAGGGCGCGTCCCAAACTTTCTTCGATGGATTGCCGCTCGACGGCGCGGACATTCATGTCCGGCTTGAAAAACTGATAGCTCTGGCGCCCATGTTCCTTGGCTTGATACATGGCGGTGTCGGCGTTCTTGACAAGCGTTTCCGAATCCAGCCCATCGTCGGGAAAGACGCTGACTCCAATACTTGCCGTGACGTGAAGCTCGTGCTGACCGACGGAATGAGTTTCGGCCACCGCTTGAAGCATTCTTCTCGCCGTAGTGGCGACATCGTCCGCCTGTTCGACCTCGGAAAGTAGCACCACGAATTCATCGCCTCCCTGCCGGCTTACCGTGTCCGAGCTGCGTATGTAACCCGCCAGTCGTTTTGCGATGGACTGAAGGAGCTGGTCGCCAATGGAATGCCCCAGGGAATCGTTAATGTGCTTGAAGCCATCCAAATCCAAAAATAGCACCGCGACATTTCTCTTGTAACGCGACGCCAAGGCGATCGCTTGGCTCAACCGGTCGTTCAGGAGCATTCGATTGGGTAAATCGGTCAGAGAGTCGTGCTGCGCCGCATAGACCATTTGCAAGGACATCGCGCGGGCTACGCTGACGTCGCGAATAGCCGCGGTGACCAGAATTCCATCGATGGTTTGCACCGGGCTAAGCATGATCTCGATTGGAAACTCACTACCATCTTTCCTCCGCCCGGAGAGTTCAATTCCCGTGCCGATCTGCTGCGCTAGCGCATCCGAGGGGGATCTAAGAGCGTCCGCGACCAGGCGCTCCGCAAAACCCTCCGGAATAATGCTTTTCACCTTCTGTCCCAGGAGCTCATCGCGGCGGTATCCGAACTGTTTCTCCGCCTGAACATTCAGAAGAACGATCTCTCCACCTTGGTTCACCACTACCATCGCATCCGGAGCCGCTTCTAGCAGCCCGCGGTACTTCGCCTCCGATTCTTTGCTCTCGCTGAGATCGCGGCTGATCTCAGAAAACCCCCGTAGATTCCCGGACGGATCGCGCAATGCAGTGAGGGCGACCTCTGCCAGGAATCGTGAGCCGTCTTTTCGCACGCGTACACCCTGTTCCTCGTGCCGTCCGCTTGCGGCGGTCATTCGAAGTATCTCGCGGGGCCTGCCTTGTTCGATATCTTCCGGAGGAAAGAAGCAGGAAAAGTCGCGGCCCAAAATCTGTTCGGCTGTGTAGCCCTTGATGCGTCCGGCACCTGCGTTCCAACTGACAATCTGTCCCAGCGGGTCCAGCATGAAGATCGCGTGGCCCTGAACTCCATCAACGAGCATTCGATATTTTTCTTCGCTGTTCCGCAGGGACTCTTCGGCAAGCCAACGCCCGGAGTTGTAGTGCTGTATGCTCCAACCTGCGGCAACGGAGATAAGCAAGCCCAGAATGGTTCCGACGATCAAAACAGTTTTGGTCTGGCCCAAGCGCCGCTTTGCGTCCGCGTCGCGCAGCATCAATAGACCCATTTCCTCATTCCGCATTTGACGAATTACTACTCGGAACTCATCCATGATCCGCTGGTCCGTTCCGCCTTGAATGGCATCCGCTGCCGGCTGCAGGCCCTTGGCCCGGCGTAAACCCATGACCATCTTTGCGAATTGGATCTTCTGAGCTACCAGCGCCTCAAGAGCAGGCAACTGACGCCGCTGTAACGGGTTGTCCGTCGTCAAACTACGAATAGTTGCTTCGTCCTGTCCTGCGCTCAATATGCTGGCATGGTAGGACTCTAGAGAGGATTCCTTGCCAGTTAATACAAATCCGCGGCTACTTGATTCTATATTCTGCATGGCGGAGGTTAAATCCTGGAGCTTCTCAAGAACCTCCTGTGTGTGGCGAACCCATCGTTCGCTTTCACTGGACATCCCTATGCCACGATAGGAGATCGCACCCACGACGAGTAAGGCCACAATGGCCGACCCGAATGCGAGTTGCACTCTCCGATTCAACCGAGATGTCGTCGTCATTTCACCCATCATCCATTGGCTTCACCGAAGGAAGCGTGGCTTGCAAGAATGATCGGAGCGGCACCCGCGGCAAAGCACTTGCGGATATCGCTGGCCCAGGAAGAAACCGAGTCTTCCGTGGGAGGGCGCACTGAGCGCGGCGCTACTTGCTTGTCTCCGACGCGCAGCGTAACGAATTGCTCTGCAGCTTCGTTCGGCGTTCCTAGAACGGCTCCCAAATCGACAACTGGCGTGGCAATCCCTCGGATGAGAGCGATACCCTGCACAAAGGACAGCACACCGGAAATCGTCTCGACGGGAAGTGGACGCATCGTCTCGATGACGTACGTGAGTTGCACAGCACAAACGCAGCATTTGAGTCCAACGATAAGAGCCTTTCTTCTTTCTGCGGCGCATTCGATTGGCACTTTCTTCCTCCACCCGCTTTTCCGACCAGCGAAGCTGACCTTGCTCTATGCCGAATCCTCAGTATCAACGCCGAGCAAGCTATCGCTTGCGTTCGCGGCCGCGGCCCCCGATGCAAATTGGGCTCAATCAAACGAGCAGACAGCAACACGCGCCGGTCCACACAACATCTTTAACTCATGGCAATTCAGGGTTTCGGTGGGAAGGGAGGGGTAAAGCGATCCAAACCCTGCTAAGGAGCCAAGTCAGTGCTTGACGCCGAGCTCCTATACGCAGCATGTTACGCTCGCGCCAGGAACGATACAACGCCCAATTCCCTACGTGTGTTCACTGTTTCAACACAGAAATTCCCGGACTCACCGACCCTGACCAGCGAACGTGACGTGTCCATGTGTCCCTCTAAGGGGGCCGACATCACGTGGAGTAATGGTCTTGTTGAGCGCTCGGTCCGAACCAAGGGGTGCTCGCTACGAAGCAGACCAGTTCGTGACGGCGGTTTTCCAAACCTGACGACTCTTTTGAGCCGTTCTGAAAATTGTGGACACCACTATATTCCTCAAGCAGTTACAACGATTTGGATTTGACTCGTCTATCCCCCATTTGACCCGTTCTGAACAAGCGACTACTACAAAATTACTACACGCTACGCCCGGCGAAGGCGATCGTGGAATATCGTCGGGATGCCATTCGCAAGCTCGAAGAATTTAGGCAGTCGCACCCGAATCCCGCAGACGATCAGCAGGCGTCCACGGTTCAGTAACGCGGTGGCTTTCGACCGTACCTTATATATATGGGATCCATAGAGGCCATTCGTCGATAGGGGCGTTGGGGATCGAATTCACATCCCTACACTCTAAGTCTCGCAAAAGAAACGACGTAGCGCCGCCGCCCTGATCCAATTGGAGCCTTTTGGAGTCGAGTTAAACCTTGAGCCGGTGGGAGAAGTTGTTGATTTCCATAGTCGCTCAAATAGCCAGAACATCCAGAATCCTCACATCTCGCTTCGCGCCCCAAAAACTGGACTGTGATTCCTTCTGAGAACACTTTTATGGGGACGGCACGTTGATCACGGTGTTCACCATGGTCACCGACGCATTGAGTCCGATTGCTCTGCCATTGACCGTAGTTACCGCAGCATTGCCAGCAGTTGAGAAAGTGATCCCAGCTGGAGCAATGATTGTGCCCACCATGGTGCCGCCGCCTGCCCCATTGATCGTCGCGGCGCTACCCACCTGCCAAAATATATTCTTGGGTTGCGCTCCGTTAATCAGAATGACGCTGCGCGGAAATCCCGGAGCGCCCACGATAAGCGTCGTGGCCATTTGAAAGACCCATATGGCGTTCGCATCCCCTTGGGCGTCAAGAGTGAGATCCGAGCCGGTGATCGTGAACGAACCGCCAGCGGCTGTGTATGTACCAGGAGGAACCGTGAGTCCGCCAAGCTGGCCTGCACCTGGATCGGGACCGGCGGGTTGCCCTGCAAGATCGTTATATGCCGTAAGCGCATCGCTCGCG
>Ga0182015_10004592_pt1 | contig 14777 bp, 12 predicted proteins | sample 712P3MmetaG_FD_120478 | JGI IMG/M metagenome (GOLD analysis project Ga0182015, IMG submission 120478) | Permafrost microbial communities from Stordalen Mire, Sweden - 712P3M metaG | ecosystem: Environmental > Terrestrial > Soil > Wetlands > Permafrost | place: Sweden: Stordalen | collected...
CGCGGGCGCAAAGCACCACGCCGAGCAGATTGACGTCTATGACGCGACGGATCACCTCAACTGGCGTGTCAGCGAGATCGCCGAGATGTGCGGTCACACCCGCGTTGTTCACAAGACCGGTTATCGTGCCAAGCCTGTCGCCCACCGAGGCGAAGAGATCCTCGACGTCACCATGGACCGAGACGTCCGATCGGACCGCGACACAACGTGCTCCCAGCCCGACCGCGGCCGCCACCACCTGCTCGGCGGCATCGGCGTCGCTCAAGTAGCTGAGCGCGACGTCGTGGCCTTCGCCCGCCAGCTGCAGCACGGTCGCAGCCCCAATGCCCCGGCTTCCTCCGGTGACGACCGTGACCGGACGCAACGGCGTCTTCACCGGTTCATGCTCCCATGTCCGAGTCCAACAAGCGCTCCATGAACAAAAGATCGTCGCTCGCGTACCCGAGCGTGGCGTAGAAATCGGAGACGGCTGCGTTTACGGGCTCTATGAGCAGGTTGACCTTCGTAGCCCCCAACCGGGCGAGGCGGGCCTCGGCCTCGGCGAGCAGGCTCCTTGCGATCCCCTGACCTCGGTGCCCGGGATCGGTCGCCACCCTCTGGATCCACCCCCGTCGCCCGTCATAGGTCGCCCAGATGCTGCCGATCACGGCTGTTCGCGAGCTGGCCACGAGAATCAGCTCGCCGTGCAGCCCGAGGCATGACTGCAGCTCGTAAGCGATCTTCGTCGGTTCGAACTTCAGACCGCAGCGCTGCCACAGGCTCGAGAGCGCCTCGAGGTCGCCGAGCAGTGCAGGGCGGATCTGCACGCCTGTGGAGACGGACACCGGTATGGCTGAGGGCTTGTAAAGCCCCTGGAGCACCGTCAGCACCGACATCGCATCTGCCGCCTTGGCCGCGGGCACAAAGAGGTGATCGTGGTGGAACGCCGAGACAACATTGCAGCTAATCCCCGCTGTTGCAAGCCGGGCGGTGATGACAGCAAGGAACCCGACGGCTGCCAGATCCGATCCGGCACCGAGGGTTATCCAAGCGCTCGGACACTCGCCGGCGAGCCCGGTGGCGGCGGCCTGCTCCACAGGAACGACCACGGTCGTCGACTCGTCCTCGCGGAACACGAACCGGACGTCGAGACCGGGAGGCACCCGATCGTCGCTGAGCTCGCAAAATACGAAAACACCCCGGTGAAGTCGCGGTTCGAGCGAGGCGCAAAGCCGGCTCAGATCGAGCTCTTGGGACATCGGGCCATTGTCCCCGGCTTGCAGCGGACGAGCAATCGTCGGTCTCGGCGGCTTTCTGGCTATCTACCCGACTGCTTCTCGAACCAGTAGGCGGCGTAGAAGTTGCCGTTGTAGTCCTCGATGTCGCGATAACCCGACGACCTGTAGAGGGCGATCGCCTCGCTCAACTGGGCGCTCGTGTCCAAGCGGATCAACCCGCAGCCCATATCGAGAGCCTTTTGCTCGAGCGCGGCGAGAAGTCGCCGGCCAAGGCCGAGAACGCGAGCGGCGGGATCGACCCACATGCGCTTGAGCTCGGCGGTTGGTCCGTCCAGCTTGCGCACGGCTCCGCACCCGGCCACCTCGTCGCCGATCCGCACCACCAAGAGCGCGCCCCGGGGCAGAACCAGCTCTTCGGTTAGAAGGGGGACAGCGAGAGCGGCGTCGAACCCCGTCGGAAGACGCGCTGCCAACTCGGCGTGGTAGCGCTCGAGCAACTCACCCGCCAAACGAGAGTCGGGCAGCTCGGGGAGGATCTCGACTGCAACCCGCGCCATGACTCCAGTATGCGGGCCGGCCCGGTCTAGATCGGCAACGGTCTTTCGAAAAGGTCCCGGTAAGGCTGGAAGGTCTGCCGCAGCTCATGGCTGGCATTGCAGGCTGGAATCTTCCACAAGCTCCTCGACAAAAGCGAGACGAGTCGCGCTGCGTCGCCGACCGCGCGTCAAGGGTCATCGACGAAGCCACCCTCGACTGACTCCCATTGCTGGCCGAGCGTCCCCGAATCGAATCGCCCAACAAGGACGAGCCACCTAACCGTCAACGGGCGCCTCGGGGCTTTGCCATGCGCGCTCGTGAGCCTCCCTACCCACTCGGTCGCGCCCGTCGCCTCCGCGGCTTATTGGGCCGACGCCCTTGCGCGTTGTGGAGGGCCCGAACACGGCGCTCTATTGCGCGGGAGCCACGCGACGAGCCACTTCGGCGAGAAAGGGCCACGATGGCGAGAACTGCACGCAACGGGCGAACAGCCAGCTCAAGAGACGGTCGCAATCGAGGTCCAGCAGGCCGGCCATGCGGGCCGCGAGGCCCTGCGGGTCAGACCGCAGACGCTGCTCGCAATTCAACAAGTGCTGGAGAACGTCGTAGGTGGGGTCGCCCACGTAGGGCTTCGGGTCGATCGCGAGCCAGGGCTCGCGCTTTGCCGCCAGCACATTGCCGGCATGCATGTCCGTGCACAAAAGCACATGCCGTTCGGCGGTCCTCGGCAACTCCCGAAAGAGGGTGATCGCCTCACGCACGAGGCCCGGATCGACCTCGAGGTCGTCGACTGCCACGTCTTTTTCGAAGCGGTCCGCCCACTGATCGCACATGCGCTCGAGGGGGACGAAGCCGTGGTCCCGGCTCGGTTCGATCCAAAGTCGCCTCAGCAACCCCGCTATGACCATGTCCTGTTCGGGTTCAGGAAGGTCCCGCAGCGGCGTGCCGGGTGTGCATCTTTCCAGCAAGAGCGCGATGACATCGTCATGCTCCCAGGAGTCCTGCAGCCGGATGGCACCGCGGCCAGCCCAGGCGAGCAACCCTGCACCCTCGTGCTCGGCCTCCGGGTGCCGCCAGACCACCTTCAGGACCAGCTCTTCGCCCGACTCACCCCGAGCGGGAGCGACCCAGGCCGTGTCTCCCCCGGGCTGGTAAGGCTCGGATACCTCGAGGCACCAGCGGTCCGCGAGACACTGGATGAGCGCTGGCAACCTCGACATCCATTCCTGGCGACCGTCGCGTTCAGCCGCTTCTACGAGGTTGCGGGGCATTACGAGACGGTCCATGCGGATTATTTCCTCCCCGGCAAGGGTAAACTTTGAACAATTCGCGACTTGGGGGGTTTCAAGTTCAGCCCCGGGGGAGGCCTATCCGCCGGGGTTGGACCGCTAGGCCGCGCTAAGTGTCCAAGCAGGCAACCACGAGCCGGAAAAGTGGCAGCTATGTCTGATGACGTCGACTTCATGATCCTGACGAGATCCCTGGAAAGAGACCTTGGAAGACGGGTGGCTGTCGTGCGGGCCTTGAAGCGTTCCCTGCTCTTGGTGATCCCGGCGGCCGGCCTCGTGGTGCTCGCGACACTGCTCGTGCTCACCAACACCACCACGCTCGTGATCACACTTGCCGTCGTCGGCCTGGTCATATTCGAGTTGTGCCGGCGGGGACTGGCAGCAGATGGCCCCGCGAGCAAGTCCGGCGGAAGGCTCGGCCAACCGCTCTAGCTTTGCAGCGCGGTGCGCGCGAGGTAGCGCCCCCAGCCCGGCGCCCCGGTGAAGCTCCCGTCCACGGCCACCGGCTCGCCCCTGCTCAGCACCAGCTCTGGCCAACCGATCGCCACCGTCTCCTCGTAGGGGGACTGGTCGACGGCCATGTCGAGGTCGGAGGCAGCAAGCGACTGGCGGCGCTCGGGATCCCACACGACCACGTCCGCGTCAGCCCCGACCGAGAGCGAGCCCTTCGCTGGCCATAGGCCGAAAGTCCGTGCAGGCGCCTCGGCGCAAAGACGCACCCAGTCCGGCGCCGAGATCCGTCCGGAGCGCACACCCTGCCATATGAGCGCCAGCCGGGTCTCGATACCCGGAAGGCCTCCGGGGATGTCGGTGAAGTCGACTACCCCGCCGGGATGCCCGGCAACCCCTGCGCGCCGGTCGGCGCGCCAGAACGGGCAGTGGTCGGTGGCGACCGTGTGCACGTAGCCGCGCGCCAACCCCTCCCACAGCTCCTCGGCGTGCCAGGGGTCGCGAAGGGGAGGAGTGCACACGAAGTCGACCGCGTCGGGACCCTCGAGGCGGCTCGTATCTAGGTAGAGATACTGCGGGCAAGTCTCTGCCTTGATGTTGACGCCGCGCTCTTGAGCCGCGCGCACCGCCGCCAGCGCAGGAGCCGAGGACACGTGGACGATGTAGATGGCAGCTCCTGTCACCTCCGCCAGGGCGGCAGCTCGGCCGACGGCCTCGGCCTCGAGCACTGCCGGGCGAGTCCGGGCGTGCTCGATCACGCCCGTACGCCCCGCGGCAAGCGCCTCGCGCCGCAATTCTTCAATGGCGCCCCCGTTTTCGCAATGAAGCGTCACGAGGGCACCGTACCGGCGCGCGGCGCGCATCAGCCGCACGATGGTGGCGTCGTCGACCTGGAGACGGTCTGGATACGCGAGGTAGAGCTTGAAAGACGTGATGCCCGCCTCGACTCCTGCCGCGACGACAGACTCGGGCACCGCCTCGGTGAAGGTGAGGTGCAGTCCCCAGTCGATGGCTGAGGGCTCAGCCCAAGATCGCCATGTCGCCACGGTTGCCATCGGGTCGTCACCACGCAGGACGGTCACGTAGTCGATGATGGCAGTCGTGCCGCCGATCGCGGCCGCACGTGTGCCGCTCACGAAGTCGTCCGACACCCGCACGGCGCCGACGGGCATGTGGAGGTGCGTGTGGGCGTCGATCCCACCCGGGATGACGAGCCTGCCGGTCGCGTCGTGCACCTGCTCGCCTGCGAGCGGCTGCAGCCCGACCGCCACCTCGGCGATTAGGCCATCGGGTGAGGTACGCACGTCAGCCGGTCGCTCGCCGGCGGCGTCGATGACCACTCCACCTCGTATCAACACGACGGATCCTCCTTAGGAGAACGAGGCAACCGGTCGAGCGTGGCCCAAGCTCAGACGATCGATTCGTCGAGCATTCGCCTCGGCCACCTTGCAAAAACCGGCGGTGTTCGCGCCGAACAGGTAGTTCCCCGCTTGACCGTAGCGCTGCGCGGCCTCGCTCACTTGGGTGTGGATGGCGACCATGATCGAGCGCAGCTGCTCATCGACCCTCTCCTGCGGGTCCGCTTGAACTGCCCGAACAGGTACCCGGTCTCGCGCGTGCCAACGCCGATGTCGCCTGCGGGCACGTCGGTGAACTGGCCTATATGACGCTGCAGCTCGGTCATGAACGACTGACAAAAGCGAGCGACCTCCCGTGTCGCTGCGCCCCTTCGGGTCGAAGTCCGAGCCCCCTTTGGCCCCTCCGATTGGCAGGGTCGTGAGAGCATTCTTGGACACCTGCTCGAAGGCGAGGAACTTGAACAGACCCGCGTTGACTGTCGGATGGAAGCGAAGGCCGCCCTTGTAGGGGCCGATGGCACTGTTCATCTGGACCCGGAATCCCCGGTTCATCTGGATCTCGCCGCGGTCGTCGGCCCAGGTGACGCGAAACACGATCATCCGCTCTGGCTCTGCCATCCGTTCGAGGATCTCTGCTCGCTCGTAGGTACGGTCCTCCGCCAATACGGGACTCAGGCTGGTGTAGACCTCACGCACTGCTTGGAGGAACTCCGGTTCGCCCGGGTTCTATGGCCCCGACTTGTCCGATCACGCGCTCTACGTAGCCCACGCGCCCATGATGCCTAGGTTGCGGTTCGACCAGCTAGAGGCGAAAGGCCCGCGGCCGGCTCAGGCGCAGGCCCCTAGCGCAAACCGGCGAAGAGATCGTCCTCGGGCGTGGGCGAGCCTGTCCGGTCCTGGGCACGGATGAACGTCTCGTGACCCATGAGCTTGGAGAACAGGTCCACACCGAGCCGCAAGAAGAACGTGCTGTCGCTCTGGCTGGCGTGCGCCTCGAGCGCGGCGTACTGCTTGGCGGTATAGGCGGTGCAATCGACTATGGCGGCGATCAACTCGTCGTCCACCCCGAATTCCCAGTCCTCTCCCGGGTCTTCGGGTTCTTCCACCCCGGCACTACGCATCGTCTCCCGGAACACCTCCATGGCCGACTTGGCAATGGCGGGGTAATACAGCTTGTCCGCGATGGAAGTCGCTTCCAGTGCCGCGATCGTTATCCGGTGTGCCTGAATGTGGTCGGGGTGCCCGTAGAACCCGTTCGCGTCATAGGTCACGACCACCTGGGGGCGGTAACGCTCGATGAGCTCGGACAGTCTTGCCGCCGCTTCGGACACCGGAGTCGTCCAGAACGAGCCCGGGGCGTCATTTTGCGGCCAGCCCATCATCCCTGAGTCCCGATAGCCCAGCAGCTCGAGCGAGCCGACACCGAGGATCTGGCAGCTCGCCTCGAGCTCGCGTCGGCGGTTTGCCACGACCCACGCCTCGTCGTGCCCGCTCTCGCCGGGCTTGGTGGCCTCGTGCCCGTCGCCGAGCTCGCCGTTGGTACAGGTGACCAGCACCGTCCGAACGCCCTCCGCCGAATAGCGGGCAAGGATCCCGCCCGTCGACGACGCCTCGTCGTCAGGGTGCGCATGGACCGCCATCAGCGTCAGCTCTGTCTTGCTCAACGGTTTCTCCTCCGAGATGTGGCTATTGCGTGGCTCTCGCGGTCAAGCGAGGGGCGTTTGCCCTCTGGTTCGGGTGCGCCTCTTCATCTACGCCAAGAGGCAAGAAGCTCGAGCGGGGTGGACGGGACTGTTTTCAAACCCGTTCCCTGCTGCCATATTGTACCGGAAAAAGGGCCACGTACCAGGGATAACTACCCAGCCCCGGTGCCCGATCGCTCACCTGAAGCGTCCTCGCGGCAGCGACAGCAGGCAGGTGACCGACCATTGGCCTATGCGAGATACTGGCACCGAACGATCTCGCTCGTGTGCATCGAACTCGGCACTTTGTCGAAGTCCTGCCGAATCGGGCGCGAAGGCGCGAGGCCGAGGCGTCTTTTTCGCGGCCGTCGTTCTGTACTGCGCTAGCGGCGCCGCGACGGTCCTGCAGCGGCGACTACTCGTCGCGAAGCACCAGCGCGGTCGGCGTTCGCGCAGCGCTTCGACCCGGGAATGCGGCCACGACGTTGGCGAGGATGATGGCGGCCGACCCGGCCACTACGACCCACCACAACAGCACGGTGGGCGCGGGCACGGCGCCGATCTCCTGGGCGAAGAGTGTCCAGAGCCATCGTCCAAGTGCGATGCCAACAGGGATGCCAACGACGATTCCCACCACCGCTGCGATCGACGCCTGCCAGGCGATTGCAGATACCAGCTGTCGCTGTGTGAACCCGAGTGTCTTAAGTAGGGCGAGGTCGCGGCGGCGGCGGCGCACCGACGCGAGGAGCGCTAGTCCGAGGGCCACCACCGCTCCGAGAGCGAGTCCCGCCGCCAATAGGACGGGCGTGGTTCCCATGGTGCGGTAGTTCACGATCTGGGCTGGGCGTTGCACCGAGAGCACCGATGCCTGGTTGCCCCCGCAACTCGAATCCTTGGGTTCGGTCGACAAGATGGCGTTGGCCGAGGTGGCGAGCCGCTCTGCCGCCGCAAACCCGCCGGCGGATCCGACCCCACCGCGAACTCGGAGGAAAACCATGTTCGGACCGTTGCAGCCGGGATAGGCCTCGGGGCCAAATTGCTTCGTCAGGGGCCCGTTGTCAGCCGGCACGATGGCACCGGTCGCCATCGAGGTGTGTAGCCCCTCGGCGATCCCGATGGCTGGCATTGTGGCCACGCCGACGATCACAAGGGGGATCGGGTGAGGCGGAAAGTTCGAGGTGTAACTCATTTCGACGATGTCCCCGATGTGCTTGCGCAGCTGAGCAAGCGTGGCCGCGCCAAGGACGATCTGGTTCGATGATCGCAACCCGTGTCCCTGGACGATAGGCGGACTAACCGCGGCGTTGGGACTGGCGAGAAGCACGGGAACCTCGACTCCGTCGAGCTGGAGAGTGGCAAACCACACCCCTGACGAGGCGATGACGGTCCGGTCGCCCGAGAGGGTGGCTGTAGCTCGATTGGGCACCGGACCGTAGCCGTCCGAGCTCTGTACTGCGAAGTCCCAGTTCCAACCGTAGAGCCGTGGCTGGGATACCAAGGTCTGCAGGCTGCTTCCGAACGTCAACGTGGCCGCGACGACGACCATGGCGATGACTCCGCCGAGAAGGGCCCAACGGGTTGGCACAGCACTTCTGCCACGCCCGCGTTCTAGAGCGAACCGCGCTCCTTCGATGGCCGATACCGGAAGTCCTGACTTCGCCAGCAGTTGCACCGTCGCCGAGCGCCGCTCAGTGGCGCTGCGGCGCCGTACGACGCGGTGGGGTGCACCGTAGTACGAGATCAAGATGGCGGACGCCACGAGCACACATACCAGAGCCGCAAAGCCGACACCAAGCACTGTCCAGTCGGCGCTTACGCCGCGATCGGGGTCGACCGGACGAACCGGCCCTATAGGCGCGAGAGGGGAAAGGGCCACGGACACTCCGATGGCGACGATCGATCCGGTAAGGATCGATCGTGTCACGCCGATGAGACCGTCGAGACCCGTTGTCGCTGGGCCGGCCCCGATCGCCCGCATGACTCGCAGATCCTCCTCACGAGCGCTCAGCTGGCGAGCGATGGCCTGAATCACGAGAAGAAGCGCTGCCAGCCCGGCGATGCCACCAAACACCCCGAGAGCGAGCGCTTCCGGTTTGATTGACTGCTCTGCTTCGGCTTCCACCTGTGAAGCGACGAGAAAGTCGGTGAAGTAGTGCTCGGTTGCCAGGAAGCGGCTCTCCACCTCCGGAACGAAACGGGCACCCCCCTGCAGCTGGACTCCGTAATAGGAGATCACGGCGTCGCCGAGGACCGAGCGCGTGAGTGCCGGCGTGGCCACGATGTAGGTGGGAAAGCGAGCAATCTCGTCCTGGACCACCTCACGATTCAAAAGGCCGATGCCGACGATGTGTAGCCGCAGCCGGCGCTCCCGACCGGATCTGGTTGTCGGGGTGAGCTCCACTAACAAGGTCTGGCCCAGGTGGAGTCCCAGTGTCGCCGCGGCGTTCTGGGTGACCATTACCTCATTGGGGCGAGCCGGATCGGCCATTCGACCGGCTGTCACGCTGAACCGGTCTTGGTTGAACAAAAGCCCGTCGACGCTGCCGACCATGATCACCGAGCTGTCCAGGCTTTGCGATTCAGTCTGTCCCGACTTGATGAGCGACGCGCTGAGTGCAACGTAACTCTCGACCCGTTTCACGTGCGGCAGGCGCCGTATTTGGCCGGTCAGGCGTTGCGAGTATCCGAGTAGGCCGCCCGCTGGGACGATGGTGAGATCGGACGGATTGGTTCCAACAAGAAACGTGGAAAACGACGACGCCGTGCGCCGGGCCGCGGCTATAGACCCGGGCGATGCCTCCGACCAACCCGATCAGGAGGACGAGGGTTAGGTAGCCACCTCGCTGGCGCCGCCAGGTGAGGACGAACCGGTACCAGGCGGCATCGACCGCTCCCGGGCTCATGGGGAGGTGGCCTCCCCCTTCCGGCTCGTCGGACACGTTACGACCCTCATGCATCCAGCCTGGAGATTCATCGCGCGATTGCCAATGGAGTTAGCCCTTGTCCACTCCTCGTAGTAGCACCACACTGCGAATATCAGACCCGGGAGCCCAGAGCAGCGCAGAAGGGCTGGTTCCTGAGTGCGTCGGTCCGACTCGCTGCGCTCCCGATCGTGAGGGCCATCTGGCTACTCCCAGCAGGCGTGACATATCTATTCATCTGGATGGTCTCGCCAGCGAGCAGGACGAGGCCCGCGGCTGGGCGAGCCCTGTCTGTCAGCGCGGGGAATCGCACCCCCTGCCGCTCTTAGGACCGGTTATGTGACATTCCAAGTAACCGGTTGTATGTCCAGAGCATGGTTATGTTGAAGTCCCAACCGATGAGATGGACTTCTTCCGCTCAGCCGCATCTATGGCACTGAGCGTGCTCAACATAACGTTGCGATTTTCACACACAGGGGGTGCATGGGATTGTTTTCAAACCCGCTCCCACTGTCCTATAGGACCCTGAGAAAGTGTCATCTACTAGGGAGAACTGGGTAGCTCACGGTGTCCGATCGCTCAGATGAAGCCCCCTTTGGCTACCCTGAGGGAGATCTGAGCGATATGGAGCCGTTGATCCAGAGCCGCTGCCGTGAGGAGGTCATGAAAGGTGCCGTCGCGAACTAAGCGCATCCTCGTGCTCGGCGGCACGAGGTTCCTCGGTCGGGCTGTCGTTGAGTCTGCTGTGGCGAAGGGCCACGAGGTGACCCTGTTCAACAGGGGTCAGACTAACCCGGAGCTGTTCCCCGAGATCGAGAAGATACGCGGCGACAGGACGGCCGACGTCTCGCCACTCAAGGGACGGCGATGGGATGCCGTCATTGACGTCGCGGCGTACGAGCCTGAGGTGGCAGAACGATCGGCGGAGACTCTGTCGCAGTCCGTCGACCGTTACGTCTTTGTCTCGACGGTCTCGGTCTATGCCTCACACGATACGGTCGCGGCCCAGCTCGAGGATGCTCCCGTTCTCGAAGTCAGTGACTCGTCCGATCCCGGCGAGATCTACGGTGCGAACAAGGCTGCGGGCGAGAGAGCGGTTCAGGCACGTCTCGGCGACAGGGCGACCATTGCGCGGCCCGGACTGATCGTCGGCCAATACGATCCGACCGACCGGTTCGCATACTGGCCCCGTCGTATGGCAATTGGCGGCCGGGTGCTTGCCCCCGGAGCTCCTCACGACCACGTTCAGTTCATTGACGTGTGCGACCTCGGCGATTGGCTTGTGCACGCCGCTGTCGACGACATCGGCGGTGCTTTCAACCTGGTCGGTCTGCCCCTTCCGTTCGGGGAGCTCATCGAGGCCTGCCGGCTGCCCGGCGTGCCGAGCGAGGTCGTCTGGGTGGACTCCGAGACACTTATCGAACAGGGAGTCGAGCAGTGGATGGGTCTCCCGCTCTGGATCGCCGAGCCGGGATTGGAGGCCGCCAACGACGTTGACGGGTCCCGGGCCGTCGCGACCGGCCTTCACTTCCGACCGTTCGCCGAAACCGTGGCTGACGCACGAGAGCACGGCCGACAGGCGGGCGATCGGACGCTGACGCTCGAGCAAGAAGCGGGTCTCCTCGCCCGCCTCCTACCAAGCTGAGCCGACGGCCAGCGGAGAGGGCCGAATTCAGCGGCGATCTGTGCGGCTTCCTTCGAACGGTCACGAGCACACCGTCCAGCGCGCTGCCGACCCGGCGATGGGGCTACCAGAGCACAACGATCTGTTTGGGAAAGATGCGATGTGCCAGATGAAATACTCAGGAGCCTCAAATCGAGACATCGACTACCCGAAATGCAGACAGGAGGAGGAGCGATGGGTAAGGGCTTACCTCTCGGGCTGGTACTGCCGATGAACGAGCGGCCTGACGACGGCGCCAAGCCGACGTGGGCAGAGATCAGCGCCCTGGCCCGTCGCGGCGAGGAGCTGGGCGCCGACACGGTGTGGCTTGCGGACGAGATCCTTTGGCGAGTTTCAGACTGGCCGGGTGCCCGTGGCTGGTGGGAGTGCCTCACGACGGCCGGGGCGGTGGCGGCGAGCACTTCAACGGTGCGCGTGGGGACGTGGGTGATGTCGGCGTTGGAGCACAATCCGGGCGTGATCGTCCATGCCGCTGAGACCCTCGATGAGATCTCAGGCGGGCGTTTCATACTCGGTCTCGGCGCAGGTCACGGCACCGGGGGGTTCAAAGACTTCGGGTATCCGGCCGATAAGACGGTGTCACGCTACCTGGAGGCGCTGGAGATCATCGTGCCGCTGTTACGTGGTGAGTCGGGCGTGAGCTTCGACGGCGAGTTCCACCGTGCCGAGGGCGCCGAGGTGCGGCCGCGCGGGCCCCGACCGGGCCGGGTGCCGCTGATGATGGGCGGGCATTCGACGCGCACGATGACCGCGGCGGCAGCGCATGGCGACATCTGGAGCGCATTTGCGAGGTCCAGCAGCTTGCCGGAGGCATTCAGCGCGATGACCGAGCAGCTGGATCGGATCTGCGAGGAGATTGGGCGCGACCCATCCTCGATCGGCAGGTCAGTCGGCGTGTTCGTCGAGCCCGGTGACACGAAGTCTGCCGAGGCGACCGGTTTCGGCGTGGCGATAACGGGCTCGATCGACCAGATCACAGAAACGATCGCGAGTTTCGCCGAGGTAGGCGTAACGAGGGTGGAGATCATTCCTTGGCCACACACAATCGAGACCCTCGAGCAGCTCGCGCCCGTGTTCGCCAACCTGACCTGAGTCGCGTCTCGGGACAGATTGCCGCACATCCACCACGAAACCAGCGGCCACCCGAGGATGTAGCCTGGTCGGACTCGCCGCCGTCGCAGCAGTCGGCCACCTCTTGCAGCGCCCGTCGTGGGACCAAAGCGGACCTCGAGTCAGAATCCGTCAAAACGTGCCGAGTCCTGATGTGAAGATCGAGCCATTCCAGGGGGACATCTTCTGGCTGGATGAGCCGATGCGTCCTTTGTGGGGAACAATGCATGTCGTGAGCTGCCTATCTGTTGAATCGAGAGGCGGACCGCGACCAAGTGTGCCTGAGATCGTACCTCCGGCGCGGCGCGAACCGGCCGCCGATCGAACATCTCTACGCCATGCAAGGTGCGTCTTCAGTCACGTCGCGGGCGCGTAAGGGTGAACGAGCAAGAGGCCCCCGGGAACCTTGACCTTGATCGCTGGTAAGAAGTTCGATCGACCTTTTGGCTGTGGGCTGCCTCTAGGTCTGCTCCGTCCCTCCCCGTCGGTTGCCCCCGTCGGCCCTGTCCGGGCCGCCGTGTCGTGGCGCCGGGCTCACTGAGGTCCCTTCCTTCCACCCGACCCTGGTCGGGGCGCTCCGTGTTGTCGGTCCCGATGGGGGGTCAACGGGACGGCGCCGGGGCAGAGACCGTGGAGAGGGCGGCCGGGGCGGAACCCCCGGGCCCGACCGCTCCGGCCGCGGTTCTTGAGCGTCTGCCGCCTGGCCTCCTCAGCGGTCATCCGGCCTCTACGACTGCCGTGCGGCGGCGTTTAACCCTTCGTTCCTACTGCCTAGAAAGCGCCGGCGTCTCTGTGCTTCGGCGATGTCGGCGACGATGGACAGGCCGAGGCCGAGGCCATTCGGGCTGGTGGTCCGGTCCGGAGCGGCGCGCTGGAAGGCTTCGAGCTCCAAGCGGCGCCGTCTTCAGCTGGCGGGACCTTGACGTCCTCAGCACCAAAGGGATACCTTGAGCAGTAGTTGAGCACGCAACTACTGGGGGATCGAGTTGTTGAAGCTGAAGGTAATCATCGCGAGCACAAGACCTACCCGCGCTGCCGATCGGGTCGCGCCATGGGTTGTCCGCAGCGCCACCGACCATGGCGCCTTCGACGTCGAAGTTCTCGACCTTCGCGACTGGCCGCTGCCGTTCTTCCAGGAACACCTGGGCACGATTGGCGACTTCAGCGACCCGACCTACTCAGAGCCCATCGTGCGGGACTGGAACCGGAAGCTCAAGGAAACTGACGCCTTGTTGGTCGTCACTGCCGAGTATCAGCACTCGATCCCGGGGGTACTGAAGAACGCCTTTGACAACGTGTTCGTGAGCTTCGCTTTGCGCAACAAACCGATCGCAGCGGTTGGCTACAGCGTCGGTGTTGCCGCGGGTGTGCGTGCTGTAGAGCACTTGTTTGCTGTCGCGATCGAGGCGGAAATGGTGCCCGTGCGGGACACAGTGCTGATCGCCAAGTTGGAGACCGCCTTCGACGGTCAAGGTGTTCCGACCGATTTCGGCACGAGAACGGCAATGGCAATCATGCTCGACGATCTCGCCTGGTGGGCAGAACTTCTCCAGTACGGGCGGACGAAAGGAGAATTGTTACCCGCCGCATTCAGGCTCAGGGAGGCAATGGCGAAGGCCCAGCAAGCGACTGGCGGTAGTGCTGAAAGCTCCTCGGTCGATGAGCGCGCTACGACGGCGGTCGAACGGAGCCACGGATAGACGAGCACCCGTAAAGCGACCAGTCTCGAGGATGGGTTTTGATACTTTGGCCGCCAGCAGCGGGGCCCTCCGTAGCTTTCTCTCTTCTCGCTCGACTTTCTGGTTGTCTCAACGGCTCCCTCGAACGCATCCGCCGTGAGGCGAAAGCAAAGGCATACGCTGAGGACCGGGAGAAGCATCAGCAGAACCGACTCGGCCACGCGTAGGAGTACCCGCCGCCGCAACTCCCTCAGCACCCGCACGAGCTGACCGACGAACAGCCTCGGTTCGATGCCAGGCGCCGATCGACCGGCTCTGGCGTCACACCGCGCAAGCTTGTGGGGGGGAACAACGGTGGAACCGCTGGCCGAGCGTCTGTGCCGGCTTCCTTGATGGGTCTGGAATCGCTTCCGTGTCGGGTTTGAACGTGAATCAATTACTGCGTGCACGAACGGACACGGAAACTGCCCGCTGACGGCCGGCCATTGCTGCACGGCTACACCAACACGTCGTGGCGGCAAGGTGACCGGATCTGCAAGCGCTAGCTGGGACTGGACGCCTTGGCGCGTTTGCGCGTGGAGGTCGCAAGCATTGGCCCTGTGTACGAAATCGAGCGCCGAACTGGCTGTTAGGTGCGGCCGGCGCGCGTGGCGGTTGATCGACGGCGGCGCCGAAGATCCGGCATCAGGTGCGGTCTTTCGATTCGCTGCCGCTGCTCAGACCACTCGAACTTCGGCGAGCCGCTTGACCGCGTACTCGTCGTCCCAGCAGACAGCGGCTTCCCATGCGGCCGATGCTTGCGCGGCGATGTCGTGCGCGCCGTCGTCGAGACCGGCTGCGTTGTGGGGCA
>Ga0182015_10004593_pt1 | contig 14771 bp, 12 predicted proteins | sample 712P3MmetaG_FD_120478 | JGI IMG/M metagenome (GOLD analysis project Ga0182015, IMG submission 120478) | Permafrost microbial communities from Stordalen Mire, Sweden - 712P3M metaG | ecosystem: Environmental > Terrestrial > Soil > Wetlands > Permafrost | place: Sweden: Stordalen | collected...
ACCCCGGATAACCCGATGGGGCAGTCGCAGAAGTACATGGCGTACATCATGCCGTTCTTCGCGCTTTCCGGGCTGTACTGGCCGTTCGGGCTGGTCCTCTACTGGGTGACGACGAACCTGTGGACCCTTGTCCAGCAGTACGTCCTGTTCCGCAGGTACCCGCAGCCGCTCGCAGCAGGCGGGACTGCGGCCGTGACCGGCGCCGTGGTGACACCGGCTCTTGCCCCCCGCCGCCCCGCGCCGCGCCTGCCGCGGCGCCTGCCGCCAGGTTCCAACGGGTCATCGGGATCAGCGCCGGCCGGATCCGGATCGCCGGATAGCGGCAACGCGCCGGGGAAATCCGCCCCGCCCGCGCGCCCAGCGGCAGCCGGCGGAAAGCAGCAGGGCCGGACGGCCAGGCCGTCCTCGCAGGCCAAGCCGGCCGGGCCGCCCCGGTCGTCGCCGCAAGGTAAGCCCGCCGGCCCGGCCCGGCCCCCCTCGCCGGGCAAGGCGGCCGGGACAGCCAAGCCAGCGCAGGGAAAGCCTGCCGGCACCGCCCGGGCGGCCGCCAACGGCAGCGGCAGCGGCAACGGCAGCGGCAATGGCAACGGCAACGGCAACGGGATCTTGCGCCGGCTGGGCAGAGGGCGCGCCGAGCCCGAGCCCGAGCCCGAGACGCCCGAGGTTAAGCTCGTCAGGCAGCAGCGGCAGCGGCAGTCACGAAGCAAGCGCTCCGGCAAGGGGTAGTGACCGGGGCCGGCATCCGGCCGTTGCCAAGCAGAGGTAGAGGTCGACCCCGACAGTAGGAGGGCCCGGTAGTGACTCAGGGTGAAAACGCAGTCGCTGAGCCGTACGGAGACGCCGTGCAGCAGTATCCGGCGGACGCAGTTGGCGAGGCGGCCGCGGTGCCATCGGCCGAGTCCCCCGCAACCGGCGAGCCGGCGTCAGCGGCGCAGCCTGCGCAAGCACCAGCCGGCGATGATGCGGTAGCGGATCTTGCCGACCTCGAGCTAGAGGGCGAGATCGCGGCCGATTATGTCGAGGGCCTCCTCGATGTGGCCGATCTCGATGGCGACATCGACATGGACGTGGAGGGCGACCGGGCGCTGGTTTCCGTGGTCGGCGCGACGCTGGATGAGCTGGTCGGCCCGCGCGGCGAGGTGCTGGAGGCGCTGCAGGAGCTGACCAGGCTCGCCGTGCACCGGCAGACCGGCGAGCGCACCAGGATCATGCTGGACGTCGGCGGGTACCGGCAGCGGCGCAGGGCCGAGCTCACCGAGGCCGGCAGCAATGCGGCGGATGAGGTTAGGCGGACCGGTGTCGCGAAGAAGCTGGCCGCGATGAATCCGTTCGAGCGGAAGGTCGTGCACGACGCGGTTGCCGCGGCCGGACTGCGCAGTGAGTCCGAGGGCGAGGAGCCGGACCGCCGGGTAGTCGTGCTGCCTGCGGTCTAGATCAGGCAGCAGCGCGCAGCCAGCTAGTCGCTGGTTCAGGCAGCCGGACCGCCGGAAAGCACGTCAGCGGTCCCAGAGCGTGGTGGTCGGCTGACGATCTTGCCGCCGGGAAATCAGGTACATAGCAAATGTCGAACCATGATGATCCGGCCGCCGCTTCGCTGCCCGCGGCTCCGCCGCCGGCCGCCGCGGAGGTTTTCGGGACGGCGATCGGGCAGGCTGAGCGGTACGCCGGGCTGCTCGCCGGGCCCGGGGTTGAGCGGGGCCTGCTCGGGCCGGGTGAGGCCGCGCGGCTGTGGGACAGGCATCTGCTCAATTGCGCCGTGGTCGCCGAGCTGGTGCCGTCTCCGTGCTCGCTGATTGACCTCGGATCCGGTGCCGGCCTGCCAGGGATCGTGCTGGCCATGCTGCTTCCGGGCATAACGGTCACATTGCTCGAGCCGATGGCGCGCAGAGTTGCTTTCCTGGAGGAATGCGTCCAGATTCTGGGCCTGGCGAATGCCGAAGTTCGGCGGGGCAGGGCCGAGGACGTCACCGGCCTGCTTGCCGCTGACGTGGTAACGGCGCGCGCGGTAGCGCCGCTGGACAAGCTGGCCGGTCTCGCGATCGGGCTGCTGAAGCCCGGCGGCGTGGTTCTCGCGATCAAGGGAGCCGGGGCCGCGGCGGAGGTCAGCCGGGCACGCCCGGAGTTGCGCAGGCTGGGCGCGCGGGATGTGGAGGTTCTGCGAGCCGGTAGCGGTAGGGTCGATCCGGCTGCGACGGTGGTCCGGTTCACCGCCGGGCGGCCGGGCGGCCAGGCTCTCCGGCCCGGAACCCCCGGCGCCGTCGGCGCTGGCGACCTCAGGCATGGTCCCCAGGGCAGGGTAGCCCGCGGTCCGGTGCCGCCGCGGCGGGCTGCGCAGAGTCTCGGCCGCGGTCGTCGCGGCTCTGGCTGACCAGCGCCGGGCTGGCTAGCCCTGGGCTATCCGGCTCCGGGTCACCCGGCTCTGGGCTGGGCGGGCCGCAAGCTGACTTGCGGCGGGAGCGGATGCTGGTGTCCGCGCAGGATCGTGCGGCGGCGGGTCGCCGGGACGAGAGGATCTTCGATGATGGCGTCCGCGCCGGGCCTGGGATGGCCGGCCCAGCCTGACCGGCGAGGACAGCGCGCCGGGCTGGGGTCCCGGACGCCGCGGCCGTCCGGCAGTGCTCCGGCATCAGCTTCCGGCCGGCCGCCTCCCGCGGCAGGACTCGGCTGGCCGGGCGGCAAGGCCGCCGGATCGTGGCCGGTGCCTTTGCCCGGCATGCCCGGCGACAGCGCGGCCACCGGCAGGACGGCCGGGTCACCCGGCGGCGCGGCAGCGGGGCCGCCCGGCCGCACCGGGGATAAGGCGGCCGTGACCGGCGAAGACCAGCCTGCCGCCCCTGGCGGTAGCGATGCGGCAGGCCCGGCACGGCGGATGCGGCAGGCGCTGTCAGCGGCTGTTTCACGTGAAACAGCCGCGGCCGGCCAGCAGGGCGGAACCGCGGCGATGCGAGAGGGCGAGACGGCCATGACCGGGAACCTGGCGCGGGCGCGCGCCGAGCGGGAGGTCCGCAATGCCGGAGGGACGACGGCTGCCGGCGGCGCCGGGACCGCCGGGAAAGCCGTCCCGCCGGCCGGCCTGCGGCCGGCCGGTGAATTCGCGGCCAGCAGCGCCGGCCCGAGGCACCGTGGCCGCGGCGAGGACGGCGCCGCCGAGGTTGTGCTCCCCGCCCCCCGGCAGACGGCAACGGACACGCCGATCGCCCGCGCCGCCCGCGCCGCGCTCGTCGCCAGGGCGGGCGGTCCCGCCTGGCCGCGTCCGCGAGCCTGCCGGATCATCACGATCGCCAACCAGAAAGGCGGCGTCGGCAAGACCACCACGGCCGTGAATCTGGCCGCCAGCCTGGCCCTGCACGGCAGCAGGGTGCTGGTCGTCGACCTGGACCCGCAGGGCAACGCGTCAACGGCGCTGGATGTCGATCACCACACCGGGATCCCGTCCGTCTACAACGTGCTGGTCGATGACCGGCCGCTGGCCGCGATCATCCGCCCGGTGGAGGCCATTCCGCTGCTCTACTGCGCCCCGGCCACGATCGACCTGGCGGGCGCGGAGATCGAGCTGGTGCCGCTGGTGGCCAGGGAATCGCGGCTGAGCCGCGCGCTCGCCCGGTATGACGTGTCGGAGCTGGACTACATCCTCATCGACTGCCCGCCATCGCTCGGCCTGCTGACCGTGAATGCCCTGGTGGCGGCACCCGAGGTGCTCATCCCGATCCAGTGCGAGTACTACGCGCTCGAGGGCCTGGAGCAGTTGCTGCGTACCGTGAACCTGGTCAAGAGCCACCTGAATCCGGCGCTCGCGGTCTCGACGATCCTGCTCACGATGTACGACGCCAGGACCCGGCTGGCCGCCCAGGTCGCCGACGAGGTCCGAGAGCACTTCGGCGGCGTCGTCCTGCAGTCGGTCGTCCCGCGCAGCGTCCGGGTCTCCGAGGCACCCAGTTACGGGCAGTCGGTGATGACCTACGATCCCGGGTCGAGCGGCGCGGTGGCCTACCTGGATGCCGCGAGGGAGATAGCCCACCGGGGCGCCCCGGCAGCAGTGTGATGCCGGGCTGACCGGGCGGCGCCCTCCGGCCGGACCTCGGCGGATAGCGTCTGCCGCCGGGCGAGGGTGGCAGGATAGGTGCGGCAAGGACTGGCTGGCCCCGCGCCGCTGGCCCCGCTCCACCGGCCCGATGCGGAGAACGAGGAGAGGCGACGCGATGCCCCAGCAGAAACGGGGACTTGGCAAGGGGCTCGGGGCGCTGATCCCTACCGCGCCGCCGGCGAATGCCGCCGCCGGCGATGCCGCCAGCGGTCATCCTGGTTCCGCGACCCGGCCGGGACCGGACGCGGCCGGCGGCGCAGGCGCCTATTTTGACGAGGTGCCGGTCGGCGCGATGACGCCGAACCCGCGTCAGCCCCGGCAGGTCTTCGATGAGGACGCGCTGGAGGAACTGGCAGACTCGATCCGCGTGGTGGGCCTGCTGCAGCCGGTGGTCGTCCGCGCGGTCATGCCCGGGCATTACGAGATTGTCATGGGCGAGCGGCGGTGGCGCGCCTGCCAGCGCGCCGGGCTCAGCCATGTCCCGGCGATCGTCCGGCAGACTGACGACGATGACCTGCTCAGGGACGCCCTGATCGAGAACCTGCACAGGGAGCAGCTCAACCCGCTGGAGGAAGCGGCCGCCTACCAGCAGCTACTTGACGACTTCGGGGCCACGCACGAGGAACTCGCGCAGCGGGTGGGCCGCTCCCGGCCGCATATCTCCAACACCTTGCGCCTGCTTGCGCTGCCCCCGGACGTGCAGCGCCGGGTCGCCGCCGGGGTACTGAGCGCAGGTCATGCCCGGGCGCTGCTGGCCGTGCAGGATCCGCAGGCACAGGAGCAGCTGGCACGCCGGATCGTGGCGGAAGGGCTGTCCGTCCGGGCGGTGGAGGAGATAGTGGCGCTGGGGGCTCAGCCCGCCAGGTCGCCCCGGCAGTCGCCGGCCAGGCCGTCGGCCGCCCCGATGCTGCGGGAATTCGCCGACCGGCTCTCGGATACCTTCGAGACCCGGGTCAAGGTGGAGCTCGGCCAGCGCAAGGGGAAGATCGTCGTCGAATTCGCCTCGCTGGAGGACCTGGAGAGGATTGTCAAGACGATGACGCCGGACTGGGCGCATCCGCAGAGCGCCTGAGGACCTCCGCGGCCATGTTTCACGTGAAACATGGCCGCGGGACATGGCCGCCGGACAGGGCCGCCGTCACGCCCCGGCCAGCACGGTTCGCACCGCCGCGATAAACGCGTCCACGTCAGCCTCGGTCGTGTCGAACGCCGTCATCCAGCGGACGACGTTCTCGCCGGAACCCCAGGCATAGAAGTCCCAGTCGCGCTGCAGCGACCTGATGTGACGGGCGTCCAGGACCGCGAACACCGCGTTGGAATCGACGGCCTGGCATATCTCCGCCCCGGCCAGGTGCCTGACCCCGTCGGCAAGCCGCGCGGCCATGGCATTGGCGTGCCCGGCATTCCGCCGCCACAGCTCGTCCTCGAGCAGCGCCACGAACTGGGCGGCCAGGTAGCGCATCTTGGACGCCAGCTGCATCTGCTGCTTACGCTGGAATCGTGCCTCGCTGCCGAGTTCACCGTTCATCACGATGACGGCCTCCGCGCCGAGGGCGCCGTTCTTGGTACCGCCGAAGCTCAGCACGTCCGCGCACGCCGCGAGGTCGGCGAGCTGGCAGCCGAGATGAGCGGCAGCGTTGGCCAGCCGCGCGCCGTCCATGTACAGCCGCAGGTCGCTGGCCCGGCAGAACTCGGCGAGGTCCCGTAGCTCGCCGAGCGTGTAGCAGGTGCCGAGCTCCGTCACCTGGGCGATGGCGACGGCCCGCGGCTGGGCCCGGTGCTCATCCCCCCGGTCGCCGAGGCGGCTGGCCACCAGGTCCGGCGTGAGCTTCCCGTCCGCCGCGGGCACCTGCAGCAGCTTGCTTCCCAGGACTCGCTCGGGGGCACCGCACTCGTCCACGTTCAGATGAGAGCTCTCGGCGCAGATCACCCCCTCGAACGGGCGGACCAGGAGGCTCAGCCCGAGAACGTTGGCGGCCGTTCCGTTGAAAACGAAGAAGATCCCGCCGCGGGCGCCGAAGGCCGTGCGCAGCTGCCCGGCCGCCCGCGCGGTCCACGGGTCATCCCCGTAGGCGGGCAGACGGCCGGCGTTCGCCGCGCCGATCATCCGGATGACGGCATCGTGCGCGCCAGCGTGGTTGTCACTGCCGAAGCTCTTACCGGGAGCAGCCATCCGCCAAGCTTAACGATCACCGGAGGCTGGCCGCAGCGGCCAGCTGAGGCAGCGGGAGGCCGGCCCGCGGGACCGGCAGCCGGTCGTGGGCACCGCGGCGGCATGAGACGATGTCCGGTGACAGCCGGTCCGGCCACGCCCGGCACAGCGACGGGCCGCGCTCCCGGCCACCCGTCGGCCCGGCCGCTGTCACGACCACAGGAGTGCCAGGTGTCGCGTCGCCTTGCCAGTATCACCCTGGACAATCTCGATGACCTGCCGCCCCGGTGCCGTCGCTGCGTCTTCTGGGAGCTTGACCCGCTGAATCACGCCAGGGCGGTGGAGGCCGCGGATACGGCCATGGAGAAGGAGTCGTGGGTTTCCTCGGTCCTGCTGGAGTGGGGAAGCTGCGGCAAGATCATCTATGTGGACGGGGCACCGGCGGGCTACATGCTCTATGCGCCGCCCCAGTTCGTGCCGCGCTCGGTGGCATTCCCGACCAGCCCGGTCAGCGCGGACGCGGTTCTGCTGATGACGGCCCATGTGCTCGGCGACTTCGCGGGCGGCGGGCTGGGCCGGATGCTGATCCAGGGAATCGCCAAGGATCTCACCCGCCGGGGGGTCAAGGCGATCGAGGCATTCGGTGACCTGCGCTGGCAGGGACCGTCCTGCGTTGTTCCGGCGGACTACCTGCTCGCGGTCGGCTTCAAGACAGTGCGCCCGCACCCGCATTACCCCAGGCTGCGGCTGGAGCTGAAGACCGCCCTGTCCTGGCGGGAGGATGTGGAAGTCGCCCTGGAGCGGCTGCTCGGCTCGATGAGTCCCGAGCGTGCCCTGCGCCTCGCCTAGCCGGCCGCGAGATCGCGGCCTGCCAGGCCGCGTGGATGCCCATCAGGCTGAACGAGCTCGCTCCGCGGTCCGCCGCCGTCTGGTGGTTCGCTACCCGCCAGCGGCCTCCTGCGTTAACGCCAACGGCCCCCTGCGTTAACAGGGAGCCGTTCCGCGCGCCAGGCAGACCGGCGTGGCCCCTCAGCCTCCGGGACCTGCGTTTTGCCAGGTCAGGGAACTCAGCTCAGATGAAATCGGCCAGGTCGCGCAGCAGCGCCGACTTCGGCTTCGCGCCGACGATCTCCTTGACGACCGCGCCGCCGGAGAACACGCTGAGCGTCGGGATGTTCATGATCCCGTACCGCTGGGCAGTCACCGGGTTCTCGTCCACGTTCAGCTTGACGACATCGATCTTGTCGGCGTACTCGGTGGCAATTTCCTCCAGAACGGGAGCCACCTGGCGGCAGGGGCCGCACCACTCGGCCCAGTAGTCCACGATGACCGGCTTGTCGCTCTTCAGCACGTCGAGCTCGAAGGTCTCGTCCGTAACTTTCTTGGTTGCACCCACGATGAGGTCTTCCTTTCGACCTAGGTAAACGATGTGAATTATCGGGATCCGGCCGGCTTCACGACTCCTGGTCGGCGAGCCAGCGCTCGGCGTCCAGGGCCGCCGCGCAGCCGGTCCCCGCGGCCGTCACCGCCTGGCGGTAGGTATGGTCGACCACGTCCCCGGCCGCGAAGACGCCCTCGATGGCCGTGCGGGTGGACGGCTGCTCGACGAGCAGGTATCCCTCGGCGTCGGTGGCCAGCACCCCGGTGAAAAGCTCGCTGCGCGGATCGTGGCCGATCGCCACGAATATGCCGCTGACCTCGAGAATGCTTTCTTCTCCGGTCTTGATGTTGCGGAGCTTCAGCCCGCTCACCCGGTCCTCGCCCACCACCTCGGTCACCTCGCTGTCCCAGGCGAAGCGGATCTTAGGATTGGACAGCGCGCGATCCTGCATGATCTTTGAGGCGCGCAGCGTGTCCCGGCGGTGGACGACGGTGACGGAACGCGCGAAACGAGTCAGGAAGGTGGCTTCCTCCATCGCCGAGTCACCGCCGCCGACGACGGCGATATCCCGCTCGCGGAAGAAGAAGCCATCACAGGTCGCGCACCAGGACACCCCGTGGCCCGACAGCCGCTTCTCGCCGGGGATCCCCAGCTCGCGGTAGCTGGAGCCGGTGGCGATGATCACGGTCTTCGCCAGGAACGTGTCGGCACCGACCCGGACCACCTTCGGGTTCGCCGTCAGGTCGACTTCGGTGACGTCATCGGGCACGAGTTCCGCGCCGAATCGCTCGGCCTGCTTGCGGACCGCGTCCATCAGGTCCGGGCCCAGCACGCCGTCCGGGAAGCCAGGGAAGTTCTCCACGTCCGTGGTGTTCATCAGGGCGCCGCCTGAGGTCACCGAGCCCTCGAACACCAGCGGGCTCAGCCGCGCACGGGCCGCGTACACCGCCGCCGTATATCCAGCCGGCCCGGACCCGATAATGATGACATCCCGAACCTCGGTCACGTCTGCTTGCCCTTCTCTCGCTGCATCGGCGTCAACCGATCTTAGGGCCGGGAGATTCCCGTAAGACGGCGGACCTCAGCCGGCCCCGGCCAGACTGGCCTGGGTAATCACGTCACTGTCCGAGCGCGAGCAGCCGGGCCCGACCACCCACACCCGCGAGCCGCCCGCGCCGCCCGCGACGACGATGATCGTCGCGGGCTTGCCCTGGTAACGGTCCACGTCGACGAGCAGCACCTGGCGGCCGGCCGCGATCCGCGTGACGCAGCCCGGCAGAGCGGCGAGCGTGCCGCCGGGGAACGTGGGCCTGCCCGAGGTGCTTACCAATGGGCCGTTCCGCCGCTTACTCGGGCGGGTAGCGGCGGGCTGCGCGCCGCTGCCGGGCTGAACGGGGCCCGGTGTGCGAACTAGCAGGCTCCTGACCTGCGACGTGAGCCGCCCTGGCTGGAAGTCCCTGCCCGTGGAGACCGGCGTGAACGGGGCCGGGTGGCCGGCCCGGGTGTAAGTCAGCGAAGGCCCGATAGCGGCGGCCGCGTGCTGCCCGGTCCCGGGCGCGCTGATGCTGCCGCGGCCGGCCACCGGCGCCGCCGGCGGACCGCTCGCGAGCTGGACGGCTCCGTAGACGCCGCCGGCTAGCACGGCTGCGGCCGCCGCGACGGCGCCCGCGCGGATGGCGAGCGGGGACAGCAGCTCAGGCAGCCGCCAGCGGCGGCCCGGGCCGGGCCGGGTCGGCGCGGGCCGCGAATGGCCGGGCCGGCCGGGCTGCTCGGCCTCGTGCCCGGCGCCGAGCCGGGCCGGCCGGGCTGCCTCCGCGGTCAGCGCTGCGGAGATCCTGGCAGTGACCTGCTCCGGCATGGCAGGAACCGGCGCGCTGGCCAGCATCGCGGAGACCCCGGCCAGGTCCTCATCCAGGGCCGTGCAGCGGGGACAGCCAGCCAGGTGCGCCCGGATCCGGGCTGACCTGCGGTCGCGCAGATCGCCCTCGCGGTACCTGGCGAGTGCCTCCGCGCCGACATGGCGTGTCATGACTGGTCGTCACCTCCTCCCTGCGCAGGTGAGACGTTCCCGGCGGCTGATCGGTTCCCGGCTCGGGGTCCGGCGGCCGCGCCGCCGGACCGCCGCAGGTGCGCGAGCCGCGGCAGCAGCCGCGCCCGTCCCCGCGCGCAACGGCTCTTGACCGTGCCCTGGGATATCCCGAGGATCTCCGCGGCATCGGCCACCGGGTAGCCGAGCATGTCCACCAGCACGAGCGCGGCCTGCTGATCAGGGGGGAGCGTTCGCAGCGCCGCCATGACGTCGAGTGTCGTATCGCTGGCCGACGAGGGGTCGGGGATGGCCCGGCCGAGGGCGAGGTTGTCCAGGGTGCGCTCGTCCGTGCCGCCTGTCGCGGGCCGCACGGCCTTGCGGCGCAGCCGGTCCAGGCAGGCGTTGACGACGATCCGGTGCAGCCAGGTGGTCACGGCGGAGTCGCCGCGGAAGCTGCCGGCCCGCCGGAAGGCGGAGATCATCGCGTCCTGCAGGGCGTCGGCGGCGTCCTCCGGATCGGCGAGGGTGCGCAGCGCGACGGCCCAGAGCCGGTCGCGGTGGCGCAGGAAGAGCTGGCTGAAGGCGTCCGGATCGCCGTCAACGTGCTGCCTGAGCAGTTCCGCGTCGTCGGGCTGCGTGTCCGGTTCGCCGCGCTGCCCGTGCAGGGAGTGCCCGGTCTGGGTGCCGCCGGCCTCGTGCGGTTCCGTCGCCGTCCTCCCCTCAGCCCCGGCGCGGTCGCTGCCGCCCGGCCTTAGGCCGGCCTGCGTTCGGTTCCTTCGGACGGGCCGGCCATGGCCCGCAACGGTCAGCTCGTGCCCCGCACGACGATATTGAAGATCTCGGCCTGGTAGTTGTTCGCCGGGCCGCCCGATTCCGGTGGCAGGCGGGTAAACCAGATCAGCACGTACCGCCCTGTCGCGGTGGAGTCTGACCGGAAGGTGTGCACGCCGCCCGGCAGGTTGGTCGCGCTGGAAACGGTCGTGAAGTTGGCATCGGACTTCTGCGCAGTGCTGCCATCGTTGCCCACCGCGATCGCCACGTCGGCTCCGGCTGTCGGCCCGAACAGCACCTTTACCGAGCTCAGCCGTACCGCATGGCCCATGTCAAGCAGCAGCCCCGACCCTGGCTTGGGGAGGCCGCCGAAGACCGGGTTGCCCTTGTAGAACTGTGTCTGCCAGGCGGTGCGCGGGTTCCCGTCGATCGCCATGTTGGCGTTGACGCTGGTCTCGTCGAGTCCCTGCGCGCTGACCGGCGTCAGGATGGGCACGGCCGCCGCCGCCGAGTGGCTGGCCGACGGGGTCTGGCTGGCCTGGCTGGCGGGCTGATGCGCAGGCCGGAACGCCAGCGCAGCCGCGGTCACGGCCGCCACCACGGCTAGTACCAGCAGCACCACGAGGCCGGCCTTGATCCTGGATCGGGGCGCGCGGCGGCCGGGCTCGGGTCTCCCGGGGCGGTCACGCCTGCCTGCCGGGTTTCCTTCGTGCGCCCAGTACTCGCCGTCCCTGGCGATCGGGCCGGTGTCCCCGAACTCAGGCGCCCGCGACGGCGCCCGGGACGGCGGCCGCTGCGGTTCTGCCATGGGCGGCGGGGTAGGCGGAATTGCCGCTGACAGTGCCCCGGCCAGCTGCCCGGGCGTGGTCAGCGCCACGCTGCCGCGGCGGTCCTGCTGGAACAGCGCCCGGCAGGTGATGTCGTCGAGGATGGTGGGAACGCCGGCCCGGACCTGACGCGGGCTGCGGGGCAGCCCGTCCGCTACCGGGGCCGGCGGCAGGGCCGCGCTGTCCGGGCCCGGCCAGTGGCCGGTCAGCGCCGCGTAGAGGAGCCTGGCCAGCCCTCGCGTGTCGGCCAGCGCGGGGTCATCCGAGGTGATCCCGGCGAGCGCCGCGTCCATGCCGACACCGACGATCTTGACGCCGCCGCCGGACGTCCAGCGCAGCGATCCGGGCACCAGGCAGAGATGCGCGAGCCCGGCGGCATGAGCCGCCGACAGCGCCGCGGCTGCCTCCGCCACGATCTGCGCGGCGCGCGAGGGGTCAAGCGGGCCGCCCGAGAGAAGGTCGTCCAGCGGCTCGCCCGCCGCCCACTCCATCACGATGTAGGCGCGGTCCCAGTCATCTTCGACGTCGAACACCTGGGTTAGGCGCGCGTCGGTGAGCCTGCTGGCTGCCCGCGCGGCCGTGACGACCTCGGTGATACGAGGGAAGCCGGGCGCGAAGGTGAAGACCGTGACGGCCCGGGCGAGTATCTCGTCGATGGCCTTCCACGCAGCCCAGCCATCAGCCGCGGCGATCCGGTCCTCGAGCCGGTAGCGGCCGCCAAGCCGGGTGCCCGGCTCAGAGATGAACGTGCTCATTTCGTCGCATTAAGAGCGGGCCAGGCCCTCGACCTCCTTCCGAAGCCGTGCGGTCAGCCGGGCGGCAGGCAATCATGGTGCTGCACAACATGCTAAGGGGCCGATGACGCTCCCAGCTGTCCGCGCACCCTAGCATCGCAAACCGTTACCTCCGGGAGACGTCCGGGTCAGCAGCCGGCCTGCTGCCGCTACCGGCGGCGGCCGGTCCGGCCGGGGGCGCTGGCGTACGCACCCGGATCCCCCGGCTGAGGTTTCTCATCGGCGCGGTCTGTCACGACGTTATCGGCTCTTCCGGTCAGGCCCGCCGATTCCGGGCCGTCGGTGTCACCGGGATCCGGGCCGCCGGTGTCCGGCGGCGGTGCCTCCCCGCGGCCATGCCGGAAAGCCCGCCGGATGGAGGTGACCACGAACACGCCGAGCGCGGCGCCGATGATGGCCAGCGCGAGGGTGCCGAAATGCGTCGCCTGCACGGTCAGCGTGACCGGCCCGCGGGGCAGCGGCGCGCCCTCGGGCGTGATCAGGCTCAGCTGGATGGTCGTCGACCCCACAGTGGCTGCATGGACGTGCAGCTTGACTGTCACGACGGCGTCGCGGGCCAGGTCAATGTCGCCCGGCGGCAGCTTCACGGTGATGCGCCCGCCGCGCGGCAGGGTCACCCGCAGCCGGACCCTCACCGGGTAAGGCAGGCTGTTCGAGATGGACACGGGCAGCGTGCCGGACAGGCCGCCCAGGGTGATCCGCTGCGACCCGAAGATCTCGACGGAGTTCTCCTGGCCGGCCAGGTAGCTGGAGACCCGGCCGAGCAGGTCCGCTGCCCTGCGCGCCCGCGCCTTGCTGCCGCGCCAGGCCGACGACTCCACGGCCATGATCGCGGTGCTCAGCGCCGGATCCGGCGTCACCCGGATGCTCTGCAGCACGGTGGCGCTCTTGTCCAGCCGCCTGACCCCGGCCAGCAGGGCGGGCCCGAGCTCGTTCTTGCTCGTCACCTGCAGGAGCTGGCGGTGCACCTGCCCGCGGCCCGGGCCTGCGGCGGTGAGCCGGCGCAGGCTGACCGGCCGGAGCCAGGGGGCGGTGACGGTGCCGGCCAGCAGCCTGGCGGCCAGCCCAGGCGGCGGGTCCCAGCGCCGGGGCGGCGCCACCACGACGGAGCGCGCGAGGGCGGGACGCTCGGCGGCGATCATCGCGGTCTCTGCCAGGAATCGCTGGGCAACCGCGAAGGATGTGCCGGCCGGCGCGGTGCCGTGGTCTGCGGTGCCGAGGATCTGCGTGATCGTGTCGTCGGCCAGCAGGACGTGCATCCGCGGTCCGAGCGCGGACGGGGTCGTCGTCACCGCGCTGGGGGTGAAGTTCTGGCTGGGAGACGGCGGCATCGTCGTGCTGTCGAGCACGACGGTGCTGATCCCGCTGACGGCGAGGCTGTTCAGCACGCCGTAGTTGGCGATTCCGGCAGCAGGCCAGGCCAGGCCGGTGAGCTGCCGCGAGTGGTCGCCGGCGGCCGCGCCCGCCGGCGGGATGAAGTTCCGGCGCAGGATCCTGCTCGCCGTCGCGCGGCCGGCCGCGAACGCGCTGGCCAGCTCGCTATCCAGGCCCCGGTGGCTCAGCGCCGCCACGTCGACGTCCGCGTACGGGGTGACGAAGACGGCCTGGCCGGCCGTGGCAGCGGTCAGCCCGGTGAGCCATTCCTTCGCCGGCTGGCTGGCTGGCCGGCCATGCTCCGCGGCGCAGTTCCTGGTCCCGCCGAACTGGTAGGGCGCGGCCATGGTCTGCGCACTGGCCAGCAGCGCGGGGTCGATCGCCCAGGTCAGGTGCGCCCTGGCGGTGTAGGCGCGGCCGGCGGCGAGCAATCCTGACAGCCTGCCGCCGGCCGCGAAGCTGGCCGCCAGGCTGTTGGTCAGCAGCCCGCCGCACGCTGACTGCTGCGGCGGGCTGATCACCGGCCAGATCCAGGCGATGTCCTGGCGCACCGGGTCGAGCGCCCGCTTTCCCGGCCAGAAGGGCAGGAATGTGCGGCTGGTCACCAGGGCCTTGCCCGCCGCGCTGTCCGCCTCGGCTGCCAGGGGATAGACGCCGAATTCGGTCACCCCAAGCTGGCTTGCCCGCAGCGGGATCGACCAGTCCGCCGTCGCGTGCGGGGCGAGCGTGCCGGGGATGGACGTTACCGCCCGGGACACCGGTGAATCCTCGGCCGTCGCGCCGTCGGCGTAGACCTGGAGCCCGTCCCGGCTGACGAAGGGCGCGCTAGACGACCGGAGCCGCACCTTGATGCCGGTGATCGGGGCACCGGAGATGTTCGTCACCGACCCCGCGACGGTCACCGGCGCGCCGGGCATGACGTAACCCGGAGTGATCGAGGTAATCGCGATCGATACCGGCAGCGACGTGCCCGGCGGCTGCGATCCGGCCGCCGCGGCCGGCCCGGCCACGGCCAGCGCCACTGCCGCTGGCGCCAGCGCCAGCGCCAGCGCGGTCCGCGCCCGCTGCCTCACCTGCGCTCCGGGTGCCCGCGGCCGGGCCGGGCCGGCCGGCCACCTGGCCGCCCTGGCCGGGCCAGGATCGGTCGGACGCGGGCGGAACGCGGACGGGGCATGGCGGAAATGTTATTGCTGTTCGCGGGGTGCTGGCGGCCGGCTGCGCAGAGTCCGTTCCGGTCGGCCGGCCGGGCCCGCGGGAAAACTGGCCTGAGCATGCGGCGCTGGCCGGGAACGTCCTGCACGGGTTCCTCCGGGCTACCCGGGCTTCCCAGCTTACGTGCAGGTACTCTTAGCGCCCGCG
>Ga0182015_10004594_pt1 | contig 14768 bp, 13 predicted proteins | sample 712P3MmetaG_FD_120478 | JGI IMG/M metagenome (GOLD analysis project Ga0182015, IMG submission 120478) | Permafrost microbial communities from Stordalen Mire, Sweden - 712P3M metaG | ecosystem: Environmental > Terrestrial > Soil > Wetlands > Permafrost | place: Sweden: Stordalen | collected...
TGAGCTTGTCGATGTTGACGATCTCGAGCGCGGGATTCTGGAGAGCCAGGCGCACGAAACACGATCCGATGAACCCGGCTCCGCCGGTGACGATGATCTTCATGGAATCTCCATTGTACGCGGGGCCGCGAGGTTTTTCAGGTGCCCGAGTGCGCGCTTTCCGCATCCGGCTTTTTTCGAACGTAGTCTCCGCGCGAGAAATACTTCTCCAGCCAGCAGTACAGTGCGATGAACAAATAGCGGCTGCCCATTTCTCGAATCCTGAGCTTGGATGCACCCGAGCGCCGGTTCCTCCAGGTGATCGGGATCACGGTCCATGAGTACCTTCGCACGATGGTCTTCAAGGGAATCTCGATGGTCAGGTTGAAGTGCGGGGAAAGAAACGGACGGCAACCCTCGATCACCTTGCGGCGGTAGGCCTTGAACGCATTCGTGAAATCGTTGAGCGGAACGTTAAAAATGACGCGTAGAAACAGGTTCGCGAACCGGTTCAAGAAGAGCTTATGCAGCGGATAATCCACCACGCCGGCGCCCCGCACAAAGCGCGAGCCGAACACGGCGTCCCAGCCTTCGTTCAACACCTCGAAATAGCGGACCACGTCGCGGCAGTCGTCCGATTCGTCCGCCATCATGATCACCATCGCGTCGCCTCGGGCTTGATCCAATCCAAAGCTGACCGCCCGGCCGAAGCCGTGATCGCCGGTGTTTTGCAGGGGCCGCAGCGTCGGTACCCGGCTCGAGGCTTGCTGCAACACCGTCCAGGTGCCGTCCGTGCTGCCATCGTCCACCACCAGGATCTCGTGCTCGATTCCATGCAGCCGCAGCTCAACGTAAAGATGCTCAACGGTGGCGCCCACGCGGCCTTCCTCGTCTCGCGCGGGAATCACAACGGAAAGCAGGCGGATTGGCTCTTGCGGCTCCGCGCTACGCGGCGGCTTCATGGAGCGCTTCTCTCCAGCCAATCGGGATGGCTCTCCGCATGTTGCGCGATCTCTTCAAACACATGCTCCATCGGCATTTCGATCCGCCAGCCAAAATCGCGCTCGGCGTCGCTCGAGTCCATAATCACCCAGGGAATGTCATATCGCCTGGGACGGGTGTCCGCGCTAGGAGCATGCGGGCCGAACCGCGCGTCACACCAGGCGTTCAAGCGCGCGAGCGAAATCGCGTTGGCGCGTCCACCGCCGGCGCAGTAGATGCGCTGTGCACTCTTCCCGGCCGTATGGATCTGTGCGTCCACCAGAGCGGTGAGATCGCGCGGATGGAACACGTCGCGCGTTTGTTTACCCGTACCGTCAAACCCGATGAAACGAAGCGGGCGGCGGCGCGCGTGGGCATGGATCCAATACGAAAACACGCCTTGATCGGGCGTTCCGAACTGCCCCGCCCCGGCCAGCACGCCGCAGCGATCGATCCATACGGGAAAATCGAAGGCCTCGCCATATTCAAGCGCCATCGTTTCGGCCGCAAGCTTGGTGCTGCCATACAGGGAGATGGGAGCGCGCGTGGAGAAGTCCACTCCGATGCCTTTGGCCGATACGCCGGCAGGTAAACTGGCTTCCTCATCCAAATGAAAAGCGTCCCGATCCGCTCCGAGCGGCAAAGACGTCAAGGCCTGGATGGAGTAAACGCGGCTGGTGCTGAGTAACACGAGACCCGCGCGCTGTGCCTTGCAGTATTCCAGCACGTTCACAACGCCGAGCAGGTTGTGCTCCACCAGTTGCCGGCTGCTGAATCCGGTCTGAGTGCCCGCCAGCACACTGGGATTGGCGGCGGCGTCGATCACCCAGTCGACCTTGGGCAGCGCTTCGAAATCGCTCGCGAGCCGGATGTCGCCGTGCATGAGAGTGACGCCGAGATTGCGCCTCAACCTGGAAACATTCAGCTCAGACCCCGGCCGCATCAGGTTGTCCACACCCACAATCGAGATCCCCGCGCGGCGCTCCAACAGGCCTTCGGCGAGCGAACTGCCGACAAAACCGCAGACGCCGGTGATCAAGAGCTTCATTCGGTGGAGTGGGCAGTAGCCCGGGCGATCGGCGCGCCCAGGCGCGTCATCCAACTGGCTGCAATCTCGTCAAAGATGCGATCGAGGTTTTTGCTGATGTCCCAAGCTGGATAGTGCGCTCTCATTTTGCGGAGGTCACTGTAGTAGCAAATGTGGTCGCCGCTCCGGTTTTCTTCGACGTATTGGTAGCTCATGGGACGCCCGCTAATCCGCTCGGCCATCCGAAACGCTTCAAGAATCGAGCAGGCGTTGCTTTTGCCGCCTCCCAGGTTGTAGACCTCGGCGACGCGCGGGGCCTTCCAGAATTCAAACATGAACCGGGCAACATCCTGCGAGTGTATATTGTCGCGCACCTGCTTGCCCTTATAGCCGTAAACCTTATACTCGCGGCCTTCGATGTTGCACTTGATCAGGTAGCTGAGGAAACCGTGCAGTTCCACGCCGGAGTGGTTTGGTCCAGTGAGACAACCTCCACGGAGGCAGCACGTCGGCATGTCGAAATACCGGCCGTATTCCTGAACCATGATATCCGCTGCTACTTTGGATGCGCCAAACAGCGAGTGCTTGCTCTGATCGATGGAAAGGTCTTCGGGGATACCGTGCTCAAACGCCGGATCGGCGTAGTCGAACCTGGTCGCGGTCTCAGCGAGCAAGATCGCGTTGGGCCGGTCTCCGTACACCTTGTTCGTGGACATGTGGATGAACGGCGCCTCGGGACAGAACCGCCGCGCCGCTTCGAGCATATGCAGCGTGCCGAGCGCATTCACCTCAAAATCCAGGAACGGGATGGCGGCGGCGCGGTCATGCGACGGCTGCGCGGCGGTGTGGATGATCAGGTCAGGCCGCAGCTCATCGATGAAGGCGAGCACGGCTTCTCGATCCCGGATATCCAAAGCCGCGTGTTGGTAATCGGGAATCTCGCGGCGCAAATGCTCCAGCACCCAGCTGATATCGCCCTCTGGCCCGAAGAAAACCGCGCGATGGTTGTCATCAATGCCGTGGACCCGGAACCCTTGGCGCGCGAAGAACAAGGAAACTTCGGAGCCAATCAGTCCGCAGGAGCCCGTAACGACTACGGCCGGCATAACCTTCCAGAGCTGATGCGCCGTCCCATCCTTCTGTTAGTATACTGGCGCTCGCCCTTACCGAGCCGCGACCGTGAGGGAGCGTTGTGGCTACAGCGCCGCGCGTTTCGGCTCGCCTGGACCCGCTCCCGCGCTTGTGGCATAGAACAGGCCTTGCGCGGCGGGCATGCGAAGTTCTTCCACCGCTGGCGTAGCGGTTCTGGCTTCCAGTCCACGCTGCACAGCCTCGACAAACGCGCTGATCACCAGTGGGTTCATCTCGCTATCGAAGCCGCGATAGAAGTTGACGTATTGCGAATCCGGGAGCGGGATTCTCAGTTGCCAGCGAGGCTTGGTGGCATCCGAGTGGACATCCTCGAAAAGTTTGCCGCTCAAACTCATGCGGACTTCATGAAAACCGAAGTCACGGCTGCCGGCCCGAATGTGACCCCAGCAATCCTCGACACTGTCGGCCTTAGCCAAAGTGGCTTCGAAGTCTTTCAAGCGGGCTTCCACGTCAATGATCCGCCGGAATTTGCCGCCGAACAACATGCGGCTGGCCGAAGCAAACTCGGCGTAGTCGAGCTGGCGGATGCCGATCCACGCCGCGCCACCGAACAGAATTACAATCAAGCCGCTGACTTGGTTATGGTTATGCAGCGCGCTAACCAGCAGCGAAAGAACCGCGACCATACCGCACAATCCGTACATGGTCAGCACTGCACTCCGAGGGCTGAGACCACGATCCAGAAGACGGTGATGAATATGTCCACGATCCGCTTCAAAGATGGGCCGATTCCGCAAGAATCGGCGCATGATTGAAAGCACCACATCCAACAAGGGAATCGACACGGCCAGCAGGGGCACTGTCAGAGCCACCAGGGTGACCGATTTTTCGCTCCAGAGAGCGCCGAAACAGCCCAGCAGGAATCCGAGTGAGAGACTGCCGCAATCGCCCAGATACACGGATGCGCCGCTGAAGTTATAGCGCAGGAAACCCAGCAAGCAACCAGCCAGCGGCATGGTCGCCAGAATGAGAGGCAGATTGTTCTGCGTGAGGGCGGCCAGCAGCATGGTGACCGTGGCAACCAAGCCCACGCCCGCCGCCAGCCCGTCCATGCCGTCGATCAAGTTGAACGCGTTACTGCAGCCCACCAACCAAACCACCGTAATGGCGAAGCCGAGCCACGGCCACGCAGGCAGCCAAGTCAGCATGCGGATGTCCACGTGAATCCCCGCCATGTAAGCCAGCACGCTGGCTCCCACGATTCCGAGAAGCTTCTGCCAGGCCGCCAGTCCGATCAGATCATCCAGCACACCAGTAAAGAACACAACCGATGCGACTAAGGTGAGTGACAGGATATTGGGAAGTTCGTGATGCAGATGCTGTGTGTAGGTGAAGGGCAAGGCCAGCGCGATCACGAACGTGATCACGTACGAAACAACAATGGCAATTCCGCCCACGCGTGGAACGGGCGTGACGTGCTTTTTGCGAACGCCATCCGGATGATCGAGGAAAAATCTGCCCAGGTAGTCTCGCACCAATGGAGTCACGACCAGGGCCAGCAGGACTGATAGAGCGCCAAGCGTGAGTATCAAAAACAAGTTACTCTCTCCTACGGACTTACTCCGCCAAGGCTGCAAGACGAAACGTGCTTTCCTTCCTCAAGCGGTGCGAGGCTTGAAGAAGAACTCCTGGTGATCCTTAGCTCTTCTCTATTTCACACCGGAAACACCTTAATGCCAAGGACATTTGGATCTAGTTCGTACTAGTACGGCTTGGGCACAAGTTTGGGGATTCCACTTAACTTACTGATTCCTAAATGCTTTAGCATGGAAGAGGGATGGTACGCCACCTGTATCCGACTGTATTAAAAACTCAGTGAGGGAGGGTGACAGGCTCAAAACGGGAAGCGACGCTGGCATCTCGATTGTGGGAGTCTCAGCGAAGCGTCCGATGAGCGCACCGGCGAAAGCTCACCTGCGAAGAGAACGATGCCGTGGGACGCCGCGAATTGAGCAATCGAGCGCCCTGCGAAAATGATGAAAGCGAGATAAAGGACGACTAAGACTGCAATCACGATGCATCCACGGCGCGAAGGTTCTGCGACGTCTGTCTTGAAACTGATTGACATATATGTCAACCAGCGAGGGGTCGAAGGTGGATCGGGGATTAACGTCTTTGGAACGATCCCCATTGCGAGCGCAAATCCGATACGAAGCTGGCTGGGCAGAGGGCGAAGCAGACCCTGGCTATATCGTTCCGGAGTTCTCTTTTCACGTGTACGCGCTGGGATGGTTGATCGGGGGCCGGAATCGAGGGCGAGTTCCTTAGAGGCGCAAAGGGTGCGGCGCGCACCACGAGACGGGCCAGGAACTGCTTCGCGCCGCACTCCGTTTTGCGCGAGTTCCTTAGAAGCCATCAGTACATCAAACGCATGACGGTTCCGTCGTACCAGATAAACTGGGCCTGCCCGGCAACGAGGGCGCCCCCCGGCGCTGTCATGCCATCTTTCTGCGTGATGGTTATCACCCCGATGCCGTCGATGTTCAGCGAGCAGGAGCTGGCACAGGTGGTATCGACGTTGAGCAAGAAGGCTTGCCCCGCGCTATACGACAGCAGCGCCTTGTCGGGCATGGAGCACGTGTAGCCGGTGGTTCCGTTGCTCGACGCGCAATAGCTCTCGTTGGCGTGGATGGTGTCGTGGGTTGGTATGAGCGCCGTGTTAACGGACGGAGTGCAATCCACGCGAGAGTCGGCTGCATTGTTGGAGCAGACCTGAGTGATCCCTGTTCCGGCGATGAAATTCAGTGTCGGCTGGGTGCCTACCGCCGTCCCGTTCAGGTCTATGTTCAGTCCCGATAGGCCCGCCGCTCCGCTGCAATTGGTGCTGCTGGTGGTGGGATCGTCGGTGCAACCTCCGCCAGTGAAGTTCAGCGACGGTTCGACGGGAAGGTTCGTGCCGGCATTTTGAATGTGAGAGATTGCTCCATTCATTCCTGCTGCGCCCGCCGGGCCGGTTGGTCCAGTAGTGCCGGCTGCTCCAGTCGGACCTGTTGAGCCTTGCGGCCCAGTGGCCCCTTGCGAGCCTACCGATCCCGTCATCCCGGCAGAACCTGTCGGCCCCGCCGAACCGGTTGGCCCTGCAGGACCCTGCGCTCCCGTGACGGTTTCCGGTGTCCAGCTATTGGTTGAGCTGTTCCACACCAGGGCTTGTCCGCTGGTTGGCGCGGTGGTGGAAACCGCGTGTCCTTGCAGCTTGCTCACGGTGCTGTCGGTCGGCGTACCCGTGACATCTCCCAAAAGGATTCCAGCCGAGAGCAGCGTCCACGAGTTCACCGCGGTGCAGCCGTAAAGATTCAATCCGGCGGGTGCGTTGGTCTGAAAAAAAGCCTGGTCCACCAGGCATGCCGCCGGAAGAACAGTGCCCGACTGGAATGGCTGGGTGCTGGGCGCGGCAGAAAAATTGACGATCTTGCTCTGCGTTCTGAGATCCACCTGTGTTTGGCCGTTGGCTACCCCAAGCAGCGAAGCCGCAACTAGAATCGCACGCCGGTATTGCATGAGTACTTGTCCCTCCGAGCAGAATTCTCAACTCAGGTGTACCAGCATGAAATCCGGGCGGGAACTCGATCAGGCGGGTAAGGGCGTGAAAATACGGGTGAAGATTTCTTAGCTCGCTCCGTGAACGCAGAAACGCTCCGCCGGCTTTCAATTCGCCAGCGGAGCGCTCTGTTCAAACTACTTTAAGATTCAGGTTATGCAGCCAGCGCGAGCTTCTTGCCGCGGGCTCTCTGTAGCACGAATCCGGCAACACCGAACAAGCCGATCAGCATCCAGATACTACCGCGCGGTTCAGGGGCGGGTGTAAACACAATCTGTTCTTGGAAGCCACCGATGCCGACGTAGCCGTCCGCGGAGCTCCCGGCGGTCATCGTGGCGTCGCTCAATACCTCAAACTGGGACAGGAATGCATTGGTGGCGCCTCCCCCCAAGTACCAATCCGCGGCTGCTTCCAGATCGGCGGTTGGCACCCCCAATTCGCTGGGATCGATCAGCGATACGACGGGACTCGCGGTAGCGTAAGCGGCAGGGTCCATCAAGGTCCAGATAGCCTCTTGAATCTGGTTGTTGGCCGCAGTGTTCCCGTTTCCGATGTTGTACTGCGATACCAAATAGGCAACCATGTCGTAACGCGCCGACGCGGCCGTTCCGGCGCCGCTATCGAGGAAGTTCTGTTCCGTTGGATCGCCCGGCAGAGAGATTGTGGTCCAAGAAGAGACATCGCCGAACCTGGTTTCGCTTAGATTCTCGCTGCTGCCAAGGGTGGTGACATTCGCCGAATTAGTGGACGGCACATAAATGTCGTTCGCAAAATTGTCGCAAAAGATTTGCACCGTCTGCGTACCGTTTAAGGTGGCTTGAGCGCCGCCGCCGCCACCATCGAGCTGAAAGTTATAGGTGCCGACGACCAGCGGCACGGAACTGGCGCTCGCGCTGAACGTGAAAAGGAAGAAACCGAGAGCGGTTCCGTAAATGTGGTTTATTTTCATTGCAATCACAGCTTAGGGTTCAGCGGCATCACGGTCAATAAACTTCTAGTCATGACCATACCCGTGTTAGTACTGGTACGTCTGCCGATCGAGTTTGATGGCAGCTTGCAGTGCGCTCGCTCTCAAGGCTGCGATCGCTGAGCGATTTGGGGCGGCAGGCTGAAAGGAATTTCCAGAACGACATCGATGTCCACCGGCACTCCATCTCGAGTCGCCGGCTTGAACTCCCAGGACTTCAGGTCTCGCACTATTGCGCTCTCCAGCGCCGACGAGAGCTCCTTGAGCGGCGAAATCCGATCAAATTTGCCCTCTTTATTGATCACCGCTTGGATCTGAACGCGAATCTCGGTTCGAGCGCCTGGAGGAACCGGCTCGACGGATTCAAACTTCCGCAATGGAACCGGACCGCGAACAGACGGGGATCCGCTCGGTTTCTGTTCACGTTCGGCGAACCATACAATCCAATCGTCGGTGTAGCCCGCGATGTTCTCGATCGGAATCACCATGGTGTACACGTCGCGGCCCAGGAATCGCGCCTCCACGCGCGCGGGGATGGTTCGCGAAGCAGGCCGCAACGGCACCGAGAGTGTTGCGACCGGAAGGCTCCGCAACCGATCGGCATACAGCACAATCTTGCGGGGAGGGTCCACGTGCGGCGGCGGCACGGCAGTGCGGTCGTCGTGAATCGTCAGATTCGGCACGCCGACACCACCCGTCACCTCGCCGGTGGCAAGTTCACCCACGGTAGGCGCCTGTGAAAACTGGCCCGGGCGGGAGCCATCCGGCACCGGCCCTTTATCGTTGGGATGCAAGCCGACCACGGCGATGTCCAGCTTGCCGTTTCCCGCGGCATTGGCCGGTCCCAGGGGTCCGTTCGGCGGCGGCGGAGCACCCTTAGAGAACGCCGGCGCGCCGATGCCGTCGGGCAGCGCGGCTCGGGCCATGGACGCACCGGTAATGGAAGCATCCGGCAAAGGTACATCCGCGGTTTGTACCGGAATCACCAGCCGCGGCGGCTGTTGCGATGGAGGCGGCGGAACAAAAGCTTTGCGCGGCTTGGGCACTTCCAGCGGCTGCGCCTCAATCTGCTGCGCCTTGTTGACATCGCCATTCGGCGCCGGCGGCGAGATATTCGGCTGGGGCGATTTCACGCCTTGCGTGTCCGGCTTATCGATTCTCGGTTTGGGCTCGGGCGGTGGAGGCGGGGCCGGAATCGCCATCGCTGCACGCGCAATCAAGTTGGGCGCCGGCAGATCCTGACGAATCTCAATCTTGGGAACGGGCTGCCAAATGAACTGCTTCACCGATTTTGGCTTGGGCGCCGTCGCAATGATCGCCACATCGGCCTTTTCGGCGGCACGAGGTTTCGGGAACGTTCCGATTCTTTCTTGCGCCGACACCTCCGGCAGCTTCTTCGGAACCGTGTACCAGACGATCTTCTTGGCCTCGGGCTGGATCAGCTCCTCATAAATCGGCCGCTTGTGAGCCCGCTCTTCGGAATCCGTGCGCGGGAGCAGCAGCAAGGCTCCGACCACAACGGCGTGAAACAGGATCGATAGAACAAAGGAACTCGGGCGCATGCGGTACACGCGCGGAGACCTTACCGATTTGAGCACACGGATCTTCAGGGACATTGGCGCCTGATGCTGCTGTGGAATGCTAGGTGCATGTCCCCTTCATCGGGCGGGCCACCGCGTCCGGTGGGGGAGAATCTGCAAAACCGAGCCCGCACTTGAAGGATACCAGACTCGCATTCCGGGGAGCCACCGTCGGGCACGTCATAATGCGGCGCCACAGAATGCGCCTTTCAGTAGGTGACTTCGAGCGCGAGCACGCCGGTGGACTGCAGTTTGCGCTCTGCCTTTTCCAGGGCGCTTCGTCCTTCAAAAGGACCAATCAAGATTCGCCTATCCTCCTGGTTGGTCGCGCTCCGCATGCGCGTTCGATAGCCTTCCGCCGCCAGCCCTTTCACGAAACTCGCGCCCTGAAGCGGTCCCAGCCCGGCTACTTCCAAATACAAACCTGGCGGCGGAGTCACGGGGGTAGGTGCTGGTACAGACGGTCCCGCAGGGGCCTGTATAGAAAGTCCCGCTAAAGCCGGCGGTTGCAGCGTGGGAGCGGCTTGGCTGGCGGATGCTTTTGCGGGCGCGTTCACGGCCCTGCTTGCAGGCGCGCCTTCGTTGGCGGCCACGATGCGCACGCCAACATACCAACTGCCGAGCGCAAGCCCGATGGTTACGGTGGCGGCAAACCCGACTAGCATGCGTTTGAGAGGCCTGGATGCACCCTGGGAAAGCTTTTGCGCACGTTCGGCTTGTGGATCTGCCAGTTTAGGGTCAGTTGCGCAGCGAGAAATGGGCATACAGCGCCTCTGCACTCCTTCCTAAGTCGTACACCTTATGGATCGGCGGGCTAGCAGGAAACCATTAGCCCAAGCCGCCCCCCAGGCAATAGCACTGCCGATTGCATTCGGTTCGCTAAAATGCCGAGCCGGTTCGCTAAAATAAGTGATCCAACATGGGAACCGATCTCGTTAAGGCGCCCAAGCTCAATCCAGACTGTGCCTGCTTCAAGCTCCTGATCCGGCGCTCCAAGATCCATCGCTATGGAGTTTTCGCGGGCCAGCGGATTCCGGCCAACCGCAAGGTCATTGAGTACACCGGCAAGCGCCTGAACCGCAAGGAAGCCAAATATCGCGGCGACGGCGATTATACTTACCTGTTTGCGGTGGACAGTTATTGGACGCTGGATGGCGCGGTGGGCGGCAGCGGCGCCGAGATCATCAACCATAGCTGCGATCCCAATTTGGTGAGCCGCGTGATGAAGGGGCATGTGCTGTACATGAGCCTGCGCGTGATTAAACCGGGCGAGGAGCTGACGGTGAACTACAACTTTGGTAAAGACGTCCGGACGTTTCCGTGCTCGTGCGGGGCGGCGAAATGCGGGGGCGCGATCGGGAAGGTTAAAGCGTAGAGGTGGACGGGGCTCGAACCCGCGACCACCGCATTAAAAATGCTGGTGCGAGGTCTGTTTCCATAGCTATTTAGTGCATTCTACGTACACTGGGTTGCCGAGACTGATCGTGAATAACACTGTGGCTAGTACAGTCGTTAGTACAATCGATCAGTTGTAAAGCAATTCCTTCTGCCCAAGTGTGACTGGCAAGGACACGGTCCACTTTCAGTGCTACATGCACGCTGCTGAGCAAACCTACATCCTGGTGCCCACAGGGCGCAATCATAGTATTTGCCATCGTCTCGGCCCGCGACGAGAGATAGCTGAAAGCGCGCGACGGATGAACCCCCGGAAACCATGCGGTCGCTTCAGCCGTGTGGCGCCGTGGTCGTCCTCATCAGGAGCTGCGTCGTAAGAACGCCAAACAATTCGACCAATCCAAATTTCGATGTTCATCCCAAAGTAGGATCAATGAACGTGCAAGTTCAGGCAAGTCGTTTGGAGCGATTGTGCGCTCATCCACAAATACTATGCCAGCATGGGTTTCCTTTAACTCCGCTCAACTTGGAGGAGCCTTGGAATAGTGCGCTGATCATAGGTCACCAGCGTGAGAGCCTGGTGCGGATCGATGGGCGCGATCTGGACGCATTCGAGTTCGTCTATGCGCGTGCCGCCGACCGTAGGCTGTTTCGAGTTATCGACGGACCGGCCGCCGGGACCGCTTGCGTCTGATCGCCCGCAAGGAGCACGGGACGTCGTTCACGACTAAGGATGCAGGGGAGACGTTTGGGGTTACCGACAGACAGGCACGACGAATCCTCACACAGTGGGAGCATATCGGGGCGTTGGTGGAAACGGAGCGGGGTAGGTACATGTTGGAAGGACATATTTTCGAAGCCGCTGCGCGCGTTCGGAACGCGGCCGCGACATGAGCGGGTCTATGCCCGAATGTCAAAAATGTCCTATTACTACGAATTAACGGGCCTCTCTAACTGAACTTCCACGAGGGATTGCAAGTGGCAGTTCCGCCCATAGCCGACTACACGTCAGCGTGGATGCTAAATACTGCGGCGCTCAGGGGATGTATCCGGCTGTAGGACCGAACGGCTGCTGGCGACGCGAACGGGCTTGCGGGCAGAATGCCAACCGAAAGGGGCGCAGTTTAGGCTGGCTGGTTGTTGTGCGCAGCTAGAGCTGTCCGGTTTTTCTTGATGACGCGTCGGTTCTTGCGCAGCGTGCGTCCGCGACCGCTGCAAGAGAGCCTACGTTGCGGCGGCCGCGGCTATTTATAGACGCCCGAGGTCCAAACCGGGCAGGCCTGGGGGCTGAGTGCGCCTGTCGATCCGGAGCCCACTCTTACTTCAATGGGACGTGCTGATCCATGATTCGCGTTCCCACAGCGTGGAATCCATGTTCCTATTGCAATGTCGTGCCCTCGGCGGTGATGTTGAAGCCGGCGGTGCTCACGACGATGTCGATTTGGGCGAACCGCCACCTGCTATATGGAGCAGGTTGGCCGAAATTTGTCAAGACGAAAAAGTAGGTAAGCCCCGGCGACAGACCGTCGGGGTAAGTGAATGTGGCCTGGCCGGTGCAATCCGAATTCACCGAGTAAGTGCCCACCGCGGGTCTCCAGTCGACAGGCGGCACTGCGCCATTCAAGATGACGTGGTCCACCGAAGTCAGATTCCCGCTGCCGTCAAAGTGGGTCACATTCACCCCATTGGCTGGGCCGGCTTGTGGCCCAGCTACGATTGCTCCGGTGATCCTGATTGAGTAGTACCCAAGCAGGCTGTAGTTGGAACAAGTCAGTTGCGCATGGGCCGGGACCGCCGAAACTGCTCCCAGGACCAATAGAACCGCTCCTAGATGTCTTACGAGTTTCATATGAAGTCTCCTCTTTCCGGGCGACCTGTTTGGCTGCCCAGGTCGATCATCGTCTTTGCGAGCCCGACTCTCAATTCCCAGACTGTGGAATCCGGCTTCCCTCCTCATGGACTGTGGGTTCCCCTATAATAGGCTGAGAACTACGGACTTACATGCCCGCGTTCCCTGTGCGGCGGCGGAAAGAATAAGTGGACACAGCGGGAGATTCGCCAACGATTCGGTTCGGAGTCTTCGAAATCAACCTCCGCACAGGCGAATTGCGGAAAGCCGGCCGGAAGATCCGAATCCAGGAGCAGCCCGTGTGCGTGCTGGTTTCGCTTCTCGAACGTCCGGGCGAGCTGGTGACGCGCGACGAATTGCGCCAGAAGGTCTGGCAATCTGACACTTTCGTCGACTTCGACGCGGGCCTGAACAAGGCGATCAACAAGATTCGTGACGTCTTGGACGATTCCGCGGCATCGCCACGGTTTATTGAAACGCTGCCGAAGCGCGGGTACCGCTTCATTGCGCCCATTGAAAAGATTGCTCCACAGCGGGAGGCGCCTCGAACCGTAGAACAGATCGGGGCGAAGATCGCGAAATGGGCCGCCGCGATCGCCGTGCTTCCTTTCGCCAACATGAGCACGGACAAAGAGAACGAGTACTTCAGCGACGGCCTCTCGGAAGAAATCATCAACGCTCTCACCAAAGTGCCCGGCCTGCGAGTCATTGCCCGCACTTCGGCATTCCGGTTTCGCGGCGAACAGGATCTGCGCAAAGTCGGCGAGGTGTTACAAGTTGACACAGTGCTCGAAGGCAGCGTGCGCAAGATCGGAAATCGGCTCCGGATCACGGCTCAGCTTATCAATGCGGCCGATGATTCGCACATTTGGTCGGAGCGCTACGACCGCGAGCTGACGGACGTGTTCGCCATTCAGGACGAAATTTCCGCAGCGGTAGTGGACCAACTGAAGGTGAGCCTGGGACGCCCGGCCGAAGCCAAGCGCCCCACGCCGAAGCTGGGGGCTTATGAGGCGGTTCTGGAGGGGCGTTTCCACTGGTACAGGTTCACGCCAGCGGACCTGGCGAAGGCGCTGGAATGCTTCGAAAGAGCCATCGCCATTGATCCTGAGTATGCAGAGGCTTACGTCGGTCTGGCCCACTACTACGTGCAGATGGCCTACCTAGGACGGGCCGACCCAAGAACAGTGTTGCTCAAGGCCAAAGCAGCGGCCGAGCGAGCCACGGAGGTGGATCCGGCTTTGGCGGTAGCACACGCGGCTTTAGCGCAGGTAGTCCTTTGGTCCGAGCATGCCTGGCTGGAAGCCGAGCGGCATTTCCGAGGCGCACTGGCTCTGGGGCCGGTGCCGTGCTTAGTTCGCGCCGGCTACGGCGCCTTATATTTGCGCCCCGTTGGACGCCTGCCGGAGGCTTTGTCGGAAATCGATCTGGCTCTCGAACAAGACCCGCTGTCGCCGCTGTTCCGAACCGAACAAGCCAGGGTGCTGGTCTGCCAAAAGAGGTACGACGAAGCCGCGGAATCCTTCAGGCGGGCATTGGATATCAACTCCGATTTTCTTCTTGCACTGCATGGATTGGCGCTATTGCGGGCTTACCAGCAGCGGTCTGAGGAAGCCCTGGCTTTGGTCAAGCATGCAATTCAAATTCACGGCCGATGGTCCCGTACGCTTTTCCCGCTTGGAATTGTGCACGCCGTGACAGGCCATACCAGCGAAGCTCGGCGCGTATTAGATGAGTTACTCGAATTGAGCAGAGCAGGTTATGTGCCCGCGGCCGGCGTGGCTGAGATCTACGTGTCCTTGGGGGAGATAGACGCCGCCTTTGAGTGGGCGGATAGGGCCGTTACTCAACGCGATCCCATGATTTTAGCTATTCAGATCAGCCCCCTCTTCGATCGGCTCCGCTCTGACCAGCGTTACCCGGTGATGCTGCGAAAAATGAATCTGGCCTGAACCGCAGTCCCATTTGCAGATTGCCATTGAGGACCACCCGTGGTTCGATGGGTTGGTCCTGGGTGACCGCGCCCTCGGAAGTTATCCTCGCCCATAGAGTATGAAAATGTGTTGTCTTCGCGTGCGATCCGAGTTTCTTCAGCAATGTGGACGGAGCAATGAACTTGATATTGCAGCCCCAAATTCGCCGGAGTGGCTTGCCGCAAAACTTAGCCTTTTTGAGAATCCCGAAACTTACCCTTTGCGAGATACGCCACAGTCCGACACGAGGCCGGTTCGCCTAGTCTGTTATTCTTGGGCTCCGGGCGTCATCCGAATGTCAACGCACCGGTGACAGGCCCGATGGAA
>Ga0182015_10004595_pt1 | contig 14767 bp, 8 predicted proteins | sample 712P3MmetaG_FD_120478 | JGI IMG/M metagenome (GOLD analysis project Ga0182015, IMG submission 120478) | Permafrost microbial communities from Stordalen Mire, Sweden - 712P3M metaG | ecosystem: Environmental > Terrestrial > Soil > Wetlands > Permafrost | place: Sweden: Stordalen | collected...
GAATTGCTCTCAGTGAACATTGCCGGTGACATTTTCTCTAACCGAAAGAAGCGCGAACAACTTCTCGGCCGCTCAACAGAGGGGCCTGCCGATCCTGTTGAATCCGAATGGAAGCGCAGAGACGGTAGCAGTATCAAGGTGCGGCTTAGTGCCCAGGAAGTTGTGTGCGATCAGGGGCAAATGGACGTCTATGAAGTGATCGTCGAGGATGTTACCAAGCAGCGTGAACTGGAAGATCATTTGCGCCGGCTGGCAGCGAGCGATCCGCTGACCGGGCTTGCGAATTATCGGCATCTCATCGACGCCTTGGACAAGGAAATTAGGCGTTCCAATCGCACCGGGAGGGAATTCGCATTGCTGTTGTTCGACATGGACGGTCTGAAACAGCTCAATGATAGCTATGGCCATCTGACCGGTAGCCAGGCTCTTTGCCGGACTGCTGACGCGCTGACCCTGTTCTGCCGCGATATCGATACCGCAGCGCGTTTCGGCGGCGATGAATTTGCGCTTTTGCTTCCCGAAACCGGTGCGGAAGCTGCACACTCGGTCGCACGCCGCATCAGCAGCAGCATTGCCGAAGATAGCAACGGTCCGCGCATCTCCGTCAGCGTCGGCGTCGGCGTTTTCCCGCGAGATGGAGAAACCGTCGAATCACTTGTCTCCGCGGCTGATGCCGCCATGTACGCCATGAAGCGGCAGCGCAAGCAAATAGAGTCGCTAGATTAGGTTCGCGCACGTAAGTAGTTCCTTTCGTTGTCCGGCCAAGTCCGAATTCGACAAAAATTTTCTTGCCGAAGCTTGCAAGGTCGCTATCGATCTCATTCGCGGATATATTCTAAGGTTCCTGAATTTGGGCTATTCCGTTTGCAATCCTCTTCTGCGGCTTTGTGACAAATGGGAACACGCACACAAGTCGGAATTGTAGGCGCCGGGCCCGCCGGCCTGATGCTTTCACATCTGCTCCACCTTGCTGGAATCGAGTCCGTAATTCTTGAATCCGCCACCCGCGAATACATCGAGTCCCGCATTCGCGCCGGAGTGTTGGAGCAGGGGACCGTCGACCTTTTGACGGAAACGGGTGTCGGTGATCGATTGCAGCGCCAGGGCTTGTTTCACGGCGGCGTCGAACTGCGTTTCGATGGCCGCGGCCATCGCATCGACTTTCGCGAATTGACCGGCGGCAAAGGCGTTGTGATTTACGCCCAGCACGAAGTCATCAAGGATTTGGTCGCTGCCCGTCTAGCCGCAAACGGCAAAATTGTCTTCAATGCTTCCAACGTCGAAGTCGATGGTTTCGACGGAACTCACCATGTGCCTCACCCGCGGATTCGCTACGAACTACATGGCGAGAAACAGGACCTCCAATGTGATTTCATCGCTGGTTGCGACGGCTTTCACGGCGTCTGCCGCCCGTCCATTCCTGAAGGGGTCATCACTGAGTACGAGAAAATTTATCCATTTGGCTGGCTGGGAATTCTGGCTCTGGCCCCGCCGTCCTCGCATGAACTCATATACGCTCATCACGAACGCGGATTCGCGCTTCTGAGCATGCGCTCGCCGGAAATCAGCCGCCTGTACCTGCAATGCTCGCCGCAGGAAGACCTTTCAGAATGGCCAGACGAGCGCATCTGGGAAGAACTTCAACTGCGGTTCGAAACCTCCAGCAATTGGAAGCTCATCGAAGGTCCGATCCTGCAAAAAAGCGTCACCGGCATGCGCAGCTTTGTCGCCGAGCCTATGCAGTTTGGCAGGCTTTTTCTGGCGGGTGATTCCGCACACATCGTTCCTCCTACTGGAGCTAAGGGGCTCAACCTTGCCGTTGCGGATGTAAGAGTGCTTGCGCGTGCTTTGGCCGATCACTACGCGCATGGCAAGATGGATTTGCTAAACAAATATTCGGAAATTTGCCTGCGACGCGTCTGGAAGGTGCAACGCTTCTCCTGGTGGATGACTTCGATGCTTCATCGCCACTCGTCCGATAATCCCTTTGACGAACGCCGTCAACTCGCCGAGTTGGAGTACGTGACCAGTTCGCGCGCCGCTGCTCAGACTCTCGCCGAAAACTACGTTGGCCTCCCGATGGACATCGATTAACCCGCTACATTAGACCTCCATTAAAATAACGTAAAAGCCTTACCAATCAATTATCCCAACGCCCTATAAATCCTCTCGACCTTCCAGACCTTCATGACGTGCACATGGCACAGCAGGATTTGAATGGCAAGGTAATCGTGATCACCGGGGCCTCCAGCGTGGGCGGCTGGCAGAAAAAGAATTAAACCGGTACGATCGAACGGATTCGAAAACGATTCGTAAAATTAGCGCCGGATAAACGCCGATGGATACCGATAGATCTTTGCGAGAACATCTCGTCAAATTACTCCAAGGTGGTGAAGCTCACGCGACCTTCGACCATGCCGTCAAGAATATGCCGACCGCGCTTCAGGGAAAGACACCCAAAGGCGCAGAGCACTCGCCATGGCAAGTGCTCGAACATCTTCGCATAGCACAATGGGACATTCTTGAGTTCGCCATCGACCCGAAACACAAATCTCCTAAATGGCCGGACGAATATTGGCCAAAAGATCCCGAACCGCCAGATGATCAGGCTTGGGAACAGAGCGTGAAATCATTTCATGCCGATATGAAAAGATTCATCGCGCTTCTCAACGACAAATCAACGGACCTCTTTGCGAAAATTCCTCACGGCGACGGACAGACCATATTGCGGCAAGCGTTGGTGGCCGCCGACCACAATGCCTATCATCTAGGCGAGTTAGTCTTGCTCCGCCGACTGCTCGATGCCTGGAAAGCATAACCAACCGGTTCCTGAGTCCGTACCGACCACCACCGTCGTTGTGTCACCCCCAAATGGATACACGTGGTCCTCGCTTATAGCAGCTCACCGCTGTCAGAAGCGAGTAACTCGCGCCGATGCCCTTGAAAGACCTTACTGCGTGCCGATTTTTACCACGCTGTCGGGAACGTTCCATCCTCGGATACCCAATGCCATAGGCTTTGTTTCGCGGGACGCCGCTGATTCGATGTCGATTTCTTTCGTTTCTCCGGGCAACAGCGAAACATAATTGTCGCCATAGTACGCAGGCAATATTCGCGTGTGCCCGTCACTCCCCACCAGCGTCAGCTTCGTTTCTATGGCCGCGGAAGTTCCACTATTTTGCAGATGAACATGAATATTCACCATGTCACCGCTGCGCTTTCCCTTGGCTGTGACCTCGACCTGCGCGGACGGCAGACGATTCAGTGCGCGATAATCTGCGCTTTCGCCGCCAATCCAATAAAAATTGTCCGAAACCAGTTTCCCTGCGCTGTCATGCATCTCCAGCTTCACCAGCGCCATTTTGCCTTTGAGTTGCGGCGCTAAGTCCAACGTGAACGCCTCGATCACCCCCGGCGGCGCATCCTTCTTTTCTTCACGTTCATTCAATAATTTGTTATCCAGCGAAAAAACCCTCGCGTGTACCACGAGACCGGTTGCCGCCGTTGGCAGGGAATTCGCTATCTGCACCTGAAAAGTTGTGGGATCCAACTGCACATGCAACGGCTCGCTCGCCTTTTTCACGGCATAGTACGACGCCTGCGTATCGTAATCCGAACTCAATATCTGCCAGGTAGAGCTCGGCCACGCCGGCTGGGTCATCCATAGCATGCGTCCCGTGTTGGGCGCCCATAGATGCGCGTTCATGCCCTCGAAGATCGCCCTGTGCTGCACGTAATTTAGCATCTGCGCCTTGCGCTCAAAGTCCTCCAGGCTGGTTCCGGCTCCAAACTCTCTCTCCATCTCGGCCATGAAGGGGGCCATGTCGCCATTTCCACCCATGTGCCAATCGTGATACGCCCAGGCATCGCTTAGGGGCCAAAGATCTTGCTCGGGAAGCCACATCTTCCACATCTCCAAGGTAGGGAAGGATGGTGTGCCCGTTTCCACGGAGAACCCGTGGTTCAGCATCGTGAAATATAGTTTGGGATCCACGTATTTATAGGGCCCGCTGTTTTGCAAGTTCACCTGATTTGAGGTAGGCGTGTAATATCGCGTGCCGTCCAGCGTTCGAATTAACTCGTCTAGTCCTTCGTTCAAAGTCGGCTGCGGTACCCCCTCGTTGCGCCCGCACCAGATCGCAATGGACGGGTGATTGCGGAAACGCAGGATCGTGTCGCGTGCATTCTCGAGGAACAGTTGAGGATCTTCCGGTTCCACGTTGTAGGATTGCGTGGAAGCCCAGAAGTCATTCCAGACCAGCAGTCCGTACTCGTCAGCAAGATCGAAGAATACTTCTTCTGTGCTCTGTCCCACCCAGTTTCGAATGATGTTGAGATTAGCGTCACGGTGCAGTCGGAAATACGGCTCCAGTTTTTCGCGTGAAACACGCTTGCGCGAATCATCCATACCCCAACTGCCGCCGCGTGCGGCGATGCGTACTCCATTCACGCGAATCGTCAGAAACGGTGACGCGCGTACATCCTCGACGGCCTTCACCGCCGCAGATTTCTCCGCTCCTGGTCTCAACGAAGCCACCCACCACTTCCATCCCTCCTTCCATTCCGGCGGGAAAATACTGGGATAAGGATCTCCGTTGGGAATATTGCGGATCCCTTCATGCGTGATGTCCACGATCTTTTCATTCTTTTCGCGCGCGGCCGTAGGGGAATAGTCCACCCGTCGTAGGTGCCCCGTGCTATCCAGCAGACTGATCTCGTACGTTATCTCGCGGATGCCGAATCGTACGCGCTTCGAATCGGATAACTTGCCGCCTTCAGAAAAAGCTAAATTCAGCGCATACAGCTCCGGCTTTCCGTAGCCGTTGGGCCACCACAATCGCGGGTTTTTTACAGTCAGTTGGCTGAATTCCGCGGGTGTCAACTTCACTTCGTTTGCCCCCGGCTTTAAAGACACGTTCTTAGTCACCGCAACGTTTTCGAAAGAAGCCGTGAGCGCTCCACTCACATCCCGCAACGAATCGTTCAGCAGCGGAACACTGATTTCCACCTCGGCCTGCTGGATATCCGGCAAAGGAAGCTTTGTAACCACTTGAGCATCGCCGAGACGCACCATACCGGTGGATCTCAACACCACCTGCTGCCAGATGCCCGTGTCTCTATCGCGAATGGCAGGAATCCAGTCCCATCCTTCCGTATCGACAAACGTCGGACCATCCAGACACAACGCGCCGCCGTTTTCACCGGGACCCGCTTTGATGCTCTGCTCGTGGGGAATTCCCGGATGAGGCGGAGGAGAAACGCGTACTGCCAGCACATTTTTCTGCCCAAATTTGATTACGTCGGTTACGTCAAATGTCCCGCGTATGAATGCGCCTTTTATCGTCCCCAGGGACTTCCCATTCAGCCAGACCGCCGCGACATAATTAATTCCTTCAAACGTCAGTGTAAGTCGCCGGTTTTGCCAATCGTTTGCCGCGTCGAATTCCGTCCGGTACCAGTAATCCTGCTTGTTTAAGCTCTCGGGAATCGCAAGATTATTCAGACCGAAGTCGGGATCAGGATATACGCCTTGATCCACCATCGTGGTTAAGACTGTGCCTGGCACGGTCGCTGTCCACCAGTCCTTGGCCGAGAATGCAGGTTGAGAGATTACCTCACCCGCCTCGCTGACCTCCGGCGCCGGACGCAACTCCCATCGTCCCGCCAGTGTCCACTCATTCTTTACATCCGTTTCAATTTGAATGCCCGACGAGCTTCCCGGAGAAGCGATCGCTGCCTTCATGGGTTTGGAGAACGGCGCTTTCGAGTGCGGCATGCTGGCTGGATCCTGCGGCGCGCGGTACCCGGCTTGTTGCTGGGTCTGGAAGGGCCAGGGCTTCGAAGCTTCTTCAAACAAAACAGTCTGAAAATCTGGGGCCTTATCAAAAGTGTCTTTGACTTCATTGTCGTTCAGCCCCCGTCTCAGAATCGTGAGGCCGGCAATTTTGCCACCGAAGTGTACCCCGTCAGGCCATGGAGAACTGGGAGGCGCTAAAACTACCCAACCATTTACTGCGCCCAGGTCGAGTTTTCCGCTCGCGACCCGCCTGCCCTCCACAAATAAATGAAAATCTCGGCCGTCAAAGGCAGCCGCAACAAAATGCCATTTGCCCGGACCCAACGCCACATCGGCCGATAGCGTGTTGTCTCTGCCTGCCCACAGAACTATCTTTTTCCCATCCGTACCCAGGTACCGCGAATACTCGCCGTCCGGTTCGCCCAGTCCTGCGATCGCGCTCAAGGCCTTAGGGTCCTCGTCCATGTAGATCCACGCATAAAGCGTCCACGGAGAGTCCGCGCGCGTGACCGTATCGTTCTTCACCAGAGGTTTCTTTAGGCCCTCGCCATCCGGCAGGAAAACTCCATTATATGGTCCGTAATACGGTGGGTCATTCGTGGGAATTACGGTTTGTGCGGCAATCTCTCCGGAGAATGACAAAAATGTAGCTACGAACACGACAATTGCTCTCATCAAGCTCACCTTGCCTGGGGTAGAGAACAGACCGCAAGCATACTGTGACAAGAATCACTCCCTAGCAAGCTTTCTGTCGCTGGAATCTTTGAACGACACGGGGTGAAAAAATGATTGCAGGCGTTGGAATATTTCGAATTTTATGCGCTGATCGGAATCGCCAAGACGTCTTCTATGGTTGAAAAAAGATCTCCGACGTTCAGTGGCTTCGTGAGGTACGCGTCCATCCCCGCCGCGAGGCACGCTTCTCGATCTCCCGTCAACGCGCGTGCGATCATGGCAATAATTGGAACGTGATTTTTGCTTTCTGATTCACTCCTGCGAATCGCCAGCGTTGCCTCCAAGCCGTTCATTTCCGGCATTTGGATATCCATCAGGATCAAGTCAAACCTGCCGTCTTCCATCTCCGTCAGAGCAGTTCTGCCGTTCTCGGCTGCCGTTACGACACGTCCTCTTTTTTCCAACAAGCGAGTGGCCAGAATCTGATTCACGCGATTGTCTTCTACCAGCAGGATTTTCAGTTTTCCACGGTTCTCTCGCAGCGAATGCACGGTAACCACTGCGGCTTTTTCCGCCTTAGGTGGCGACGCCGGCACGATCAAAGTTGCCTGACTCTTACTGCGGCTTTGCGGGATCGGTGATCACCGCAGTGCTGGCCGAACCCCAACATGTTGAGTTCATTCACGAGCTGCAGTTCAAAACTGATCTGAAAATGAAGGCCGAGCCCTGCACGGAGATGTTTGGGGTAAGATCTCCAGTGAAGCCTCGTGGAGACCCAATGTTGGCATCCGGGAAAATGGTTGGGTTTGTTCCCACCAAAGACTATGAAAAGGCGCGGACGTTTTATGAAGCAAAATTGGGATTCGATTTTGTAAGCCTCGATCAGTTCGCGTTGGTTATGCGCGCAGGCGGACACATGATCCGCATAGTGAAAATGCCGAACTTCACGCCGCTCCAAGGAACCATCCTGGGCTGGGAAGTTGAAGATGTGGCGTCGGTCGCTGGTTGGCTACAGGATCGCGGCGTAACCCTCGAAAAGTATCCGTTTGTGCAAGACCGCGAGCTGGGGATTTGGACAACTCCGAACGGCGACAAAGTGGCGTGGTTCAAAGATCCCGACGGCAACGTTCTCTCCATCAGCCAGCACCACTAGCCAGCGGACTTCGCGAACCGCACTCTTCAAATCCGCGATATTACCAATAGATAAAGAAGGCTGAGAGCTGCTAGGTTACCACCTAACATCCGCATTGAACCTATCGCCCTCGAAAGATGCAGTTGTTGGCAAAATAAGACCTCCAGCCATTCCGCATCCGGTTCTAACTGCAAGTATCTCGAAGCCCGCCCCAACGAAAGGAGCACCATGACTAAATTCACGGAGCACGTACCCCTGGCAGGAAGCGAAAGACTGCCGATGCCCGGCGCCAAGCCTGTCGGCGCAGCAAATCCCAACGAACAGCTGCAGGTAACCGTTCTGCTGAAGTCCAACGCTACCCAGCAGGCTCGCCAGAGCGCCATGCGCACACTAACCAGCCAGGCGCCCGCACAACGCAAACACCTCAGTCACGAGGAGTTCGCAAAAACCCGCGGAGCAGCCGCGGCGGACATTGAAAAAGTCACGGAGTTTGCTCATCAATACGGACTAACCGTCGTCAGATCGGACGCAGAGCGACGCTCGGTTATTTTAGCCGGCACGGTCGCCAACTTTAGCCGGGCATTTCAGGTGGAACTTTCCACCTTTCAACATCCCACTGGAACGTACCGCGGCCGTACCGGCGCGATCAACATTCCGCGTGAGCTCGGCGGCATTGTCACCGCGGTCCTGGGTCTGGATAATCGCCCTCAGGCCACGCCGCACTTTAGAATCAAACATGCCGCCGGCACTACGCACGCGCGTGCGCCACAAGCTGCCGGCAGCTTTACTCCGCCGCAGATCGCGTCGTTGTACGATTACCCTGCGAGCGGCACTGGCAAAGGCGAGTGCATCGCGCTGATCGAGTTGGGGGGAGGGTACAAGGCTGCCGATGTGCAACACTACTTCACCAGCATTTTAAAGGTCACTCCGCCGAGTGTACAGGCAGTTTCCGTTGACGGCACCCAGAATTCCCCGACGGGGGAAGCTAACGGGCCTGACGGGGAAGTGATGCTCGACATCGAAGTGGCCGGAGGCATCGCGCAACAAGCAAACGTTGCCGTCTACTTTACTGCTAATACCGATCAAGGTTTTTATAACGGCATCTCCACCGCGCTCCACGACACCACCAACCACCCTTCGGTTATCTCCATCAGTTGGGGAGGCCCGGAATCGAGCTGGACCCAGCAATCGCTGACGGAATTCAACACCTTGCTGGAGGACGCCGCAACTTTGGGCGTGACCGTTTGCGTCGCGTGCGGTGATAACGGCTCGACCGACGGAGTTACCGACGGCTTACAACACGTGGACTTTCCAGCCTCCAGTCCGTACGCCCTGGCTTGCGGTGGCACCCGCCTAACCGCGTCCGGCGGCAGCATCACCGGCGAAGTTGTTTGGAACGAACTTTCCAAGAACGAGGGAGCGACAGGCGGGGGCATTAGCGCTATATTTCCGAAACCCGATTATCAGGCGAACGCCAAAGTTCCTGTCTCCGTCAATTCTGGAGGCTTCGCCGGCCGAGGCTTGCCGGACGTAGCTGGCGATGCCGACCCTGAAACCGGCTACGATGTTTACGTGGATGGGCAACCCACTGTCATCGGCGGCACCAGCGCCGTCGCGCCCCTATGGGCAGCTTTGGTGGCGCGCATAAACCAAATTGTCGGAAAGCCCCTCGGCTTCCTGAATCCGACCCTCTATCAAAATGCTGGTGCAGGCGCTTTCCATGACATCACTAACGGCAATAATGGCGCTTACGCTGCTGGCGCAGGCTGGGATGCTTGCTCTGGTCTAGGCAGCCCCAATGGCACAGCCATTGAAGGAGTGCTATCTGGACAACCAGCATCCAAGTCTTCTTCGGCAAAACGGTAGCTGTTATCACTAACAATTGACGGTAAAAACCAGGGAGCGCCAATCTGCGATTGGTGTCTCGCAGGCACATTGGGCGGCATTTCTGTGCAATTGCGCGCCAGTCTGTGTAAAAGCTCCAAAAAGTCCGCCGAAACTGGGCTACCGGGATAGATCCAGCGAGCCCTTTAGTCGTATGTCTCGTGAGGATGCCCCCACCAGCACGTCAAATTTGCCCGGCTCCGCCACCCAATCTTTCTTCTCTGTGCTGTAATACGCCATCGCGCTCTTATCAAGGGCGAAACGCACGCTCGTCGAAGCACCCGGCGCCAGCTCTACCCGGCGGAATCCTTTCAACTCTTTAATCGGTCGGTCCACGCTCGAGTGTTCTGGATGCACATAGAGCTGCACCACTTCCGCCCCAGAGCGCTTTCCCTCGTTCGTCAGCTTCATGCTCACTTCAAACGTCGGCCCGCTGGCACCTGTACGTGGCGTGATTTTTAGATCGCTGTAAGCGAACCTGGTGTACGACAAGCCGAACCCGAAAGGATATTGCGGCGCGACATCATGTTTGTCGAAATAGCGGTAACCAACGTAGATCCCTTCGGCGTATTTAACGTGCAAATTTTCTCCCGGATAATTTCCATAGGCTGGCGACTGTTTGAAATCATTGATAAATGAGAAGGGAAGTTTGCCCGAAGGATTCACGTCCCCAAACAACACATCCGCAATCGCATGTCCGATTTCTTCTCCGCCAAACCATGCGTCCAGAATGGCCGGAACCTCGTTCACCCATCGGCTGACGTTGACCGGCCCTCCGGCGTTAAAAATCACCACCGTATTGTGGTTCGCTTTGGCAATCGCTTGAATCAATTCATCCTGGCCAGCCGGCAAATCAAGTGTCTTGCGATCAAAGTCTTCGGACTCTATGCCAGGTCCATTCCCAACCAGCACAATCGCTGCATCCGCTTTCGCTGCAAGGGCGACAGCTTCCCTCCTTAGTTGATCGCGAATCTCCGCTGTATCTTTGCTGGCATCCTCGCCCTCCATGGAAACGCCGAGTGCGTAACCGACTTGGATGGTCCCCGCTCTTTCCTTGATCCCGTCCAGCGGCGTCACCGCGAACTTGTATTTCACCAGCGAGCTGCCACCTCCTCCTGTTCTGGCCACCTCTGCGCTTGGTCCGATCACCGCAAGCGTCTTGATCTTGGCAGCATCGATGGGAAGCACATTTCCGGCATTCTTGAGCAGCACGATACTCTCTGCCGCCCCGCGCCGGGCCGTAGCCCGTTGCGCCGGAGTATCAATCGCTTGCGGCGTAGTAGCACTCCCCGACCGATCGAAAACTCCGCTGACAAACATGACCCGCAAAATCCTGGTTACGTTATCGTCCAGAGTTTCTTTGGAAATTCGGCCTGCCTTCACCTCTGGCAGAACTTTCTCGGGCGACAACCAATCTCCGCCGTTTCCTGCCGCCTTCGTATCCTCTTGTGCCAGCCACGATCTGGCCGGATCTCCGCCGGGCATTTCCACATCCATCCCAGCGTTCACCGTGGCTGCCGTGCTGTAGGTACTTCCCCAATCCGAAACCACAAAACCCTTAAAGCCCCAATTCCGTTGCAGCGTATCTTTCAGCAGAAACGGATTCTCCGCGCAATATTGTCCGTTTACTTTCTGATAGGCCGACATTACCGACCAGACCCCCGCCTCCTGCACCGCCGCCTTAAACGCCGGCATGTAAATTTCGTTCAGCGTCCGTTCATCAATCGCTTCGTCCACGCGATGGCGTTCAAATTCCTGGTTGTTGGCGTCAAAGTGTTTCACGGTGGCAATCACGCCCTCGCCCTGCACGCCTTTGATATACGCAACACCCATGCGCGCCGCCAGATACGGATCCTCTCCGTAGCCTTCGAAGTTTCTTCCCCATAAGGGCACGCGCTGAATATTCACCGTGGGGCCCAGAATCATGTCTCGCCCGATCGCTCGCATCTCCTGTCCTACCGCTTGCCCTACACTTTGCGCCACCGCCGGATCCCAGGTAGCCGCCACGGCGATCCCCGCCGGGAAGGCTGTGCTCGTAAAGGGATCGGGTTCCGCTTTCGTTTTAGCCGAGGGTCCCCTCCATGACCTTATTCCTATCGGTCCATCAGACATCTTGATCGCCGGAATCCCCAATCGCGGAATCGCAACCGTCTCCATCCAGTTGGCTCCAGCCAAAAGGCTGACTTTCTCCTCCACGGTCATGCGCCCGAGTAGGTCCCGCACACGCTCATCAGCGTGCAGTTTTGTATTCTTGTAAGCAGCGTTTGAGGGGATTTGTTGAGATCCCGAGTCCTGAGATCGGCCCGGGCTGATCCCTGCAAGTAAAGCGGCAAACGCCACCACAAAAATTGCGCCCAACGTGAAGATATTTCTGGCTTTCAGGTAATTGCGATGGTTCACGGTCGTCGTCCTCGCTGAAAACACGCTGCATCCTACACAACGGCAAGTCGCCGTGCAACGAATGTTCGAACCGGACTCCCGGCTCACTTAGACTTGTGGGTCATCGGTACTGGAGTGGCGCGAGTTCCTTGCGAATACGTCCAAACTCCTAGTTCAACGGATAGCAATCAAGATCATTCGCAAACTTCATCGAACCCGAGTAGCGCTTCTTGATTTCACTTTCCGTCTGACTCTCATTTCCCAGCGTTCGCAGCATTCGATGTGACAAAACCAGGCTCTTCACATGCGCGTCCGCAGCAATCTGCCCGATCACTGATGGCGGCATGTGCAGGCGTCGCTCCACGCCTGTAACGCCTTCTGGCACCGCATTGTGTGCAATAAACAGGTCGGCGTTGTTCGCTAACTGCACTAAGCCTTGGCCCTCGCCGTTAGTGTCTCCGCTGAATACCAGAACCTTACCGTTAATTTCAACGCGCCATGCCAGCGAAGGAAATGCGCCGTGAATCACGCGCACTGCCGACAAGGTGAAATCGCCGTTACGAAAAACCACGGTGGGAGTCGTACTTCCCGCCACGCTGTGCGGCTGCATTAGGTAGCTTCCGCCTTCTCCCGGCACTAGCAGTTCGCTCAGATATCGATAGGCTCCATGCTTGTCTCCGAACAAATCGGATACGAATTCCACCGTGGAGGGCATGAAATCATTTCCCTCCGGTCCATAGATCGGAAGCGCCCGCTTTCGATCTTCAAACCACGATGATTTGATCAGCGCCGCAAAGTCGCCGCTGTGATCGACGTGGAAGTGCGAGAACAACAGCACGTCGAGCTGCGAAATTTGCGCCCCGCTCTCTCCAAAGCGCAGCGCGCTTCCTCCGCCCGCGTCTACTAAGACTCGCGCTCGTCCGTCGTCCCACACCAGATAGCTACTCGAAGCGCGTTTGTCTTGTAATTCTGGCCCTCCGGAGCCAAGCACTTGGACAGCGATGCCGTGTGCCCCACACGATTGTGCGTTAGCCGCTGTAGCAAAGCCGCAGCCGACCAACCAACTCAGAAACGAAAGGGAATAAGCAGCCTTCAAAAATCGGCCACAAAATATTCTATGCGTCATCACTCTTCCTCCCTGCCAGATAACTCTCGGCAAGACTCCAACTCTCTCTCCTTGTGATCAGAGATCCGCCTCTCGAGACGCCAAGGATATGTTAGGCTGTCGCGCGCCGCCTCAGAAATCCTTTTTGACTCGGGAGCATTCATGAATAAGTTGCTTCTCCTTCTGGTGATCGCGTCCGCTTGTTTTGCCGCAGAATCTCCCAACCAAGCCGATGTAAAGCGCTGGGAGCGCGAAGCCGGCAACGTCACCATCGTCCGCGATGACTGGGGCATCGCCCACATCCATGGAAAAACCGATGCGGACGCGGTCTTCGGAATGGAGTATGCCCAGGCCGAGGATGACTTCAATCGCGTGGAAACCAATTACCTCAATGCCATGGGCCGGCTCGCGGAAGCGGAAGGAGAATCCAAAATTTATCAAGACCTCCGTATGAAGCTCTTCATCGATCCGGCAAAATTAAAAATCGAATACGCGCAAAGCCCCGCGTGGCTGAAATCTTTGATGGACGCTTTTGCCGACGGCTTGAACTTTTATCTTTACAAGCATCCCACTGTAAAGCCGAGAGTGATTACGCGATTTGAGCCGTGGATGGCGCTTAGCTTCACGGAGGGAAGCATCGGTGGTGACATCGAAGACATTGATTTGAAACAAATCGAGGCCTTCTACGGCGGCAGGGGTTCCGCCATTCCTCAAAATACCACGGGTGAGAGCGAGCCCGCCGAACCCACGGGCTCCAATGGTTTTGCCATCGCGCCAGCCAATACCGCCGCCCACCACGCCCTGCTGCTGATCAATCCTCACACTTCCTTTTACTTTCGCTCCGAGCTGCAAATGTCTAGTGACGAAGGACTGAACGTCTATGGCGCGGTCACCTGGGGCCAGTTTTTCGTATATCAGGGCTTCAACGATCGCGTTGGCTGGATGCATACCTCCAGCGGCGTAAACGCCATCACTCGCTATCTGGAAACGGTAGGGAAGCAAGGGGACAAATTCTTCTACAAATATGGAAACCAGCAAAAGCCCGTGGAGGCAAAAGAAATCACCGTGCCTTACAAGACCGCGGGTGGGATCGAGCAGAAGAGGTTCACTGTCTACCGCACGGGCCACGGCCCGATCATCGCCGAAACGGATGGAAAGTGGGTCAGTATCCGCTTGATGCAGGAACATATAAAAGCACTCACGCAGTCCTACACGCGCACCAAGTCGAAGGACTACAAATCATTCCGTCAGACCATGGAGTTGCACACCAACTCATCGAACAACACGATTTTTGCCGATGCCGATGGTGATATCGCCTACTTTCACGCCAATTTTATTCCCAAGCGCGATACAAGTTTTGACTGGAACAAACCGGTGGACGGCAGCAACCCGGCGACAGAATGGCATGAGCTCCTCTCCATCGATGAATCGCCGCATTTGCTGAATCCGGAGACCGGCTGGCTCTACAACTCCAATGATTGGCCGTGGTCGGCTGCAGGCCCGAGCAGCCCCAAACGCGCAGATTTCCCACCCTATGTGGAAACAGGCGGTGAAACGCCGCGCGGGCTTCACGCTGTTCGCGTCTTGCAAAATAAAAGAGATTTCACCATGGATTCGCTCATCTCCGCCGCCTACGACAGCTATCTGCCTTTTTTTGAAAAGTCTTTGCCCGCCCTGGTCAAAGCTTGGGACGCGCTACCCGTATCCGATCCCATGAAAACAAAATTGAAGGAGCAAGTGGAAATCTTGCGCGCATGGGATCTGCGTTGGGCTGTGAACTCCATCCCTACATCGC